>Ga0209371_1000714_pt1 | contig 28089 bp, 25 predicted proteins | sample AgamicAtAmrz_FD_187165 | JGI IMG/M metagenome (GOLD analysis project Ga0209371, IMG submission 187165) | Agave microbial communities from Guanajuato, Mexico - At.Am.rz (SPAdes) (version 2) | ecosystem: Host-associated > Plants > Roots > Rhizosphere | place: Guanajato, Mexico | collected 2012-06-07
TTCTGCATGGCGGCCCCGGCGGCGGCGTGAACCCCACGCATCGCCGCGTTTTCGATCCGGCCCTTTACGACGTCATCCTGTTCGATCAGCGCGGCTGCGGCCGCTCCACGCCGCATGCGGAGCTTGAAGCCAACACCACATGGCATCTGGTTGCCGATATCGAAAGGCTGCGCGAACTCTGCGGTTTCGAAAAATGGCTGGTTTTCGGCGGTTCCTGGGGCTCGACGCTGGCGCTCGCCTACGCCGAGACCCATCCCCACCGCGTCAGCGAGCTGGTTCTGCGCGGCATCTACACCGTCACCAGACCGGAACTGGACTGGTATTACCAGTTCGGCGTTTCCGAAATGTATCCGGATCGGTGGGAAAAATTCATCGCGCCCATCCCGCAAGCCGAACGCGGCGAGATGATGCAGGCCTATAACCGCTATCTCACCGGCACCGACGAGGCAAAGAAACTCGAATGCGCCAAGGCATGGAGCCAGTGGGAAGGGGCGACCATCTCGCTCGTCAGCGATCCCGACCGGGTCGAGGATTTCGGCGAGGATAAATACGCCATCGCTTTCGCCCGCATCGAAAACCACTTCTTCGTCAATGGCGGCTGGCTGGAGGAAGGCCAATTGCTGCGCGACGCCGGCAAACTGAAAGATATCCCCGGCGTCATCGTGCATGGGCGTTATGACATGCCCTGCCCGCTGAAATATGCCTGGCAACTGGCCAAAGCCTGGCCGAAGGCGGATTTCCACATCATCGAGGCGGCCGGACACGCGATGAGCGAGCCGGGCATTCTTGACCAACTGATCCGCGCCAACGACCGTTTTGCTGGGAAATAACCCGTCCTTTCAGCGCCTTGCAACGGCCGGATAAGACAATGATTCACGCGGGGCTTCCTGCGTGAATCATTTCCTCCCGTCGCGGTGCAGCCCATTTCAAGGGCAGCGCGCCTTTTATTCATGCAGTTTTTCTCATGAACCCTTCACGGAAATGAATTGGCCGCCACTGTGGCGATCCGTTATAAAACGCTATCCGAACAATTGGCGGTACTCCCCATGGCACTCGACAAATCGCTCCCGGCCCAGGAGGGCGGCGACAGCGCGCGCGGTTTTGCTTTCGCGCTTTCCGCTTATCTGCTCTGGGGGTTCCTTCCCTTTTACATGAAGGCGGTTGCGCATATTTCGCCGATCGAGGTCATCGTCCATCGCGTCGTCTGGTCGGTGCCGATTGCGGCGGTCGTGCTGATTGCGCTCGGACGCACGGCGGAAATCAGAACCGCGCTCAGAACCCCGAAGATGCTGGCCATGGCCAGCCTGACGGCCATCCTCATCAGCATCAACTGGGGCGTCTATATCTGGGCGATCGGCGCAGGCCGCGCGCTTGATGCCGCGCTTGGCTATTTCATCAATCCGCTGTTCAGCATTTTCCTCGGTGCGGTTCTCCTCAAGGAAAAGCTTTATCCGGCCCAGATCGCCGCCATCGGCCTCGTGGCGCTGGCGGTGGCCATCCTCACCTGGCATGCGGGCAGCCTGCCCTGGGTGTCCATCGCACTCACCGTGTCCTGGGGTTTTTACGCCTTTTTCCGCAAGACCTTGCCGATTGGCGCGACGCAGGGCTTCCTGCTGGAAGTCATGCTTCTGTCCATTCCCGCCGTGCTGGTGATGATCTGGCTTGCCTTCAACGGACAGGCGCATTTCATGGGCGGCAATTCCGCCGATACCTGGCTTCTGGCGGCAAGCGGGCTCATCACGGCCGTGCCGCTCATCCTCTATGGCAATGGCGCGAAACTGCTGCGGCTGTCGACCATCGGCATCATGCAATATATCGCGCCGACGATGATCTTCCTCATCGCCATCTTCATCTTCAAGGAGCCGTTCGACATGGTGCGCATGGCGGCCTTTGCGATGATCTGGGTGGCGCTGGCGATCTATACCGGCTCCAGCCTGCTGCGGCTCAAGCGGTAATCCGGGCTGCTTCCCTCATTCCTTTACGCATCACGGGAATGGGGAGAAGTGGCGTCAATAATCCACCAGCAAATGCGGGTTGGCATCATAGCCGAAACGTGGTTTGACGCCGAGAAGGCCCGCCGTCTGGGCGATGATTTCGCGGGTCATGGGGGCCGCGGTGGAGGCCGCCGTTCGCCCGCCGTTCACGCCGGTTCTCGGGGCGTCGATCATCGTCAGCACGACATATTTCGGCTTGTGCATTGGAAAACCGGCCACGAAAGCGTTGAAATTGATATCCTTGGCGTAACGGCCATTGATCACCTTGTCGGCGGTTCCGGTCTTGCCGCCCACATGAAATCCCTCCACCTGCGCGCCACGGCCGGAACCCTTTATGCCGTTCCAGTTGAACAGGTAACGCATATCGGCGCTCGTCCTGTCGTTGATGACGGTGCGCGCGAGCGATGCGGCAGCCTCTTTTGAACGCGGCAGGAAGGTCGGCGAAATCAGGTTGCCGCCATTGATCAGCGCGGCAGCAGCCACCGCCGTCTGCAAAGGGGTGGTGGCGACGCCGTGGCCGAAGGAGATGGTGACGGAATTGATCTTCTTCCAGTTTCTCGGCTGGGTGGGCGTGGCAACGCCCGGCATTTCCGTGTCCATTCTGGTAAGCAGCCCGAGCTTCGTCAGGAATTGCTGATGGTCTTCGACGCCGACCCTGTCGGCCACCGCCGCCGTGCCGATATTCGATGAATATTGAAACACTTCCGGAATGGAGAGCGGCCGGTTCCGGCCCTTGAAATCCTTGATGGTGAAGCCGCCCATGCGGATCGGCCGCGACGCATCCACCACCGAACCCAGCGTGATCGCCCCGGCATCCAGCCCCATGGCGAGCGTGAAGCTCTTGAAGGTGGATCCCATCTCGAAGGTGGCGTTGCTCATCCGGTTGAACCAGCCCTTTTCGTACTCCCTGTCGATGCTGCCATCGGCAAGGGTGCGGGAAGGTTCGTTCGGATCGTAATCCGGCACGGAGGCCATGGCCAGTACTTCGCCGGTCTCCACATCGAGGATCACTGAGCCTGCCGCTTCGGCCTGATAGGCGCTTTTCGCCTTCACGACCACTTCGCGGACGATGTTCTGTACCCTGAGATCGATGGAGAGCCGCACCGGCTCCAGCGGCGCGCCGCTGGCAAGACCCACAGCGCGCAGATCGGCCAGACCCTGCTGGTCGAGGTAACGCTCCATGCCGGCAAGCCCCTGATTGTCGACATTGACGTGGCCGATAATATGCGAAGCGGTGGGGCCGCCCGGATAAAACCTTCGCTTTTCCGGCCGGAAGCCGATGCCCGGTATGCCGAGATTGAGAATATCCGCCTGCTGCCGGGGCGTCAGCTGGCGTCGCAGCCATTGAAAGCCGGTATCCGAGCGCAACCGGCGGTGCGTTTCACGCCAGTCGAGATTGGGAATAACGGTCGCGAGTTTCTCCACCACCTCATCCGGATCGACGATCCGGCGCGGATCCGCATAGAGCGAGACCATGTTGAGATCGGTCGCCAGAAGCGTGCCGTTGCGATCGACAATATCCGGCCGGGAGGCGACGGCGTTGGCGCCGGTATTGATCCATGCGGTCGCCACCGGTTCGGCAAGACCATATTGGACGAGACGCGCGGCGACGACGCCATAGATGACAGCGAAGACGGCGATCACGATGCCGAGCCTCATGCGCGCATCGACCCTGCGGCGGGCGGCGGAACCGAGGAGCGCCTCCCTGCCCCGCGCGGAATTTCTCTGAACAATAAAATGCGCCCGGCTTTTGAGCCGCACCACAAAAGCAATCATTTCCCGATGACACCCACTCTCATGGCGGCGAAACGAATTCCGCGACAACCAACGCCTTATTGAGGCTGGCACAGGATCAGTCGCGGGGCCATGAAAAGAGACGGCGGAGCGATGCCGCCGTTAAATCTGTATTAATATACATTTAAAATTGTAACGAGCCGCCCGGGCGGCCGTTAACAAACGGCAGACCTAGAGGCGGGAAATCACCGCAGGGTCGCCTTCCGGGTTCTGCTGCGCCAGCGCCCGGTCGATGATGGCGGGCACGATGTCCTTCACCTCGTCGACGATGAGCGGGTTCAGAAGATGGGCGCGGTGGATGAAACCCTGGTCGCGCATGTGCTGCACCAGTTCCAGCATCGGGTTCCAGAAACCGTTGATATTGGCGAAGACCATCGGCTTGGCATGGCGGCCAAGCTGCGCCCAGGTCATGATCTCGACGATCTCCTCCAGCGTGCCTACACCGCCCGGCAATGTCACGAAGGCATCGGAGCGCTCGAACATCATATGTTTGCGCTCATGCATGTCCTTGGTGATGACAAGCTCGTTCAATTGTCCGAGAGAATGGCGCGTCGCCTCCATATCGACCAGAAATTCCGGTATGATGCCGGTCACTTCGCCGCCATTGGAAAGAACGCCGCTGGCAACCGCGCCCATGATGCCCTTGGTGCCGCCGCCGTAGACGAGGCGAATGCCGTTTTCGGCAATGGATTTCCCAAGCGCGCGGCCCGCTTCCATATGGGCCGGATCACGTCCGGGCTGGGAGCCGCAATAAACGCAGATGGATCGAATCGCTGTATTTTTGTCCGTCATGAAGGGAAGGAACTATGTGCGATGCGGCACGTCAAGAAAATTTGGGAAATCCCTTGCAAATATGGCCTTTCTGCCACTCGCCGCTTGTCTGGGGCAAGGTAAGACGCTAGCAATCTCAACTCGTGTGAAAAGCTTGAAATACCCGGAGCATCAGGATGAAAAACAATAAGGCCGGTTTGCTGGCGCTGATCGTGCTGGGCGTTGCGTCCCTGCTCATGATCTTTTTCGTCCTGCCGCGGATTTCAAACGACGGCAAACCGATCGGCGACGCCATCAACGAAGCCGGCAACGCCGTGAAGAACAGTGTTGAAATGGGCGCCGACAAGGCGGGCGACATTCTCTCCGACGCCGCCGAGGAAACCGCCAATATTGCCGACAAGGTCGGGCGGCGGGCGGCTTCCGCCACCCAGTCGATCAAGGATCTGACGACGCTTTTCGCCGATAGCAAGGTTCCCTCCGACGCCGATTTCGCGGCGGCGCGCAAGAAGGTCGAGACCTCGCTCAAGGAACTGACGAATATCGAAATTCCCGAGTCGCTGGACGAAACGACGTCGCGCCTCATCACCACCGCCCGCACGGCCGCCGAGCGCACCACGGCGTTCCTGCGCGGCCTGCCCGACAATGCGGCGGCGGCGGCGGCACAGGTGCGTCGTCTGGCAGGCGTTTTCGCCGGCACCGACGATGGCGCGCCCGAACCGGCAAAACCGGCCGCAGCACCCTCCGATGCGGCACAATCTTCTTCCGCCACGCCGACTTTCGACGTGCTGCGCGTCGAGCCGGACGGTTCGGCCGTGATTGCCGGCAAGGCACAGCCCGGCGCGAAGCTCGAAATCTTGAGCAATGGCAAGGTGGTCGCCCAGACGACCATCGACGGCACCGGCGACTTCGCCGCCGTTTTCGACAATCCGCTTCCCCCCGGCGATCACGAGCTGGTGCTGCGTTCGACCGATGCCGGCGGCAAGGCGACGCAATCCGAAGAAGTGGCAACGGTTTCCGTGCCTGACGGCAAGACGGGCGAGCTTCTGGCCATGGTTTCCAAGCCCGGCAAGGCAAGCCGTGTGCTGGCCATGCCGGAGGCGGCTCCTCCGGCGCTTCAGCCGCAAGCCGCGCCATCGCAACAGCCTGCGACGACGTCCGAAACCAGCGCCAACACCGCTTCCGCACCGCTTGCCGGTACTGCGGCTCCGTCCGCCGCGGCTCCGCTGACGTCGAGCGTTCAGGTCACCGCCGTCGAGTTCGAGGGATCGAAGATTTTCGTCGCGGGTTCCGCGCCCGCCGGTTCGACGGTGCGCGCGCTGGTCGATGACAGGGAAATCGGCAAGAGCATCACGGAAGCCTCCGGCCATTTCGTCGTCGAAGGCGATGTCGATCTTAGCGTCGGCAGCCACATCATCACCGTCGAGGAACTGAATGCCGACGGCACCGCGAAGGTGCGCGTGCGCGTTCCCTTCGAGCGGCCGCAGACTGACCAGGCAACTGTCGCCATGCAGTCGCCGGCCGCTTCGTCGTCAGCGACCACGACTGCGGCGCCGGCCGAAAACCAGAGCACGGCAAGCGACCGCGCCGCTTTCGAAAAGCTGCGCACCGATGTCGCCAAGGCCTTCGGCATTCTTTCCAATCTCTACAAGGATCAGGCTACGCCGGCGCTCGATCAGGCCATTGCCGGCCGCTCCGCCGTCGTCATCGGCCTCAAGTCGCTTTCGGAATTCCGCACCGCAGCCGCGACCGAACCCGCCTTTACCGCCTTTGCGGGCGATATCACCGCCAAGGCGCGCCAGTTGCTGACATCGGTTGAAGCATGGCCGAACGATGTGGCGGCAATCGGCAAGGGTATCGCCTCGCTGGCAAGCCGGTTGGCAGAACTCCACATCACGGCACCCGCCGCTCCCGCGCCACAGGCGCCCGCCGGCCCGCAGACCTTCGAGCAGGCGCCGCTGGCCGAAAGCCAGAACAGCGTCATCATCCGCCGTGGCGATACACTGTGGCAGATTTCCCGTCGCGTTTATGGTCAGGGCGTGCGTTACACCACGATCTACCTTGCCAACGAAGACCAGATCAAAAACCCCGATCTGATCGAGCCCGGCCAGATTTTCGGCGTGCCGAAAGAGGCGCTGCCGAATGCGGAAGAACTTCACCGCAAGCGGCTGAAGAGCGGCTCCTGAGCATTTGAAGCGTTGCGGTTAACCCGCAACGACCCTATCTGTGACACGCGCGGCGGCTTGACCAAAGCCGCCGCCCTGCTGTCGGCTTCCGGCAGTGACCGGAGCGAATGATGGCCACGAAGAAAAAAACCATTTCGGCGGATTCCAGCAATCCCACCCAGACGCTGATCAATCTCTGGCCCTATATGTGGCCGGAAGGGCGGTGGGACCTGAAGATGCGGGTGATCTGGGCCACCGTATACCTCGTCGTCGCCAAGCTGGTGCTGATCTCCGTTCCCTATTTCTTCAAATGGGCGACCGATGCGCTGAACGGCCGGCTGGACATGGCCGGGCTTGTTCCCGCCTTCCTGCTCGGCGCCGTCGCGCTGGTTATCGCCTATAATCTGACGCGGCTGATACAGGTGGGGCTCAACCAGCTGCGCGATTCGCTTTTCGCCAGCGTCGGCCAGCATGCGGTACGCCAGCTTGCCTACAGGACCTTCGTGCACATGCACCGGCTTTCTTTGCGGTTCCATCTGGAGCGCAAGACCGGCGGGCTGTCGCGGGTCATCGAGCGGGGCACCAAGGGCATCGAAACCATTGTCCGCTTCACCATTCTCAACACCGCGCCGACTTTCATCGAATTCCTGCTGACGGCGATCATCTTCTGGGCCTCTTACGGTTTTTCCTACGTGCTCGTCACGGTCATCACGGTCTGGGCCTATATCTGGTTCACCGTGCGGGCCAGCAACTGGCGTATCGGCATCCGCCGGGCCATGAACGACAGCGACACCGACGCCAACACCAAGGCGATCGACTCGCTTCTGAATTTCGAGACCGTCAAATATTTCGGCAATGAGGAGATGGAGGCGCGGCGTTTCGACGTCGCCATGGAGCGTTACGAAAAATCGGCGATCTCCATCTGGACCTCGCTAGGCTGGTTGAACTTCGGCCAGGGTGTGATCTTCGGCATCGGCTCCACCGTCATGATGGTGATGTCGGCGCTTGCCGTGCAGCGCGGCGAACAGACCATCGGCGATTTCGTCTTCGTCAATGCGTTGCTGCTGCAGCTTTCGGTGCCGCTCAATTTCATCGGTTTCGTTTATCGCGAAATCCGCCAGGGCCTGACCGACATCGAGCAGATGTTCGATCTTCTGGAGGTGGAGGCGGAAGTCACCGACAGGCCGGATGCACAGCCGCTCGCAGGCGGACCGGGCGCGATCTCCTTCCGCGACGTGCATTTCGCCTATGACCCCGAAAGACCGATCCTGAAGGGCGTTTCCTTCGACGTGCCGGCCGGCAAGACCGTGGCCATCGTCGGCCCTTCGGGTGCGGGAAAATCGACGATCTCGCGGCTGCTTTATCGTTTTTACGATATTCAGGAAGGCTCCGTCACCGTCGACGGGCAGGATATTCGCGATGTGACGCAGAAGAGCCTGCGCTCGGTGATCGGCATGGTGCCGCAGGATACCGTGCTTTTCAACGACACGCTCGCCTACAACATCCGTTATGGCCGTCCCTCGGCCACCGACGAGGAACTGAGGGCGGCGGCGGATGCGGCGCAGATCAGCGCCTTCATCGGCAAGCTGCCGGAGGGTTACGCCACCATGGTCGGCGAACGCGGCCTGAAGCTTTCCGGCGGGGAAAAACAGCGCGTGGCGATTGCCCGCACGATCCTTAAAGCGCCGCCGATCCTCATTCTCGACGAGGCGACTTCGGCGCTCGATACGCATACGGAACAGGAAATCCAGAGCGCGCTCGACATCGTCTCGAAGAACCGCACGACGCTGGTTATCGCCCACCGCCTTTCCACCGTCATCGGCGCGGATGAGATCATCGTGCTGAAGGAAGGGCAGATCGCCGAACGCGGCACGCACAGCTCGCTGATGGGGCAGAACGGCCTCTACGCTTCGATGTGGAGCCGCCAGCGCGAGGCGATCCGGGCGGAGGAAATGCTGCGCCATGTGCGCGAAACCGACGATCTGGGTGTCATCGACCGCGGCGAACCCGCCCATTGATGGCTGTACCCCGGGGTAACAGGGGCGATGGGCGAACCCCACCATTGCCGGGCGGCCCTTTTGGCTGTAACCAGCATGCATGTCGTCCGAAAGTGTGCGAGCGGTTTCGGGATAACGACATGCACGAATAAAGACCTGATGCATATCGCGTGAACCCTTTTCACACGATATGCATCAGGCAAAATTTGTCGCATTGCCGTGTGGATCGTGTCGTATCACGACCACATATAGATGCGACAGAAAAAACCGGAGCAAGGAATCTCATGAATCTGTTCGACACCATTCGCAACACCATCGTACCGATCCACAAGGAAGGTTATGTCTTTGTGGCGGCCTTCTTCGTCGCATCGCTGGTGCTCGGCTGGATCGCCGAACCGCTGTTCTGGGTCGGTCTGGTGCTGACTGCCTGGTGCGCCTATTTCTTCCGCGATCCCGAGCGCGTCACCCCGCAGGATGACGACCTCATCATCAGCCCGGCCGATGGCAAGGTTTCCGCCGTGCAGAGCGTCGTTCCGCCGCTGGAGCTGGAACTCGGCAAGGAGCCGCTGGTGCGCATCTCGGTGTTCATGAACGTGTTCAACTGCCATGTGAACCGTTCGCCGGTACGCGGCCGTATCGTCAATGTCGCCTACCGTCCCGGCCTCTTCCTCAATGCCGAAGTGGACAAGGCTTCCGAAGACAACGAGCGCAACGGCCTCGTCATCGAGACATCGCACGGCAAGGTCGGCGTGGTGCAGATCGCCGGCATGGTTGCACGCCGCATCGTCTGCTGGGTAAAGCCGAATGAACCAGTCGATGCCGGTGAGCGTTTCGGTCTTATCCGTTTCGGTTCGCGTCTCGATATCTTCCTTCCCGCAGGTTTCGAGCCGCGTGTATCGGTCGGTCAGACGGCGATTGCCGGTGAAACCGTGCTCGCCGAATTCGGCTCCGCCAAGGGTCCGGTCGTCAGCCGCCGCGGCTGACGGAAACAGGAAGGGCATGCGCATGGAAACGCCGATCGCCGAGCCGCAACAGAACGGCAAACCGGAGGGCCGCAGCGACAGCGGCCGTGGACCGCGGCTGAGGGAAATTCCCTTTCGCCTCGTCGTTCCCAATCTCATCACCGTTCTGGCCATCTGTGCGGGCCTGAGCGGCGTGCGTCTCGCCATCGAGGGCCGCTTCGAGCTGGCCGTCGGCATGGTGCTGCTGGCCGCCTTCCTCGACGGCATAGACGGGCGCATCGCCCGCATGATGAAGGCGACATCCAAATTCGGCGAGCAGATGGATTCTCTGGCCGATATCGTCAATTTCGGCGTCGCCCCTGCGCTGGTGGTCTATGCCTATCTGCTTGACCAGGCGCGCTCCATCGGCTGGATCGCCGCCCTCATTTACGTCATTGCCGCCGGTCTGCGTCTGGCGCGTTTCAACGTCATGATCGAGCGGCCGGTGAAGGCGCCCTGGCAGAATGAGTTCTTCGTGGGCGTTCCCGCCCCGATGGGCGCCATGCTGGTGCTGCTGCCGGTTTATCTCGGCTTCCTTGGCGTCGAGCCGGACAAGCCCTTCGCCTATGTCGCCGCCGCCTATACCGTGCTGATCGGTTATCTCCTCATCAGCCGCCTGCCGGTCTGGTCGGGAAAATCCGGCACCAGCCGCATCCGCCGCGATCTGGTGCTGCCGATGATCCTCGTCGTCGTGCTCTATGTAGCGATGCTGATGAGCTTCACATGGGAAGTTCTGGTTCTGACGGTTGCTGCCTATCTCGTCTTCATTCCCATCAGCGCCCGTCTCTGGCATCGTCGCTACGGCACGCTGACCATCGAGGAAGACGTGCATGACGACGCCAATGGCGGCAACGGCCTCGATCGCGGCATTTAAAACCGCAGGTTTATTTTTTCTCGCACAAGCCGGCGCAGGATGTGACGCAAAATGTCGCAGCCTGAAAAGCCGGCTTCGTTTTTCTTCGCCTCGAATCCGTCAAGATTAGCCGCGAAAGAAGTGGCTCACACGCATCGCAACGGCGATTGGCGTGAATTGTGGAGAGAGAGAGAAATGACGAACGAGACGAAGGCGCAGCCGCAGGCGAAGCCCGACCTCAACAGCCACTACCGCCCGCTCGGACTGAAGGCCGTTGCGGCCGCGGCCCTGATGCTGAAGCGCAAGCCTGCCGCCAAAACCGCCTGAAAATATTCGATTTTTTTTGATTTTTCGGATTTTGCGGACTGTCCGGAAAACGGAACGTTCCCGACGGAAAATCAACAATCACGCGGCGCCTTTACCGGGCGCCGTTTTTGTTTCAAGCACTGCCGCTAAACCGCAGGGCGTCAGTCATTCATAAAATCGGCAGCCTTCTGTAACGAAGCTGCAACGAAAGTGTAGTAAAAAGCTCGCCTTCCACAAGAAGGCTATACGAACACCGACGTATAGATTAGTGAATACAAAAGAACTTTTCTATTCCGCATTTTTTTCCACAACAATGCATAAGCCGGTTTTCGAATCCGCGGACACGCGGATGACGAATATTCGGCGTTGAGGGAAGATTGTGAAGACAGGCCAGGGGGGCTTGGGACGGCCATGCAGGATAAAATCCTTCTGATTGAAGATTCCGTTGCTCTTTCCATGCTGCTGAAGACGCGGCTTTCGGAAGAAACGGAAGCCGAGGTCGTCCATTGCGACAGCATGGCCGCGGCCGATACCCTCATGCAGGCCCATGATTTCACGCTGGCGCTGACGGGCCTCAACCTGCCCGATGCACCGAAGGGCGAAATCCTCGCACTTTTATCCGAGCGCAAGGTGCCGGCCATCGTTTTCACCGCCACGGTGGATGAGGAGGCGCGCAAGCGCTACGCCGAAAAGAAGATCATCGATTACATCGTCAAGGACGGTCATCGCACCGTCGATGCGGTGGTCAGAACCGTCCAGCGGATTTTGAGCAACAAGCTCTTCTCCGTTCTGGTCGTGGATGATGTGCGCACAGCCCGTTCCGGTCTCGTGGAAATTCTGGAGCGGCAAAATTTCAGGGTCAGCGAGGCCCATTCGGGCAAGCAGGCGCTGGAAATTCTGTCGCAAGACCCGACGATCCAGCTTGTCATCACCGACTACCATATGCCCGACATGGACGGTTATGAGCTGACGCGCCGCATCCGCGACAGCCGCTCATCCGAAGATTTGCGGGTGATCGGCATCTCGTCCTCCACAGACCGGTTGCTTTCGGCAAGCTTCCTGAAGGCCGGCGCTTCGGATTTCGTCTACCGCCCCTTCGTGCCGGAAGAATTGCAGTGCCGTATCGATAACAATATCGAGACGTTGAAACAGCTCAAACGCCTGCGCGAACTGGCCGAACGCGACCATCTCACCGGCCTGCCGAACCGCCGCTCCTTCTTCGAGCGCACGCGCGCGCTGATGGATGTCATCAACGGCAATGACGAGAGCGGCGCCGTTGCCATTCTCGACATCGACCATTTCAAGAAGATCAACGACACGCTGGGCCACGACGCCGGCGACAGGGCGCTGAAAAAACTGGCAGAACTGCTGCATGACATGTGCGGCGAGCAGCGCCACATTCCCGCCCGCCTCGGCGGCGAGGAATTTGCCGTGTTCCTGCGCGGGCTGGATGCGCGCGCCGCCTATCAGTTCTGCGAGGAGCTGCGCGGACAGGTGGAAAAGAACGGCCGGCAGCTGAGCGGCAGCAGCCTCGCCCTGACGATTTCGCTCGGCGTCGTGGAGATCGAAAAGGGCGAACCCTTCGACAACCAGCTGAATGCCGCGGACCAGCTGCTCTATCTCGCCAAGGCGAATGGCCGTAACCGCGTTTATTCCGACATCATGATCCAGGAAGGCCTGCAGAAGATCGGGCGGAACGGCTGATTCTCTCGGGTGCCGTCAAAACAGCGACATCTGCCCTTCGTCCTTCGCCGGCTTGATCTTCGCCAGCGGCGCGCTTTCCGGCACCGGTTCGATGAGATCCGCGCCGACATTGGCGACCTTGTTGACCTTGTCCGATACCGGGATCATCTCGAAAAAATCATCCTGAACCGGCCGCATCAGATCGGCGACCTCGCGCGGCTCCTGGGTCTTGCAATCCAGCCAGCGGCTGAAATCCTCGGGCGCGATGACAACAGGCATGCGGTCGTGAATACGGCCGATCGCGGCATTGGCGGCGGTGGTGAGGATCGCGCCGGTATCGACCTCCGAGCCATCGGCGGAAGACCAGGTTTCCATGAGACCGGCGAAGGCGACGATGCCGCCGCTTTTCGGGCGAATGAAATAGGGCTGCGGTTTGCCGCCCTCCTCCTTCGGCGGGCGTCGCCATTCGTAAAAGCCGGTGGCCGGAACGAGAACGCGGCGATGGCGCATGGCGGCGCGGAAGGAGGCCTTGCCGATGGCGGTTTCCGACCGCGCATTGATGAGCAGCGGAAAATCCTTCGGGTCCTTCACCCAGCCCGGCAGAAAACCCCAACGGACCAGCACGGCCCGGCGATTGGGCAGGTTGCTGCCGCGCTCCTGCCGCTCCCCCTCCATCACGACCAGAATGGGCTGCGTCGGCGCGATGTTGAAACGGGCGGGAAAATCCTCAAGGCCGATCAGATCGAGATAATCGGCGATCTCCTCGGGCGTCGCCTTCAGCACGAAACGTCCGCACATGCTTTTCTCCTCAACCCCTTGGTCCGAACAGGATGATGGCGGTGCCGGCAAGGCAGATGGCGCCGCCGGCAATGTCCCACCGGTCCGGCACATGCCCTTCCACGCCCCAGAGCCAGAAGAGCGAAGCAGCAATGTAAATCCCGCCATAGGCGGCATAGGCCCTGCCCGCCGCCTCTGTCGGAACCAGCGTCAGAAGCCACGCGAAAGCGGCCAGCGCCACCATGCCGGGCAGCAGTACCCACCCGGTCTTGCCGAGTTTCAGCCAGGCCCAGAAGGAAAAGCAGCCGGCAATTTCGGCAAGAGCCGCCAGGACATAGATAAGATAGACCTTCATTCCACCGTCTTTAGCATGCACAATCGCGCCAGTTCCGGACTATAAGCATCGGCACGGAAACCGGAATCGATTTTTCCGAGCCACGTACAACTATAGACAGGCCGGCGACGGCCGAAACAAGCGAAACCATTCATGACCCTCCGTATCAAGCCCCGCCCCGCCTCCTCCGCCATCGTCAGGAACGGCGACCGGCTGCTTCTCGTGCGCCGCATCAACCCGCCCTCCAAGGACATGTTCGCCTTTCCGGGCGGTCGCGGCGAAGACGGCGAAACGCCGGCCGAAACGGCGCTGCGCGAATTGCACGAGGAAACCGGCATCGTGGCGCGCAGACCGCAGCTTTTCGCGACATACGATCTTCCCTCCCGCAACGCCGAAGGGGTGCTGACGAGCCACTATTTCCTGTCAGTCTTTACGGTGGAAACGGATGCCGATCCGCTCGTGACTGTCGGCGACGATGCGGCGGATGCGGGCTGGTACACATTGGCGGAAATCCGCCTTCTGGCGGCGCCGGAAAGCGTCGTCGAATGCGCCGAACGCCTGCTAGCATGATTGCCAGCCAGCCAGAATCGCTATTATCTAGGGCCGATCCGCCCGCCGGATGGTCACGAGCCAACAGTTCACGAGCCAATAGTTCACGAGTATGTGTGGGGCAGAATAGAATTTTGATACGGCCAACCATCTTCCTGTCTCTTTTTCTGACAATGCTTGCCACTGCCGGGCATGAGGGCATCGCTTATGCGCAACCTTCAAAACCCGGTTCCGAGGTGCGTCCGGCGGAAGCCGCGCCGCCCAAACCCGCCCCTTATGACGACAAGCTCGCACGGCTGTCGGAGATACTGGGCGCGGTGCAATATCTCAGAACCCTGTGCCCTTCTTCCGGACCGGAGGACTGGCGCAGATCGATGAGCGATCTTCTGGCTGCGGACACGGCCAACGAACCTGAACGACGTCAGCGCATGACGGCTGCATTCAACCGTGGATATCGCTCTTTTGCGGCCATCCACACCAGTTGCACACGCGCCGCCATCATGGCAGAAGAGAACTACCGTAACGAAGGGGCAACACTCGCGCAGGAAATCGCGTCCAGGTTCGGAAATTAAAGGTTTATTAACCTCTTTTCGCCGCAGGCCGTGCCGTTTTGATAAAAGGCTGCTAGTGTTGTTAACAGGGTGGTAAGGACTTGCCCGCCCTGTCGAGGATGAAAGATGCAGACAAGCCGTAACGAAATCGACGATATGATCGTGCATGAAAAGATGCAGGTCGCTCTGGAACACCAGAACGAGGCATGGGCTGACGGCATGGCCGACGGCATCGAGCCGGAGATCATCGCCGATGCCGCCATCGCTCTGGCCATGCGCGAAACCATCCGTATCCATGGCGAGGCCGGCGCTGAAGCAATGCTGGAATCGCTGCGCCAGCGCATGCTTCAGGGCGAATTTTCGCCGCAGCGGGTAATACAGTAAAGCCGGGGTCTATCATGTCTTGCCTGAGCAAGGGGCTTTTGCGCTCTTCCGCCCTGCTGTCCATCCTGCTTGCCCTGACCGCCGGGCCGATTGGCATGCCAGGCCGCGCCTTTGCCCTTTCCGAACTGAAGCCGGCGCAGAACACCGAAAGCGAGCCGAAGGCCGAAAATGGCGGTGAGCCGCAGCAGGCCCAGCCCGCGGAGCCGGACGAGATCGAGGGCGATTCGGAAGGCATTCCCCTGCCCGACCCGCTGGTGGACCGTTCCGCCAATCAGGCAAACCAGCAATCCACCAAGCCCGACAACACGCCTGAAATGTCAGTCGTGATCGAGCACGACATTTCCAAGGCACCGGAACCCGTGCGCAAGCTGCGCCAGCAGATCATCGATGCCGCCGCCTCCGGCGATATCGAAAAGCTGCGGCCCTTCATCGCCGCCGGCCAGAAGGAATTCCGCATCGACGGCAATGACGGCGAAGACCCGATTGCGGCGCTGAAAAGCTATTCCGGCGATCCTGACGGGCTGGAAGTTCTGGCGATCATCATCGATCTGCTATCAACCGGTTATGCCCATATCGATGCCGGCACGCCTGACGAAGCCTATGTTTTCCCCTATTTCGCCGGAAAGCCGCTGAATACGCTGACTGCGCCGGAAAAGGTGGAGCTTCTGCGCATCATCACGGCGGGCGATCTGGCGGACATGCAGGAATATGGCAATTACAGCTTCTACCGGGTCGGCATTTCGCCCGATGGCAAGTGGAAGTTCTTCACCGCCGGCGATTGATCGCATCGCGGTGCTTGCCGTTCTCTGGCAAAAATCCTAACTGTGCGGAATGAGCATTCCGGCAAAGCGCATCTGCTTTTTGCCGGAGATCACAGAGTCTCGACGAACCGAACGGTGACGCCATGCCTTCCGCCCTTCTTGCCGACCGCCGCCTGATCCGGGTTTCCGGCACCGGCGCCGAGGAATTTCTGAACAACCTCATCACCGCAGATGTTGAAAACCTGCCGCAAGGCGAAGCACGGGCCGCAGCCCTTCTGACGCCGCAGGGCAAGATTCTGTTTGATTTCCTGATCTGGCGCGATGGTGGCGATTATCTGATCGAAACGGGCGCTGCCGAACAGGACGCGCTGCTGCGCCGCCTGACCATGTACAAGCTGCGCGCACCGGTCGATCTCAAAGCCGAGACGGTCGAAGGCGTGAGTGTTTTCTGGAACGAGACTACCGCAGCGGCGGGCATCCGGGATGGCCGTTTCGGCAAGGCTGGCATCGATCTTTACCGTATACCGGGCGCGTCCGCATCCGGCGACATCGCGGCCTATGATGCGCTCCGTGTCGAGCATGGCATTGCCGAATCCGGCCGCGATTATGCGCTGCAGGATGCTTTTCCCCATGATGTGCTGATGGATGTGAATGACGGCGTTTCCTTTAAGAAGGGCTGCTTCGTCGGTCAGGAAGTCGTCTCGCGCATGAAACATCGCGGCACGGCAAGACGCCGCGTCGTCACCGTTTCGGCCGAAAGCGCGCTTCCCGCCAGCGGGACGGAGATTACCGCCGATGGAAAACCGGTCGGCACGCTTGGAACCGTTTGCGGCAACGGGGCGCTTGCCATTGTGCGGATCGACCGCATTGCCGATGCGCTCGCATCCGGCACACCGCTTCTGGCGGGGACTGTTCCCGTGACGGTGGCCCTACCGGCCTGGAGCGGCCTTTCCTTTCCGGCGGCCGATCCGGCGGCGCGGGCGGAGGACTGAGAGTGGCGCCTGCAAAAAGCCCGCGCGCCTGGCAGCGCATGCTGTCCGGCCGGCGACTCGATCTGCTCGACCCTTCGCCGCTCGATGTGGAAATCGCCGATATCGCCCATGGCCTTGCCCGTGTTGCCCGCTGGAACGGCCAGACGCGTGGCGACCACGCCTTTTCCGTCGCCCAGCATTGCCTCATCGTCGAAACCATCTTCTGCCGCATGTGCACAGGCGCGACGCCTGATGACATGCAGATGGCGCTTCTGCACGATGCGCCGGAATATGTCATCGGCGACATGATCTCGCCGTTCAAATCCGTGGTCGGCGGTGGTTACAAGACCGTGGAAAAACGGCTGGAAGCCGCCGTGCACCTGCGGTTCGGCCTGCCGCCGCATGCATCGCGAGACTTGAAGGACCGCATCAAGAAGGCCGATACGGTCGCCGCCTTTTTCGAGGCGACGGAGCTTGCCGGTTTTTCCACCGCAGAGGCGCAGAAGTTCTTCGGCCTGCCGCGGGGCATTACCCGCGACATGTTCGACATCACGCCCCTGCCCTCGACCGAAGCCCAAAAGCAGTTCATCGAACGTTTCGAAGCCATCGAGGCGATGCGTGCGGTCAAGACGGGGAGCGCGACATGACGGCCATTGTCGTATCGCCGCTGTCGCGGATCGCAGAGATGGCCGTTAAACACAAGGCCCGCGAAATGGTGACGCTGATCGCCAAAGAGCAGTCCTTTCACCGCCCCGCCGTCATTGCCGCGGACCGGCATCTGACGCTTGCCATGAACGACATCGCATTCAAGGGCACCGCCGATCTCATCGCGCCTGACGATGCACATGTGCTGAAGCTGATCGATTTCGCCCGGCAATGGGACCAGTCCGCGCCGCTGCTCATCCATTGCTGGATGGGCGTCTCCCGCTCACCCGCCGCCGCCGTCATCGCCGCGCTCAGCCTTTATCCGGATCAGGATGAGATGGAACTTGCGCTGCGCCTGCGCGCCGTCTCGCCCTATGCCACGCCCAATGCCCGCATCATCGCCATCGGCGACCGTCTGCTCGGGCGCGATGGCAGGCTGGTGGCGGCGATCAAAAAAATCGGCAGGGGCGCGGATACAGATGGTAACGTGCCCTTCGTGCTGCCGCTTGGCGGCTGAGGCCGTTTTGGCGGAACCCTCACGGCGTCCAGTCGTTACCAACCCTGAAGAACAATGAAAATCACAGGATAATTCATGGAACAACAGGCAACGGATATCATCGTCGCATCGCAGGCGGCGTTGCAGCAGGCAAGCGCGCTTGCGGTGCAATATTCCTTCTCGGTAGTCGGTGCGCTTCTGCTGCTGATCATCGGCTGGCTGGCCGCCACCTTCCTGCAACGCTGGGCATTTCAGGGCCTGTCGCGCATTCGCGGTTTCGATGCGACACTCGCCGGTTTCTTCGCCGGCGCCATCCGCTATGTGGTTCTCATTCTGGTGCTGGTCATGGTGCTTGGCCAGTTCGGGGTGCAGACGGCCTCCATTCTGGCCGCCCTTGGCGCCGCCGGTCTGGCCATCGGCCTTGCGCTGCAGGGCACGCTGCAGAATATTGCCGCCGGCATCATGCTTCTGGTGCTGCGCCCCTTCCGCGTCGGCGAATATATCGAGACCAGCACGGTCAGCGGGACGGTGATCGAGATCGGGCTGTTTGCGACCGAGCTGAAGACCAGCGACGGACTTTACCGTCTCGCGCCCAACTCCACGCTCTGGAACGTGCCGATCACCAATTACAGCCGCTTTCCCTCGCGCCGTCACGAACTGAGCCTGACGGTCAAGAATGACGAGGACCTGGCGGCCGCACAGGATATGCTGATGAAAGTCGTGCGCTCGGAGAGCCGGGTTTTGCTGGACCCCGCCCCCGTCACCTTCGTCGATTCGGTCAGCGCCGACAGCGCCACCGTCAAATTGCGCTACTGGGTGCGCAGCGACACTTATTTCGCGACGACCCGCGATGTGACGAAAGCCATGAAACTTGCCTTCGACGAGCGCAAGGCGGAAGTAAACGCCCAGCCCGCCTGAGACCTCACGTCTCCCTCTTTTTTCAAGCGCGGTGGCTGCAACAGCCATCGCGCTTTTTCGTTGTGTCACATTGGAGCGCACACTTGCATCCCGCGAATGTGGCCTCTATAGGTCGATACGTAATGTTATTACGTAACTATCTTTATCGATATGAGAGGGCCGAAACAATGCAGAAGATACTCACCCGCGTCACCGGCGCAGTCGCACTTGGTTCCATGCTGCTGGCGGCGACCGCTGCAATAGCTGCCGGTGGCGACAAATCCGCAGCCCACAGCCACGATCATGGGCACGATCACGGCCACCAGATGACCGAGGCTGAAAAGCAGATCTACAAGGGTTATTTCGAGGATGCGCAGGTGAAGACGCGCACGCTTTCCGACTGGGAAGGCGACTGGCAGTCGGTCTATCCCTACCTGCTGAACGGCTCACTCGATTCCGTCATGGCCGAAAAGGCGGCCCACGGCGACAAGACGGCGGCGGAGTACCGCGCCTATTACGAGATCGGTTACAAGACCGATGTGAACCGCATCGTCATCAAGAGCGAGAGCGTGGCGTTTTATAAGGACGGCAAACCCGCTGAAGGCACCTATGTCAGCGATGGCCATGAAATCCTGACCTACAAGAAGGGCAATCGCGGTGTCCGCTACATCTTCAAGAAAACCGGCGGAGATGAGGCCGCACCGCAATTCATCCAGTTCAGCGATCACTCCATCGCCCCGGTCAAGGCGGGCCATTACCATCTCTACTGGGGCAACGACCGCAAGGCATTGCTGGACGAAGTGACCAATTGGCCGACCTACTACCCGTTCCTGATGGACGGCGGCGATATCGTGGAAGAAATGGCGGCGCATTAACTTCGCACGACATTCCGGCACGGGCATATTCGTCATGCCCGTGCTGCATTCCTTATTGCCCCATGGTGGAGCGATGCGCCCAGCCGGTCATGCGCTTTTCAAGCCAGGCCATGATCGCATACATGGCGATGCCTTCCACCGCGAGCATCAAGAGGCCGGCAAAGACGAGCGGCACATTGAACTGGCTCTGCGCCGAACTCATCATGTTGCCGAGGCCGTAATTGGAGGCAACGGTTTCCGACACGACCGAGCCGACGAAGGCGAGCGTGATGGCGATTTTCAGCGAGCCGAAGAAATAGGGCATGGAGCGCGGAATGCCGACCTTCAGCATGATGTCCATTTTCTTTGCGCCTAGCGCCCGCAGCACATCTTCCGTTTCCGGCTCTATGGTGGCAAGCCCGGTCGCGACGTTGACGACGATGGGGAAGAAAGAGATCAGGAAGGCGGTCAACACGGCAGGGACCGTGCCGATGCCGAACCAGATGACGAGGATCGGCACCAGCGCCACTTTCGGGATGGCGTTGAAGCCGATCATCAGCGGATAAAGCCCGGCATAGATGGTTTTGGACCAGCCGATGAACAGACCGATGGCGAGACCGGCGGCCACCGCAATGGCGAAACCCAGCGTCGTGGTATAAAGCGTCTGTAGCGAATTCTTCCAGATCGGCGACCAATATTGCACGATGGCCTGTCCGACCCTTATCGGTGACGGCAGAATGGTGGGCGGCATTTTCAGCGCGTAGACCAACAGTTCCCACAGCAGGAAAAGCGCCAGCGTATAAAGCCATGGGGCGGCTTTCACCCAGTTGACGCGGGCAATCAGCGGCTTGCGCGGTTCGGCCGCAACGGTGCCTTCCATGATCGCGCTCATGCCGCCACCCTCGCCTGCGCGATCTCGCCATGCAGTGCCTGCACCATGTCGTTGAAACCCTTGTCATACATGATATCGAGCTGGCGCGGGCGGGCAAACGGCACGCGGTGTTCCGCCAGCACCCGGCCCGGCCTTGCGCTCATCACGAAAATCTTGTCGGCCAGAAATGTCGCCTCGCGCAGATCATGGGTCACGAGGATGATGGTGACGCGCTGCGCGGCGTGCAGGTCGCGGATCACGCACCACAATTCCTCGCGGGTGAAGGCGTCGAGCGCGCCGAAAGGCTCGTCCAGCATCAGCAGTTCCGGTTCGTGGATCAAGGCCCGGCAAAGATTGGCGCGCTGCTGCATGCCGCCGGAAAGCTGCCACGGATACTTCGAACCAAAACCCTTCAGGCCGACGATTTCCAGGAGACGCTCGGCTTTCGCGACATATTCCGCCTTGTGGGCGCGCAGGCGTCGGCGATGTTTCTCGACGATCTCCAGCGGCAGCAGGATGTTCTCAAGCGTGGTGCGCCAGGGCAGCATCGTCGGGTTCTGAAACGCCATCCCAACGATGGAGACCGGCTCCGTGACCTGCCGCCCGGCAACGATGACATTGCCCTTCTGCGGAATGTGCAGCCCCGTCACCAGCTTCATCAGGGTCGACTTGCCGCAGCCGGAGGGTCCGACCACGGCGGCGAATTCACCCTTGTCGACCGTCAGGTTCAAACCGGAGACGGCCAGCGTGCCGGCGGAGCCGCCATAGCGCATGTCGACGCTGTCTATTTCCACGAGATGTGACATTGCTGTTCCCGTTTTAAGTTGCTGATCGGGCTGTTAATCCCGCGGCGTTGCCGCTTGTTTCTTCTTCCCAAGGGGGAGAAGGTGGCCCGAAGGGTCGGATGAGGGGGCAACGGTAGAGATATACGGAGAGATCGCCCCCTCATCCCGCTGCCGCGGACTTCTCCCCGGCGGGGAGAAGAGACTCGCGGCACCCGCCCGTTCTTTCTTCCGCGTCAGGGAAGCATGCGCTCTTCCTTGGACGGCAGGTAGGTCGCGTCGAACACCTGCTCCGCCTTGACGTTGCCCTTCAGGCCCATGGACACCTTGAGCGTTTCCAGCGAGGCCGCGAGCCGGGCCGGATCGACGCCGCCCATGCCGTTTTCCACCACATAGGGCGTCCTGATATTCATGCTATTGGCCATGTTGAGACGTTCAAGCTCGATGGCGCTGTCGAGCGTCTCGTTACGCTTGAGCACGGCCGCCACACCCTCTTCGGGGTTCTTGACGGAATCGGCGAAGCCCTTGGCCAGCGCCTTCAGGAAACCCCTTACCGCTTCCGGGTTTTTCTCTGCGAAATCAGTGTTTACCAGCACCGCATTGCCATAGAGATTCAAGCCGTGCTCGGCCATCAGGATGGTCGAGATATCGTCATCGGCGATGCCCTGTTTCTTGAGGTTGAGGATCACCGAAAAGGCAAAGCCGAAAACGGCGTCGACATCGCCCTTGGCGAGCATGGGTTCACGCACCGGAAAACCGATCGATTCGATCTTGATCTTGCTGTCATCGAGACCCGCCACCTGCTTGAAGGCGGGCCATTGCGCAAACGCGCCATCCGGTGGCGGCGCGCCGAGCTTCTTGCCTTCCAGCGACTTCGGATCGCCCGTGACACCGAGCGACTTGCGGCCCACCACGGCAAAAGTCGGGCGCTCATAGACCATATAAACGGCCTTGATCTTCTGGCTCGGATCTTCGTCGAGGAACTTCATCACCGAGTTGATGTCGCCGAAGCCCATCTGGTAGGCGCCGGTCGCCACGCGCGGAATGGCTTCCACCGAGCCGTTGCCGCTATCGATGGTGACATCGAGACCTTCGGCCTTGAAGTAACCCTTGTCGAGCGCCAGCAGGAAACCGGCGGCGGGGCCTTCGAACTTCCAGTCGAGCGTGAATTTCACCGGCGTTTCGGCCCGCGCCTCGACGACCGGCAGCGGAAAACCAGCGGTTACACCGATGGCGGCAATGGTCAGAGCCTTGGTCAACAACCTGCGCGTTAAAATCATCTATTCCCCCTGATGGTTTTGTTGGATTGGTTGCATAAGACCCAATTCCAGCCCTCAAGGCAAGATAAAATTGCATACAAAATAGCCGTTATTTTGTATGCTTATTTTATATGCATAAACGGGCGCAGGGCAGGCAAAAAGCCGGCATTTTGCCCATCGCGCATGCAACGAAGCGAAAGCGGGATCGTTCACGCAGAGAACACAGCGTTCTCATTTGCCGGGGTTGCGGATCAGGGGCAGCGTGCGACAAATAGGGCCACGAACAGCAGGCGAAACAGCGGGACGGCAAGATGAATTCTGCACTGGGCATACACCACATCACCATGATTACCCGGAAGGTGCAGGCGAATGTGGATTTTTACGCCGGCTTTCTGGGCCTGAGGCTGGCCAAGCGCACGGCCGGTTTCGAAGACGCCATGCAGCTGCACCTGCTTTATGGCGACGATATCGCCTCGCCCGGCTCGCTTCTCACCTTTCTCGTCTGGGAAGATGGCGGCCAGGGCCGTGTCGGTTATGGCCAGACGCTGGAGATTTCCGTGGCCATCGATCCCGCCGCCATCGGCTTCTGGCTGACGCGGGCGCTGAAATTCGGCATCCGCGCGGAAGGCCCCTCCGATGAGTTCGGCGCTCCGGTCATCCGGCTGAAAGATCCCGACGGCCTGATCGTCAAGCTGGTCGGCACGCATGCCTTTGCCGATGCGACGCCGCATGTGACGGACGATATTTCCGCGGAGGACGCCATTCGCCGAATCTATGGCGCAACGGTGCTGAGCGAAGTGCCGGAAGAAACCGTGGCGTTTCTGGAGAAACATTTCGGTTACCGGCAGGAAAGCCAGGCGGGCGCAATCCGCCGGCTCGTTTCCGAAAGCGGCGACATTATCGATGTGCGCGACGCAACCGGCTTCTGGTCCAGCGCGCCGGGCACCGGCACCGTCGATCATATCGCCTTCCGGGCGAAGGACATGGACGAGCTGAACGAGGTTCACACGGGGCTGAAATCTCTGAATTCCAGCACCACCAATGCCCATGACCGCAAATATTTCCACTCGCTCTATGTCCGCGAACCGGGCGGCGTGCTGATCGAAATGGCGACCGACGGGCCGGGCATGGCGGTGGACGAACCGTTGGAATCGCTCGGGGAAAAACTGTTCATCCCGCCGCTCTTCATGAAGGACGAGGCGGATGTGCGTGTCGCCCTGCCGCAATTTGCGATGCCGGGCGAAGAGCGCATCGTCTATCGCGACCTGCCCTTCGTGCACCGTTTCTATACGCCCGAGGAGCCGGATGGCAGCACCATCATCCTGCTGCACGGTTCCGGCGGCAGCGAAACGAGCCTGATGCCGCTGGCGCACCGGGCAGCGCCGCGCGCCACCCTTCTCGGCGTGCGCGGCCGCAGCACGGAAGAAGACATCGCCCGCTGGTTCCGCCGTTATCCCGATTTCAGCTTCGACCAGAAGGATATCGCCTCGGAAGCGGAGGCCTTCGCCGACTTCGTGGAGGGAGCGATACGGTCCTATGGTCTCGACCGTTCGAAACTGCGGTTTATCGGCCATTCCAATGGCGCAAATTTCTACGCGGCCTTTGCCGCGCTTTATCCCGAACTTGCCGGGAACGCGCTGCTCTATCGCCCGATTCCGGTTCTGGAAACATGGCCGCAGACCGATCTTTCCGGCCGCAATGTCCTGCTTGTGGCGGGAGAACGGGACAAATATCTCGACAAGGCGCACGAATTGCAGAGCCGGCTGGCGGCGAGCGGTGCAAGAGCCGAGATGGAAACGGTCGAGGACGGGCATGAGCTCGGGCTTGCCGATATCGAAGCGGCAAGGCACTGGCTGGCGGCTGCTTCCTGATTTTCGAGCGATACGCATGAGCCGAGCCGGTGCCGCCAATTTCTTCTCCCCGGCGGGAAGAAGAAACAAGCGGCTTACTCCCTCGCCAGCCGCATCCGTCATCAACCGGGCCTTGCATAAATTCACCAAAAGGGCTTTAAAAACAGCTTCGTAATTGGAGAATCCGTTTGGAAATCCCGCTGTTTATCCTCGCCCTCGTCGCGGCCTTCATCTACACGCTGGTCGCGAGCATCCGCAATTCAAGTCGAATCAAGTTGCTGGAACGGGAAGTTCTCAGTCTCAAGCGGCTGATGGCTGCGGGCGTGACGGCGCCTGTGGCGGCGCAGGCGGAAAGCGCGGAATCCACGGCAAAACCGAATTTCGAGGCGGAAGAGGAAAGCAGGACGCTTGCGGAAGACGCAGTCTTCCAGGCTGAATACGCCTCCGAACCCCAGGAAGCCGCCGCCATGGCGCAGGCGGAAGACGCCGTCCGCGAGGAAGCACCTTCAGCTCCTGCGAGCGATACGGCATCCGCACCGGCAACGAAGGAAAGCTTCGAAAGCCTGCTCGGCGCGCGTTGGGCCGTTTGGGCCGGTGGGCTGGCGCTGGCGCTTGGCGGTATTTTCCTCGTCAAATATTCGATCGAATCGGGGCTGCTCAGCCCGGCGGTCAGGCTGTCGCTCGCCGCCATTTTCGGCCTCGTCCTCGGGCTTGCCGGCGAGGCTGTCCGCCGCAAGGCGGTGCCGGGCATCGCCGCCACCTATTCTAACGCCATGATACCGGGCGTGCTGACGGCGGCCGGCGCCTTGACGCTGTTCGGCGTGGTTTATGCTGCCTATGGCATTTATGGCTATATCGGCCCCGGCACGGCTTTTGGCCTGCTCGGGCTCGTCGCCTTCGCCACCATCGGGCTTTCGCTGCTGCACGGACAGGCGCTGGCCGGTCTCGGCCTTCTCGGTTCGATGCTGACGCCGGCACTGATTTCCACCGAAACGCCGAATATCTGGGCGCTCTTCCTGTTCCTCACCATCTCCTGGCTGGCAACGGCGGCCGCGGCGCGCAGGCAGGGCTGGACCGTGGTTCCGTCGCTGGCCAATGCCGGCCTCGGCCTCTGGGCGCTGGGATATATCGGCTTTTCCGAAACGGTGAATGTCGAGCCTGTCGTTCTTTCCCTGCTCCTCATGATTGCCGGGACGATCTGGCTTTGGCCGGGAGATACGTTTGATAAATCCAACCGCGAAATCTACGCGCTGGAAGAGGCAAAAGCCGAAACGACCGCGATGCGGCTGATACACCTTTTTGCGAGGCCGTCCCTGGCGATCAGTCTCACCGTATCGCTTGCCGCTGCACTACCGGCAGTCGCCATCCTACTTTCCAGCGGTGGGGTGAGTATCCATCCCGCATTCGCGATGATAGCACTCCTTGCCGCGCTCGCTGCACTCGGTGCGAGCCGCCATTTTGCCGTCTGGCCGGCAATTTTCGCGGCCCTGACGGCACAGACCGGCATCTCGCTTCTCGGGCAACGGTTTTTCGGCTTCGATCCGTTACTCGATGGAAGCGCCGTGGTTACTTTGCCACCCGTGAGTATCGGCACGAGCCCGAACGTCGCCGCGAGCCTTTCATTTGGCGCCATTCTGGTGCTGTGCGGATTTTCTTTCATCAAAAGAAAAGGTCCGGCAGACCAAAGCTTCGCGAAGTTGTGGGCGTTCCTCATCGCACTGTTCCCGGTCTGGATCGGCACGACGAGCTTTGTCCTTTTCGGCAATCTCGGCCGCGACTGGCTGCACGCCGCCTATGGCGTCGGCCTCGGACTGGTATTGCTTGCAGGCGCCGAGTGGCTGCACCGACAGAACGACGAGGCCTATCGCAAGCCGCTGAATATTCTAGTCCTCGGCTCCTTCGCCGCCTTCGCGCTCAGCCTGCACACGCTGACGGAAGGGCTGGTGACAACTGTTCTGCTTTCGGTCATCGGTTTCATCTATGTGCTGGCAAGCCGTTACCGCAACTGGGATGTGCTGCCCTGGGTGATGGCCGTGGCAAGCGTTGCCGTTCTCGGCCGCATCGCCTGGGAACCCACCATTGTCGGGCCGCAAAATCTTGGGCTCACGCCGGTCTTCAATGCGCTTCTGCCGGGTTACGGCATTCCCGCACTGCTGGCCGTCGCCTCGGCCTGGCTGCTGCGCGACTGGCCGGGGGTCAGGGCGAAGAACTTCCTGCAGGCGATTGCCAGCGTCATGGGCCTTCTCGCCGTCGCCATCCTCATCCGCCACGCGATGAATGGCGGCACGCTGGATGACAGCGTGCCGACGCTTGGCGAACAGTCGATCTACACGCTGCTGACCATCGGCTTCTCGGGCGTGTTGATGACGCTCGATCTCAAGAGCCCCAGCCCCGTCTTCCGCTATGGCTCGATGATTGCCGGCGTGATTGCCGTCATCAACGTGCTGACGATGCATTTCTTCACGCTCAACCCCTATTTCACCGGCGAAAATACCGGCAGCATCCCGTTCCTCAACCTGCTGTTGATCGGTTACCTGTTGCCGGCGCTCGCCTATGGCGGCCTTGCCTATTATGCGCGCGGAAAACGTCCGCCGCCCTATGTCAGCATGCTGGCGGTGGCCGGTGCGGCACTCGGCTTTGCCTGGGCCACGCTTTCGGTGCGCCGTTTCTGGCAGGGCGAGAACATTGCCGACTGGAAGGGCTTCCTGCAGGGCGAGACCTATAGCTATTCGGTGGTCTGGCTGCTGATCGGCGTGTTGCTGCTCGTGCTCGGCTCGCGCTTCAATGCCCGCAGCCTGCGTCTTGCATCGGCCGCCTTCGTGCTGATCTCGGTTGCCAAGGCCTTCCTGATCGACATGAGCAATCTCGAAGGCGTGCTGAGAGCGCTGTCCTTCATCGGTCTCGGCGCGGTGCTGATCGGCATCGGCCTGTTCTACCAGAAAATCCTCACCCGGAAGCCGCAGGCATGATCGCGGCCGAGGCTTTCGCGCCCTATGCGGCGCTTGCGCAGGACCTGATACCGCACGCCGCCGATACGGGCGACGGCTCGCATGATCTTGCCCATATTCACCGCGTCTTCCGCAACGCCATGCGCATCCATGCGGGCGAAGGCGGCGATGGCACCGTGTTGGCGGCCAGCGTGCTGTTGCATGATTGCGTGGCGGTGGAGAAGAACTCGCCGCTCCGCGCGCAGGCCTCACGGCTCGCGGCAGAAAAAGCCTCGGGCATTCTTGAAGCCCTTGGCTGGCAACGCAGCGATATCGACGCCGCCGCCCATGCCATCACCACCCACAGCTTTTCAGCCAATATCGAGCCGCAGACGCTGGAGGCGAAAATCCTTCAGGATGCCGACCGGCTGGACGCCATCGGTATGGTGGGGGCGGCGCGCTGCTTTTATATTGCCGGGCGCATGGGCTCGGCGCTTTACGACCCGGTCGACCCGCTGGCGAAGGAGCGGCCGCTTGACGACCGCGCCTTTGCCATCGACCATTTCGAAACCAAGCTGTTCAAGCTGGCCGACGGCTTTCGCACCGAGACGGGCCGGCAG
>Ga0209371_1000716_pt1 | contig 28009 bp, 30 predicted proteins | sample AgamicAtAmrz_FD_187165 | JGI IMG/M metagenome (GOLD analysis project Ga0209371, IMG submission 187165) | Agave microbial communities from Guanajuato, Mexico - At.Am.rz (SPAdes) (version 2) | ecosystem: Host-associated > Plants > Roots > Rhizosphere | place: Guanajato, Mexico | collected 2012-06-07
CGAAAAGCGTTTGACGGTACGGCGCGAGTAAGGTTTAATGCGCCCCGTTGCCCGGATAGCTCAGTCGGTAGAGCAGGGGATTGAAAATCCCCGTGTCCGTGGTTCGATTCCGCGTCCGGGCACCACTCATCAACGCACACTGGTTAGAGTTAACATCTTTAACGGGTGGTCGAAATGAAGATAGTGTTCAAAGCAACGTTCACTGCATGTGCAGATGCAATCATCCAGTGTTGAACATAAAATTCTTCAGGAAAGGGTATCAGTTGACGCTGATGCCCTTTTTTAATTGGCGTAAATAACTGCAATTATTGTCGCATCTGTCAACCACACCTCAAGTTTAGCTACCCCTTCCCAGCATAACGTCGTCAATCTGCTGCGCGTTCAGGACTGTTCCTGCATCAACGATCGCTTCAGAAACTTTATTTGTAATCGCTCGGATGGTATCCAAAGGCACCAGGGTCCGCAGAGTGACGTCAAGCCCTCTAACACCACCTGCAAATAATGCTTTTGCCATCGGTATGGCGTGGCTCAGGTCATCTGCCACAAGTTAAGCAACTGCAATTTTAGCCATGCCGATGGAATATTTGGCCAGGCACCAAAATTTTCAATGTATGCTCATGCTCCATACAGAAGCGCACTCAGGGAGATGACATAATACAAGTAAGCTAACCATATGTTTGAAAAATATATTTTGTAGCTGTATTGTGACTTCAATTACTTTAAATCAACAAAATACCCGCCCATCAGCGCGGCAGTTTTCTACTCTAGCAAAGATGCTTTTAGATGAGGGACCTTCAGAGTGAGTAATTTTGATAAAGTTGACTTGGCATATGATTTCTTAGTGTCGAGAGAGCGGAACCAAGAGTCATTTACGATTGATGAATTAGCAGCGGCGACTGGATGGAAAGTTCAAACCTGCAAAACATATCCTACTAAGACGTGGAATAAGTTTATATCGAGGGATGGTAAGCATTACACCACTCTCGGAATAAAATATATTAGCAAAGAAGATTTTCGACACATAAATACTCAAAAATATGTTGACTCTATGCCTCAGTCAGAGCGAAGCATAAATTTAAAAAAAGCAAGGGAGTTTGCACTGCTTGCAGTTGCAACTTACAACAACCCTTTTACTGAATTCAAAACATTTGGTTTTATAGTAAATATTATTATTGCATATACTTCACTTTTTCATGCCGTTTTTGCCAAGAACGGCACGCCGTATAATTATCTTGAAGCTGATGGAACGCCAAAATTGGTGAATGGACAAGAAAAGGCTTGGGAGCTAAAAACGTGTTGCCAGGAATACTGGCCGGGCATTGAATCTGCTGAAAAAGCTAACTTATTCTTCCTCATCGGATTAAGGAATATAATCGAGCACCGAGGTCTTCCTGCAATTGATTTACTGACTTTTGGTGAGTGCCAGGCAGCCATCAATAATTTTGAGAACATTATAATTAAAGAGTTTGGGGAAGATAGCGCCCTGATGATTAATCTGGCGCTTGCTATGCAATTGACCAGAGCAACTCAACAAGCACAAATTGATGCCGTCAAACAGTTTCAAACGCAAAATTTCAATGCAGTAAAAAAATTCATCGACGATTATAAAAACGAGCTTTCGGATAACATAGTAGAAAGTCAGCAGTATAGGTTAAGAGCGTTATTGGTGCCGTTAGTTGGAAAAAATGCCAAACAATCAGATTTAGCAATTGAGTTCATTAATGTCAGCAATCTCGATCAAGATGAGATAGAAAAGTATGAGTCTGGAATAGCCTTCATAAAAAATGTCGAAAATCAGTTTAAATTAAAGCCTACTAAAGTTGTCGCATTAGTCCAAAGCAAAGAGAAAAGCTTCAATATCACGACTCATACGAAATTCTGGAAACACTATGAGGCCAGACCAATCGAAAATGACAAAAAATTCAAAGGAAAATACTGTGGTTTTGTTGAGGGGTTTGACGGTTATCTGTATTGCCATGAATGGGTGCGTTTTATTCTAAGTGTCTACAAGGATAAAGAGGAACTGAAAAAGGTAATCACTTCCTAGCCCAACGAAAGAGTTCAATCACTCATGGTTAAGAGCTTTTGTGATTATGGCCTTAGCATGATGTTGGCACCGTTAGAGTGCCGACCGGTCAATGCATTGGATGGTATTGGTGATTCAGTGAAACGCTTGCTGTCTCGCCATGGTTTACGCCAGGGTAAAACTCTCGCTCGATCGACGCGACGATTTTATAGGTAACTTGCTGATAGAGTTCAACTTGGTTGGTTTGTGATTTACGAGATTTGCGTTTGGTCGGCATGGGATACTCCTTACATGGCGTATCCGTTCCCGTAATGGCGAAGTGATACGTCACTGGGCAGGTTAAAATTGGGGGTGATTACCCGGGGTTATTGAGGATGACTTCAGGTATTGACCACCCAAGCGCTTGGTTAGCCACTTCTGAACATCAAGCCATTCTGCAAGCGTGCCATCTGATTAAAAGTCATAGCAGCCGATGCAAAATCGATGCGTTAGAAGAAGTGTGGCTTGCACCATGGAGTCATAAAGCCGGTCTGGTGACCAGTTGAACGATGTCTTACAGAATTCACTGCCAGATGAATGCTGGCCAAGGAAGAAACTTTCTACTCAAGATTTACCTTCTCTTCGCCATTAAAAGATATAGCGGGTTGTCGAATGCCGCTTTGTACTATCAGGACAGCGGGCTGCCGCAGTGGATCGCGGCCATCGCTAGTGCAAAGCACTAACGGTTGCTTATGGCCGGGAACGTGCCGGTTTTGTAATATCAAAAACACGTTTGATAGCTGTACGGTTAAGAGTAACCACTGATCGTTAGGAACAGATTTCAGTTGGGTGTAGCATTGGCAATAGCCCGTGAGTAAATCCTCCGGATATGAAAAATGGGGATTTATCTGCTAACGGGAGTAATCCTCGTTAGGGTGGGTAATGCGTGCCTAGGGGCTAGGTGATCAGAGAACCTTGACCATTGCGGATGGCACCCGCTTTGAAGGTGTGCGAATATAGAGACCATCGGATGGCACTTCTTTGAGATCCGTGAAGCTAATTTTACAATGCTATTTTTTACAAACATCTTAAATCTTCAAGCGTAAACCAGACTCAATTTAAATTAAAATGGTCAAATGTTTCCAATAACTGTTTGGAAAACACAAATGCTGGATCTAATACTAATAATTTTCCTCAAGTGGCATGATTTTAGTATGGATCTTTTATATTCTAATTATATATAATGAATCCAGATTCATTGTGAATAGTCAAGTAAACTTAAGTCTGCATGATAGTTAGCTTTAACTTAAGTCAATTTTCGCGCTTAATCTATTAAGAAAGCATGTGGTTGTTATGTTTAAAGGTTTTTTGTTGTCTATTTGTTTAGTTTTGTTAAAGTGTGGTTTTTATATTTTTATTTGAAAGTGATAGACCTTTTAGATTTTTTTATAAATGTAGTTTGATTCTCTAGGGCTTTTTTAGTTAAATTTAGATGGGGTAAAAATGAAGGTTGGTTTTTTTAATGAAAAAATAAGAGATGATTTTTTTAAATATGCATCGGCAATAACAGGTGTTATAGCTGCTGCGGTTTTGTTCTGGGATATACCTTCGAAATTTAAAAATACATCAGGTGTAATTTGCATTGCAATTCTAATTGCAATTTACTTTTGGATTTGGGGTAGGGCAAATAAACTTAAATCAGTAGATTTATCCGTTGAGGGGAGCACAGTAACAATAAAAACAGGAGACATTTTTACTGAGGCTGGATATAAAGTTATTGCTTTTAATGAATATTTCGATACAAAGGTTGATGACAGAATAATTTCACACAATAGTCTCAATGGTATCTTCATAGATAGACACATCTCTTGTTCTGTAGAGAAATTTGACGAATATATTACGAACTATAACTTTTCAAGAGAGGATGTGTTGAGCATCAATGTAGGACGGCCATCAGGTAAACAACAAAAGTATGAACTCGGAACAATATGTGTTTGGGAAGATTATTTGATTACGGCATTCTCTAAATTCAACGAACATAATGAAGCTCGTCTAACAATGCCTGAATATCTAGCTTTTTTGATTAACTTCTGGGACAGAGTTAATCGAGTTTATGCTCAGCAAAGTGTATCAGTTCCAATCTTCGGTTCTGGTATCACTAGAATAAAAGAACACAAAAACATTAGCGATGAGGATCTCTTAAAAATTATGCTTTGGACGTTTAGGATTAGCGAAATGAGATTTACCCACCCGGCCAAGTTGTCCATCATCATTCATAAAGATAAAATTGAAAAAATAAATTTATTCGAACTGCAATCAGCAAGAGATGGGCTGTAATGTAAGTTAAGAATTTGGTATTTATATTCGTCGATTTTAAGTGATTCAATCCGAATTAAATTATTTAATTAAAATGAGTTTAAATTGCAATTAATAAAGTGTAACCCTAATTATGTAAGGTGGTAGAAATGGTGTATCGTACGAAGACATATATTGCAGGCGAATGGGATGGAGATCAGGATGCTATTCAACAATTAAAGAAATGGAATAGTAGTAATCATTGGGGCTTATCTTTCACTGATGCTCACGACTTAACACAAGCAAGAGACAGTAGCTTAAATTGTAGTATTAAAGCCTCTCTGGCAATACGATTTAATGCATCAAAACGCTTTGTTCTTGTAGTGGGTAATAATACAAAAAGTGCGAGAAGTGGCAGCTGTAGATATTGCGCTAGTTATAATAGTTGGAATGAAAGTTGCGCAAGGGGATACACTGTAGATCATCGTAGTTACATTGAGTATGAGTGTGATAAAGCGGAAAAAGATGGGCTTGATATAATCGTTCTTTATAATGCCGCTACAGTTGATAAATCGAAGTGCCCTGATGCAATTAAAAAATCAGGTAAGCATGTAGCTATGTGCTTATATTTAGATGGGAAATATTATTGGGATTATGCGGCAGTTAAATTAGCGCTAAGTTGACACGCATAAATTGAGGGAGGTGTAGGTTTGTAAATTTGCGGAGATAGAATTTTACGAGCCTACTTAATTATACAATTAATCGGTGTTGAAAATGAAGGGATATAGCTGGCTGTTAATTTCTTCTGGATTATTTCGAATTGAGCCATAAAAATATAAAGACACTATTCACATCAAGCAGCCGCATCATTGTCTTTTTCCTGAACAGGTGCTTCCGAAGATGATTTAATCCATTCATGAATATGCCTTATTATTTCAGGTAGCTGGAGATCATCGAGCGAGTTATGTCCACCTATCTCGACTTCTAAATTGTATATATAAGCATTGAACTCATTGAATCTTGTCCAAATTCTATTGCTACTGGGTGCAGTGATATCTTCAGTGACAACAAACCAATCCCTAATGGCTTTAACTGCTTTAAGTGGCTCATTGTCATGGCTTTTAATGTCTGAACCTGACAAGTCAGATAGAGACTTTTGGTATCTATAGCGCTCTTTTTCCAAGATAAGTAATTTTTTTTCAGCCCATTGTCCATCTTTTAAAACCTTTGCTCCATAATCTATCCCCAGTTCGAAAGGCATATTCATTCTAAAATGCTCATTTTCTTCTGACGAAATTATTCGTGAAAGATCATGGATTCCAAACTTAGACTCATTAATTAAGCTGACGATTTTAGATATTCTTGACTCGCCAGAGTCTGCTCTTTCTAATGAAAGTCGAGGAATGTACCCCAATTCAATGGTAGTAAAAATAATTGAAGACAATATTTGCTTGTAATCTTCATCAAATGGGCAGTTAATAAAAACATTTTTATTAAAGTTTTGCATGTTTCCTCACCGGTATTGTAATGTTCTCATTGCCGTAATTGCTCTTTTTTTTAATTCGGCCATCTGCCTCGTGAATATAAAGTTCAGTCTTTTGATTTTTTGCCAATTCAGTAGCCCATGTAATTGCTTCGGCTTGGGTTTTAAAATGCCTGGAAGCCCGATCGGCACCATTTCTTTTAACGTCCCATCCTCCTCTGGAGTTACTAACCACGTGCTGTGATTTTAATTTCATATGCGGCCTTCTTTTTCGTTACAAAATAGACTATTTTAACTAAGGTGATAAATTAAAGTATCTTTGCATCTAAGACAACTTTAATCTTTAAACTGTCTACTTCTCTATGTAATATATTATAAATTTTCGATATAAACTCTCCTCTCACATCGGCATTCCCTAAGTCCATTGAAACCATCGCCTTAGCCTCTCTCCTGCTAGTGCCATTTTTAATATGCCGTTCTATAGCATCATGCGAATAATCATATCTTAGGCTATGTAAAGCTCCTTTTCACGATAATCAAGTATTTCCAGTCATATTGAGGTAACGTTGGATGACGCTCCTTAGCCCAGCTTTATCAACCATCTTACCAATATGCTCTGCCGAATGTGCTATCGCAGCAAGCAATCTGCCTATCAGTTCATCATGCCTGTTAACCGTCGTATCTCTTGGTCTGCCGCCTTTAGTGCCGAACACAATTCTCAACCGTTCATCCTAACGTGCCAGCGCCAGCTGCCACATCTTAAGGGATTTTACCGGCTAAACCGCTTCTTATGTTCGCAATCCGAGATAACGTGTAATATCCATCGCCAACACAACACCTTTGTCTTTTACTTCGTACAAGGAGGAGCGCCTCGTGAAAGCGCTCGTCCGTAATCGCCGTCTTTGATCCGGCGCCTGGCAGGTTGAGAGGATCGTTACTCAACTTTTCATGCTTCGGATCGGCCAATTTAGTTCTGGCGCAGTGGCTAGGATCGCACGCAGCGCCGCCATTTCTTCCTGCATCGTGCGTTTTGAAATATCATCCGCCAAGCGGCTTAGGATTGCGAGGTCTCTACAGCTCTCAGAGCTCATCGCGGCTAATTGCCAGTTCCTGATTTCTCAGAACGCCTCCGTCCGTCAGTTTCACTGACGTCGCCTTGATATCGCGTTGATTTCCTCCTCAGATAAGTTGCCAACGTTCACTGAATGTTGGGGTTGTTGATAATTGTAATAACGAACTACGTGTTGGTCAGACGGTAAGCGTCGTCGCAGAAGACCGTATTACGTGGTGTTGACGTATACGCGCTGCGCGCGTCACTTGGTTTTTGCTTCGCGCCAACGCAAGTGACGCCGCGCAGCTTCTGCCTGTATTTGCGAGGTTCGTTCGTCGCCAAATGTTCCAAATGGCGGAAACGATTATGCAAACTGGCAGTGCGAAGTAGCTTGTATCGATGAGATGAAGTTGATTGAACCGTAGTGATGTAGTGAAAACCTTGGACGTTTCTTTTGCCCGCTGCTTGCAAAGGTTGAGTAGCTTTGCCGGTTATCCCGGATGCAGCTGCCATATGGCGTTTCTCACAGGCCGCTGAAAATTTCGCTGATGACCGCCGCTTGGGTGCCCCTTTCAGGTCATGAGGGCTTTGTTGGTTGCGTAAACAACTAAGGCAACGGATAAAACTTAGCAAGTGCGATCTCTGAGGTCAAATTCCAGGAACGATAAAGGTTGAAAAAATAGCCTCTTGAGTTGATGCTTTTTGTATGTATTTCACTCAATCTGGAGATGGCATGCAGAACAACGCTTATAGAAAGGGCATAAGAATTGGTCATTTTGCCAACTCAATCGTCTCATCACTAAGTCGTATGAGAAAAAAATGCTGGTGCTTGCAGGTAGTTCTTTTTTAAAAACAAGGTCTGCCAATGTGTTATTCTTCGCAATGTTAATCACAGTAGTCATCATAATATTGTACGTAGCTTATTGTGCGATTGGTTCAATTGCTGCATTGTTGTTAGGCAGTTGTTATGGCTTTGCCACTCAAGCATATTGCGTTTAATGAAAAAAATGATGATGGTTACAATTTCAATGAAGGTTACAGAGATGGACCTGAAGGGTATGGGTATTATTCTGGTGGATATAAAATAGATGACTAATGATTTAGATGATGAGTTAATTGATGCATTAATTGCACCAAATAGAAATGAATTCGAAAATGATCCTATTTCTTATAGTGCTATGGCTTATGAGCAGTGGAAAACATTAGCATCCTTGGCAGGCTATGATGTGGACTTTGAAGGAAGAGCATCTTCTGATGAGTTAAAGAATCCAGTGTTATGGTTGTCTCATGCCAGAGCTTTAAGTGATGCTGCTGCTATCATTATTAAAACGAATAATAGTTATGAACATCTTCAACCATTAATAAGAAAAATGGCTGATCGTCAATTTTGTTCTGTTGGGTTAATGCTCGTTGGTCTCAGCATCGAAGTCTACATTAAAGGTTTTTATATTTACTCTAAAGGGATTAAAGGCTATAAAAGCTCGGAAAAGGAGTTTCAACATCATAACCTTTCAAAACTTGCAAAAATCTTCTTCACCCTTGAAGAAAAAGATTATGCAATCCTTAGAGCATTAACGATATTTATTTACTGGGCAGGTCGTTACCCAGATCCCGGAGCGAAAAAACTTTTGGAATTAGAAGAGCTTTTCACACTCTCTGAAAAATTCGAAATCACAATTAAAGATATTTTTCTAACGCTGGGTAAGATATCAGAGCAAATTGTCTCCTACATTGATGCAAAAGCGATCGGTTAATGTTTGGCCTCTATCAATAGAGGCCAAACATTCATTTTCTTGAAATATTTGTAGATGCCACATCACTTGCTTTACCTGCCGCACTTTGTACGTTCTTGGCCCCATTTGAAAACATTTCTGCCATCCCACCAACTCTGATTCCGGCCCATCCAAACGCCGCCATCCACATTGCAGGCAGCACAATGAACATCGCCCCCATTACAAAGTTCATAATCAAATCGACAGTGACCTGCCCCCAGTATTAGATACAACGCTCAGTTAGTAATGTCGGTTTGTTTACCTTCTAATTTTCCATTTCTCCAGCTTGCTGCAAATTCAGCCGGCGTCTGGTATTTCAGCGATGAATGAGGTCTGGACTCGTTATAGTCCTGCCGCCAGTCATTAATGATTTTCCGGGCATGAAGAATATCGCTGTACCAGTGTTCATTCAGGTATTCATCCCGAAAGCGATCGTTGAAACTCTCAACAAATCCGTTCTGCGTTGGCTAACCTGGCTGAATAAGTCGCAACTCCACACCATGCTCAAAGGCCCATTGATCGGGTGTGCGGCAGGTAAACTCCGGGCCCTGATGAGTTCTTATTGTCGCCGGATAGCCTCGAAAGAGCGCGATGCTGTCCAGAATACGCGTGACCTGAACCCCTGAAATACCGAAAGCAGCGGTGATCGCCAGACACTCCTTCGTGAAATCATCCACACAAGTCAGGCACTTAATCCGACGGCCGCTGGCAAGTGCATCTATGACAAAATCCATCGACCATGTCAGGTTCGGCGCATCCGGGCGAAGAAGCTGAAGCCGCTCAGTCGCCAGCCCCATACGACGTCGTCTGCGCTTCACACTCAGGCCGTTAAGGTGATAAATGCGGTATACCCGCTTGTGGTTGACGTGAAGACCCTCCCGACGCAATAACTGCCAGATGCGCCGGTACCCAAAACGCCTTCGTTCGAGCGCCAGTTCTGTGATACGGCTTGATAAATGTGCATCAGCCGCCGGACGCTGAGCCTCATAGCGGCAGGTCGACAGGGACAAACCTGTTAGCCTGCAGGCACGGCGTTGCGACAGACCGTTCGCATCACACATAAACTCAACGGCTTCCCGCTTCTGGTCTGTCGTAAGTACTTTCGCCCCAGAGCCTCCTGAAGTGCCTCCCTGCCCAGCATGGCTTCGGCAAGCAGCTTCCTGAGTCTGGCGTTCTCTTCCTCAAGCGACTTCAGGCGCTTAACCTCGGGCACCTCCATACCGCCATACTTCTTACGCCAGGTGTTAAAGGTGGCGTCGGAAATGGCGTGCTTACGGCAGAGATCACGGGCAGAAACCCCGGCTTCAGCCTCGCGAAGAATACTGATGATCTGTTCGTCGGAAAAACGCTTCTTCATGGGGGAGTCCTCATGTGACTTATGAAGACATTACTAACATCGCGGTGTGTCAATCAACGGGGAGCAGGACACCTTAGCGGCGACAGTGGCATCAAAGCGCACATAGGTAGGGTTGTCAGTAGGGCCGCACAGCGCATTAATCACCACGCTGAGGATGCCATCATTCAGGGTTTCAATTCTGCGAATGTTGCTCAAATAACCTAGGCCCTTAATGTTGAGATTGAAGTATTCAGCTTTGGTAGAAGTGGTGTTGTTTGCAGCGTTTTTGGTAGTGGTAACAGTCATGATGTTTACTTCAGGAGTGGGTAACTAGTCACACAGAAACATTCATCCCTGCCGGATAAAAGCATTCCGTCATAAAACCTGGATAGCTTCGCCGCACTGACTCGTAAGTGCAAAGTACCCCACCAGCAAAGTGATCCCACAGCAGGTAGCAAGTCGCCCACTAAATCTTAGGTACTTTTATCAATTTATAAGGCTCAGCACGACATAACCTGCTCAGGAGTTTGATGAGTGCTTAGCAAACGTTTACCCCGACCTCATACATCAGATATAGAGTTAATTTGCTGTAATATAAGAATAATTTAGAAATCGGTGATAATCACAACCCTCCCTCGCTGCCAGAAATCCCAACCAACAATCGATAGCCTGAAGCCAGTATTTTGTCTATATTGTAGATATGAGGTATATGCCGAAATCAGGAGTCAGCTATGGTCAGTGCGGTTAAATCCACTGAATTTGAAGTGATTGCGGTGCCTTCTGGCAATGTTTCTTACTCAAAGAGCAGCGACGGGCATGCCGACATCACTATCTCCATTCCGGCTTTCAGTGGCGCGCAGGAAGAGCTTTATTATGTTCTGAAGCGTCCTGCCTACATCGACGAGGTCGCATTTCAGGTCGCGCTGGAGGCTGCCTTTCGTGCGGTAGCGGGGCTGGAAAAGCTCACGGCTAAAAAACGGGACGAAAATCTTTCAACTGCAAAGATGAAAAGCGCAGTCAGAAGCAAACCGGCAAGCAGTTCTAACACGGCACGACTTGAGAAGCTGAAGCAAACCATTCTTGATGATGCTGAATGGTTGCCTGCTCAGGAAGTCTCTCGTCGCAGCGGCTCTGCCGAGGATATCAAAAATCCCAGCGGTCTACCGAACCGCTGGAAGCGGGCCGATAAAATATTTGCCATTACTTCTGAAGGCAAAGATCTTTATCCTGCTTACGCACTGGACGTAGGCGGGCAACCGTTGCCGCAGATGAAGAAAATTATTCAGCTGTTTGGTGAAACAAAAACCCCCTGGTCACTGGCGCTCTGGTTTGGTTCACCGAATAGCTGGCTGGGAAATCAAAAACCGAAAGATCTTCTCGCCTCTGCGCCTGAACGGGTGCTGGAAGCGGCCGCGCGGGCAAAAGAGGGACCGGGACATGGATGAGAAAATAAAAACGCCAGCGGTAAATGACGATCTTACGGCCAGAATGGTGATCTGGCCGAAAGGTAAAACATTTGAGCGGATCCACGCTTCACAATTTGGCGCGGCTGAGTTTAATCCCGGAAAAGGGCAAAGCAGATTTAGTCCGATCACTGATAACACCGGAAAAACCATTCCGACGTTATATGGCGGTGAGAATTTGTCAGTTGCACTGATGGAAACCGTTTTGCATGACCTGCCTGTACCATGTGCGGATACACCTGTTGAACTGGCGGCGCTGGATAAGCTTGCCCGCAGTCAGCTCTCTCCAAAAAAAGAAATTCGGCTGGTCGATCTCAATCCACGCTTTATGAAGAAGCACGGTATTTCACAAAGTGAATTACTGGGCTCCGCTGCCAATCATTACGCTGAAACACGTAAGTGGGCAGAAAAGGTCCATGAGGATAATCCAGACGCTCAGGGCATTCAGTGGGCATCGAAACAACATGGCGATAAAGCCATGATGCTTTATGGCGATCGTATCGGCACCGATGATTTTGATCTCACCATCAATGCCGAACCGGCATCTGCATCGTCAGATGTTAATCATGAACTGGAAACGCTGGCCGACGAAATGGCTCTGGTGCTAATCCCGAAAAATCTGACGTAACGGTACGTTCATGTTATGACTGGCTAAATAAGAAAAGCGATGCCCCGACAAACCAACCTGACGGGAACCTACATTCTGAAAACCCAGCCTTTATGGCTGGGTTTTTGCTTTTGCGATTCCGAAAAACGGCTCTCTTATCCGGCAGCTATATCCCGATAGTCTCTCGTCTCTACATGTTGGAGAAGACGTTCATGATCACGCCGCCGGTAATAATCAGCACCATGGCCAGTATCGCCGGCAGATCGGGTTTTTGTTTGTAGAGGATCATTGAGCAAATTGTGACGCCAACGATGCCAAAGCCACACCACAGCGAATAGGCGACGCCAACGGGAATCGTGCTCATCGCGCGGGTTAAGGCGAAGTAGCAAAGCGCATAAGCGCAGATCACCAGCACCGAAGGCATCAGTTTGCTAAAGCCGTTGGTCTTTTTGATCATCGATGTACCGGTGATTTCGGAGCCAATGGACAGCGCCAGCCATAAAAATCCCAGATTAAACATATGCCGTTCCTTCTCTGTTAGTGAGTGACTTTCTTGTCCATAGCGTGAGCGACAGGGGCCACAGGCGTGACGTCGCTCTCTTCGCTGCCCATTTTGGAAAACAGGTTCATGATCACGATGCCGCTGGCAATAATCACCATGCCGATGATGGCGGCGATGTCCGGATGTTGTCCGTAAAACACTATGCCCAGACTGGAAACCACCAGAATACCGGTACCGGACCAGGTCGCGTAAGCCAGGCCGACAGGGATATCTTTGACCGCCCGGGATAGCGAGTAGTAACAGGTGGCATACAGCAGCACCAGCAGTCCGAGCAGCAGCATTTTGCTGACACCTTCGCTGCTGCCAAACATTTTCAGGGTGGATGTGGCTGAAGTCTCGGAAATGATGACTAACAGCATCCAAAGCCAACATTTTGTTTTGGAAGACATACGTTAAACTCCTGGTTTGATATTTGAGGTAAGGTTCTTATTTGTTTTCTTTAAAAAATCACTGGCAGCATCGGTTAACTGTGCCGTGGGCGCTAAAGCCAGTTGTGGGTGATTCATGACATCTGCGACTGTGAGATAGCGCCGTACAGTGCTCGCCGGCTGGGCGGCGACCGGGTGATTCCCGTCCAGCCTCTCCAGCATTTCATTCATGGTGCATAGCGTGACGCCACAGTCGGCCAGACGGGCAAGCGTGGCCTGCATGTGACCGGCATAGGCGGTGCCAGCTTTCGCGCCCAGTAGCTGGCTGAGCTCACTCGCCGGATCGCAGTGATAGCGCAACGCCAGTACCGGCAGGCCGCTTAACAGCGCATTGTGTACGCATCGGTTCAGCGGGCTATGCAGCGTGCCATTCACCAGATCCGCCGCCTGCGCATAGTCAAGAAACGGCAGCAGCAGCGCACGATAAGGCGCTAACTGCAGCGCATCCTGCCATCTGTGCGCTGGCACTATTTCGCCAAGCTCCTGCCACTGTCGGGCATCGTCTGATGCTTCAGCTAAAGCGAGATGCAGACGATGTCCGCCTGCAGCCAGACGGCGGCGAATGGCATCCCGATAGCCTGTGGCTGCGGTGACCATCACCAGGACTGGCGGTTGCAGGTGCTGCATAATGCGTTCAGCGAGGCCGGCGATCTGTTCATCGGTCATGGTGAACCTCCGCTAACCGATGAGCGTGACCTGCGCGCCGTTCTTTAACCCGGCAGCGTTGGCCTCTTCGGTGTCGATATGCAGTTCGAGCGCGAAATCTTCACGCACCCGCACCACGACTTCATCGAAAGTCAGCTGACGCTCACCCGGACTGCGCACGCTGACCTTCTGGCCATTCGTGACGTTGAACTGACGGGCATCCTCAGGCGACATGTGGATATGCCGCCAGGCGCAAATCACCTGAGAGTGCAGCTCAATATGGCCTGCCGGGCCGATCAGCAACGCACTACCGCTGTTTTCCAGCTGGCCGGATTCGCGCACTGGCGCTTTGATACCGAGGGTAAAGCAGTCGGCGCGAGAGATTTCCAGCTGTGAAACTGCACGAGCTGGACCAAGCACACGCACGTTGCTTAATGAACCTTTGGGGCCGACCACGGTGATGCACTCCTGGGCGGCAAACTGTCCGGGCTGACGCAGCGGTTTGAACGGCGTCAGGGCATAGCTTTTGCCAAACAGCGTTTCGACATCCTGCCGGGACAGATGGACGTGGCGGTTGGAGATACCGACCGGGATGGCCGGCGCATTTTGACGCAGGCGGGTGGCAATTTTGGCGTGTAACAGGGTGTCAATCATGCCTTTCTCCCTCTTTTCCCGGCGGCGCTTTTCTCTTCCGTGAGAACTTGTTCTGGCTGCATTCCCTGTGGTGTCGCGATTGTATCAGTGTCACTGCTGACTGGCTGAAAGGCAACGCTGGCGGCTGGCGCACTGACGTTATCTTCGCTGCAGGGCGTCCGGCCTTTCAGCGTGCTTAACGCCATCACCACGCTGGGTTCCGGGCGCGCGATGATCAGGGCGTTGACCGGCAGGCCGAGCGCGCTGGCGGCGGCCACACCGCGATCGATAGCGCTGTGAATCGCGCTGATCTCTCCAGCAAAACAGACGCTCACCAGCCCGCTGCCCACCTTGCGGTAGCCGGTGCAGCTCACGCCGGCACTTTTACAGGCGGCATCCACTGCCTGAATCGCGGCCACCCATCCTTGTGTTTCAATTACGCCTAAGCTTTTCATTGCTGGCTCCTGTTAATGGCGCACTAAGCGAATATCAAAATCAAACTGCGCGAAAAAAGCTTCCAGCTGATCTAATTCAGCTGCGGAATATGTGGGGTCGTGGGTAATGGGATAAGGCATATCAAGCCGCTCATATTTTTTCCGTCCCAGCTGGTGGTACGGCAGCATATCGATGCGGCGGATATTGCCGCGCCGGGCCAGTTTTTGTACGTAAGAAATCGCTCCGGTAATGGCATCGAACGAATCGTTATAGCCCCGGACCAGCGGCATGCGAATGATGACTTCGGCACCGGAATCCACCAGCCACTCCAGATTGCGGCGAATACCTTCATTACCTATGCCAAATAACGCTTTATGCTGTTCGCTGTTGATTTGCTTAATATCAAATAAGAACGTATCGGTCACCGGAGCCAGCTTTTGATAATTCTCCAGTGAAGTCGTGCCCTGGGTTTCAACGGCGGTATTCAGCATCATCTTTTTGCATTCACGAAATAGGGCGACGGCAAAATCCGTTTGCAGGCTCATTTCCCCGCCGCCGATAGTGACACCGCCACCGGACGAGAGATAAAAATCATAATCCTGCATAATAATTTCCATCAGTTCATTGACGGTGACATCTCTGCCCATAATATCCAGCGCATTACGGGTGCAAATGGCTTCGCATTTGCGGCATCCGATGCATGCTTTATTGCGGTCAACGAAATGTTTTAATTCGCCATTTTCCTCCGCCCGATAATGAACGCCCGCTGGACAGACGTTGACGCAGTCGCCACAGTTAATACATTTATCCTGCGAGAACATCACCTGAAACTGACTGTTAAGCCCTTCCGGATTAGCGCACCACGGGCAACGAATATTACAGCCTTTAAAAAAAATCAGCGTGCGAATACCTTCACCGTCATAGATCGAATATTTCTGAATATTGAAGATTCGTCCGGTTAGTTGTTGTGTTGCAATCACACTGTCCTCCAGAGAATAAGGTGAACATCCTTGTTCCAGCACATCCTGGCATTATCAGAATTTTTCAATTACGGTACGGCTGATAATTTCGTCCTGTACTTCTTTACACAGTTCGACGAAATAAGCGCTATAGCCCGCGACGCGGACAATCAGATCGCGGTATTTCTCGGGTTCCTGCTGGGCTTTTTTCAGCACTTCATTATCGATGTAGCTGAACTGCATCTGACCGTTACCCAGAATTGACGCGGTGCGCAGTAGCGTAATCAGACCATGGCGGCCTTCCGGCGTGTCGAGCAGCCCTTTAAGGAACTTGAAGTTGTGCACCATGCCGATGTTCATGGTCTCCACGTTCATTTTACTGACTGACTTGATGATGGCCGTTGGGCCTTGTTTGTCTGCGCCCTGGGTTGGGCTGATTCCGTCCGAGAGCGGCATCCACGCCAGGCGGCCGTTTGGTGTGGCGTTCGTCAGCTCGCCAATCGGAGTATTATTAGAGATCGACAGGGTGCCGTGGCTGAGTCTGGAGTAGAGCATGCTGTACTTTTGGCACTCACGCTCGGTCCACTCGGTGATGTCCAGCGCGTACTGGTCAACATAGTTATCATCGTTGCCGTACTTGGGCGCATTCAGACAATCGCGGCGCATGCCCTCATAGCCTGCGAAATTGGCCAGCAGCGCGTCACGCATCTGCTCAAGCGTGTACTTTTTATCTTCGTATACCAGCTTACGTATCGCAGCGAGCGAGTCGACGTAGGTTGCCAGCCCGGAGAAAATCAGTCCTGGCCCGTGATTGATCATCGCGCCACCGGCAGCGACATCTTTGCCGCTCTCCATGCAGCCTTCCACCAGCAGTGACATCAGCGGCTTCGGTGCGACATCGCGGTGGACGCGCTGGCTAATCACGGTGCCAATCGCTGACAGCCGGACAATATGTGCAATCTGCTTTTTCACCGCTGCGTCGAACTCGTCGAAGGTACGCAAATCGCGCAGGTCACCGGTATCCAGCCCCTGATAGCTATCGAACAGCACCATGCGGCCGCGGTTGAGCACAAACTCGATGGCGATCGGCCATTGCGTATAGCCGGTGGAGGTCCACTGATAGATACGACCTGATTTCTGTGGCTCGACACAGCCCATCAGGCAATAGTCGCGCGCATCTTCAAAACTGAAGCCTTTGCGCAGCATCATCTTGATGTGTGAGTCATCGAAGTGACAGGCCGGGAAGCCCATGCCGGCTTTCACTACATCAACGATTTTCTCCATGTATTTTTGCGGTGACTGGTTGTGGATACGGCACGCCAGCGAGGGTTGGTAAACCTTCACAAAGCGCACGGCATCCATGATCAGATAGGTCAGGTCATTACAGGCATCGCCGCCGGATCGTTTCTGACCACCCACCGTCAGATTGATAAACGGCTGATAACCGGCAAAGTATTTCGCTCCCAACTCGCTGGACATCCACATCAGTTCGGCGCATTTGATAATGAACGCCTGCATCATCTCCAGCGCGCTGTCGTGAGTCAGGCGCCCTTCGCGGATATCGGCTTCAAACATCGGGTAGCAGTACTGATCAACACGACCCAGTGACAGACCCGTCTGGTTCTCTTCAATTTCGAACAGCGACTCAACCGTCCAGATACTTTGCAGTGCTTCCTGCAGCGTTTTCGGGGGATTGGCGGGCACATTCTGGTTCACCTCGGCGATAGTCAGCAGTTCAGCACGACGCTGGGCATTCTGCTCTTTAGCGGCCAGTTCGCGGGCGTGATGAGCGATGCGCTGCGCGTAATTCATTACCCCTTCACAGGTTTCAATCGCGGCTTTGTAGTAGTAGATGCGGTCAATATCCTCCGGATTTTCCATGCTCAACTGGTCGAGATGCGCCAGCGCATCCGCTTTAATACCGTTCATCCCTTTGGTGAACAGTAGTACGTCGTAGCCTGGACAGGTGTCGCCGCCGCCGTTGATCTGGTGGTAGGAGAGGTCACTGACAAAGGTTTCTCCGCTGAATGCCCATACGCCAGCTTCGCGATACTGGGCTTCGCAAATCTCATCCAGCGAACGGCCTTGCCAGAACGGCACGATCTCTTCGCGGATCACGCGCTTATCCTCTTCGCTGATCTCGAAGGGATCCTGCGGACGGGTACTCATGGTATCGAGTTCATCACGCACCCAGCGCCAGGCAATATCCGGTGAAAAGGCGCCAGCACGCGGCTTACCGCACGGATGGCCGACTATTAACTCATCATCCTGAATCAAAATCGGCGCAGTTTCGCAGGCGTGACGAAAGGCTTTGGCACGCAGCAGGATGGTGGGCATACCCGGATTGGCTTTCACGACTTCAGTAAAGGCCAGCGCGCGGTAAATAGAGACGCTCGGACGCACAGTGAGGTAATGATTACGCAAGCGCTGCAGGCGTGGAGTCAGTCCCTCTGTTGTGCCTGTTTCGCTGGTCGCAACAAACGGTGCGGTGGCAGAACTCTGCGTTCCCCGGAACAGACGTACCGGTAGGTTGAGCGTACTGAGGTTGTGCTGAGCACTGAGGAACAGGTCAGAGAGTTCGTTGGTGTGTGCCTGGTCGAGGCTCGCGCCGTGCAGCAGGGCATCGAACATCGGATAACCGTCGAGGTTACAGGGCGTACGCACTTCACTCAGTTGCGCCAGCTTGAACCACAGACATTCAACGATTTCATAAGCCTGCTGTACGGTCAGCGTGCCGCTGGCGATATCCCGCTGATAGTAGGGCAATAGCGCTTTGTCCGCCCCTTCCTGATTGACCGCATAACTGCCGTTGTCCAGATGCAATGCCAGCTGGAACAGATAGAAGGCCTGGCAGGCTTCTTTAAAATTACGCGCCGGCTGTGCCGGAACCTGGCGCAAAATAGCCGCGCTCGCCTGCATTTCCTGCTGACGATGGACATTGCCTTCCGCTGCGGCGAGCTGAGCTGCGTTATCCGCCAGTTTCTGTGCCAGCGTGAGCAGGGCGTCGCAGGCATAAATCGCCGCACGGCAGCCGTTTACTTCATCCATGCCGCTGCGGCTGACCGCGCTGCCCAGCATGCGACTTTTTTCTTCAAACTGGTGTTTAATTGCCAGCACGCCTTTGTCGATCACCAGCCTGTAATCAGGTGAATCGAGGTTGCTGTTCAGATTCAAAAACTGGAATGCGGATGGACGCTGAGTCGTGCTTTGGTCGTGGAAGATCGCCCCGTGCGGTTTACGCGTCTGGTTGCCGACAATCAGTTCGTCAGCGCTGATGGACAGCGGCAGCTGGCGCATCAGCTCATAAAAGCGGCGTGCCGGTTTGACGGCGGCGGGAACACCAGCGATATCGTCTTCCAGCGCGTTCAGGGCGCTGGCATGTTCAGTGCACAGCATACTGGCTTGTGCGTGGAAACGTTCTGCCAGCACGCTGACGCGCGGCGTTAAACTGTAATGTGCCATGGGGAAAGTTCTCCAAATCTTGTTATCAGGAATTCTGCAGGGCATTACCGCTCCACGCCCGGCGATAAATTTCGGTTAAGGCCTGAGCTTCCGGCGTGCGCGGGTTTGCTGGCGTGCAACTGTCGCGCAGTGCCTGCTCGACCATCTCCGGCAGTCGTCGTGTAAAATCCACCGCGTCGATGCCGAGATCCCGGATGCCCTCCGGCATTGCCATCTCCTCTTTTAATGCCTGGATGGCGATCAGCAGGCTGGCCACGCCCTCGCGCGTGGTAGTTGCAGGCAGCGCCAGCAGACGGGCTAATCGGGCGTATTTACCGGCAGCCGGACTATCGCAAAGGCCGTGATAATCCGCGTTCCAGGCCACCACCTCCGCCATCAACAGGGCATTGGCGCGACCATGAGGCACGTGGAACACGCCGCCGAGCGCATGAGCCAGGCTGTGAGTGATTCCGAGCGAAGCGTTGGTGAAGGCCATTCCCGCCATACACGAGGCGTTGTGCAGCTTTTCCCGCGCCAGCAGGTCGTGACCGTTACGCCAGCAGGTAGGCAGGTAGCTAAATACCTGCTGCACCACTTTCTCTGCCAGCGCATCGGAAAAATCACTGGCGTTGCAGGAAACATAAGCTTCCAGCGCGTGGCACAGCACATCCATGCCGGTGTCTGCCGTGATGGCCGGCGGCACCGAGACCACCAGCGTCGGGTCAAGAATGGCGATATCCGGCAGCAGCGAGGCATCGACCAGCACCAGCTTTTCGGCGTGTGCCTTCACCACGGAAAACGCGGTGACCTCCGATCCCGTACCGCTGGTGGTCGGGATCGCCACAAAGCAAGGTGGCTGGCGCTGCGTCTCCGGGCGGGTTTGCGCCAGGGCGAAAATCACCGCTTTGGCCGCATCGATTACCGAACCACCACCCAGCGCGATCACCAGATCCGGGTAGCTGCGGTCCATCAGTTTCATGCCGCGTACCACCGTGGCGATATCCGGATCGGCGATCACGTCATCCCAGATCTGAAAGGTGAGATCGCGGGTCTGCAGGATCCGGGTGACGCGATCCGCAAGGCCAAGCCGGATCATCGCCTGGTCGGTGACCAGCAGAACCTGGCGGGCGGGCAGCTGGTTCAGGATGGACAGCGCATCCTGACCAAAGCGAATCCGGGGTTTTAGCAAAAATTCACTCATGGGTGGGTTACTCCTCAGCGATCCCGCATTACGCTCTCGACAATGGCAATGACCGACATCGCCTTGTAGCGCTCTTTGCTCAGTGCCAGGTATGCTTCAGCCAGCACGATGTCGTGCATTCCGGCACCAACACTGTCGACGGCAACCCAGGTCTGATTTTTCATCGGCTGCTGGTCATCATCTAATTTGGTGATCAGCAGCAGATTGCTGCCGCGGAGCTCATCGCACTTCTGTGTGGCGACGACATGTCCGGTCACCTTTGCGAGAATCATGTTTTCCGCCTTATATCAGTCGGTTACTTACCCAGGCGCTCCAGCACCTGACGGATGACGCGTTCCACATTTTGCTCGTTGATGTCACGCTCTCCGCCTGTGGCAAGGGCAAAGCGGTCATCGGCGCTGGCACTTTCAACGGCGGGTGTTGCGGCGTTGAAACGTACATCCTCGAGGATGCTGCGGTTCAGATGAGGCTCGGGAGCGACGGTGTCGGGTTGAGGCACTGACTGGCTGGCCGGGATACGCAGTTCGTCAATCGTGCGCACGCCATAGCCGACCTTGCGGATATTCAGCAGGTTCATCGGCCCAACGTTGTCAGAGCTGGAGCCGCCACCTTGTGCACCGCAACCGAGCGTCAGCGCCGGCGCGATATTGGTCGTGGCACCGATGCCACCCAGCGCTGCCGGGGTGTTAATCAGAATGCGGTTAACCGGTTTTTCGAGGCAGAACTGACGGATGACGTCCTGATTGCTGGTGTGGATCACCAGCGTGTGGCCAAGGCCTTCGTTGGTGAGCAGCTCAACAACGCGATGGCAGGCGGCTTTCCAGTCCTCTTCGACATACAGACCGAGCACCGGGCACAGTTTTTCCCGCGAGTAGGGGTTTTGTGGGGAAACGGTGCTCTGCCGGGCAATCAGCACCCGGGTGCTGGCCGGGACGCTAAAGCCGGCCATCTGGCTCAGAGACAGCGCGGTTTTACCCACCGTTTTCGGATTGATAGTGCCGTTCGGACGCAGCAGCAGGCCCGCCATTTTCGCCGCTTCGCTTTCATTCATGAAATAGGCGCCCTGAATTTCCAGTTCGCGTTGTACTTCGTCATAAATGCAGCGTTCGACGATAATTGACTGCTCAGATGCGCAGATCACGCCGTTATCGAAGGTTTTGCTGGTGATAATGTCCTGCACCGCGCGCGGGATATTGGCGCTGCGCTCGATAAATGCCGGACCGTTACCCGGCCCGCCGCTGATGGTTGGCGTGCCGGATGCATAGGCTGCGCGCACCATCGCTTCACCTCCGGTCGCGAGAATCAGGGAAACGTCTTTGCTGTGCATCAGCTCTGACGTGGCGTCGAGCGTCAGCTGATGAATCGCATCGACACAGCCCGGTGGTGCACCCGCCGCTTCAGCGGCGCGCTTCACGATCTCAATCGCTTTCCAGCTACACTGGCGCGCACCCGGATGTGGCGAGAAGATAATGGCGTTACCTGCTTTTAGCGCGATCAGCGTTTTATAGATAACCGTTGAAGTCGGATTGGTCGAGGGCACCAGCGCACAAATCACCCCCAGCGGCACGCCCACGTCCATCACTTTTTGTACCGGATCGTCATGAATGATGCCGACGGTCTTCATATCTTTGATCGCGTCGTAAACGCGTAGCGAGGCGAAACGGTTCTTCAGCACCTTGTCCTGCCAGTTGCCAAAACCGGTTTCTTCTGCCGCCATTTTGGCCAGTACTTCGGCATGTTGCGCCGCTTCTCCGGCCACGCGCTTCACGATGGCGTCGATTTGCTGCTGCGAAAAGGTGGCCAGGAGCGCCTGCGCCTGTTTCGCTTTGCGTACCTGTTCCCGGGCGTGCTGCCGGGACTGCAAATCGTTGTCCAGTTCAATCATGCGTCTATCCTTCATCAGACTAAAAGAGTGGAGACGGGGCGCGCCCTGTCAGGTCATGCTTTATGCTTAGCCGCGATTTTTTCGATATCGTTATGAGGCCGGGCAATGACGCGTGAGGTGACGACCTCACCGATACGTTTCGCGGCTTCCACCCCGGAATCGACGGCGGCATTCACTGCACCGACGTCACCTTTCACCATGGCGGTGACGAGGCCGGAGCCGACATTTTCATAGCCGATCAGTTCGACGTTGGCGGCTTTGCACATCGCATCTGCCGCTTCAATGCAAGCCACCAACCCTTTGGTTTCAATCAGACCCAGTGCTTCTTTCATGCGTTTCTCTCCCGTTATTCCGCGACTTTGTAATGCGCGACGATTTTGTTGATGTCATTGTGTGGCCGGGCAATCACCAGTGAGGTCACCACTTCGCCGATGCGCTGTGCTGATTCCACCCCGGAATCCACCGCCGCTTTCACCGCGCCGACATCGCCTTTCACCATGGCGGTGACGAGACCCGAGCCGACGTTTTCATAGCCAATCAGCTCGACGTTGGCGGCTTTACACATTGCGTCCGCCGCTTCAATGCAGGCCACTAACCCTTTGGTTTCAATCAGACCTAATGCATCACCCATTTGCGTTCTCCTGGCCTTTTGGCCCTGTGTTTAATGACGATGTTGGGAAAGCCGTTTGCCGAAAGCGCGTTTACTCACAGCTGCGGCGTTCGGAAATCACTATAGGGATAAGGGAACTGAACGGAATTTAAATCCGCCTTTTCACGACATATAGGTTTTTACTCTGTTAATGGAGGGTGTTTAGAGGTCATTTAGTGGTTTTGTGCTGTAAGGTGAGCATGGATTTACTGAAGCTAATGGCGATTTTTTCACCGTTTGCGGCGCGGCAGAGAGATGTTAAACAGTTGCTGATTTAATGCAGAGGGTGGGTAACAGCAGGTGTCGTTAAGTGTGGAGCAGATCGGGTTTGCGACAGATAGCTAAATACAAAAAGTGCGGTTTTTTGTGCAGAGTCAGCGCGGGGATAGAAGTGGCGATGCCGGCAGTCGGGCAGGAATGCTATTTCAGCGTGCAGACGTAGAGAGGAGAGTTAATCGAACTGAGCAGGATCGCCTGATCATTCAGCTTTTGGACGTTAAGGAACAGGCCATCGTGACTGTCCGACATCTCACGCATGAAGTAATCGAAGATGACGTCTGGCGATTCATCAATCGACGAGGCGCTGGATTCCCACTGGCTGATGCGATAGTGGCGCTCGCTGGCGGAGATGCGCTTACTGGTATAGCTAAATTTGACGTAGCGCTGCAGGTAGAGCCAGCCAGCGGCAGAGTCGGTGTAGCCTTCAACCACCAGGGATCCTGATCCTTTAGCGGCAAAATTGAAATGTACGTTGCCGTTAATGTTCTCTTTTTCCATGTTCTCAAAGCGCTTAATCGCTTTGGTCGAACAGCGAAGCGCGGCAGTGTTTTTTGTCGGTAGCAGTTGCCCGGCAGCATAGCCGGCAGCAAGGATAACTACCAGGCTGGAAAGAGCAAAAAACGGGCGCGGCGCGAGTCTCATTGCGGCTTCCATGAATAATAAAAATAGTTATCGCAATAGCTGAAGGGATTGTCTCCATGCATCGCGCAGTGGGCGAGGAATACGCGGCCCAGACCGTTGGTTTGCAGTCGGTCGCCATAATAAAAGAGGAAGCGTTCACCGGGTTTACATTGCAGCTTCAGGCGCTGGCGTACGGCATCAAAATTCTTCACATAGGCAGATTCGCTAACCGAGCGCAGCATGTCATCGCTGGCCAGTAGCTCACACTCGCTGTGGCTGATTTGCCGCAGGGAAAGCGGGCGGAGTCGGTTACTGCCTGAAAAACTGTACACGATCAGGAGCAGGGCGAGGGTGAGCAGACAGCTTGCGGCCAGATACCAGCAGGTTTCAGGTGACAGAACGTTTGCCTGCGCCGTTTCGCGCTGCACCGGAGCGCTGGCCTGCGGTTCAGGTACCGTTTCTGGTGCGGGCGTACATGCTGGCGGCGCGTCCAGCACATCGACGGTAATGTCGGGATTGAGCTGCAGCAGGCCGCGCGACAGGGTGACAATAATATTGTCGATGTCATAGTGGCGAAAGGTCTTTCGCAGCATGCTCAGATACTGGTTAAGATTGTTGTTGGATGAGGTTAATCCATTGTCATCCCAGACTTTTTTTAAGACTTCCTCGCGACTGACCACTTCGCTATGACGCAGAAAAAACCACAGCAGCGCGCTGGCAGTAATCGACAGCTGACTGTCGGCTTCATGGCTTCCCGGTAAAGTTAATGTGCCGTCCGTTGCATCATAAATAAGACGGCCATTGATGTTGTAGCGCATCGCGGCCTCAATCTATAGGTTTTCCAGCCATGGCTGACAGAGAAGCACCGGAGCTGGTTATTATTATTGGTTTTCCTGTTGGTGCTGCGAATCATATCGACCAGATGGCATCACTATTTTTGATCGCTATCAAGCTGCGACGAGGCGTGCTGCAGCGGGATGGCGTTATTGCGCGAAGGCTCACAGTTCATTGCACGGTAAACAGGAACAGAACGTATCCTGCGTGCATCGCGCTGCTGGCGTGGTGAGTAACGCCAGCCGCCGCTTCATGCATGTCATAATGCCAGCTGAATATCCGTGGTTTCATCCTGCTGCGCCGGCACCGCGCAGCAGATCAGCACCTCATCCTGCGCCAGCGTGATGCCTGGCCGGGTGGTGTAAGTCACCGCACCTTTCACCAGTTTTGTCTTACAGCTGCCGCAATGTCCGGCGCGACAGCTGTAAGCCGGGCTCAGGCCGCGCGCTTCGGCCAGCTCCAGTAGCGTGCCGGACTGCGGCGTCCAGCGCGCTTCTTTCAGTGACTCTGTAAACACCACCGGCACCGCTTCGGTCGCTACCGGCGGCAGCGCGGCGGGTTCTGGCGCATCCTCCTGCTGACGCTGCAGCGACGACGGACCAAACGCTTCGGCGTGAATACGCGCGTCGGCAATATTCAGGCTACGCAGTCCGTCATACATCGCCTGGGTAAATGATGGCGGGCCGCACAGATAAAAATCGTAATCGTTGAAAGGCAACACCTGCGACAGCAGCGCCATATCGATGCGTCCGGCAACGTCGTAATCCACGCCCGCTTCGGCTGCACCCGGCTGGCTGAGCACCCGCACCAGTTTCAACGCACCTTCGCTGGCTGCCAGCAGCGCATCAAGCTCACGCGTAAACGGGCGTTCGGCCAGGTTACGCGCCGACTGCAGCAAATACACCGGGCGCATCCGGCGTTTGCGTCGGCCTTCATAAATCAGGTGACGCAGCATTGCCAGCAGCGGCGTGATGCCGACGCCCGCCGCCAGCAGCACCGCTGGCCGCGTTTCGTGTGCATCAATGGTGAAGTCGCCGGCCGGTGCGCGCACCTCCAGCCGATCGCCGACGCGCAGGGCATCGTGCAGATACTGTGATACGGCACCTTCACGCTTCACGCTGATGCGGTAATAACCATCCGACGGCGCAACTGACAGCGTATATTGCCGAATCAGTGGCTTAGCGCTGCCCGGCAGCGTCAGGCGGATCGGCAGATGCTGGCCCGCCAGGTGCGGCAGCACGCCAGCGCCATCATCCGGCATAAGATGAAACGAGCGAATCTGCGCGCTCTCATCGACAATTTGCGTGATGCGAAATGGTCGCCACTGCGCCGCCAGCTGTTGCGCCTGCAGGCGTTCGCTGGCGGACGGCCAGTCGCCGGTCATCAGCGAGGCGGGCGATATGCCGTCTGGCTGATTGGCCCAGCGCAGGGCGAGGGCAGCGCGCCGGCGCACGATGCGGCGCGCGCTAAAGCGCCACAGCCGCTCGGCCCCCTGAAAGGCCGCGATTTCGGCGGAATCAGTTATCACCGTGGCATCGCCGCTCATCTGCAATACATCGCCGCTGGCGTAGTCGATAAACAGCAGCCCGGCCTTGCCGTTGAGCACGATATTGCCGAGGGTGGAGAAGAACAGGTTGCCGTTGAAGTCCGGAATGGTCAGTACATCATCGGCAGCGATGCGCACAAAACCGGCTTTGCCGCCGCGATGCGAAACGTCCACCTGCCGGCGCGCCTGGTCGGCATAAGTGGTGACATAAAACGTGTCCGCCTGCCCGATGGCGGCGCGCGCGGCGTCATCCAGCGCGCTGAGCGTCTCAACCTCGCCCTGATAAGCCCTGCCGGGCGCATGGTCGAAGCGGAAATCGCGCAGCTGAATATAGCGCGGGCAGTTGCCGAAGCTCTGGTCAACCTGCACGCGCAGGCCGCCGCCAATCGCCGTCAGCACGCCGTTCATGCGGTTGCGCCGCCGCGTGTGCAGCTCAATGCCGAGCAGGCCCACCGGCGCGCCATCGGTCATCCCGCCGGCCGCCGGATCGCTGGCGTCAGGGCGGGCCGCGATATCCAGCGTGGTGGCGTTGGGCGAGAAGATAAAACCGGGCTGGCCTTCCAGCAGCGTGGCCCAGGCATCACCCTGTGCATCAACGCTGCCGGCAACGATAAACGGCAGCTGCGCGTAAAAGTCACGATGCTGATCGGGCATGTAATCGCGGATCACGCGCTGCCCGACATCGGCCATACGTTCCGCCACCCCCGCCTGCTGCTGCAGCGCAATTTCACCGTCATGCCATACCGGCAACTTAATCAGTTTCTCGCCCATGATGCTGGCTCCTGTCAGGCGCGCAGGCCGGCGGCGGTCTGCGGAAAAGGCACGAAGCCGGGCAGCGCTTCAATCCGGCGCAGCAGCTGATTCACCGCAGGGTAACCGGACATCTCGACATTGCCTTCCGGGGCACCGGCCAGGTAGCTATATAAAGCGATGTCAGCAATGGTGGGATGGTCGCCCACCAGCCACTCACGCTGGCTGAGATGGCTTTCCAGCCGTGAAAGAATCAGATGCGCGCGCGCCAGCACCTCTTCCGCGTTGAATTTGGCACCAAACACGGTAATCAGGCGCGCCGCCGCGGGGCCGTAAGCCAGTTCACCGGCCGCCACCGACAGCCAGCGCTGCACCTGGGCGGCGCCCAGCGCATCTTCCGGCAGCCAGTCGCTGCGGTTAAATTTCTTCGCCAGGTACACCAGAATGGCATTGGAATCCGCGATGTAAACGCCTTCGTCTTCCAGCACCGGCACCTGACCGAATGGGTTGATGGCGAGAAACGCCGGGGTTTTATGTTCGCCGCCAGGCAGGTCGACTTCGACCGTTTCATGCGTTATGCCGAACAGTGACAGCGCCAGCAGTGCGCGGTGGGCGTGGCCGGAGAGCGCTAAATTGTACAGTTTCATCATGCGATTCCTCAGGTAGTGGCCGGGGTGATCCCGAGCCGTGGCCTAAGGTTCGCACAGCCGTATTGCTGGCAGAATAGCCAGATCTGCGAAGTCATTATTGCAAAAAGTGGAAGGATGCGGCCGGGTGCGCAGCAGGGCGCACCCGGCAGAGGGAGTGGTTCAGGAAGGCACGACGGCACTGCCGCTGGCGGCCTGCGCCTGTTGTTCATTCTGCTGCTCTTCGCGCAGCTTCAGGCGATCCCACACGCGGAAAAACGGATAGTAGACCACCAGCGAAATCGTCAGGTTGACCACCTGCAACACCGTGCCGGAGATATGGCCGCCGGTGGCGAGATAGCCGCTGACGAAGATCGGCGTGGTGAAGGGCAGGGCGATGCCGGCTGGCGGCGCCACCAGACCGCTGCTCATTGCCGCCCACGAAACAATCACCAGCAGCACCGGCGTCAGGATAAACGGCAGGAACAGGTAGGGGTTCATCA
>Ga0209371_1000717_pt1 | contig 28002 bp, 29 predicted proteins | sample AgamicAtAmrz_FD_187165 | JGI IMG/M metagenome (GOLD analysis project Ga0209371, IMG submission 187165) | Agave microbial communities from Guanajuato, Mexico - At.Am.rz (SPAdes) (version 2) | ecosystem: Host-associated > Plants > Roots > Rhizosphere | place: Guanajato, Mexico | collected 2012-06-07
TTTGAATCTATGGATACGGGTAGTTCATTGAATGTCCGGCGGAGCCCTAGCCGCCGAAAATGCGCTTCAGATTGATGAGCCTGGAGGTCGCCACCATCGAGACGACGACGAGAAGGATGGCGAAGATGCCTGCCGCAGCCGCGGTGGGTTCGAAGGCGTAGCGTAGCGCCACATACATCGCCATCGGCAACGTCTGCAGGTTTGGCGTCGAGAGAAAGAGCGTCACCTCGAACTGGCCGAAGGAAATGATGAAGGCGAAGATGGTGCCCGCCGAAATGGCCGGCGAAATGATCTTCAGCGTCACGAGGCGGAAAGCGGTGAAGGGAGATGCTCCGAGCGAGCGCGCCGCCTCTTCCAGGCTGCGGTCGAAGCCGACGAGTGCTGCGGTGACCGTGGCGATGACGAAGGGGCAGGTGACGATGACGTGGCCGATGATAAGCCCGGTCATGCTCCGCGCCAGCCCGATGCCCGTGGTGACGTAAAACACATAGAGCGCAAGGCCAAGCACCACCCCCGGTAGGACGATTGGCATCATGAAGAAGGCGCGCAAAGGTGCGACAAGCCGGCTGGAAGAGCGCGTCAGGAAAAGGGCCGCCATGGTGCCTAGTACCGTCGAAATCGCTGTCGAGATGCCGGCAACGAGGAAGGAAACGCCATAGGCCGAGAGGAAGGTCGGCGAGGTCAGGAAGGCATAGACCCAGCGCAGGGAAAAGCCCTGCGGCGGAAAGGTCAGGTAGTCGCCGGCATTCAGGCCGGACAGGATGACGATGATGACGGGGACCAGCAAAACCGTCAACGTCAGGACCGACAGAAGCCTGAAAACAAGCGGAATGGATGATTCCTCACGCATCAGCTGCGCCCTCCCGTGGTACGCATCGCAGCGCGGTGATAGACGGCGATTGCCATCAGGCTGGTGACGAAGAGGACCACGGCGATTGCTGCGCCGAATTGCCAGCGGCCGGTTTCCGCCACCTGCTGGTAGATGTGGATCGGCATGACCATGACCTTCCAGCCGCCCATCAGCGCCGGCACGACATAGGATGAAATGGCGAGTGCAAAGACCAGCAGCGTGCCCGCCAGAATTCCCGGCATGGAAAGCGGCAGCACGATGGAGAAGAAGGCCTTCGTGCGGGAGGCGCCAAGCGATCTGGCCGCCTCTTCCAGCGCCGGATGGATGGATTTAATGATGCCGATCAGGGAGAGGATCATAAAAGGCAGCGTGATCTGCACCAGCCCGACCACGACACCGAAAATATTGTACATCAGCGGCAGCGGCTGCGAAATGACACCCATGCGGATGAGCGCGCCGTTGATGAGACCGTTATCGCCCAGAAGTACCATCAGCCCATAGAGCCGGATGACCATGTCGAGCTGCATGGACGATAATACGAGGATCATCAGCAGGGTGTTACGGCCGGGATTGACCGTTTTGGCGATGACATAGGCAAGCGGATATCCGAGCACCAGACAGACCAGCGCCACCATGGCGGCAATGCCGACGGAACGCAAGATGGCCTCATAATAGATGGCGCGGGTGAAGATGCGCACGAAATTGTCGAAGGTGATCGCGCTCGACAATGTAATAACGCCGGCCACCGATTTGTTGAAGGCGAGGGCGAAAAGCGAGGCGGTGGGCACGACGAAAAAGGCGATGAAAAAAATCAGCGCGGGCAGCAGGAGCAGCCAGAAGCCGAAACCGTCATTGAAGCGTTTTCGCGCCGGCGAAACCTGAGCGAGGGGCAGGCCGTCCATCTGCTTGTCCGTTGTCGTCATTGCGGATACCGCCATGTTGCGTGCTCTCCCGTCATTCGGCCGCTTGCGGCAACATGGCCCTGTGCAGTGCGTCGTAACCGATCAGTTCCTTTTCCGGCGGTGCCGGATAGGTCGTCTTGCTCTGGGAAAGGCCGGTGCGGACGAGGCCGGCGGCAATGGAAACGGCTGTCGGGATGGGGTCGATGACGGGAACGTCGATGCCTTCGGCGAGTAACCCTTCACGCAGGCCGGCGGCGCATCCCATCAGGCCGGTGCAGCCGAAGATCAGGGCTTCCGCACCATCTTCCTCCACCGCTTTCCTGCCTTCCTCGACGAGGCGGCGGGCGGTGGCGGCAAGGTCCGCCTCAAGATCCAGCACGGGAATATCGACACTGCGCACCGAGGCCAGCTTGCTGGAAAGGCCACTAAGGGCGGCGGTGTTTTCAAAAGACGGGATCAGGCGGCGCATGACGGTAATGACGGAGAATTTGTGTCCCAGCATGGAAGCAACATGCATGCCGGTTTGGCATGGCCCGAGAACGACCATGCCGGAAATCTCCCGGGCCGGGCGCAGGCCGGGATCGCCCATGCAATCGATAATGACGGCATCGACGCCTTCACGTTCGGCGCGGGCTATTTCAAGCAGGGTGCCGGGAACGGACATCGCCGCCTCGAACTCGCTTTCAATCGAGCCCGGCCCGGTGGCTATTTCGGCGTGGGAAAGGCTGATGCCGGGATATTCCAGCGCCTTGAGATCCGCCAGCTTGCGAAAGCCGCGCGTTACGATGGGGGATACTACACGAACATGAACGTCACGCATTCTCGATATCTCCTTCAGCACAGCAACGACTTGCATATGCGGGCAAAACCAGGCCTGAAGTTGCGTATCCGACGCTTGCCGAGCCTCCGGTGACTGCGCCGCTTGTTCCGATGCCTTACGGTGCATCGGCTTGCCGCCGGACGAAAGAGCTTAGGCGAATAGGGGCTTCACTCTTTTGGGTGGGTAGTATGGCTGGTTTGAAAGCGCAGTACCTATCCGTTTAGATAGGTGCTTCTGCATAAAACAGATGCGCCTACGATATTTGACTAAAGATTGGGCGATCAAAGTCGTAAAATGAGGCGCTTTTGGCGTTTCGCGAACGGTTTAACCGCAAGCGGGTTTTACGGGAGGCGCAGCGCCCGTACCCAGTCGTGACCCGGGTGCAGGTGCTCGAGGCAGTCTCGGAGCCAAAGGCGTTCCGAAAGAGGTAGCTTTGGATGGGCGCTTACGAAATCGTCCTCGTCCTTGGGACGCCTGTGCTTTGCCTTGAACAGAAGCACGGCGGAGGGATTGAGATAAGGGATGCCGTCTGCGGTCAGCGACACCATTTCGATCCGCGGCCGCATCATTTCCGGATTTCTCTTGTAGACCCAGGTGTCATTCGTCCCCGGTTCGATCATCATATCGGCGCGCCAGCACCCGGCAGGGCGATCGAAGCACCATATTTGAAAAATCTCGGGAGCCGGATGCTGGTCCGCCGGCAGCGGTTCGATAGTGCCATCGTTGACGGTATAGAACTCCATGTCACTCAGTTTCCGGCGAAAGATACCCAGATCTTCGCGCAGGACCGTGAATTCGAGATCGTCATGTTCGCGCGTCTTGCTCCCCTGCCACAGATCGAGAGCCCAGCCGCCGACAACGCACCATGGCCGCGATACGCCGTCCAGTCGCTGGGACAGTTCGGCAGGGCTCCAGGGGTTCCACCCATTCTGGTCCGGCGCAAGCGGGTGATTACTCATAATATTCGGTCGCTCCATGCAATTTTCGTATTGTCGTTTATTTGCCGATGGCCTCAAGGCCAACGCTTCAGCAGCCCCGCCAGAATCGTCAGCGCCTCCGTGAGATCGTCGAATGACGGGCCGCCGAGACAGAGCCGAATACCGCTCGCCGGATCGTCGGGATTCACCAGCATGGATTCCGGAGGGGTCAACTTGATACGCATCGCCGCAGCGGCGAATGCGAAACGATTGGCGGCGTCGCGTTCCATCGGCAGCCAGACGTTGTATGCATCGGGATGCGAGCCAAGCTGGTTCGTGCCAAGCAGTGAAACCGCCAGGCTGGAGCGCCGTCGGGCCTCGTGGCGTAAATCCCGCTGGATTGACGAGATGATGCCGGAGGTCAGCCAATCTTCAACCACCGCGCAGGAGAGTGCGGATGGGGCCATTGGCATGTCCTGCAGAAGGTCTTCGGCGGTGTCGTGCAGCCCGGCCGGCAATGCAAGCACGCCGATCTGCAGGCCGGGACCAAGGGACTTGGAGAGCCCGTTCACATGAAACGAGATTTCAGGAGCCAATGAGGCGAGCAGCGGCAAGGTCTCGGCCGATGCCGCATAAACACCGTCCTCGATGATCCATACGCCCGCCCGGCGGCAAATATCCGCAATGATCTGCCGCCGCGCTGCGCCCATGGTGACGGTTGTCGGATTATGCAGCGTCGGCGTCAGATAGACTGCCGTGCCGTCACGTGACGTCGTGCCGGCGAGCGCCGCGGCAAGCGCTTCCGGCACCATGCCTTCGGCATCGATTTCAACGCCCTGCATCCGGTACCCTTTACGCCGGGCCAGTGCGATCGCGCCGGGATAGGTGATCCGTTCGGTCAGGAGCAGGCCCTTCGGGCCGCAGGCGAGATCGAAAGCCAGGGCCAGCGCCTGGCGGGCGCCGCTCGTCAGCACCAGATGTGACGGATCGACGGTCAGGCCCAGCGTTTCGAGCCAGTGGGCGAGAAGGCGGCGGTGTTCCAGATGTCCGGCGGGCGGGGCGTAAAGATTGATGTGATCCGCATTGATCCTGCGGGCGATCCCCGTTAGCGTCTTCGCCAGAATGCGGGCGTTGAGCGTGGCCGGTGGCGCATTGGAGGAGAGGTCGAACTGCCGATCCTTGTGCGCCTCCTGAAGCGCCACGAATGTTCCCCGCCCCTTGACGCTGCGTGTCAGCCCGCGCCGTTCGAGAACTGAATAGGCTTTTGTCACCGTGCCAAGCCCCACCCCAAGTTTCCATGCGAGATCGCGATGGGCGGGCAGACGGTCGCCGCCCGTCAGCCGCCCCTCGATGATGTCATCGGCAAGCGCAAGCACCAGCCGTTCTGCGGCATTCGCCTCAATATCTGCAAGACGGGGAGTCCAGGGGGATTGCAGCAGCACGGTCGTACCTTCGATAAAAGTGTCACGTTACACTATTTCAATAAACACCAAGTGTAACATAGGCTATGACGACGCTGATTGAAATCCACACTTTACGGCGGGCGATCGGGCATGATGCCGGCGCCTGGAGGATCGAATGTTCAGCCATGTAACCGTCGGAACACGCGATCTTGAGCGGGCGGAACGCTTCTACGATGCGGTGCTTGTCCCGCTCGGCCTGACGCGGCGGATCGTTACCCCGGATGGCGGGCCTGCGGCGCTTTGCTGGGTGGCAGCACACTCCCCGTTGCCCCGCTTTTATGTCTATCGTCCTTTCAACGGCGAGCCGCCCACGGTTGGCAACGGCAGCATGGTCGCCTTTCTGGCGCCGGCGAAAGAGGCGGTGGAGATGGCCTATGCCAGCGGCCTTGCGCATGGCGGCATGGATGAAGGAGGTCCGGGGCCACGCCCGCATTACGGAGACGGCTATTTCGGCGCCTATCTGCGTGACCCTGACGGCAACAAGGTCCACATCGTTCATCGCGGAGACCTCCAGCAATAGTGCTGGGGAAAGTGTCCTGCTTCTGGAGACAATCGGAATGATCGCCAGCCAGATCGCCTTCGTCTACGGCACCTATATCGTCGCCACCGCCAGCCCGGGGCCAAGCAACATGGCGATCATGGGCACGGCGATGCGTGATGGCCGTATGCCCGCCCTTGCTTTGGCGGCCGGTGTCATCACCGGTTCGCTCTTCTGGGCGATCCTTGCGGCGACGGGCATGTCCGCCGTGCTGGCCGCCTATGCCCAGGCGCTTTTCATCATCAAGATATTTGGCGGCGTCTACCTGCTTTATCTGGCCTTTCGAGCGGGCAGGTCGGCCCTGAAGCCGGTCCCCGACCTTGTGGGGATGAATACCGGGCGTGCGACGCCGCGCTATCGGGCGCTCTACCGGCAGGGTCTCCTCATGCATATCGGAAATCCGAAAGCCATCATGGCCTGGATAGCGATCATGTCGCTGGGGTTTCGCGAGGACGCGCCTGCGGGCATGTTGCCGGCGATCATTGGCGGCTGCGCCCTTCTCGGCGTCATCGTATTCGGCAGCTATGCGCTTCTCTTTTCCACTGCCTCGATGATTTCGCTCTACGCCAGATTGCGGCGCTGGATCGAATCCGTGCTTTCTGCGGTATTTGCCGTTGCGGGACTGAAATTGCTTTTCTCGCAGAGCTGAGAGCCCCACCATCGGCGTTGCCGATCAATCCCAACTGAAAGAGCCATGCCATGAGTTTTGTTATCCATATGATCGACGTGTTCGGCTCCGGGCCGCTTTCCGGCAATCCGGTCGCGGTCGTCATCGGCGCCGATGCTTTGTCGGCGGATGAAATGCAGCGATTGACGCGGTGGTTCAACCTTTCCGAAACCACCTTCCTGCTGCAACCCACCCATCCGCAGGCTGATTACCGGGTCAGGATATTCTCGCTGGACAGGGAGTTGCCCTTTGCCGGGCATCCCACACTGGGCAGCTGCCATGCCTGGCTCTCCGCCAACGGCATGCCAGAAAATCAAAACGCCATTGTTCAGGAATGCGGTGCGGGACTGGTCACGATCCGGCGCTCGCATGGGCGACTTTGTTTTGCCGCTCCACCGCTTATCCGTTCCGGCGCACCGACGCCGGCCGAACTGGAAGAAGCGCGGCAGCTGTTGAGGATCGAGGCTTGCGATATCATCGATGCCGCCTGGATCGATAATGGTCCCGGCTGGCTGGGAATTAGGCTGGCATCGGCCGAAAAGGTGCTTGGCCTCGACCCGGCCCGCAATTGGCCCGGCCGTATCGATATCGGTGTGGTTGGCCCTCATGCGCAAGGCAGCGAGACCGCCTTTGAGGTTCGCGCCTTCTTCAGCGATCATCTGGGTGTTATCGTCGAAGACCCCGTCACCGGAAGCCTCAACGCCTCGCTGGCGCAATGGCTCTTCGCGACGGGCGTGGTTGGCGAAGACTATGTCGCGGCGCAGGGAACGCGCCTTGGCCGCCACGGCCGCATCTATCTGACCCGCGACGATGCCGGCCGGATATGGGTTGGCGGCGAAACGCGCACGCATGTCGAAGGCCAGCTGCAAGGCCTTTGAAAAGACAGACGAAAACGAGGTGACTTTGATGAGTAGCAGTGTTTACCGCCCCATTTCCGAACGCGTATTGGCGGATGATTGGGGACGGCTGACCAAGTATGAGTATGAACTTCAACTGAGGGACGGAAGCTGGCAACGGCAGACCCGGGAGGCCTATGATCGCGGCAACGGCGCGACATGCCTGTTGTACAATCCGGCAAGCGACAATGTGCTGCTGACCCGCCAGTTCCGGTTGCCTGTGCTTTTGAATGGCGGTCTGGAATCGCTGATCGAGACACCGGCGGGGCTGCTGGAAGGCGCTGACCCGGCGACGCGAATGCGTGCGGAACTGATCGAGGAAACCGGTTATGAGGTTTCCGAACTTACGCATCTGTTCGATATCTATATGAGCCCCGGATCGGTCACGGAATATCTCGCCTTTTTCTACGGTGAATATGCCGAGAAACATAAGGTCGGGGCAGGCGGCGGTTCAGCGGACGAGGGTGAAGACATCGACGTGCTGGAAATCGCCTTGCCCGAGGCGATGCGGATGATCGGCCGCGGCGATATTCGCGATGCCAAGACGATCATTCTGCTCCAGCATCTCGCCATTCGGCTCTTGCAGGAAAAGATCACGGCAGGCTGATGCCCGCAACGATGCTTCCGGCCCGGCGCATGGGGAGTTCGTGTGGTTCTCTATGCCCCGGTTCGATCACCGGGCGAAAAGATTGGCGGCCATATAGTCTACAAATGCTCTGACTTTTGGAGAGAGATATCGATTGGTCGGCCAGAGGACGCGGAAGGTCCCTGTGTCGGCCATATAATCGTCCAGCAACGATACCAGTTTTCCCTGAGCGACTTCGGATGTCACTGCGAATGAGGGCAGACATGTTATCCCGAATGATCGTTCCGCAAGGTAGATCAGGGGTTCCAGCGTGCTCGCAACGGTGGCGACCGGAAGATCGATCCTGATTTCGCGTCCTTCGCGAACCAGCGGCCATGGCTCCAGCTTTCCGGAATTGGCGAAGCGATGGTGGAGACAGCGGTGCCGGACAAGATCTTCCGGGACCTCCGGGCGTCCATGCGCCTTGAGGTAGTCAGACGCCGCCACGACGCTGTGTCTGAAGGTGCCGAGCTTGCGGCTCATCAGCCGTGTGTCCCTGATCTCGCCGGTTCTGATGACGGCGTCGAATCCCTCTTCGATGACGTCAACCAGACGATCGGTAAAATCGAGGTCGAGGCTGATTTCGGGATACGCCTCCATGAAGGCGGATATCGTCGGCATCAGAAGCATGCCCGCAAGCGGAAGGCTCACCCGAAGTTGGCCGCGCGGAACGGCCTGCGATCTCGACAGTTGCGCCTGCACGGTCTCATATTCGGACTGGATGCGCCGGCATGTATCGAGGAAGAAACTTCCATCCTCCGTCAGGGCCATGCTGCGCGTCGAGCGATTGAACAGTCTTACGCCCAGCTCCTCCTCCAGACGCGCAATGGCTTTTCCGACGGCGGATCCTGAGATGCCGAGGCGATGCCCGGCGGCCACGAAGCTTCCCGCTTCCGCCACCTGAATGAATATGCCGAGTGTTCCGAGCTTGTCCATGACGCCGCAATTAAGGAATTTTTGTCCGGTATGTTAAGAATAGCAGCTCGTTTATCCGCTATTTTGCTTCCGATATCCAGATGTCGTCGCGGCCGAAATGGCCCCGAGCTTCAAATGGAGATAACTCATGGAAACGAAACCTATCGCAGCTTTTGCGGGCTCACCCGCTCCCACGACCTTCGTTGTCAACGTCATTCATGCCCATCCGGGAAAGCAGGACGAAGCCTTCGCCATTATTCAGGATGTCGTTCACTATGTTGCCGAACGAAAAGAAGGGTTCCTCTGGAGCAGCCTTGCGAAAAGCACCGACGGAGAGACGGTCGTCAACGTCGAGGCCATTCAGGGAACCGGCAATGTCGACGAGTTCTTTTCCGATCCGCAATTCGTCGAAAAATTCCGGAAACTGGACACCGTCTCCAGAAGCGAGTTCCACACATACACCGTCGGCGATCTGGTTCTCCCGAAGCCCATTGCTGAGTGACGGATGGAGCGCGCTCGTTTTTGAAAACGCGCCGGTCAGGTGGCGGCCGGGGGGCTTCCCCCGGCATTGGAACGGAACACCGTCGCCGGGCCATGGTCAAAGCACTCGATCAGCATTTCGGTCAGCACCCGGATTTTTCTTGCCGGATGCTGGCCGGGCGGTCTGACGACAAATATTCCCGCCGGCGGCGGCGGATAGCGTTTCATGACGCGGACCAGCTCGCCTGAGTCCAGATGATCCTTGATAAGATCGTCGGGCAACACGGCGATCCCCAAACCGGCAACTGCTGCGACGGCGAGGGCGGCTCCGTTGTCGGCCTTGAAACGTCCCTGTGGGCGAATGTTTGTCACCCTGTCTCCATCCATCACTTGCCAAGTCTCCGTTGCCTGCATGAGAGCCTGATGGGTGAGGAGCTCTTCCGGTGTCTCCGGAGAACCATGGGCCCTGATATAGTCCGGGCTGGCGACGAAACTTCCGTAGAGGGGGCCGACACGTCTGGCGACAAGGTTGGAATCCTGAAGGTGGCCGACCCGGATCGCACAATCATACCCTTCTGCGATCAGATCCACGAAACGATCCGTGTAACAGGTCTGGATCTGGAGTTGCGGATAGCGGCGCGCCATTTGCGCAATCACCATTGCAAAATGCGTCGGGCCGAAAGAAAGCGGCGCAGCAATCCGTAGACGCCCGCGGAGCTCGCCAGCCGGAAGAATTGTCTCCCTCGCAACATCGATTTCGGCTGAAATCCTTGCCGCATAGTCCCGGAAGGTTGCGCCCGCCTCCGTCAGGGAAGCGCCGCGTGTGGATCGGGCCAGAAGCTGGACGCCAAGCTCGGCTTCAAGCCGCAAGAGCCGTCGGCTGACCATCGACTTGGAGATGCCGAGCCGCAGCGCGGCCGAAGTGACGCCTCCCGCATCTGCAACTTCGACGAATGTCCGAAGATCTTCGATATCCACTCAGCGTTCCTCATTCTGCGACACAGCTCAGCGCTGACAAGGACTACCGCATCATAAACAGGAATGACAAGTTTCGTGCCGCGGCAACGCCCGAAGGGGCGCATGTCTTTGCGCAAGCGCTTCAATAAACCGCCAACATAGGATGAACCCATGACCTTTCGTAACGGCCTCGATTCACTTCTCCGCCCCGAAGATTCCGTCCTCGTTCTGATCGATCATCAGCCCTATCAGCTCGCGAACCTGAACAGCCACGATCCGCAGGCTGTCGTCAACCTCACGACCGCACTGGCAAAGCTGGCAAAGGCCTTCAATGTTCCGACCGTTCTTACCAGCGTGATCGCGGCGCGCGGCGGACTGCTCTTCAAGCAGATCACCGACGTGTTTCCCGGCCAGGAAGTCATCGATCGCACCTGGGTGAACACCTGGCAGGACGAGAATGTGGTGAACGTCGTCAAGGCGACCGGCCGCAAGCAACTGATCATCGCCGGCCTGTGGACCGAGGTTTGCGTCGCGATGCCCGTCATCCAGGCCGCCGGCGAAGGCTGGGACGTGACCGTGATCACCGATGCGTCGGGCGGGATTTCGAAGGAATCTCACGAAGTTGCCATCCAGCGCATGATCGCGGCCGGCGCGAACCCGATGACCGTGATGGCGCTCGCCGGCGAATGGCAGCGCGATTGGGCGCGCACCGAGCATGTCGAGGAACTGACCGAAATCCTCATCCAGCACTTCGGCGGCAGCGGCATCGCCTATCTCTGGGAACAGCAGCTTCTCAACACGCCAGTGCCGGCCACAAAGGGCGGTCACTAGGGCCGGGCAGGGACGGCGGGCGCCTGTTGGCTCCCGCCATCCCGTCGCCTCAAGGCTATTCTCCCACCCTGCAAACGACGCCGGCGCGATCCCGTAAGAAAGGGAGGCGCCGGCTTTGATCGCTTGCCAATGGGCGCGCGCATATTTATCGTCAATCCCGTGCCGGAAAAGATCGGCGCCGGTCATCGAGCTTCTTGAAAAGGTCGAAGTCGCAACGATCAGCCACGTGCTTCACTCCGGCTTTGTCGATCCCGAACTCCGGGACGTTCTTCCGGGCAAGCGCGTGGCGGGCACTGCTGTCACCCTGCGTATTCCGAATGCCCACTCGAGCAGCTCCACTACCTGACGCAACTCGTGCGCCCGGGCGATATCGTTCTCACCGACCGTTGCGGTGATACACGCCACGCCTGCTGGGGCGGTGTCATCACCACACCATTAAGAGCTGGCAACGATCCAAAACCTGCACAAGTGCGGTTCTGTCGACCCTGCCGGCAGCGGGCATCTGATTTCACCAATTTAAAGAACAGGCGACAAAGGCGACAGAATTTGATAAATTACAAAACAGCCGGTTGCGGTTTGACGCGTCGATAAGAAGTCACCGAGCGTTCCTGTACCGCCAGCCGGATCATGGCGCAGGAGGAGAAGTGCTATGACGGCATTCCATGTCATGGCCGGTGCGAGTGGTGAATTTGCCCGCCCGGAAGTCCGCAAGATTGGCATCCCGGATATTGTGGATGCGTTGAAACTGGGACTTGAGGACTTTAAAGAAAAGCCGTCCCATTATGTTTTTCTCTGTCTTATGTATCCGATCGCCGGTGTTTTTCTGGTGATGTGGAGTTCCGGCGCCAATCTGCTGCCGGTTATTTATCCGCTGATGTCGGGTTTTGCACTGATTGGTCCGATCGCGGCCATCGGGCTTTATGAAATCAGCCGGCGGCGCGAGCAGGGGCTGGATAGCTCCTGGCGGCACGCGTTGGAGGTTCGTCACTCTCCGGCCCTGCCGTCGATCATCGCGGTCGCCGTCATGCTGTTCGTGCTTTTCGTCGTCTGGTTGATTGTTGCGCAGAGCATCTACACTGCGACTTTCGATGCGACCGGTCCGGTTTCGCTCTCCACCTTTCTGTCGGACGTATTGACGACCTCGCAAGGTCTCTCCCTCATCATCTGGGGTAATCTGGCCGGTTTCGTTTTCGCGGTCGTGGTGCTGGCGACAACGGTGGTGGCGTTCCCGCTGCTGCTCGACCGGGATATCGGCGCAGTCGCGGCGGTGGATGCGAGCATCCGCGCCACGCTTGCCAACCCGGTTCCGGTGGCGCTTTGGGGATTGATCGTCGCGGCGTTGCTCGTCGTTGGCACGATCCCGGTATTTATCGGCCTCGCGGTCGTCATGCCCATCCTCGGCCACTCGACCTGGCACCTCTATCGAAAACTGATCGTCTCCGATTATCCAAGCCGTATGCCCTGAATTCATAGAGGAATCTATCCGCAGATCATTCTCCCTGCCGTTGCGGCCCCGCTGAGGGGAGCCGCGGCGGTTGGGACGGCCATGGAGAGTGCGGGGACGCCATGTGGTATCGTTTTCTTCCGATCTGTCTGCTTTTCGCGATTGCCTTCCCGATTGAGGCCGTAGCACAGGAGGGGGACGCTGCCGCAGGCGCCACCATAATTGCTCGCCCGATCAATTTATGAGATAATTCTAATATACTTCGCGATTGAGTTGTAGAAGTATTCGTGGCCGGGTCACGGGAGGAGACGATGGCTGTCGTTGTGATTCTCGTTCTGCTGGTGGTGGGATCGATCGTATTCCACCTGCTGAGCCCGTGGTGGTGGACGCCGATAGCCTCGAACTGGAGCTATATCGACAATACGATCATCATCACTTTCTGGATCACCGGCTTCGTTTTCTCGGCCGTCGTGCTGTTCGTCGCCTATTGCGTGTTCCGCTTCAGGCACCGCGCCGGAAACCGGGCGGCATACCAGCCTGAAAACAAGCGCCTCGAATGGTGGCTGGCGGGCGGGACCGGGGTTGGGGTGGCTGCGATGCTTGTGCCGGGCCTCTTCGTATGGAACCAGTTCGTGACCGTTCCGGACGGTGCGAGCGAAGTGGAAGTCGTCGGTCAGCAATGGCAATGGAGGTTCCGGCTGCCGGGAGCGGATGGACGGCTCGGGCGGGCGGATACGCGCGCTATTGCACCCGACAATCCGCTCGGCCTGAACAGGAACGATCCCGCCGGAATGGACGATGTCATCGTTGAAGGCGCCGAGTTGCATCTGCCCGCCGGCAGGCCGGTGAAAATGCTGCTGCGGGCGGTCGATGTCGTGCATGATTTCTATGTGCCGGAGTTCCGGGCCAAGATGGACATGATCCCCGGCTCGGTCACCTATTACTGGTTCACGCCGACCCGGACGGGAACCTTCGAGGTTCTCTGCGCGGAACTGTGCGGTGTCGGCCATCCGCAGATGCGCGGCACCGTCATCGTCGATACCGAAACCGACTATCAAGTCTGGCTGCAGCAGCAGCCGACTTTCTCGAAATTGCTGGCCTCGGCGGAAACGTCGGCGGCCAGATGAGCGCCGTGCATATTGGAAGGGAAGACCGCATCGGGGGAACAGGGAGGATGGAACATGGTCGAGATTGGATCCGACGCCGGGCAGGTCATTCAGCCCGCTGAAGTTGAAGACGTCGAGCTTTATCACCCGAAAAGCTGGTGGACGAAATATGTCTTCAGCCAGGATGCCAAGATCATTGCCATTCAATATTTCCTGACAGCCATCGCAATCGGCATGGTGGCGCTGGTGCTTTCCTGGCTGATGCGGCTGCAGCTCGGTTTTCCCGGCTATTTCTCCTTCATCGATGCGGAACATTATTATCAGTTCATCACCATGCATGGCATGATCATGGTGATCTACCTGCTGACCGCGCTGTTTCTCGGCGGTTTCGGCAACTACCTGATCCCGCTGATGCTCGGCGCGCGCGACATGGTGTTTCCCTATGCCAATATGCTGAGCTACTGGCTCTACCTCTCCGCCGTCCTTGTGCTGGTGGCCGGTTTCTTCGCACCTGGCGGGCCGACGGGCGCCGGCTGGACGCTCTATCCGCCGCAGGCGCTTCTTTCGGGGACGCCGGGCGGGCGCGACTGGGGCATCATCCTGATGCTGTCATCGCTGATCCTGTTCATCATCGGCTTTACTTTGGGCGGGCTGAATTACGTCGTCACCGTGTTGCAGGGGCGCACGCGGGGCATGACGCTGATGCGCATGCCATTGACGATATGGGGCATATTCACGGCGACCGCCATGGCGCTGCTCGCTTTCCCGGCGCTCTTCGTCGCCGCCGTCATGATGCTGTTCGACCGGCTGCTCGGCACGAGCTTCTTCATGCCGGCCATCGTGGAAATGGGCGAACAATTGAAGCAGGAGGGCGGCAGTCCCATCCTGTTCCAGCACCTGTTCTGGTTCTTCGGCCATCCGGAAGTCTATATCGTCGCACTTCCCGCCTTCGGCATCGTCTCGGATCTGATCAGCACCCATGCGCGCAAGAATATCTTCGGCTACCGCATGATGGTCTGGGCGATCGTCATCATCGCGGGGCTGAGCTTCGTCGTCTGGGCGCATCATATGTATGTCAGCGGCATGAACCCGAATTTCGGGTTCTTTTTCGCAACCACGACGCTGATTATCGCGGTGCCGACGGCGATCAAGGTCTATAACTGGGTGCTCACGCTCTGGCGCGGCGATATCCATCTCACCCTGCCGATGCTGTTTGCGCTCGCCTTCATCGTCACATTCATCAATGGCGGATTGACCGGTCTCTTCCTCGGCAATGTCGTCGTCGATGTGCCGCTTTCGGATACGATGTTCGTGGTCGCCCATTTTCATATGGTGATGGGGGTCGCGCCGATCATGGTGATCTTCGGTGCGATTCACCACTGGTATCCGAAAGTCACGGGCCGGATGCTGAACGAGGCGATGGGGCACGTCCATTTCTGGGTCACCTTTCTCGGTGCTTATGCCATCTTCTTCCCGATGCATTATCTCGGGCTGATGGGCGTGCCGCGCCGCTATTACGAGCTGGGCGAAACGGCTTTCATTCCAGATTCGGCGCACACGTTGAACATGTTCATCACCTGGGCCGCGCTCATCGTCGGTGCGGCGCAATTGCTGTTCGTGTTCAATCTCGAGTGGAGCCTGCGCTGGGGCAAAAAGGCGGTCGGCAATCCGTGGCGGGCGACGACGCTGGAATGGCAGACGCCGCAGACCCCGCCGGTTCATGGCAACTGGGGCAAGGAACTGCCGGTCGTTTATCGCTGGCCATATGATTACAGCGTGCCAGGCGCGGCCGAGGACTTCCTGCCGCAAAACCAGCCGGCGGCGGCCGGGCCTTCCGAGAGGGCCCTGTCATGAGCGCCATCCTCGTCTTCATGGCCGGGATCGCCGGCATCATCGGCTGGTGGATGGCGCGGCAGCGGCTGGCCTCGAAGCCCTGGCTGGAAGTCGGCCTGGCAGGCGATGCGCCGGAGATGCAGGGATCGTCGGCGACGATTGCGAAAGTCGGACTTGGGATATTTCTGGCGGTCGTCGGTGCGTTGTTCACCCTGCTTATCAGCGCCTATCTCGGCCGCATGGGCGGCGCCGACTGGTGGGGTATCCCGATCCCCGGACTGTTATGGGTGAACACCGCGGCGCTCGCCGCCAGCAGTCTGGCGCTGCAATGGGCGAAAACCGAAATCCGTCCAGATCATCGCGACAGGCTGAATGCGGCTCTTGTGACAGCCTTTGCGACGGCTGTTTTCTTTGTCGGCGGTCAATTCCTGGCGTGGCGGCAACTCATCTCCGCGGGCTATGTTCTGGCGGATAACCCATCGAACAGCTTCTTCTACATGATCACCGGCCTGCACGGCCTGCATATATTGGGCGGGCTCTTCGTGCTTGGACGCACCGCAATCCGCGCCCGGAGCGAGCCCTTGTCGGCAAGAATGCGCCTCAGTGTGGAGCTGTGCGCCATCTACTGGCATTTCATGCTGGTCGTCTGGCTGGTCCTTTTTGCGCTTTTCGCCGGCTGGGCGAACAGTTTCGTCGATCTCTGCCGTCAATTGGTCACCTGAGGAGTGTCGATCATGGCCGCATCCATGGAGGAAAGACCGGTAAGTGATCCGCATCTGCGGCCGGCGGGACTGCGCGGCATCGCCGCCGATCTGTCATCGGACCAGCGGGCGTTCAAGAACGTCTCCTGGGGCAAGGCGATGATGTGGATATTCATCCTGAGCGATATCTTCATTTTCGGCTGTTTTCTTTTGGCCTACATGACCGCACGCATGTCCACCACCGTTGCCTGGCCCAATCCGAGCGAGGTTTTCGCGCTCACGATTGCCGGCAGGCACATTCCGCTGATCCTGATTGCCATCATGACCTTCGTCCTCATCAGCAGCAGCGGCACGATGGCCATGGCCGTCAATTTCGCATATCGCCGCGACCGTCGCAAAACCGCAGCGCTGATGGTGGCGACGGCAGCGCTCGGCGCGACATTCGTGGGAATGCAGGCATTCGAATGGAGCAAGCTGATCGAAGAGGGCGTTCGTCCCTGGGAAAACCCGTGGGGTGTGGCGCAGTTCGGTTCGGCTTTCTTCATGATCACGGGTTTTCACGGCACCCATGTTTCCATCGGCGTGTTGTTTCTTCTCATCGTCGCGCGCAAGGTGTGGCGGGGGGATTTCGATGAGGAAAGGCGGGGGTTCTTCACCAGCCGCAAGGGGCAATATGAGATCGTCGAGATAACCGGGCTCTACTGGCACTTCGTGGATCTGGTGTGGGTCTTTATCTTCGCATTCTTCTATCTGTGGTGAGTGAGGATGGCATCATGGCACAGCAACAGTCACAACAGGGACAGCAGCATCCGATAAAACTTTACATGGTGGTCTGGGGACTGCTTTTCGTCCTCAGCGCCTTCTCCTACATGGTCGATTATCTCGGCATTCAGAGCTATCCGAGATGGTTCCTGATCATCCTGTTCATGATCCTGAAGGCGGGGCTGATTATGGCAATTTTCATGCATTTGGCCTGGGAGCGGCTGGTCCTGATCTACGTCATCCTGCTTCCCCCGGTCCTCGTGCTTGTCTTCGCCGCGCTGATGGCCTCGGAATCCAACTATACGGCTCTTACCCGGGTGACCTTCATGGGTGCCGGTTCTTGAGACCCGTTTGCGCCGGAATGCACGGGCCTCAACCGATCTGAAATCCGTGGGCCAGCGGGTCGCGGTCATCCACGAATATCGTGTTGTGCCCGATGATCCGCGCCCAGCCGGAGACGCTCGGCAGGATTCCCCTGAAGCTGCCGATCTCCGTCTCCTGCTCGATCCTGCCTTCGAAGATCGTTCCGGTCAGGCTTTCCTGACGAAATTTCTCCCCGGCTTTCAGGCGGCCCTTGGCGTGGAGCTGCGCCATGCGGGCCGAAGTGCCCGTGCCGCCGGGTGACCGGTCGATGGCCTTGTCTCCGTAAAACACCGCGCCACGCCCATCCGCATTGGCGGAAACCGGTTGGTCGCACCAGATGGCGTGATGCACGCCGCTTATTCTTTCATTTTCTGGATGCACGGGATGGCAAAGCTGAGAAAGCGCGGTCCGCAGCTTGCGGCTGAGATCGACGATATCGCTGGCGGACATGCCGTCCAGACCGGCCCAGGCGGCTTGCGGCTCGACCACCGCATAATAATTGCCGCCATAGGCGACATCGACAACGAGCCTGCCAAGGCCGGGAACATCGACCTCCACATCGGCGGCGTGAAGGTAGCTCGCGACATTGAACATGCGGACCGATTCGACGAACTCTCCCGGCTTCTCATATTCAATGTCGACCTTTCCTGCGGGGGTCTCTATCGACAGTCTTCCCGGCATTTTGGGGGTCACTAGACCCTCTTCGATCGCCGCCGTCACAAGCCCGATCGTGCCGGCGCCGCACATGGGCAGGCAGCCGCTGACCTCAATGAAGATCACGGCGAAATCGCAGTCTTGCCGATGGGCCGGGTAGATGATCGCACCCGACATCACATCGTGCCCGCGTGGTTCGAACATCAAAGCCTGCCGGATCCAGTCATGGTCCCGGACGAATATGTCACGACGTTCGGCTATGGGGAGATGCGGCAACAGCGGTCCGCCGCCAGCCACGAGGCGAACCGGATTGCCGCAAGTGTGGGCATCGATGCAGAAGAAGCTCTTGCGCATGGGTGTTCTTCCTAGTGCGCGCCGCTTCCTGCAACCGATGTCCGGCGGCCTTGCAACGCCCCTCTGGACAGGCGGTCGAGGAAAATGGCGATGGCGACGATGGCAAGGCCGGCCCTCAGGCCCGGACCCATTTCCATGCGCGTCAAACCGCGTGTGACTTCCGCACCCAGCCCACCGGCTCCGACAAGCCCTGCGAGTACGACCATGGCAAGAGAAAGCAGAATGCACTGGTTGAGGCCGACCAGAAGCGTGGGCGTGGCCGACGGGATTTCGATCTTGAGCAGGATGGACCGCGGCGAAGCGCCCGTTGCCTGCCCAAGCTCCAGAAGGTCCTTGGGCACCTGATTGAAGGCGAGCGTCGTGAGGCGCAGCATGGGCGGGACCCCGTAAACGATGGTCGCGATGATTGCAGGGACACGGCCGAGGCTGAAAATCATGACGGCCGGGATCAGATAGACCCATGGTGGCACGGTCTGCATGATGTCGAGCACCGGACGAAGATATGTTTCGAACCGCTTGTAGCGCGATGCCAGAATGCCGAGCGGGAAGGCGACCGATACCGAAATGGCCACGGCGACGGTCACCAGCGCCAGCGTCTGCATCGACTCCCGCCACAGGCCCGCGAAAAAGCAGAATGACAGCGCAGACACCGTCACCATCGCCGCCTTGAGATTGATGGCGAAGAATGCAAGCAGGGTCGCCGCAGCGATCAGGGCAAAGGCGGGCGGATAGAGCAATGCGGCTTCGATTGCACCGAGAACCGCCTCGACGATATTGGTCACCTCTGCGAAAAACGGGTGGAAATTGGTGTTCAGCCAATCCACGGCGGGGGCGAGATAGGTGCCTGGTGAAAATCGGAGGAGATCGAAATTCATCTTGCACCTGCCTTCACGCGGTTGGCCGCGCTTTGAGTGAGCCGGTCCAGCACCATGGTCAGAATGACGATGGCGATTGCGGCATTGATGGAGGTGGCGACATCCAGCGTGCGCACGGCCCCGTAGATCGTCTCGCCGAGGCCGCCTGAACCGACGATGCCGGCGATGACGACCATGCCAAAAGCCATCATCAGGCTCTGGTTGATGCCGGCCATGACGCTCGGAATGGCGAAGGGCAGGCGGATTTTCGTGAACATCTGCCAGGGCGTCAGTCCGCTTGCGTGCCCCAGTTCGATGAATTCCCGGGGCGTCATGCGGATGCCGAGCGAAGTCAGCCGGATGGCGGGCGGCATGGCGACGATGAAGGTTGCGATGAGCGCGGTCGCCGGCCCATATCCCAGAAGCGCGATTGCGGGCAGCAGGTAGATGTAAGGCGGCATGGTCTGGATCAGGTCGAGTAACGGTTCGAGCACCCGGTCGAGCGATTTGGCGAAGCCCGCGAGGATGCCGACCGGTATTCCGACGAGCAGCGCTAGAATTGTCGCCGTGGCGACGAGCGCCAGCGTGCTCATGGTTTCCGTCCACAGTCCCATGGTCGCGCAGAACAGCAGCGCGACGCCGGCAAGGATGCCGGCTGTCAGGTTGATCAGCCGCCAGCCGAGCAGTGCCGCGACAAGCGCGATGACGACCGGTGGGGCAAGCTCAAGAAACCAGAGGATACCGTCATAACTGCCCTCCAGCAACCGGCTGACGAAATCGAACAGCCCTTCGCCGTTATCGCCGATCCAGCCAAGCGCATCCTCCGTCCAGGTGTCGAAACGGTCCGTGATGATCGAGGTGTCCATTACCATCCCTCCACCTAAGCCGCCGCGAATTCTTCGCCAGGCGTTCCGGCGACGCCGCGCAGCAAGCCGCGTGTCGTGACGACACCAATCACGGCATCGTTCTCGACCACCGCCACCGCGTCCTGATCGGACTGCATGGTGAGATCTATCAGCGCCCCGATGTCGGCTTCCGGCGAGGCCTTGAGCAGCGTGCCGATATCGCATTGCGGCTGCGAGGCTGCGAATTCGGTGACCGGCTGCATGACCGAATGCGCCTTCACCAGATGAATTCTGGAGATACCCGCGACGAAGTCGGCGACATAGTCGTCGGTCGGTTTGGTGACGATATCCTCGGCGGTCCCGACCTGCACGATGACGCCGTCCTTCATGATGGCGATGCGGTCGCCGATGCGGATGGCTTCCTCAAGGTCATGGGTGATGAAGACGGCGGATTTGCCGAGCGACTTCGTCAGCTGCCGGAACTCATCCTGCAACTGACGGCGGATGAGGGGATCGAGCGCGCTGAACGGCTCGTCCATGAGGATAATCTCGGGATCGGCGGCCAGCGCACGGGCAAGGCCGACACGCTGCTGCATGCCGCCCGATAATTCTGCGGGATAGCGTGACGTCCAGTCGGCCAGCCCAACTTTCTCAAGGGCTTCGCGCGCCACGCGGTTGCGTTCGTCCTTCGCGACGCCGCGCACCTCAAGACTGAAACCGGCATTTTCCAGCACGGTTCGATAGGGCAGCAGCGCCACGCTCTGGAAGACCATGGCGATGTTGCGGGCGCGCAGCTCACGCAGTTCGGCGGCGTTGAGCCTGGCGATATCCTTGCCCTTGACCGTGATTTTGCCGACGCTCGGCTCGATAAGACGGTTGAGAAGACGGATCAAGGTCGACTTGCCGCTGCCGGAAAGCCCCATGATGCAGAAGATTTCGCCACGGCGCACCTGAAGACTGGCGTCGGAGACGCCGACGACACAGTCGAAATCCTCCAGCACCTGCTTCTTCGACAATCCGCGTTCGGAGACGGCCTTGACGGCGGCCTGAGCACGCGCACCGAAAATCTTCCAGACGTTCTGGCAATCAACCAACACTTCGTTGGAATCATTCATCATAGCATCCATTGCGTTCCCCACGGGCCTGCTCGGGCCGGCCTTCAAGTTTTGGAAATCCGCGTGCGGGCCACCCTCGCGGCCCGCACGTTCAAGGTCATTCGCTCTTGATGTTTTCCCAGCGCTTCAGAAGTTCGGCATGGCTGTCGGTCCAGTCCTTGACCGCCTGATCCATCGTCTTGCCGTCGTTGACCGCGCCGTTGATCGCGGTGATGTCGGCGAGCGGCACGTAGACGCTGGCGATCACTTCGCGGGCATGCGGATATTCCGCGGAGAAGCCTTTCTGGCCGATCCAGTAATAGCCCTGCGCCGGCGGGAAAATGCCCTTGGGGTCCTTCAGGAATTTCAGATCGTATTTGTACATCATCCAGGAAGGCTCCCAGATGGCGACCGCGACCCATTCCTTGCGGTCGATCGCCGATTTGAGCGCGGCGGTCATCGCGGCCGTACTACCTTCGACGAGGGGAAGTTTCAGACCGTATTCCTTCACGGCGCTGGCCGCATCCCGCATCAGGCCGGAGCCAGGCTCGATGCCGACGATCTTGCCGCCGAATTTTTCGGCATTGTCGTTCAACTGATCGATGGAATCGATCGTCACGTATTTCGGAACCGCGATCGCCTGATAGAGGCCATGCGAAACGGGAGAAATTTTCTCTAGACGCCGCTTGTTCTTGTCCCAGTAGTCCTGAGCGGCATAGTCCGTCTGCGAGGCCATGATCTGGATGTCGCCTTTGGTCAGCGCGGCATAGGCGATGCCCCATTCCGAAAAGGAAACGACCTTGACGCTGTAACCAGCGTCTTCCAGCACTTTTTTGGTAATTCCGGTGATGGGTGTGAGATCCTCCCAGGACATCGTACCCATGGTAATGGTCTTTTCTTCCGCGTGAGCGGAGAATGCCGTCATGCCGACCATCGCGGCCGCGCAAAGCGCCTTCCATAAAGTCTTCATTGTATATCTCCTAGTTTTTGTTCCCATTCTTATTCGAAGACCCGACGCCGGCCCGGTCTTCCCATTGCGCGGGAGGGTTCATCCCTCGCGGCCTGCACGCAATTCCTGCAAACGGATCACCGAATTGATGCCCAGCCACGCGAAAGGCTCCGGCGGCAGCCGGGACGGCTGAGGGTGATCCATGTATTCCTGAAGGTGCCGGGAGGCGTTGCCGGTCGCCAGTTCCGCCGCCATCATGCCGGCGAGTGTGCTTTTCACCGTGCCGAGACCATTTTCGCAGCAGGCGGAAAAAAGCCCCTCTTCGATTTCGCCGAAGGCGGGCACATGGTTGCGACTGAGGCAGATGCGCCCGGCCCAGCTATGCTCAAACGCTATGCCCTTGAGACCTGGAAAGCGGGCGTCGAGCGAGCGCCGATGCGCGTCCACCATCTTCGAGAGCCGCTGCTCTGTAAGCGAAAGGGTGGTGTCGTAGGTATATTTCGTGCGGATTGCGATGCGCGACTGGCCTCGGGAGGTGATTTTCCTGACGGTCGCCCCCATGGCGTCGGCCGGAAGCAGCGCCCAATTGTCGTGTCCGGAAGTCTTGCGGCCGAAATCCTCGGCAGGAAACGGCGCCGTCATCGAGGCATAGGCGAAGATGTGCATCAGCCGGCCCTGGAAATGGCCGAAATCATCGATGTGCCCGTTGACGCCCAGAATGACTTTCGGAGCGGTGACGCTGCCGCGCGGGGAAATGGCGGTCCACACGCCGCCCTCACGTTTCAGCGCGGTCACCGGCGAATGTTCGAACAGGTCCACACCGCGCGAAAGGCCCGCGGCGAATTCGCGGATATAGTCCGCCGGCTGGATCAGCACCGCTCCCGGCGTATAGAGCCCGCCGAGATAATAATTCGATCCGGTCAGCGCACGCATCTGCGCGGCGTCGAGGAAACTGTGCTTTTCGCCGGCGTTTTTCAGCGACAGGCCGAAACTCTCATTGAGCTTCATGCCGCGCGCAGTCGCGGCGGCGTTGATCTTTCCGGCCGGATCGAATGTCTGGCGCGACATTCCGTATTCCGAGGCTGCCTCGGCGGCGAATTTTATCGCCGAGCGGTTCTGTTCCATCTCGACTTTGGTGGCATCGGCAGCACCACTCGAATATTCACCGGATGCGAGATTATGCGGGACGTCGATCATGAAGCCCGAATTGCGGCCCGAGGTGCCTTTGCCCACCTCGCTTGCATCGAGAACGACGATCCTGTCGCCGGGGCAAAGCTCCGTGAGGCGGCGGGCGGCGGAAAGACCGGCAAAACCCGCGCCGACGATCAACCAGTCCGCCGTGACGTTGCCTTCCAGGCTGCGGACCGGGAACGAACGTTTGCTGATCGCCTCCCAGCCCGAGATGCCGTTTTCGACCGGCAAACGTTTGACGGACCGGCTCGTCATCTGACCGTCTCGTCCACGGAACGATCCGATATGTCGATCCAGATCGTCTTGAGTTCGCAATAATTGTCGTGCGCGAAGATCGACTTGTCGCGCCCGCCGAAACCGGATTCCTTGTAGCCGCCGAAGGGCGTCGTGGCGTCGCCCTCGCCGAAGCAGTTGACGGTCACGATACCGGCGCGGATTTCGCGCGACAGCCGGATCGCCTTGCGAAGGCTTGCGGTATAGACGGAGGCCGCGAGGCCGTAATTCGTGTCGTTGGCGAGAGCCACCGCTTCGGCGAGCGTGTTGAAACTCGTCACCGACAGGATCGGGCCGAAGATTTCCTCCTGGAAGAGGCGGCTCGAAGGCGTGACGTCATCGACAACAGTGGGTTCGATGAAGATGCCCTTTTCGGTCTTGCCGCCGTGAACGATGGAGAGCTTTTCGGTCTTCACATCGTCCAGGAAGGAGTGCACCTTGTCGAAATGGGCCTTGCTGACGAGCGATCCGACACGGTTTTCCGGGTCGAGCGGGTCGCCCATCTTCCATTCGCGCATGTAAGCGCCGATCCGCCGGAGCAGCTCGTCCTTGATTTTCGCATCGACGATCAGCCGCGAGGAGGCCGAGCAATTTTCGCCCATGTTCCAGAATGCGCCGTTGACGACCTGTTCGGCGACGAGATCGAGGTCTTCGGCATCGTCCAGCACAACCGCCGGGTTCTTGCCGCCGCATTCGAGCACGACGCGCTTGAGGTTGGAATCGGCGGCATAACGCAGGAACCGTCGGCCGGTCGGTGTCGAGCCGGTGAAAGCCACCATGTCGACATCCCTATGCAGGCCGATCGGCTCGCCGACTTCCTTGCCGCCGCCGGTGACGACATTGAAGACGCCGGCGGGAATGCCGGCCTCATGGGCGAGTTCGGCGACACGCAAAGTCGTCAGCGTCGTTTCCGCAGCCGGCTTGACGATGACCGAGCAGCCGGAGGCAAGTGCGGGACCGATCTTCCATGCCAGCATCAGCAGCGGGAAGTTCCAGGGCAGGACACAGCCGACGACGCCGACGGGTTCGCGCACGATCATGGCAAGCGCGTTGCCGGTGACCGGGGCGGTATTATCGTAGAGCTTGTCGATCAATTCGGCATGCCAGCGAATGGTATGGATCGTATCGGGAACGTCGACCGTCTGGCACTCGCGGATCGGCTTGCCGCTGTCGAGGCTTTCCATGACGGCCAGTTCGTGCCGGTTGTTTTCCAGAAGCTTGGCGAAGTCCAGCAGGATTTCCTTGCGCTCCGCAGGCGCAAGATTGCGCCAGCGGCCGTCCTCGAAGGCCTCCCGCGCCTTGGCGACTGCGTGGTCGACATCGCTTGCGTCACAGGCCGCGATATCGGCGAGTTTTTCGCCGGTGGCGGGGTTGGTCGAGACAAATGTCTTGCCGGATTTGGCCGGCACGAAAGCGCCGTCGATGAAGGCGTTGGCGGGCAATTGAAGATCGGCGGCAATCGCCCTGTATTCGGCGGCGGTCAAAGGTTCATGCATGATTGGCTCCCGACGTGATCTGGGCAACGGTGCGCTTCAAGGTGGCGACGACAGTCTGGAGAGTGCGTTTCTCTTCGGAATTGAGCGGCCTGAGCGGTGCGCGGACGGGACCTGCCTTCAGGCCGATGATCTCGCAGCCGTGCTTGATGGACTGCACGAATTTTCCGCATTCGAGGAAATCCATCAGCGGCAGCATCGCGGTCATGATCGCGCGGCCCTTGTCGAAATTTTTCTCCAGAACGCAGGCCTCATAGAGCGCCACATGTTCGCGCGGCAGGAAATTCGAGCCCGCACAGACCCAGCTCCGCGCGCCCCAGGCGAAGAACTCCAGCGCCTGATCGTCCCAGCCGCAGGAGAGCGCGATATGCGGGAATTTGCGGGCGAGGCGATGCAGATTGCCCATGTCGCCGGAGCTTTCCTTGATGGCGACGACATTTTTCGATTTTCCGACGCGCGCGAAATAGTCCTCGCCCATCATTACGCCCATGCGGGCGGGGTAATTGTAAAGCATGATCGGCAGGTTGGCGGCGCGGTCGACGGCAAGGGCGTGGACGGCATTTTCGCGCTCCGTCGGCAGCGCATAGGGCGGGGAGGAAACGAGAATGGCGTCGGCCCCGATGTCCTTTGCGGCCCTGGCATATTCAATGGAATCCTCGGTGCGCGTGGCGCCGGTGCCCACGATCAGCGGCAGCCGTGTGCCGATAACGTCCTTTGCGTAAGCCGCAAGATCGAAGCGCTCCTGCGCCGTCTGTGCGTAATATTCGCCCGTGGAACCGCCGACGATGATGCCATGCACCTTTGCTTCGATCAGCTGTTCCAGAACGGCGGCGAAACCCTCGCGGTCGATCTCTCCCTCCGGCGTAAGCGGCGTGATCGCCGGGGTGTATATGCCTTCGAACTTCAAGACGATTTCTCCATCGCTGCGACGGGCACCTCGACGAGGGCATCCGCCTTCATTCCCTGTGGTGCGATGAACATCTCCATGTTCTCGCGCGACAATTCCCAATGTTCGAAGACCAGATCGACGACGGCGTCCTCGTCATGCTTTTCAATTGCGGCGATGAAGCCGTCATGGTGCTCCACGGCGAGTTTCAGGCGCTCGCGCATGTCGTCATTGCGGGGCCGATAAAAGGTGTGGCCGATGCGGGCGTGATCGATCAGCAGGCGGCCGAGGCTTGCCTGAAGGTAGACATTCCCGGACATGTCGCCGATCAGCGCGTGGAAATGATTGTTTTCCACCACCATGGACGGAGCATCGCCCGTTGCGCTCGCCTTGCGGAACCGTTCCTGCGTGTCCTTCAGTTCACCCAGCTGTTTCGGCCGAAAATTCTGCACGGCGAGGCGGCCGATCGCGGCATAGATCATCGGGGCGACGAGAAAGAAGTGCCGCAGCGTCTGGTGGTTCATCGGAATGACGCGTGCACCGCGATTGGCGCGGATATCGATATAACCTTCACCCTCGAGACGGCGGAAGATTTCCCGGACAGGGGTGCGCGAAAGGCCATAGCGCGCGCCGAGGCTCACCTCATCCAGATCCTGGTCGGGGTCGAGTTCCATCGTCAGAATCTGGTGCTTGATATCTTCGTACAAGCCATTCTTGCCGTTCTTCATCCAAACCTCCTGCCCAAACCGGTGCGGGCGCATTCCATTCGTGTCGACGATGAAATGCTGACACGGGTCGCCGAATGAGTCAATGAAATTGTATAATCTCGTTATACATTGCTTATAAGAAAATTATTCATTTTGGGAAATTCCCACGTCGGAAGACGTGCAATAGATTGAATATATTGCGCTTTAAGGAAATTTTGTTGTTTGCGAAAGCTGGGTGGTCCTGTCCCGTTGCATCCCCTGCCGTGCGGCAGAAGGCCTGTTCACACCGGTGACTGAAGGATGTTCAGGATTGTGGAAGCAGCACGCCGACGGCGAATTCTTCGTCGGTTGCGACGTGGCCGGCCTGAGTCTTGCGATATTCGCTGGGGGTGAAACCGCGCTCGGCTCGTAGCGTGCGGGAAAGGTGTGGCGCATCGCAAAAACCGGTGGCGAGCGCAATCTGGGTGATGCTGTCACGCGTCGTGCGCAGCAGCGACAAAGCGCGATCCAGCCGAAGCTCGAGATAGACCTTGGAAGGCGTTGCGCTGAGGTCGTTCAGGAAACGCCGTTCGAGGCTGCGGCGGCCAAGGCCGAGATCATTCGCCAGTTCCAGCACGGTTCTCGGAACCTCGATATTCTGCTGCATCCGCAGGATCGCTTTTTTGACGAGGGGATCGTTGGCCTTGCGGGCGCTCTGCTGGCCGGGTTGAGGCTTTTCACCGCTCAGCGCACTGTCGATCATCATGATGTTGAGGCTTTTGATGGCGGCGGACTGTCCGACATGACGCTCAACGAGGAAGGCTGCCAGATGCGCGGCGCCGTGGCCGCCGGAACAGGTCAGCCGGTCGCGGTCGATGACGAAAATCTGGTCGGAGATCATCTGGACGGTATCGAAACGGTCGAGAAAATCCTGGTGGTGGAACCAGCTCACGCAGCAGCGATAACCATCGAGCAGGCCCGCTTCGTGCAGGATGAAAACCCCGGTGCAGAGCCCGACGATGGGAACGCCGGCCGCCGCCCGTTCTTTCAGGAAGCGCAAAGCCTCCGGCGGCAGGGCGCTGTGATCGCTGATCAAGCCGCCGACAACGACGATATAGTCGTAATGCCCGGCATCCATCAGCCGCGTATCCGGCTGCACCTTCACGCCGCAGCTCGACTGCACGCTGCTCAAACTTGCCGAGAGCACCGACCATTCGCACAGGATAGGCCGGGAACGGTCCGCCTCATCGGCCGCAAGACGCAGCACATCGACGAAATTCGCGAAGGCCGACAGCGTGAAGCGGTCGGCAAGCAGGAAGGCGACGCTGAGGCGTTTTCTGGCGCGGTGTGAGGTCATGACGCAAATATTCACGCAAACAGACGCGATTGTCCAGCCGGGGCGCGGCAAATGCTCCTAGCTTTTACGACACGAGATTTTCCAACCATTGGGTCCGCTCATGACGCGTTTTAATGCCTTCAATCTTTTGCGGAATGCCCTGACCGGCCACAAGAACTGGGACGAGCAATGGCCCGACAGTCAGCCGAAAGCCGAATATGACGTGGTCATCGTCGGCGCCGGCGGCCATGGTCTGGGCGCTGCCTATTATCTGGCCAGCCAGCACGGCATCACCAATGTCGCCGTCATCGACAAGG
>Ga0209371_1000719_pt1 | contig 27907 bp, 31 predicted proteins | sample AgamicAtAmrz_FD_187165 | JGI IMG/M metagenome (GOLD analysis project Ga0209371, IMG submission 187165) | Agave microbial communities from Guanajuato, Mexico - At.Am.rz (SPAdes) (version 2) | ecosystem: Host-associated > Plants > Roots > Rhizosphere | place: Guanajato, Mexico | collected 2012-06-07
CTTTTGATAACTTATCCTCAAGCTCTTTAGAGTCCATTTGAGCAGGACGGATAATGGTTGAATCAGGGCCGGCAGCAATTGAGATATCCAGATTGATTGCGCTTTGTGAAAAAGTTTGGTTACTGCGTGGCAGATTCTCAACTGCTCTAGTTTTAAGGCCCACAGGATCAAGAGGTGCTACTGCACGGGCAAGTACAAGGTCATGAATTGCTTTAAGAGCTTTAGCTTTTAGATCTTCAGCTGAAGAAAATTCTCCTCTAAAAAAACCTTTTTCCCAAGTACTTACTTCTTTTATCAGTTTATCCTGTTCAGGTTCCGCTTCGCTGATTTCACTTTCAATGAAGATAATCAAGGGCTTAGCATTACGAGCTTCGATGAATTCCTCGTGGGTTGCTGACATGCCTGACTGCTGTATCGCTCCATATCGAGAGCCTAAAATCAAAATTACAGCGTCAGATTCACGAACACCGTTAAGACAAGTGATTTGTGGCGAATTTGCTCTAGCCCCAAAATCTTCTGCCATAAGTGGTTTATGCCCCAGAACACAAACGGCATCCTTGACAGATTTTCTTTTATCTTCAAAACCCGATATCAACGAACTTATGAAAATATTCATATGAATTCTCAGTAGACAGGTTATTAATAAGTTTAGGCATTAATCGTGAGTCGACCTTTATTACCAAATAGGAAAATTATGAAAAATTGGTCTGCTGAGGATACAAGAGCAATTAAAGCTTGGCTGAACATAGAAAACTATAAAAGTTTTGAAGATTCAACGCTCAATGCGCTTTACCATGAGTTATGGGCAAGAGCCCTTCTTTTTAAGCCATGGCCCACAGAAGAAGAAAAGGTCGGCCTCGGTGGATATATGAGACAGATCTTCAATGGGAAGCCTTTCCTCTTCGAGCCTGAACAGCTTAACTACATGCAAGATGATCAAACTCTTCAAAGCCCACCGCATATCTTCATTACAGACATAAGCCGTCTTGCTCAACTTAGTGTAACTGGTCTCCGGGTAAATCTGTTCTCCTGGGAGCGAGGTAGTGACGAGTACTGCGTTAACCTTCCCCACCATGAAGCCTATGTATCTACGGTTATGTCAGCGGTATGTGAAAGCACCGTCCTTTTAGAAATCGACCTTGCCAGTGGTACAGACGATGAAATTGCAGAGTCTATCAAATCAGTACTTCCGCAGTGGAGACGCGTGAAGGGGATTGAAGCTGACGAGTCAGGGGCTGTGCGCTTCGGCTACGGCACAATTAAGAAGATTATCTCTTATCGTCTCATAGCAATGCTCGACGTGCTTCTATGGGCAAAGGTGTATGACCTGCGCGTTTCAGACGATCGGCTTTCCAGACTGCTGTACACAGATGAAGACGATGAGACAGTTATCCGCCTTAACTACCATATCAAAGACGCAGACAGGCCCCTTGCGATGAAAGCTGCAACCATAGATTTCATTAGGCAGTTCAACTTCTTCATAAATCGAAACCCCCACCTTAAAAACATGAGAGTTTCGGAGGTCATGAAACTCTCGGATTCTAACTGACCCAGTCTTCAGTGGTCCTGCTGTCAGGGACCACGCTAACTCGTGCCTTCCTGTCTTCGTTACAGTTGCTCTCATTGAAACCAATCAAGGAGAGCACTATGAACCGACATAATATTAAACTTATCCGTTTACCTACTGTGATTGAGAGAACCGGCTACAGCCGTTCTTGGATCTACGAGTTGATCAATCAAAAGCAGTTTCCTCAACCTATCAAGATTGGCTCTCGTGCGGTGGCATTTATTGAGGGTGAAATTGATGAATGGATTGAAATGTTAATTTCTAAATCACGCAGCGAAACCATTTAAGAGGGCTTTATTATGAAACTGAACGATTTTATCAGCACTAATAAATATTTCGCGGACATGAATAAACTAGCATTTGATGAAAAATTCGAACATGACGAAGTTGTAGCCATGTGTAATGATGAGTTTTCTAAAAGCATTGCTTTCTGGTTAGCAGAATATCTCTCAGGGAATATAAAGGGGGCAGTATCTGCTATTTTTGAACTTGAGTTTAAAATACAGTACGCGGTCTTTTCAATATGGATGACTTTATTTAAACAGAAAGTAGATGTTGAAAATTTGGCCAAAATGATCCTTTTGTTTAAATCTGAACATGAATTTAAGAATTTTAAGTTGTAAAATTTTTATTAAAAAGACCTTATTGGCATAGGGTTAATATGGCAGTAATAGGAATGGGCCATGTATCATATGCATGGCCCTTCATATATATGAATTACAATCTATCTGGCTTTTTTATGGTTTCTGATAATGGTTCAATCTTCGAATCCAACACTTCCTGTTCATTTTTAATTCTTTGAGTTAAATGTTCGCTTCTAAGATCGGCAACACGTGATTGAATAGACATAAAGCTTTCGAATTGCGGTTCTCCGTCGAGAGTGAATTTCTGACCAAATCCATAGCTAATGAGTTGAGATACTGAATGTTTGTCATCAAGATTATTATCGATTTTGTAGTCTGATAAATATTGGAAGAAATCAAGGAACTCACTTGCTGATAACTCTAACAGGTAGCGATCGTAGAACTCGAAGGCAGATGATTCATTTAATTCTTGCAGGATCTCGCTTTCATTCTCAGGAAAATATACCCACATAATTTCTAAGTTATTTTTAATATCAATCATAGGCTCTCCTTGGTTTTTATTGATATATAACAAATGATAAAGTAAAAGCAAGTATTGACTAGTTAAATACTTGTGTTATTAAAGATTAATGCCGTGAAAGTTGTCGATGAAATGGAAAGAATTAAAAGCCAAAACAGCTTAAATTTTGCAAAATTCTTTACGGAAATAAAGCGAAGATAGTTGTATCAAGCTGCGCAGAGTGTTTTTAAGGTATCAGGTAAATAGAATGCACCTAATATATACCTTATTAACATTTGGAAAGAATATTTAGTACCATCCTTTATTGACAGTTATTAAGCGGTATATTAATAAAATATTCTTGCAAAATTAGTGTAGGTCATTGTTTTTGAATATTTAACCTATACCTGTTTTGCAAAGAATTTAACTGAAAAAAAGGAGAGTTTATGGAAAGATTTGGTATTAAAACGTTTAAAATGAAAAATGGTGAGCGCTATTGCATTATAAAAAACAAGAAAACAGGCATCCCGTTATTTTATCCATGTTTATTTATTACAACACAACTTAGAAATAGCAATGAATCGATAAAAACAATTGAGACTCAGGCAGGGTGTATTGCACTTTTTTATCGGTTTCTTTTCATACGCAATATAGACATTGAAGAGCGAATTCAAACAGCCAGATTCCTGGATAACAACGAAATTGATCTTCTGCGCGATTTTGTCGGGAAGAGGATGAAAACTGCGAAAGTGACTAATATCAAAGATCATCATCCAGGAGTATGCAGTGCGACAAAGTACATACGGCTTACAACAATAGCAAAATATCTCGAATGGTTGTGTCAGCTAACTATCAAAAATATTGGCGACGGCTACAGGAAAATTTTCTACTTTGTGAACAAGATAAAAGCCAGAAGGCCGAAGATAAAATACAGAAATTCAGAAGGCAACGTTTATAAAACAATTGAAGAAGAAGACCTGGAAATCCTTCTTTCTGTTATTGATCCGCAATGTGAATTCAATCCATTCGACAAAAAGGTTCGGCAGAGAAATCAGCTTATAGTCACGATATTACATTCATTAGGGATAAGGTGTGGAGAGTTATTGAACCTGAGAGTAGAAGATATTGATTTTGCGGCGCAAATGCTTTTCATAAGACGAAGGGCTGACAGTATTGAGGACACAAGAGTCAATCAGCCCCTCGTAAAAACGCTTGAAAGAAATTTACCCATGTCTGACGAACTTACCAGACTTCTCCATTCATATATTACAGGCGAAAGAAAAGCCAATATCAGAAAGAAAAAGCACGGATACCTTTTCATTACTCACAAAGAAGGAGAGACACGTGGCGATCCTCTGTCCGTTCCTTCCTACCATAAGATCATTTACAGACTGAGAAGCATTGACTCAGGTTTAAGCCAGTTGACTGGACATAAGTTCAGACATACCTGGAACTATCTATTTTCGAAACTGATGGATGAAAGCACCGAGCATGTGAGTGAGGAGATGCAAGAGAAAATGCGTTCAAACCATATGGGGTGGGAGCCGGGTTCTGGAACAGCACAAACCTACAACAGACGATTTATTGTTAAGGAATCAGTAAAAGCAGCATTGCAACTCCAGGATAATATTTTTAAAAAGCGCAGTGGGGTGTCTTATGAATAAATTAAAGGTTCTGAACGCGCATAGAGATATCTTATATGCAAAAAACGAAAGTTACACATTCGGGTTGGATGATGAATTCTGGGAGCTAAGTAGAAATATAAAATTGAATGTAGGTGAGGCCACTGAGAAGTTATCAGAAAATCTCAAGTACGGTTATGTGAATACACTAAAATATTTCGCAGAAGAAATCAGCCCCGGCTCTGTTAAGCAAATTAACAGGGTTTTTATGAAGTTAATTTCAGTTATGAGCTTTGATACATTAGATGAAGCCGTAATGTTAACAACAAAATCAAATGATAAGTTCTCAAACCAGGATATCATTTGTTTAAGGATCCTGATTAAAAAATGGTATGAATTAGGTTTTAAGGGGGTTACCAAAAGCTGTGTAGACCTCGTTGATAACTGGACGATTAAAGACAATAAAAAAGGTGAGGTTGTTAAAAGACGAGACCCTTACCAGGGGCCTCTGACAGACATGGAGTTTGATAACTTTTACGATGCCGTCTCACGTGCATACCAGAAGGGTACAATATCCTATTCTGATCTGGCAATGGCTTTAATCACTATTCACACGGGCAGAAGAAGTTTACAAATCACACAGATAAAAACGAAAGATATCATAAAAGAAAGAGCCATAAACGAATGCTATATAAATATCCCCAGAATAAAGCAAGGTGAGAAGTATAGAGCTTCATTCAGGCGATTCAGAATTACAGATGAATTATTCAACATATTTAAAGAGCAGGCACGTATTGTTTCTGAGAGTTTTAGCAAGCAGCTCGGTAGAAAACTATCTGAGAAGGAGATATTAGAATTACCATTGTTTGTCTGTCAGGAAAGACTTGAGGGGGTTGTTGAGGGTGAGAATTTACATGAGATTCTTTCTTCAGACAGACTTCATGCCTATGCGATGAAGTGTACTCAAACGCTCAAAAGAATAGCTATAACAGAGGACGTGATTTCGGAAAGGACGGGTGAAGTAATAAATATGAATGCCAGGCGGTTTCGCTATACGTTAGGTACCCGGCTTGCCAGAGAAGGTTATGGAGAAGTCGTTATAGGAGAATTACTGGATCATTCCACTTTAATGTATACAGGTGTTTATGTTCAGTCAGGCCCAGATAGTTTAAATAAAATCGAAGATGCCGTTTCCGTTGAGCTTAGCTACTACGCAAAGATGTTTCAGGGAGTACTGATTAACAAAAGTGAGGATAAATATCCCGGCGGCAACATCAGAATCAATACTGGTGAAAAGTCAGGGCAATGCGCCAGTTGCAAATCCTGCACAGCATGTGTCCCCATACCTTGTTACACCTGCATGCATTTCAGACCTTTTGTTGAAGGACCGCATGAAAAACTACTTGAATACTTACTTAATGAGCGTAACAGGATTCAGTGCATAGTGGCTGATCCCATGACTACACAAATACTTGACAGGACAATTATTGCAGTTTCAGAGGTGATAAATAAGTGCAAAGAATTTAAATCAAACCCGGAGGTGTTAAATGGATAATATTAAAAATGACAAGATTAGAGTACTCGAAACGCGCAGGGAAAAATATTGCGCGCAGAAAATAGATGATTTTGTGAGCTACTGTCGGTTCACTCTTAATAAAAACGACCTTGTGAGCTGGGAGGAGGTTAACTGGTCAAAAGTTTTCCTTTTCACTAAAACCCCTGTCAAAGGCGTTAAAAAAAGCTCTGTTATTGTAAATGAGTCATTAGACAAGAATTTTATTGAGTTCGCTAAAAGCTATGTCCTTTACCACTACATGAATGGGGGCAAGAAAATCAATCAGCGTCTTAATATCGTTTTCAGAACACTTGAGGCAGCCCTCTTGCAGGTCAATGGGCGGAGTCATATTCAGTACGTAAATCTCACTGTTCTGGACCTGTGCGTTGTCACCTTAAAAAGTGCATACACCAAAGCAGTAGCGCACGCTTGCGGCAAGGTACTGGAAGGACTGGTTTCATTTCTCAGAGAAAAAGAATTCCTAATCATGCAGTCACTGCTCTGGAAAAGCCCACTCAGAGCGCAGGAAGCAAGCAACAGGCTCACTAATACTGCACAAGAGGCCCGTGAGGCAAAGTTACCTGACGAAGAGTCGTTGAATGCTATCGCTGAAATCTTCGCACTTCCAGACGATCAGCTTTCAGAAATGGACTTGTTCATAAGCTCCGTCTTTGCATTGCTCATGTGCGCACCTTCCAGAGTAACCGAAATCCTGACGCTCCCTGCGGATTGTGAAATCCGTGAGGCGGACAGGGAAGGAAAGCTGAGGTACGGGCTGAGCTTCTATTCCGTGAAGGGGTTTGGTGGAAATGTGAAATGGATACCTGAAGTCATGGTCCCGGTTGCTGAGATAGCTATCAGGAGGCTGAGGACTCTTTCAGAAAACGCCCGCATATATGCCAGAGAGATTGAGATTTCCGGTAAGGGCCGTAAGCTTTACCCAGATTTCCCCTGGTACGATAAAGAAAAGAACATTCGATACAGCAACGCACTATGTCTTCTGTTCCGGTATCAGCTCAGTGCAAGCTTAACAACGCAAAGAAGTCTTTTCAGACCAACTGCCACTCTGGTTAGCGCCAATCTGGGAAGCACTGAGTATCGCCGGGCACACTCCATGTCTACGATTTTTGACAGGCATGGCTACAGGGGGTCAAAGGGAAACAATCTTTCCCTCAGAAGTCACCAGGCAAGACACTTACTCAATACGATTGCACAACGTGGTGGCCTTGGAGATTTTGAATTAGCCAAGTGGTCAGGACGAGTGAGGGAAACACAAAACAGAACCTATAACCACGTCAGCCAGGAAGAGAAGGTTCAGGAATCAGTTAAGCATGGTGTGCAGAATATTGGCATTAAACCAGAGAACACCACCCCAAGAGCTATAGCAAACCCTTCATGGCGTATTGATGTCAAAGATACAGGCCACGCAGCCATTCACGTGACAGAGTTCGGCTACTGCACTCATGACTACGTAATCTCTCCGTGTACGAAGTTCAGGGACTGTATCAATTGCAGCAATCATCTGTGCGTGAAAGGGGACAAAGCCTCGCTAGGCAGGCTGGAAGCTACTGCGGCCTACACAGAGCAGCTTATTGAAAAGGCAAAGGTTGACATGGAAGACGAGGAGTACGGGGCTGACAAATGGGCGGCCTATCACGAAAAAACGCAAGCTAGACTTCTGGATTTGATAGCGCTACTCAAAAGCAAAAATCTTGAGGATGGGGCGTTGGTAAGACTGGAGGGTGATGATTTTACACATATGAAAAATCTCACTGGCGTGAGCAGAAATGAACTGATTGGAAATGAAAGGATAAATCATAATTAAAAGGAGAGTCATATGGCTAAACATCTAGATAATAAAGATATCAGCATAATTAAAAACACAATAGCAGGTTGGGACAGTGAGAAGTCAGGTAAGCTTTCATGGGAATATCTTTGTGACAGGCTTGAACCTCTGATTGGTAAGCGACCAACCCGTCAGTCACTGGGGCTTCACAAAGATATTGCCATGGCGTTCAATATTAAGAAGAAAAATATTAAGTCTGGAAAAGATGAAGAAAAACGGCCAGCTAATTTAAAAATGGCCTCACAGCGTATCAGTAATCTCGAATTCAAAAATAAAGTACTGGCAGAAGAGCTTAGGAGTCTGGAAGAGAGGTTTGTTGTATGGCAGTTTAATGCTATAAATCACGGAATCAGTTTTGAACAACTTAATAATGGATTGCCCAAGATAGACAGGGAAACGAATGCTGATTAAATATTTAGTTGCGCAGATATTGCGCAATTTAAATTATATGTTATCTTGTATATACAACCAAGGAGTGGTTGATCAATTTTGCAAGGACGCAATCTATGAAAAATACAGACGCTCTTTCAAGGGAAGAAAAGTTACTTTTGCTTTTGCAAATGTTCATTGAGAGATTAAAAAAATCAGGTTTTGCACATGATAAGATAATTCGCTATATCTGGCTATTCTGTGTCGGCTACTACATTAAGTACTACCTTCCACAATCTAAAACAGATCTTGCAGATCGTTTTACGATTATATCTATGCTTTCAAACGCTCTAAAATGGAGTTCTCCAAGAGTCATTCAGTACCTCGGCTATGAACATGAGATCACGTTTTTCTTTCGCTTTATGATTCATTATGCCATTGATAATGAAGAAGAGGCGGAAAATATTTATCGTGAGGAAAGGGTAAAGTATGAAAAAGAACTCCTTTCGAAACTGTATCAGTTCCAAAAAAGCAAAAAGAGACGAAGTGGAAGATTATAAATGCATTAATAAGTTTTTTATTTTGGGATGAAATATGTGTAAGTCACCCCACTTTGCTTATCTTCAATGATTAATATTATCGAAATGTTCTATTACTCGTTCAATACGCCTTAACATTCTTATGAAACCGTTGAAGTCAATTTCGTGCTTATGGGCATTTATGACATTTTTAGCAAATGCTTCTTTGCTTAAATCTTTTACAGGATCTCTGTCAGATATGGTATTGAAACACTTTTCTTTATAAGGTCTGAGTCTATCTTTTTGTTTAAAGAAAAACTCAATATCTGTTTCTGAACCACTTCTAGATTTAGGCGTAAGAATTAAATATAAATTGTGAAATACATGTACAAAGGCAGAATCTCGGATGTTATCACACCTTTTAGGATGAATGTCTACGCCTTCAATCCCTTTGACATAATTTATCAAATCTTTTGGACCGCTGTCATTATCTACAAAGATAATAACTGGACTAGACGGCTTAGGTGCACTGTAATTTTTGAAGTGAGAATTGTAATTTTTGATAAAATCCTTCAGATAGTCAGCACCTCCATGAAGTTCTAGAAGATATTTAGTTCTCTCATTATAATTAATGAAATTTAATAAAAGTTTATAGGGCGTTTTTTCGGTTTTAGCTATTGCTAATCTTGGTAATTTTTCAGCCATCTTGTAAATTGCTGCCTTCAAATAAATATTATCAGTCTGTCCTTCGGTAAGGATAGTTGGTAGACTATTATTATAAAAAAGACGATAGAAAAGAAATTTACTGAAGGTTTTTTCTCTTGAACTATGCAAGTGCTTTCTTTGCTTCGCACCGCCGTTTTTCAATGCATCCTTTTTCAATTGGTACTTTGGATTGAGTCTCTCGCCTTGGCGTAATCTATTGTAATGATCGATTTGGTCAATAAAGTTAAGTTTTCCCTCGAGGCGATTAATATTACCTTTTGTTTTTTCTCCTTCAATTATTTCAGTAAATTCACCATTTTTAAACAGATGATGGCATTGAGATCTTACGAGCCTCCAGTACTCTTTTTTGGTGTTGGGTTTGTCATTTACTATTAAGCCTGTAACATCCTGCCTTGAGTCCTTAATTTGATTTCTTGTTTTTTTATCGTTGATTAAAAAACCAGAGCGAATTATTTCTTTTTTAATTTCATCACTTAATAAGTAGCTGTTATCATCACATTTTTTGGCGATAGATAAAGGTAGTTCTTTAGTTCTAGTTGAAAAGGTTATGTCGTCAGCATAACGAGTATAAAAAGATGAGTTTTTCTTTGCGAAATTTGCGAGCTTTATATCTAAAGCATGAGTGATTAAATTTGAAATTACTGGTGAACAAGGGCTGCCTTGGGGGAGGTGATTATTATAACAAGCAATTTGTGCTATTACGGTAGCGATTTCAGGAGCCAGTTGAAAGTTTCTGTTCTTGATAAAAAATCCTCGAACTCTTCCAAAATTAAAACTTCCAAAAAAATTTTCAAGATCTATATTGAATACGTTTTTCTTTCCTAAATGCATCATTGCATTAGTAATAATCGATCGATTTCTCTCAAACCCGTGTGATAAAGATGGTTGCTTTATTTTTGCTGAATTACATTTAACTTTTAATTTTTTAGAATGTTTAGCCTTTTCTCTGGCGATCTCGGAGTCAGGGAATTTATCTGAAATAATTTCATCTAAACAATCTAAAAGTAGTTTCGATAAAGATGATTGGATTTTTTTTAATGCCTTCTCTGGGGCATTAATTATCCGTTCCCCACCATTTTTTTTAGGGATTTTAAATTGAGTGTATTGGTTTTCAGGCTTAAGAATATAAAGAATATATGTTAAAGATTTGGCTTTAACATTTAAAATTTTAGCCAGCTCAGGTTTTGTTGTTGCAGCCTTCAAGGATTGAAGTCTTGACATGATTTATTACCATGTTGGAGTGGTTTATGGGCACTCTTACGCAAACTGACAAGAAAATCATGATACCCGTGTAATATGATATTCTGTAAGGCAATCCTTTCGGACATTCTTTTCACTGATCGCGAAACGCGACCCAAAATCTGCCCATAAACCAAGTTAACCTTAACAAAAATGCATAAAAGTGCAATCGTTTTCTACTTTAAAATAACAAGTTAACTAATACTTTAAAGTGTATCTAATGTTCATCTTAAGTTTATTTTTCACCCAAATCCCCTACTATCAAAGTTCCTTGTTAGATTTAATGTCCCATCCTGACTGTGTTTCAGCGCCTTTGCCGCCGCTTGCTGACTGTTCCCAATACTGTGTTTTAACTTTTGATGCCTGAAACTGATATGAGATACCAATCAGTTCACGGCTTGTAGTGCCATTGAAAATCACATTGGTGATAAGAACGTCTTCAAGCGTAATGCGGCAATACTCGATTTGATTCCCACCGGCCTTACACACCGAAAGCTCAACCTTGCCAATATGTTTGCCGTTAGAGACATAGCGCATTATTGCTGGAGTTGCTTTGTCTATCAGGGCTTGAACCGAGAGATCGCGGTACTGAACCTTTCCAGCACCACCTCCACCTCCAACTGACATGTTCCCCGGCTGGTTTGCTCCCCATGTGAAAGATTCAATAGCAATCCAGCCCTTATGGTTACTGTCCGGGGATTCACCTGTAATTCCATCAATTTTTAAGAAGAGATCTGTACTCATAGCTGGTCCTTTTACTTTCCCTGTGATGGGTTATCTGATTAAATAAACTTAACGATACGTATAATGACATAAAGGCACAGTCATGGACTACTGGAAACCAGATCGATTCAAGGATTACTTTCTGACTATGGCTCATGCTGAGGCAAATCAGCTGCTTAGCAACGCTAATCACCTTTCTCACATCTACCTTAAAGACGGATTTAATAGGTTACAGTTCCAGGATAACGTTATAGCTTTCGTTAACGCTCAGCTTAACGTTATCCGTTCTGGCTCCACTGATGATCAATGCCAGGAATGCATCCAAAATCTCAAAAAGGAAAATGAGTTCCTGACGATTCAGGACAGAATGCTTAGAGCAGGAACAGCTGCCGTTCATGCTTCGGTGCAGTTGGTCAAGAATGGAGATTTTTGGGGCTATGTGATTAATGGTGTTGGGGTAGTGCTAAGCGGCATGCAGGTAATAGCCGGAGTATCAGTGATCGGTGCTTCCCTTGCGTCAGGGACAATCATAGGTTCTGCCTTTGGGGGAATGTTGGTTCTGCATGGACTCAACGGGTTTCAGGAGTCTGTTGAAAACCTGGTGTATGGCAAAACTGATAGTGTGGGATTACTCAAACAGGGTTATGTAGCAACAGCTGAGTTTTTAGGGTTCGATCAGAGGGTTGGGCAGTTAGCATACAGTTCAATGGACCTGGCACTGTCTCTCTATGGCATCGTGCGTCTGGTACAAAAACCTGAGGCCTGGCGTCTCTACTATTTTCTTAATACCGACTACGTTCGCGGCATTAAGGAAATGAGCAGAAAAGAGCTGTTCATTGAAGTCTATAATGACGCTTCAGCCATTAAGTCAATCTCTGATACTTACAAAGAGTGACCATGCTTGTTCATGAATCGGTAGGCTTTAAATGCAGGTTTCAAAGGTACAAATATATATAAAATAACGAAACCTGCTACAAGCGTGATCGAATACGAAACAAGGTTTTCTTGGGTACCACTGCGAATGGTATAAATGAGTCCTGCGAGAAGGATTGCTATTAATATCATTGCAACTATGAATCTTTTCTTTAACTGTGAAAGGAGCCAGGGATAAGGATAACCGTCTTTCTCAGCATGCTGACGTATTACAGAAACTTCTTTTGGAGTAAACCCTTCTTTTACAAGCATTTCTTCGATTTGCATTTTGTTCATAATGATCGTCATTCATTTGTCTTACGATAGGCTGATTGTAACTCATTACCCAAGTCCTATACAAACCGGGCTGGCCCCTGAAAGGCTTCTGTTTTTTAGAATAGTTCCCTGGTGCTGACACCTGCGCATAAAATATGTGCTTTGAAATTTCGTCGAAAAATGAGCTTGTCAATTATTGGATTTAGTTAAAGTGATACTTTCCAGTTTCCATCACTCTTCGTAAATTTGAATTCAGCTATGGTTTGCTTTTCGCCCATGAACGGTATTGTTATATCGATATTGACTTTGCAAAGGTATGTCCCTTTTGGCTCTGACTCCTTACAGGAAACCTTCTCAGCTTTGTTCAGAGTCGCTCGCTTTGCCACCTACGTAACCTCCAGCGATTTAGCCAAATGCTGAACCTCCTCGCATGCCTGCTAAAGTCGAAGCTCCAAACTTACCATACTCTTCGAACGCAATTTTTTACATTCGCTCTCACGTCCTTTAATGCAGGCATTGACTACGTCATTTGTGGTTCCGGCAAAGGCAAAGCCTATTCCTATGTAGCCACCTGATTTTAAGAACTTTGCAGCTTTCGCAGCATTGCCTGCATAGCTTGAATAACCATGTATCCCTCCCAGTCTCACTGTGGATAGATTTAATGCTCAGCGGATGTCCTCGTAAGGCTTGTACTTTACCGCATATAGTATCAATGATTTCAGTAGTGGTTATTCACAAGTTTTTTATCTGATTAAAGAATTGGTTAGGCTCTGCGAAGAATTGCTGACTAATCAGTGTTCCCTGTTTACGAAACTGGTTTTGGTAACTGACTCTATCTTTTTGAGAGCAGTTTCGTTCTCTGAAAAGTATTTCTGACCAACGTCACCAATCGTCTGCTGCAGCGATCAAACCGTAATAATGCTGCATGAAACTCGCTTCGTCAGAAGTCACGCCAACAAACGCTGTATTGATTTTCTGTTTAGCCTGCCTTAAAGCACCCAACATTAGCATAGTTTTTGCAGCGCCGAGATCTGCTACGATAACTATCTGACCTGGATTTAGCCATGGCGTGTTTGCATTGTTCTGCATAAAGAGACGTGCTGCTTCAGTGTTACTGTCATTGCATAGCATTCTTGCCTGGAATCCGAGGTTGCCAAGTTGTTGAACTACACAGTATGCGGGGCTAGACTACGAGACATTTAGCCTTTCTCTTAGAAAAAATAAAAATATTTGTCTAGAATTCTTATTAGAGCTTGCGAAAATCAGGAATTTATTGTAAATAATTCTTATGAGTCAAGCAAGATTAATTAGCCGCGTAAGCCTTACTCTGAATGGCTAGTTTTTTAAATAATTAAAAGATGGAAGTGAATAAGTTACCTTAGTGTTGTAACAGTTTATTCTCTAATAAGCTTATGCAGCGAACTATAACTATAGGCATGCCAAAGAATAATGTAAAAGGAATTAAAATGTTTGAACCGCCAAAGAATTATAATGAAATGCTCACAAAATTGCATAAGGCGACATTCTTTACTACGCTAATATACTCAGTGGTACTGGTCGTTTTTGAATATATACCACTAATAGGATTGCCTAGCAAATATGTTCCACCCGTGAAGGATTACGAAGAACTCATAAAATGGGCACTTTCTTTTGGTGTACTGCCGCTGGTTGTTGCAATCATTGCATTCGTAGTAAGTGGAGCTTTGGATCTACATAATAATGTTGCGAAATTTTTAAGGATTAGATATTTATGGGATAAATATCTAATTATAAAGCCTTTGGCTAAAATAGCTGGTATTAATCGAAAAATGAACAAAGTAGAGTCTCATTTAATAATGCGGGGACTGTATTATCCAGCTGTTTTAGAAATAGCTGATACTCATTACGTTAATTTGTTTTGGAACAAAGCTTACTATTTTTGGGTTTTTTTTGAGCATGCTATAATTGTATTTATTTCAATAGTTATTATAACTACATTTAAATTGCTAAATACATTCCATGTAAATGCTGATTTAACATGGCTTTGGGCTTGGTTCTCTAGCATTTTGCTACTGACATTTGCAGTATTTATGACTTCTGTAAAACAGCGCACTGAAAGTCAAGTCAGACAAATACCTAACGTGAAAGTTACCAGTTTCTTTTCTGATAATGATATTAATTAAGGTGGGATATTTTGAATTATAAGGTTCAAGAGTTTAACATACATTCAGAAAATGCTGCTAAACCTCACACAATGCCTTCTTCATATCTATCAAATTATCTTAATAATTTGGAGGTTAGTGGCTACGCACTAGATTTTGGGTGCGGTAAGCTAAGGTATTCTAGCTCATTGGTTAATAAATTTAGCTTCGTTACATTTATGGATTCACAAATCCAGTTAGAAAGGAAGCAAATGATTAGAGGGGTGAAGACTACAGTATCAGAATATGTCTGTAATAATTATCCTAATGCTAACACAATCTCTTTTGAAAATATCAAGAGTATAGATAGGAGCTATAATTTTATACTTTGCTCCAATGTTCTTTCCGCTATTCCATGCATATCAACTATAAACGACATTTTATGTGGCATGAGTAAATTGCTGGAAGAAAACGGTGAGGCTTTAATTGTTAATCAATATAAAAGCACTTACTTTAAAAAATTTGAAATTGGGATGAGACATTTATATGGATATATTTATCAAAATTCGTCAAGAGCGTTTTACTATGGATTATTAAATGAGGAAGTAGTAGGGGGTTTATGTTTGAAAAATGGGCTTTCTATTAAGAGGTCTTGGAGCAAAAATGGCAGCTCTTATGTAATTGCTGGCAAGAATTAATTATGGCCATCATGAAATATCCTTTTTAGGTTTTTTTCACGCTTTGCATTCTATTGTCTCATTCAAAAATTTTCTTTATAGGATGGGTTGTGATATTTTCTTAAAGCTTTTATATTGGTCATCGTTTTTTATAATTTTCTAAACTAAAAATTATGGATGAAAAAATGGACATATTGTCATTACCTAGTTTAGGTAAGTTTCTTACATGGTTGTCAACCCTTGCTTCAATTATAGGTGGTGTCTATTCTATTCTTGTTTATTACAGAATGAAAAAAGTTGAAGATAAATACCTTGTTAAAATTAGGCTTCCAGAGTTGATTTCTAAACTTAAAGAGCAAAATAAAGATTTGCCTAAGCTTTTGTCAGAGTTTGAAAATGACATTGAGGATAATAAAAAAAGGAGTGCAGTTTCATCATCAATACATTCAATAAAAGTAATTTTAGAAGATATAAAGAGGAAGTTAGATCTCGATAAAAGCAAATCTAAACATTCTAGTCCACCAATATCAAAATGGTTACTTTCATTTACTGATGATAGTCTTGCAAGAATGCTTAGTAGAAGGCACATTGACATACAAGCTTTATGGAAGATTCAGTCAGATTTAAGTAGTGTAATTATGCATTTAGAACAATTTAATTTAGATTTAGGATGGGCTAGAACATGAGTGATAATATAGTTAAACTTATTACACAGCTAAATAGGCATACTTTGAACGGTACTATTATATGGAGGAGAGATGATGTGCCATATAATGTTATTCATGGATCAGATTCATACATTCCTCTTTTCTATAGTGCAGAATTTAATGGTACTAAGTTTGGGATTTATGAAGAGAAATACAAATACTATACAGATGTAGATGAGTATTATTGGCTTTCTCAGGTTGTGATTTGCACAGTCGATAACTCTAATTTAGAAGTTTGGAAATATAATGACAGACTTTCTGTTTTGAATGATCTTTATGAAAACATACGATATAAACAATCAGGTATTGAAGATATAATTAGTAAGTTGATATAAATCAATTTTAATTAATGCAGTCCCACTAGGGGCTGCATTCTAGTTAAGAACATGAGGTTTTTAATTACAAAGGGATTATAGATAATCAGTTTGGCAGTTATGCTTTTTAATATATATCCTATGATGAATGCTTTATTTACGGCTTGATTTTCCAATGGTTATTTATTTTTACAAACTCGAACTCTGCTACAGTCCTCTTTTTACCCATAAAAGGCAGGGTAATATCAGTATCCACTTTACAAAGGTATGTCCCTTTTGCCTCTGACTCCTTACAGGAAACCTTCTCAGCTTTGTTCAGAGTAGTGAGCATGTCTTTACTGTTCTCACCGAACCGCTGTCTAGCTTGATGATTTGTGTGATCAATGTTGTCTTGCATAGCCTTTTGAATCTCTGAAGAGGAAGGTTCGCTATCACAGCCTGTAAGTAAAGCCGCCAAAGACAAGACTGCAACTGTTGAAAGTTTGTTCATTTCTTAATCCCTTATTTGATATTAATAATTATTGTGTTGCTGTAGTTTTGTTGAGTGTCTGGTCAAAAATTTCACTCCACTGCTTCAACTGCATTTCCGTATCACGGATCCCTCGTTCATGGTGGAACCGGCCTTTACGGGGATGAAATTTTATCTGCCACTCCGGGAATTCAATGTCTCTAACTTCAATGAAGAACCCTGAGTTCTCGAAGTTTTTAAGGCGGGTAAGGTTGTTATGGCCCTTTGCGCCCAGCATACCGGTAATATCGAGGGCTACGATTTCACCTCCAACGGCTAAGTGATACCGCCAGCCCTTAACGTCAGTGAACTTGTAAGCTTTCTTGCGCTTACCATTCTCCAGTGTTAATAGCTCGCGATTTGTATCGATGGTCATTTTGCTGTCCTGGAATTCATGGCTCCACAATCCGTTGTCATTAACGTTCAGCAGGTCAATAGTGGAGGCGTTTGCCCTTTTATGCGTGTATGACACATATGCCGTGAGGAGTAAGAAGAAGGCAGGTAGTGTCCACATGAACAGGAACCCTGCAGTGTCTTTTGGATTTGAATCAGTCAGAATCCAAAAAATCACTACCACAACAATCCAGAACCTAATCGAACGAAAGAACGATGGTTTACGCACTTTCTTTCCGCTCAAAGCCGCTGTGTCCATTTTTATGCACCTTTAATTTAAAGTCGCTCATAACTAGCTGATTGGTAACTGCTTTTATTGGGCATTTTTGAACGAGTTCAAAACTTAAGCAAATCACTTGTACCGATCGATGATCCTCATTTGATAGGCATTGACTATCATATGTGTTTTATCGATCTGTAAAAACGATCAATTGTTTGTGCAAATAAGAACTTAGGCTGGAAAATTGCGTTGTAGCAGGAGGTTATCGAAAGGGCACTGCTGCGCGCTCAATCTGTGTTTGGCTGTTACCTGATGGCTCAGATAACTCAGGCTCAGCCGAGAGGACTTTATGAATTGTTGAAAATGAGGATTTTTGGTGGAGAAATGTCTTACCTGCCTTTTTGAGCAGGTCTGCGAAAGCGGCCAGATAAGGAATGCTCAAAAGCCACTCTAATACTCTTGTCATGAAGTAGTCAGCACTGCTGTTTTGCTCGCCTGGCATACGCGTAATGTTGAGGAGTGTTTGCGCTTCAGTTCCTTGTTCATGTACTTGAGAATGTGTAATTGCCTCAGCCTCCACCTCTAAAGCAGCCGGTGAGGAGAGCGGAGGCTCTCCTAAGGTCACCTGAGTAACTGAATCACTCGTCTCACTACATGCCATAGCCGAAGCTTTCAAAGCAAAGAGCAAGGGATTGTCACGTTCGGGTTCGTAGTGAAGCTTGTCTTGCAGGTTGGCCCATGAGTAAGACTTTCCCAGTTGAGAAGCTTTGAAGGCGATCCCGGAGTATTCGAATGAGAAACCATTCATGCGGCCAGAAGGGGCAATATTGGGAACAGGCGTTATACCGTGCTCGCAAAGTGCTTCAACGAAGCCCGAGATATCATTGGCACTGGTAAGGATCTCCTCGATAGTGTTCTGTAAGAACGTCTTGGGCGTTGGCTGACCTTCACGCTTCTCCTTCTGTTGCTCGCCACGTGACAGCTTCTTGCGCTCTGTGACAGAGGAAGTGCTATGTGAAGGAGAGGGGCCTTTGGTTCTGGTCAGGTCATATGCTAGCTCAAGCTCCTGGATTATGCGGGTACTCGCAAGGTTTTCATTCCTGCCCAGGTAAAGCTTCCCTCCAATAAGATCCACTCTGCTCGCAATGATATGAATATGCTGGCCGGCCTCGTCGTCATGTATAACATAGCAGCGTAGGTGCGTCTCACTGAACCCCATGCGATTCATGTAGTCGTCAGCAAATGACACCCATTGTTTTGTCGTGAGTGATTCACCGATAGGCAGGCGAAGCGAGTTGTGCCATACAGGTTTCAGTATGTCTGTACGAAGTGAAGCTGAGGCGTCGAACTCAGTAATTAGTTCAGGTGCTGAAGCGCCCAGCATGTTCCCGCCGATAACAACCGGATCGGTTTTATGGTGCGTTCCAGGTTTCAATGCGTATAGGACAACACCTGCGAAGCTCTTACCTCGTTTGATCTTCTGCATGCCCTTCATTAGAGGGGATACTCCATAGATCAGCGGTAAGGAGGCGAGAACGAAGCTCACTAATTTGCCGCTTTACGGCGAACAGTTCAGTCTTGGTAAGAGGATTACATGACTGCTTTGCGTTTAGGTGGTTAACAATCTCATTGAGCCTGTGATTTATCTCGCCAAATATTTTCCATGCCGCTCTGTTGATCTCTGGAACGACAGGAGGTTGAGTTTTTAAAAGGCACATGCGAAGCCACTCGCCCTTAGCGTGTTGCTTACGTTCTTGATCTAAAATATTTAGCTCTGAGTTATTGAGTCTGACGCTGACGCAATGAATACGTAGATTCTTTGCGAGGGGATGGTGATATATTTTATTCATAGGAACTCCTTTTCTAAATATAAGCATAATCCTTATGCCTAATTCATTTATATCCGATAGCTGAGTTATGTCAACGGTTTGGGGTTGACCTACCTTTTGCAATCGAAGAGCAGAAAAAGCAAGGCTACTCAGCTTCGCTGTGTTAGCCCTTGCTGGCGGGAACTCACGTGAGAGCTAAACAAGCTTATTCTACTTGGTTATATATTTTTATTTTAATATTCCATTATTGAATATATAGAGAGGCTAATGAATCAATTGGAATATTCCTAATATTAATGATATGTTAAATATAAAATGTAAGGAATAATCTATGAAAAAAGCCATTTCTGTTATCATCATATTTTGTTTAAGTACGTTATCTTGTGCTTCTCTCGCAGAGGAAGTGGTTAATTCATTTGAAAAAAATTCAAGCATTAGTGCTTTGACGTATGCAGAAAGAAGTGAAAAAAATGATAATGGGAATTTATACCAAGAAAAAAAAGGTTATGAAAAAATAATCTCTGATCAAAATGAAGTAATAAATAAACTTATAAGCTCTTTGCAAATAAAAAAAATTGAAAAAGTCGAAACAGATTATTCAGGCTGGGTTAGTATTCTTTTAGGATGTGTTGGGATTATTATCACTGTTGTTAGTGTGGTTGTAGCAATAGTTTCTGTGGTTGGCTATAGAAATTTTCAGAAAAAAATCGAAAATGTAGTCAAGACAATCTCTTCTGAGGTTGCACTCGAACAAACCACTAGTCAACTTGATATCATTGCTAAAAAAGAAATAGCCCGCCTTTTAGACGAGGGACTTTTAAATAAACACCTTCAAGATGCAGTCAATGTTGTTTTCTTGAGAAAAGATGATTCTTTAATTAATAATGGCTTTAATAAATATCCTGAGTTGGATTTAGAAGAGGAAAATCTCTCATGACTACACACGAATGGGTGCGTTTAACGGAACATCAAAAAAATATAATTATCAAGCATCAATCTTCGGTTCCAGTAAAACTTGGAGAAATAGCAAAGGATTTTGGTTTGCAAGTAAAACTCGCAACTTTGCCAGCAAATATATCTGGACAGATAAAAGAGGATATTAATGTTGTTACTATCAAAATTAACAGGCACGATGTAAAAGCGCGGCAAAGGTATACATTAGCCCATGAAATTGCTCACTTTCTACTTCATAAACATTTACTAAGAGAGGGTATTAGCGATGATGTTTTATATAGATCAACCCAATCAAATGAAATAGAAGCAGAAGCTAATAGATTGGCTTCGGATATAATCATGCCTGAAAAAGTGATTGATGAACTATATAAGAAGCATTATAAAGGAAAGAAAGATGCTCAATTGTATGAATCTATTGCAGCTGAGTTGGAAGTGTCTACAACTGCATTGAAGATAAGATTGGGTTTAAAATAAAGGATCTAAAATGACTGAAATTAATTTCACTTATATACCTATTTTAAGCCTCAAACCAGCTGAAATGGCTGCTGTTGAAGAGTTTTCAAACAAAGATAAAGATCTTATTTTACCCTTGATTTCATTGAAGAAATGGATGAACTCTAGAAACCTTTCCAATTCAATTTTAAGGATAGAAAAAGCTTTTTCTAAAAGGAAATGGATAGCAGATATAGATAAGATGGCGTTGGTTGAAGCAAAAACAAAGTTAGCTAAATCTGAAGATAATGCACTTAGAGAGCTACTTCAACTCTCAGAGTCTGATAAAGGTTATTTTAATTGGTTTAATTTCATTAGTGAAAATGAATATTCAATACCGGTTTTGCAGCTTGATGATATAAATAGTTTAGATCAGCAGGTCTATAACTTTCTTTCACTTGAACGAATTATTGTTGTTCGATTTGAGTTGACGGGGAAATGTCCTATTACACCTGAAAACTTTAACAAAATAATTAGAAAACTATCATTACATAACTTTCCGAATGGATTAGTCATCATTTTGGATTATGGTGATTTGAATCAAATTAGTATGTTAGAACACGAAAAATATTCAGTATTACTGAATAAACTTAATCAAATAATGCCTAAAGCCTATTATGCTGTATCAGGAACTTCTTTTCCATATTCTTTCTCAGGTTCATATCGCGGGGAAGTACCTATCTACGAGCGGCAAATATTTAATAAAGTTAAAAATAACTGTCAAGGAATTAAACTTATTTATTCTGATCGAGCAAGCACAAGGGCTTTACCTACAAATGGTGGTGCCGGTACCCCTCCTCCAAGGATAGACTATGCTCTTAAAAATGACTGGCGTTTCATAAGAAAAGAGTTAGATCCCGATATCAATGATAAAGAAAGTCTTTATAAAGATGCTGCGAATGAAATCATGCGTATGGACTATTGGAATCCAAGCTTGAGACTTTGGGGAACTCAAATGATTGAAAAAACAAGCTTAGGAGATCCTTTTGGTATTACAAATGCAAATAAAGCTACGGCTGTTAGGATAAACCTACACTTATATCAACAATTACATTATGACGACATAATTGGCGATTTAGATACCGAAGAAGAATGGATAGATTGACTGTAGAAGCTGAAATCTCAGAGAAACAATGATTCTCAGCTTCATATTTTTATAGAACTAAGAGCTTCAATGAAGCTCGATATGTCGTTGTTAGATAATGTTTTTTTTAAGGGGTTTTTGGTTTTATTTTTTTTAATGCAAATTATCTTCCCTTGGTCAAAATAATTATCACCACGTTTTTGGTATCTTAATTGGATAAATTTAACTGCTTCTGTTTTTAATGTTTTTATGGGTAATGACTTCAGATTTAATTCAAGGGTTAATCTTTTTTTATCGCCCATTTCTATTCTTTCTCTTTTACAAAGAACTAATAATTCATTTAAATTCATCATTCTAATAAAACGCATTTTATCAGAGATAAGTTGCAATTTACCCCTTCTAATTATTTTCATTTTACCTTCATCGAACTCCCAAACCCCAACATTTTCAGGAACCAAAGATTTAACCTTTCCTATATGTTTTTTTGCTGCTAAAACCACAACCTTATCAAAATATTTCAGATATTCTTCTGTTTGAGATTTTAATCTCAACAAGGAGTCAAACTCGCTTTTAATCTCAAAAGCTATTGATTTGTCTTTATTGAAATAAACAAGATCAACTCTACGAGAAAAATTTGATATATTAAACTCAGTGATTATAAAGCTATCACTTTTTTTTAAAAGATTACTGTTTTTTGTAACAAGTAGATGGTTCTTTAAAATGATTTTAATTACTGATTCATTGAATTTCTTCATACAAAATAACATATTCTTTGACACCACAATAGCCCATTATATACTAAAACTGTGGAGTTGTGAATTGGGGATTGTCAATGAAGTGCTCGCTAACTTAGAAGTTATATTTTAGATCCCCTTATGTGCAATATGGAAAAGATGGTTTAAAGTATATAATCTTGCAGGTTCTCCATAATAAGGATCAAAATAGAATATGGATTTTTTAAAATGAACATCCTCATACATTAAGAAAATATCTATTACTTTTTTTAATTCCTTAATGTTCGTTTCTGGGGGATATCCTAAAATGACTTTTTTTGCTAATTTGAATGAGAATCCATTGGCTAATATTATTCTTAGTAAGCTGGATTGATTATTTGAAATTGTGGTTATAAGAACATCCTCTTTTTTCATTTTATGCATGTGTTGCTGAATTTTTTCTGAATGATAGCTAAAAATATTACTAGAGAGAATAGTATTTCCAATATTATCCTTTGCGTTAATGTCAAAGCTTGGATGGTTTAATATTAAATTTAAAATTTGTTCATCATGATAATAAAAGATAACGCTTTTCCCACCATTATCTTTATGGTTTATATCAGCGCCATAATTCAGCATCTCACTGAATATATTTATGTCATCACAATAAAACAGTGGTGTCTTACCATAAACATCTTCTTCATTTATATCCAGACCGAATTTAATCAGTGTCTTAAGAAATCCAGTTTTATGTGCTGATTTATTAAAAATAAACGATCTGCCATATTCATCTTTTTCATGAATAGATGCTTTGTGCGTTATTAAATCAATCAGAAAAATATCGTTATCTGTTAATAGTAAATTATTTTCATTCATTATAGAATCTCCTGCATTATTAATATAATAATTAAATCATAATGCAGGAAAGTCAATGGGGTAATTAGTTTACTTCAAAGAGCTATCTTTTTTAATAAGGTGGGCATCGTTTTTATTACGGATGATTGGATTGTCTGCTTTATTATTAAGCTTGTGTAATGTTAAGTTTTTTTTTGTAATTAGTATTTGTTCTCTTAAAAAAGTCTCCAAGTATGAGCATGCCTCTATGTATGTAGAAAAAAAAATAGGATTAGTTTCTAATGTTGTACCATCACCGAAAGTTATACAGTAACCGATATGTTCTGCCTTATCGTTCATTTTCTTAATGATTTTAAAGAAAGGAATATTAGTAATCATTACACTCTCCAAGCTTTTAAGGGTTTTAATGAAATTAAATTGCAAGCATTTCTATCCGAACCTTCTCTACGTTTGTTTAACCATTAGAAGATAATTACGCCAAGTTTTGTCGGCTTGGTTCGTTAGTTTAGATTAAATTAAACTGAGTAGGCAAATTTTCAGGCTGCAATTGCTCGATACTTTTGAGATTGAACGTAATCACCTCACCACTGCATAAGTACTATACGTTCTGCAAGGTACTTAGCCCTGTTGTATGCTGCTACGATCTAGTCCTTCTTGGAGTGAGCAAGTGCTGCTTCAAGAGCTTTTGCTCTGAACTTGCCGGATTCTTCTGCTGCGGTCTTTGCAATAAAACGCATACCGTGAGCTACAAGCTTACCTCCGAAGCCCATTCGAATAATTGCGGCATTGACTGTTTGTTCATGCAAATTATTGAGAGTTTGCCGAAGTTATCTTAGATACTCGCCTACTGTAAAATTTTAATTGAGGCTTAAAGATATAATAATTCATTATTCTGACCGATGTATTTTTTAGGAGAACTCTTTTTTTCGCTGTTTTGCCAGTGCTAGAATGTTTTTTAAGTATTCAAAATGATTGATGATATTTTTCATTACAATGGCTCCAAGGGAAATGCCAAGAAGAAAAAACAAACCTAATATCGAAATTATATTGGCAACGTTAGTGTCGAATAATCCTTTAAATAAAATATTGCCTTTTTTTTCAAATCCATCTAGAGATTGTACAGCAGAGTATGATAATCCTAAAATAGATATAATGGCAGTTTTAGTACCAAAGAAATCTGATATACGTGCTTTAAATCGTTCAATTTTAAGATTTAACCAATATGTTGCATATTCCAACTCGGGGATAGAATAGTGGTCGAGTTGTTCAACATTCTTCTCATCGTGATTTATTTCTATTTGAAAATCGTTTAATACTTCCTTTCGCATATTAAAGAAGAAATTCATATCAGCGACTATAGGTGTTGATAAGCATATAATTCCAAAGATATGATTCATTATAAGTAGCAATATAGCGTAAATTTCTACGCTCTTTTTATCAATATTAAAAGTTAAGCATAGAATAATTAGTGCCCCCAACAGCAGAAGACATAGAAGGCATCCAAGCAAAGAGTAATTTTGTATTTTTATTGAGGTTTTTTTCTTGGATTTTATCAACGCAAATGGAGTATGTGATTCCATTTTACTAAGAATGCTAACTATCTGATTAACTCTATTCATTTTGTTCTCGCACGTCTAAATTTAAATGTTTTTGATCTAGGCAATCTATCTTCAGTGATTTAAATCAGGACACAATACATAATTAACAGAGACGATTTTTTTAAAATTTTAATATTTAGAATCATTTAAATTCTTCTATTATTTTTTGATTATAGTCTTCTAAATATTTTTGTAATTCATTTCTGTCAATCAAACGTACTTTTGCTGATTCAGCAAGTTCTTTAGCCGAATTAGTGAAGTATGAATTTGTAATAACCATTGCTTCGTCACATGAGTAAAATGCTTTAGCGGAGATAGCTTGTTGTACTGCTGAATTACCAACTGAGCCAGAATAGTTTTTTGCTTGTATAACAATGTTTTTATCGAAACGAGTGACAAATAGATCTGCACCTTGATCTTGGGTTCTTTTGGTTTCTTTAACATCATACCCAAGAGTTTGGAATATCTTGACTAAGAAGTCTTCAAATTCAAAACCATTCATTGAATCCACTGAGTACATATTAACATATTTATCGGGATTGAAGTGCTCAAGGCGTGTAGCCAATCTTTCGACTAAAATGTCAAAGTATATAGTTTCACAGATTGATATATATTTTCTAACATTATCAATCGATATTAATGGTGTGCCTGGAATGTTTTGAGCATTATCATTGAAATCTAATGCAGGGAAGGTTATTTTATTGTTCCAGACAAAATATAGAAATAAAGATAGATCCGCTCTAAAGGTTGTTCCTGCTTCTTCAATCCATGATTTTAAAGATTCCGTTAATGTAGGTTTGATATGTCTTTTGATCTCTTTCGCAAACCCGTTATACACAGCGTTGAAAGATGTAGTAAGTAAAAGCTTGTCCAAAAGCATTGGCAGCTCTTCTAATTCATTAAAGCCCTTTCGAACAAGGACCTCACGGAATAATACAAAATCAGAATAAGTGCTTTTGTCTTCCGATAAATCACTTTCTGACCGCTTATCATGTGAAAATTTTGTCGTGTAGATGAAATTGGTGAAGTAAGGATCCTTAAATGTTGCATATTTATCTAGGACATTTTGCAGGAGACTATTGAGTTGGGATTGCTCTTTCTTTTTTCCGAATAAGTCTTTTAGGATTCCTTTTGACTGATATTGAAACTCTGGATAAAAAGAGGGATTTAGAGGAATCATTTGTTCTGAGGTTACAGGGAGAGGCGTTTTTGTGCCCCATGAATTCGTTGCAGTTGGTACTCCGCCAGAACACCAGGGACAAATAATTTCGAAAGATGTCTTGCTGCATGAGTAACACTGATAAATCATTAGGCTATTTCCTTTTGAAATTATTAGGTTTAGTCACGGTCTTTGGATCTTAAGGTTTAGTTGCTACTCTTTTAGTTGAGTATAATAGTAGGTGCAAATACTTTTCATACTTTCACGTCATGGTAATGATTTACTGAATCATTTTCCAATCCTGATGAAAAGCTATAGTTGCCACTTGCTGATTGTTCAACATGCCTACCCCACCACGCCATCATATCTCTTCGTTGCTCCAGATATTGAGAACGGTTGTAAGCTCTCCTGACCTCATTGGTATCAATGTGAGCCAGTGCTGCTTCAATGACGTCAGGTTGAAATCCCTTCTCGTTGAGAACAGTTGAGGCTATGGATCTCATACCATGCGCAACAAGGATGTCTTTGAAGCCCATGCGTTTCAGCGCCATGTTTGCCGTCTGACTGTTCATTGGTTCCAGGGGATTGCGGTAACCGGGAAAAACGTGTGGTCTATGCTGGCTGATTGGCTTCATAACTTCTAGCACAGCAAGTGCCTGTTCAGACAGCGGCACAATATGCATACGTTTCATTTTCATGCGCCCAGCAGGAATGTGCCATTCCTTTGTCTCGAAGTTGATTTCATCCCAGCGTGTCATCGCCGCTTCTGCCGGTCGTGTCATTGTAAGGAGCTGCCATTCGATAAGACAGCGCGTCTGTCTGCCAATACTCGCAAAGGCGAGATTCTTCATAAGCAGAGGTAGCTGTTCAGGTAAGAGAGCGGGGCGGTGTTTTACTTTTGGCTTATGGAACGTCTTACCGATTTTTGCCGCTGGGTTTGAAGTGACTAAGCCAGAGTTCAAAGCGTAATCCATAACCTCATTAATACGCTGACTCAACCTTTTAACAGTTTCGAGTCTGCCTGCCGCATGAGTTGGGCTAAGGGATCCAATAAACTGTTGGGCTGTAATGCTGGAAATAGGCATAGAGCCAATATGTGGGAACACATATTTACTCATTGAACGCCAGATATCGTTAAGAGTGTGAGTTGTTAATCCTGCTGCCTCTTTGGTCTTAAACCACTCAGCTGCCACTTTTTCAAAAGTACTTTCACTCACACTCTTCTGACGAAGTTGCTCTGCTTTTTTGTGCTCTTGAGGGTCGACGTCTTTGCTGAGAAGAGCGCGGGCTGATTCACGATTTTGGCGGGCTTCAGAAAGCGAAACGGAAGGATATGAACCAAAGCTAATCATGGCCCGTTTACGAGTGAAGGGTTTGTAATAACGAAACCGCCAGAGTTTTGAGCCTCCGGGAGTCACCTGCAGTTCCAGACCATCCCCGTCATAAAGAACCAATGCTCGCCCAGCAGCTTTGACGTTCTTCACTTCGGTATTGTTTAAGGGCTTGGTCTGTCTTGCCATGAGCAGTCTCCATTCTGTTCCTCGGAAGGCTTAGGCATATCAAAAGGCAGTCTTTGAAACGTATGCCCATGAGTATGCCTAAATCAGGTGGATTCCACTGTATCAATCAGGATTTCACTAGACAACAGAAAAACAGCAGGTTTCAACAACCTACTGTTTAAACTGTTTTTTATGGTTCTCTCTGGACTTCACCAGACAAAACGTTGGGAGAATTTGGTCGGCACGAGAGGATTTGAACCTCCGACCCCGGACACCCCATGACCGTGCGCTACCAGGCTGCGCTACGTGCCGAACACTGGAGGATTAGTCTACTGGTTATCCGCATGAA
>Ga0209371_1000720_pt1 | contig 27902 bp, 24 predicted proteins | sample AgamicAtAmrz_FD_187165 | JGI IMG/M metagenome (GOLD analysis project Ga0209371, IMG submission 187165) | Agave microbial communities from Guanajuato, Mexico - At.Am.rz (SPAdes) (version 2) | ecosystem: Host-associated > Plants > Roots > Rhizosphere | place: Guanajato, Mexico | collected 2012-06-07
GGACGATCTTCACGCTCAGGGCGCAGGTGAGCAGGAACGGCACCGCGATGGCGATGACCATGCCCACGATGAACACCGGAATGTACTGCGGCATGATGGAAATGAACCCGGGCAGGCCGCCGACGCCGATGGCCGATGACTGCACCTTGTTCAGCGACAGGAAGATGCAGCCCATGGCCGAGCCGATCAGGGCCGCGTAGAACGGGAATTTGTAGCGCAGGTTGATGCCGAACATCGCCGGCTCGGTAATGCCGAAGTACGCGGAGATGGCCGAGGTGGACGCCATGCTCTTGTCCCGCACGTTGCGGGTCATGTAGAACACCCCGAGCGCGGCGCTGCCCTGGGCCAGGTTGGACATCACGATCATCGGCCAGATGAAGGTGCCGCCATGGGTGGAGATCAACTGCAGGTCCACGCCCAGGAACATGTGGTGCATGCCGGTGATCACCAGCGGCGCGAACAACACACCGAAGATCGCCCCGCCGATCAGCGGCGCGAAATCGAACAGCATCACCACGCCCTCGGTGATCAGGATGCCCAGGTGGCGGGTGATCGGGCCGATCAGGGCCAGCGCCAATACGCCGGTGATGACGATGGTGGTGATCGGCACCACCAGCAGCTGGATGGCATTGGGCACCCGGGCACGCAGCCATTTCTCGATCACGCTCATCACATAGGCGGCCAGCAGGATCGGCAGGATCTGCCCCTGATAGCCGACCTTCTCGATCTTGAACCAGCCGAAGATATCGAAATACGGCATGCCCTGATCGCCCAGGCCGGCGACCACCTTGCCGTAGTTCCAGGCATTGAGCAGGTCCGGGTGCACCAGCATCAGGCCCAGCACGATGCCGAGGATTTCACTGCCGCCGAAGCGCTTCGCCGCCGACCAACCAACCAGCGCCGGCAGGAACACGAACGAGGTGTTGGCCATCAGGTTGATCAGGCTCCACACGCCATCAAGCGCCGGATAGGCCTCCAGCAGGGTGACCCCCTCGATGAACATGCCCTTGGCGCCGATCAGGTTGTTCACCCCCATCAGCAGGCCGGCAATGATCAGCGCCGGCAGGATGGGCATGAACACGTCGGAGAGGATGCGCACCAAGCGCTGCATGCCGTTGATCTTGGCAGCGCTCTGCTGCTTGAGATCGGCGATGGTCATGGCCGCCAGGCCGGTCTGCTCGCGCAGCGCGGCATAGACCTTCTCCACATCGCCAGGGCCGATCACCACCTGGTACAGGCCACCGGTGAAGAACGAGCCCTTGACCAGATCGATCTGGTTCAAGGTGCCCACGTCGACCTTTTTGGGGTCCTTGAGGGACAGGCGCAGGCGCGTCACGCAATGGGCGGCCTGCTCGACATTATCGACGCCGCCGAGGCTCTGCAGCACGTCGCGGGCAATGGCTGAATAATCGTGACTCATGCGCTTGTTATCCTTCGAGGATTTTGTTTTTGGAGAGCGGCATAGGTAGCAACCTGACCAGACCTTACTCGTACATACGAGTTAAAGCAACAACTCGTATAGACCAGTTTAGCCGGGTTTGCCAAAGCGCCAGTCAGCAGGGAAATTTCCGGCCACCGCCGCCTCTCAAACCATAGACAAAGCGCCACGCGCTCCCTAAGGTTCCTCGCTTGACGACAACCGGCATCGAGCCTGCACATGAGCAAATACAGCCAGATCTACAGCGATCTGCTTGCCAGCATCACCAGCGAACGCCTGGAGCGCGGCGCCCGCCTGCCCTCGGAAACCGAGCTGATGGAGCACTACCAGACCAGCCGCGGCACCGTGCGCAAGGCCATCGAACAGCTGCAGGAACGCGGCTTCGCACAGAAGATCCACGGCAAGGGCACCTTCGTGCTGTCACGCGCGCCCATCGAATTCCAGCTCGGCGGCATCGTCAGCTTTCAGGAGACCTACCCCCGGCTGGGCGGCAACGTGCGCACCGAGGTGGTCGAGCTCAGCCAGCTACCGCTGGAAGGCAGCCTCTGCGAGCACATCCAGGCCGAACAAGGCACGCTGATCACCCGCATCAAGCGGGTCAGGCGCATCGATGGCCGACGGGTGATCCTGGATATCAACCACTTCGTCGCCGACCTGATCCCCGGCCTGGATCAGAGCATCGCCGAGCATTCGATTTACGAGTTCATCGAAAAGACCCTGAAGCTGCAGATCAGCTACTCGCAACGCACCATCGAAGCCGTACCCCGCGGCGCGGACGACCTCAAGAACCTTGATCTCGACGACCAGAGCCACGTGATCGTCGTCAGCAACCAGACCTTTCTGCAGGACGGCCGACAGTTCGAGTACACCCAGTCCCGGCATACCCTCGACAAGTTTTACTTTTCGGATGTGGCGCGGAGGTAGGGGTAGTGATCCTAGGAAATAACCAGCATGACCAAATACGCCACTCTGCCCCCTGCGCTAGTCGATGTTTGAAGTCGATGCCCTTCTAAGAAGCTGTAACAGCTGAGCCAACCAGCAAGGTTGCCATCTGAAAACCTGCGGGCTAGAGTGCGCGGGTCGTGGTCAATCCCGCGACCGGGTGTGACAACCTGAATGTTCGAGGACGCGGTGCGTCCAAATTGCCTAGCCGGTTTCATACCGTGCTACTGCATTTCTATGGCGGGCCGTACGGGGCAGGTTTCGGCCTGGCCGGTTCCCTCGGACGCCGGTTTGTCACCCTCGTACGGTCCGTCACCATAACCGCGTGACAACGGCGGTGGCGGCTCCTTAACCAGTTCGAGGAGCATAAGGAAAATGCGCCATCCAGCTTTTACGCCAGGGCACCACCCTGCTCGCCCCAACGGCCCACAGACCTCCACCCCGGAGGTGCCCCATGGCTAACCCACTTGGCCGTGTACTCAACTTCCCCAGACGCCCAAGCCCGATTACCGGTGCCAACTTCCAGACCCGAAGCGCACTGGCCGATGCCGACCTGCGCGCTGTCCTATTGAATGAACTACTCGAAGACCTCCTGCGCAAGGAACGAGACCGCCCCGATTCGCTACGGGTGCGAATGGCCTGCTTCGCTGCCCAGGAATTGCTCACGGAATTGACGGTGCTCTACCGCCGAGCAAGCTGCGAAAACCAGGGAGGTAACAACCATGAATAAAGGCGTTACCACCACCCTGCCCCCCAACGATGGCTACCCCGGTCTGACAATCGCCTGGTCAAAAGACTGCCGCCTCGCCTTTCATAAAGGCATTCACGCGGCAGAACGCTGGCTCAACGGCAAGCGCAGCCATTGGCTATGGGCCGCGCTGATCTTCGAGCGGGACGCACTGCCGGATGAGACGGATAGGAAGGCGTTCGAGGTGGCGTTTATCAGTCGGATTCAGCAGAGGTTGGAGGGTATGTAGGCGAGTAACTTAACGCTGTGCCCACTGGGACTGGGCAAGATCAACGGTTGCCATCAACAACCGCATCTGAAATTAGAACCGCTGAGCAGTGAGACGAGCATGTAGAAACGGGACAGAAAATCTGTCCCGTTTCTACAATCGCAGTTGCATGCGGCAGAGCAACGTTATTTTTTGAAGTCCCGTCTAAAAGCCCTAGAGAACAGGCAAAAAAGTAAGTAGGCAAACAGAAGCACTGCGGTACCCAGAAACATCGTCACTGCAAGCACCTACATATCTTTCGAAAACTGAGCTGCAGGAATGTAACAGTCTGCACTAAATCCGCGGCAACCCAAGCTGATAGCGCGGAGCCCGAATGTAAAATACAGGCCAACCGCTGCAGCTAGCGTGACAAAGAAACCGCCGATCACGATTAGTGTTCGCGTCACGCCCAGCTTGCTTTTTAAATATTCCAAAGCAAGCGTATGCAACACGTAGTAACTAACGACTGCCTAGCAAAAGATGGTAGCTCTGTCGATAAGCAACCTGCGAAAATCAGGGAGGGAACCGCCATTAATGAATGGTGTTACCACCTACCCTGCCCTCCAATGACGACCACCCGGTCTGATAATCGTTTGATCAAAGGACTGCCGCCCAGCCTTTCATGACGGCATCCATACGCCAGAACGCCAAGCTAAACGGCAAGCGCAGCTACTGGCTACGGGCTGCGTCGATTTCGAGCGGGAAGAGCTACCGGATGAGACCGTTCGCGTTTGAGGTGGCCTTTATCAGTCAAGCTGTTAAGCAGAATTCAGTGAGTGAAGACCGAAATATGCGGCAATTGCCGCACTGCCTCGGCATTCGGAGCTACTAAAATCAACAGGATATGAGCACTTTTGTGGCGACCGACGCGATGTCACGGAGGGCTACAGTTGGCGCCTTTTTCTATCTCTTTTTCCATGATTAAATAAAATGGCATTTAGCCATCCCAGATTGATAATATTGCACTCTGAGCACACTAATACTGTATATAAATACAGTACAACGGATTTTACTGGCCAGGATGGCGAAGTTAGCTACTGACTGGCCAATCTTGTTTTCCAAGATTGGAGTTGCTGTGAACGCGAAGCTCGATTTTGACGCATCAAAGCTCTACGAAGCCCTGAAGTACCAAATCCACGTGGCGATCGATTACTGCCATACTCTTGATAAAGACGATGTCCTTTGGATCGAGGTGTTTGGCGATGTTACCGTCGAAGGCCGTGATCAGGTTGAGGTTAAGGAGTACAGCGACAACCTGACCGACAGCCATGAAAACCTCTGGAACACCCTCAATAATTGGCTAAAACCTGATTTCAATCATCAGCAATACGCCAACCTGATCCTGCTGACGACTCAAGCTTATGGAGAGCGAGCAGCTATCAAAGATTGGCAGCAGTTGAGTACTAATCAGCGTCTGGCCGCGCTAAAAAGTATCCTCCAGGATTCCGAGGCTCGCTTCGAAAAAGCCAAACAAGAAAAAGAGGTACCTGCCGTCCAAAGTGAGGAAGGTGGTACAGGAGGAAAAACTCCTGGGCCTTCTAAGGCACTGATCCTACAGCGTAAGGTGATGGCAAAAGCCATGCGTGAATCGCTGATGGAAGCCCTGCCCAAGATCAAGATCATTACCGAGCAACCTGACCTGCTGGGCTTGATCGCAAGGTATAAGAGAGCCCATCTTAAAAGTATCCATGAGCATCGCATGGACGACTTCTTGAACGACCTCTTTGGCTTCATGACCAGCGCCGTCAAGGTCACAGAAGGATGGAGGTTCACCACAGCGGAATTTGACAGCAAATTCACGGAGCTCACCGCCCGCTACATGATTGGCTCGGTGAAATTCCCCCGTGTCAATACCGAGGATATAGAGCGAGAAGCTGCTGGGATGAATGTGCGAGACCGTATTTACGCCCAAAAGCTAGATGAGATCGGCGGCGATGAGGAACTTATTCTTGAGGCAACTACAGATCTGCTTCATGCCCACGAATACATTGCCGAGCTGATCAAGGATTGCACCACGTCACAGACCGACGTGGAAAGCTACAGCAAAGCCCATATGCGCACCCACAGTGCCAGCAGGGCAAAACTAATGCTCGATTGCGACGAAACTTGGTCGATTTCGAAGATGAAGCAGGAATCCCTCAAGTTCTACTACTCGCGCTGTGAATTAGATGTCGTGGGCTTCCAAAGCTACGAAGACACACCTGTTGAGTTCCGCAATGGCATCTATCACATGCTCGCAGATGGAGTTCCAGCAAGATCAGTGAAGGAGTTTCACTGGAGGCTATGGAAATGAGTGCAAAACCCATTGAGCACCTCTTCACCCTTCAGCGCTCCCCCATCGCATTGGCACCGGTAATCCACAATTTCTTCGCCCATTCCGAACCTAGGGAACGTGACCTGCTATTGAGCTACCTGGTACTACCCATGGTGCTGTACCCGGCCATGCAGGCGTACCTGCTGGCCGTGAGGAAAACCAGTAACCTGCGCACGCTCTGCAGAGAGCAGTCGCGGCTCGTAGGGCTTACCTACAATACTCAGCAGTTCAAATCCCTCACCAACGCCGCTCTGCTTGTCCTTCAAGCAGAGCAAAGCATCGAGATCACCGACAACCTGACTGTTAGGTCGGTTGGTGACGTAAGGGCGACCAATACCAACCCCAAACAACTTGAAGCCGCCCGCCGGCTTTCCATGGTCTGCGCAGAGGCAGACGTTGTTTCCATCTACAGGACGTTAGGATTCAAGTCTCTATGAAATGCTTTCTGCGGTACATTGGCGTAGTCGACACTCAAGAAAAAATTCACAAGGTGCGATTGGAGCCCGGATTCAACGTCATCACTGGCAAATCATCTACTGGAAAAAGTGCGATCCTAGAGATATTCGACTATTGCCTCGGTAGCACCGAAGACACTATCCCGGTGGGCACGATCACTGAGCGCGCAGAGATATTTTTTATTGCGTTGCAATTCCCCACCTACTTCATCGTTGCGGCACGCAATAAAAAATCCGACCGCTGCTTTTTGCTGGAGGTGCAAGGCTCCGACCCAGATCAGTTGCTTCAACTAATCAAGCAACCCAAGGCCTTCTTCGATCCCAAGCACTACATGCCCCTGGCAGACTTCAAAAAAAGCCTAGGGCGCTATTTTGCGATTACGATGGAAAACATTGACGAAGACCCATACCTGAAAGCGGCCGGTCGCAACAAATCTGCCACTCCATCGGTGCGCAGTTTTTCCTCCTTCATGCTCCAGCATCAAAATCTAGTGGCCAACAAGCACGCGATTTTCTACCGTTTCGATGAGAAGGTAAAACGTGACCAAGCGATTAACCACTTTAAGATTCTAATGGGGCTTGTGGACGAAGCTTATTTCGATCTGTACCGGGATCATGAGGTTGCCAAGCATGAACTAAAAAAAATCCAGGCGCAGATTCCCAAACAAGCTCAGCGCAAGGAAGCTGCGATCGCTCGTTACGACCGTCACCTGACCGAGTTCAAGTCCTTGGCTGGTCTACCTCTAGTAGATGCCACGGCTGAAGACATCTATAGCAAACCAGCCACGATGCTGAAGATGATTTCGGAACGTTCTGTCAAGATCGACGTGCTCTCAGATCAGGTTGAAGTGCGTCGAGCTGAGCTTCACTCTCAACGAATTGCTGCGCTTATCGAAAAGCGCAAACTGCAGGGACAGATGAGGCTGGTCACTGAGTCTCTGACTTCTGCAACACAATTCAGCTTGAGCATGACCGCTGAAACACTGCCCGAATCCATTGAGCTGTCCGAAGCTCATTGCCCCCTTTGCGAGGCTCACACCAGCACTCCCGCTTTGGAAGCTAACAAGCTCGTAGGTGCTATCGAGTGGTTGAATAACGAGCTCAAGTTGTCCGCCTATGCCCGGGAGAGTTTCGCTGCAGAACGCAGAAACATTCAGGACGCGCTCAATCAGGCGAACGCAGAGCTGCGCCGTATTCAGGCCGACATCCACCCACTCGATGAGGAAATTGCCAAGCTCAAGACATCCAAATCGATCGATGAGCAGGCCACTAAGGCCAAGCTTCGGCTTGAAATCGCCATTCAAGATCAGTTGGACAAACCTGAGTCGGAGCTGGCGACTGAAGAAAAAAATCTTCGCACTGAGGTTGATCGCCTTGCCTCTTTACTTGAAAAATACGACATCAAAGACAGGTTGAAGACGTTAAGCAATGAGATCGACGCCAAGATGTGTGAGCTCGGCAACCACTTCGATTTCGAGGAAACGTACAAGCCGTCGAAGCTGCGCTTCGACATTGAAACGTTCGACCTTTGGTATCAGCAAAATCATAACACCCGGGTCTATCTGCGCTCGATGGGAAGCGGTGCGAACTGGCTCTACTCCCACCTCGCCTTATTCATGTCCCTGCACTACCAGTTCGCAGCGCTATCAAATGAAGGGTGCAAGATCCCTCCAATCCTATTTCTTGATCAGCCCACCCAGGTGTATTTCCCTGCCTCGCTGGATGACGCAGCAGATTTCGATCCTCAAGAGCTTTCGAAACAGGCAAAGCGTGAAGACGCAGTTGACGCAGACATGAGTGCTGTGACCAACATGTTCACTCAATTGGCCAAGTTTTGTGATGAAACCGGCAAGGCTACAGGCGTAACTCCGCAAATTATCGTCTCGGATCATGCAGATAGACTCACCCTAGGCGATGGTTACGAATTTTCAGATTATGTTCGGGCTACATGGAGAACGCGGGGGTTCATCGCTGACTAAGATCTTCATCCTGAAAGCAGGGCGGAGAAAAATGCCGTACAACAGAAAGCCCGATCATCTCTGATCGAGCTTTCTGTTGAGATTATTTGGCCGGGACGGAGTGATTCGAACAATCGCCTGTCTTGCGCCCATGCATGCGGTCGAGCACCTAACCTATAAATATTCAATACGTTATCTAGGGTGCTTGCTGCAAAGATGCCCCCTTAAAGCAACCTGAAGACTCTCTACGGTTCTCCGCAAAACTCCCTAGGCTGGCGGGCCGGTTTAACAGTCTAAATACGAGCCTCAGAAGCCTTTAACATGTCCCTTGAAACAGGCTAGCCATGCCGCCTCGCGTGATGCGCTCCGTGCCAAGCGAATAGTTCATCGCCTTCGTTTCATATATTCAAAGGCCAGCGCATGTTGACTTCCAGATTTTTTGCATGTTGAATGCGCCCCCTTATTTCCACCCCTCCCCCAAGTGGTGAACGAAGTGCCCTGCTCCAGCCAAAAAGCCTGATACCGACGACGGTCCATCGTGCCTGATGGCTGCCTGCGCACCTGCGTGGCCGCTTCCCACATTTTGCCCGCCTGAACCCTTGTCGTCGGTTTTCCCAATTGCAATGGAGAAAACCCATGAACATGGATTTCCGCGCCTATGCGCAAAACCTCGAGCTACACAAATACCCACGCACGCCCCACCTGGAGAGCTCTCGCCTGCAGCCGGGCGATACCGATAGCGATCAGATTCGTTATCCCTCGCTGAGCGGGCAGTGGCTGGTCGTCGAGGAGAAACTGGACGGCGCCAATGCCGGCATCAGCTTCTCCGCGGCCGGTGAACTGCTGCTGCAATCGCGTGGCCACTACCTGACCGGTGGCGGTCGGGAGCGCCAGTTCAACCTGTTCAAGCAGTGGGCCGTGGCCCACGAGGACTGGTTGCTGAGCCGCCTTGAAGATCGCTACGTGCTGTTCGGCGAGTGGATGCACAAGAAGCATTCGGTGTTCTACGACCGCCTGCCGCACTTCTTCTGCGAGTTCGACATCTGGGATCGGGCCCATGGCCTGTTCCTCTCGACCGCCGCTCGGCGCCAGTTGCTGCGCGACGGCCCGGTGCTGTCGGTGCCGGTGCTTCATGAGGGGCTGGCGCCAGCGCGGCTCAAGGATCTGCTCGAACTGCTCGGTGATTCCCAGGCCAAGTCGCCGGCATGGCGCAGCGCCTTCGAAGCCACGGTGCAGCGCGAAGGCCTGGACCTGGAACGGGCCTGGCGGCAGTGCGACAAGTCGACGGTGATGGAAGGCCTGTACCTGAAGCTCGAAGACGAGAAACAAATCAACGGACGCCTCAAGTGGGTTCGCCAGGACTTCGTCCAGGCGATCCTCGATGCGGACCAGCATCATGCGAACCAGCCGTTCATTCCCAACCTGCTGGCCGACGGGGTAGACCTCTACGCCCCTCGCCTGTCGATGGACTGGAATGGCCAGCGGTCTGGTTATTGAAGGAGAACAACAAAATGGACATTCAACAACTGCAAGGGCTGGTTCCAGAACCGGGCCAGCGCTTCGACGCCAAGGCGTGCCTGGAGGCGATTCCGGCCCTGCAACGTTTGGCCAGCACGCCCCAGGATCCGTACTACCACGCCGAGGGCGACGTGTGGATTCACACCTGCATGGTGGTCGAGGCCCTGCTTGCGCAACCGCGTTACCAGCAGGCGACCGAGGAACAGCGCCTGGTGCTGTTCCTGGCCGCGCTGCTGCACGACATCTCGAAGCCGGACACCACCGTGATCGATACCGAAACCGGGCGCATCGGCCAGCCTGGGCACTCGCGACGCGGCGCCGTGGATGCACGCCTGCTGTTGTGGCGGGCGGGCATGCCCTTCGGGTTGCGCGAGCAGGTCTGCCGGATCATCGCGGTGCACCAACTGCCGTTCTTCGCGCTGTCGGGCAACCGCAGCGGGCAGAGCCCGGAGTTCATCCTGCACAAGCTGTCGTGGGAGCTGCCGGTATGGATGCTCTGCGCGGTCGCGGAAGCGGACATGCAAGGGCGCACCTATGTGGGCAAGCAAGCCGTGCTCGACGAGATCGAGCTGTTTCGCGAGCTGGCCGCCGAGGAAGGCTGCCTGTACGAGCCACGGGCATTCGCCGATGACTACACCCGTATCCAGTACTTCCGGGGTGCCCGGGTGCATCCCGACTACCCGCTGCACGAGCGGGAAGGCTCGCACGTGGTCATGCTGTCCGGCATGCCGGCCAGTGGCAAGAACACCTGGGTGGCCAAACACCACCCGGATCTGCCGGTGATCTCCTTCGACGACGCCCGCGAGGCGCTGGGCCTGCGCCATGGCGAGAACGAAGGCGCCGCCGCGCACTTCGCCATCGACCGGGCCAAGTCACTGCTGCGCGAGAAGCAGCCCTTCGTCTGGAACTCCACGCACCTGTCGGCGCAGATGCGCAAGAAGACCCTCGACCTGCTGTACGCCTACCAGGCCAGGGTGCAGATCCAGTATCTGGAGATGCCCGAGAAGGAGATCTACCGGCGTAACAGCCGGCGCGACACCAGCCTGCGTAACGAGGATATCCGCCGCATGCTGTTCAAATGGGAGGTGCCGCTGCCAAGCGAGGCGCACCAGGTTCACTACCACAGCGAATCGAATGCTCTGTAACTGATGCTGTGAGCGCTGCAATTAAGTGCATGCGCCCGAGGCGATGTCGAATGGCGGGCGTCGCCCCTCGACCATCAAGGCATCGGCGAGCACAGCACTGCGGACCGGTCGACTCGGCTGCTACTTCGAAGCCCGTACTAGTAATCCGCGCAACAGAATATCCAGAGCGCTGATTCCTCGTTCCAATCGCTTGGAGCTCTCTCGCTCGGCAATCCAGAACGCCGCTTCGGACAAACTGCCATATATCAGCGATGCCAAAGCCTCGGCATCCGCTTCAGCAACAACGCCCTGCTCAATCAGATCTTCGATCAAGCGTTGCATGGACTCGATGCAATGCCGCTGCGCCTCGGGCGAAGCCCCGCCAAGGACAGATCTGGCATCTCGAAGAACCAAACGCTGGATTTCCGGTTCAAGCGCCATTTCCAAGTAGGCTTGGCAGCGTTCTCTGAAACCCTCCCAGGCATCAGCAGCATTGTTGGAGATGGCTTGCAGGCGAGCATCCATTTCCGCGTCGATCTGCTCGACCACCGCGGCCAGTAACCCCCTCTTGTCACCGAAGTGGTGGTATAGCGCGCCGCGGGTAAGACCTGCCTGGGCAGTCAGGTCATCCATTGAGGTGTCAGCGTAGCCGCACTCGCTGAATACCTTTCGTGCCGTGGCCAACAGCATGGCCCGGGTTTCTTCCATCTCGGCGCGAGTTCGGCGAGCCATCAAAACTCCTTACATACGGAATGCATGATCGTTTACATACGCAGAGTATGTATATACGATCCTATTCATACACGGCGTATGTATTTTCCATCCCACTGCCATGCTTTTGCAAGCTGGCTCCATGGAGGGCTTGATGGCTACCCCCTATCGCGAACTTTTCCAAGCACCCGGCACCAAGGCTTTCACGCTCGCGGGATTGATTGCTCGAGTCCCCCTGCCTATGACGGGTATTGGCATCATCACAATGTTGTCCCAGCAATACGGCAGCTATGCACTGGCTGGAATGGTGTCAGCCACTTTCGTGCTCACTTACGCCTTGGTATCGCCGCAGATCTCACGCCTGGTCGACCAGCATGGGCAACGTCGTGTGCTTCGTGTAGCAACCTTCATCAGCGTCACTGGGTTGCTGACGCTCATCAGTTGCTCCTTCTATGGAGCACCCTACTGGAGCCTCTTCATCGGGGCGCTTCTGGCCGGTTTCATGCCGAGCATGTCGGCGATGGTGCGCGCTCGCTGGTCATGGCTATATCGGGGCCAGCCCCGTCTGCAAGCTGCTTACTCGCTTGAGACAGTCTTCGATGAAGTGACCTTCATTGTTGGCCCGCCGTTGTCCGTGGGCTTATCGGTCATGGTGCAGCCGCGGGCAGCCTTGGTTGTTGCTGCACTAATTTTGCTGCTCGGTGTGTCCGCGCTCTCTGCACAGCGAGCCACTGAGCCACCAGCTCAGCCTCATGAATCACATGCCCATTCGCGGTCTGTCATTCGAATGGCGAGCGTACGGCTCCTGACCTTATTGATGGTGGCCATGGGTGTAATCGTCGGGACAGTTGATGTAGTCAGTGTGGCCTTCGCGCAGGACCTGGACCGTCCTGCGGCTGCCAGCTTCGTGCTGTCAGCCTATGCCATCGGTTCCTGCGTCTCAGGATTGGTTTTCGGCGCCCTTCAGCTAAAAGCCCCGCTTCACCAGCAACTGCTGTTGGGGACTCTGGCCACCACCGCTACCACAGCGCCACTTATGGTCGTAGAGAGCATCCCAAGCCTGGCCGTAGCAGTGCTTGTAGCTGGGCTGTTCTTTGCGCCCACCATGATCGTAGCGATGACTTTGATCGAGCGCTCGGTGCCCGAGCAAAACCTGACAGAGGGAATGACTTGGCTGTTGGCTGGACTGAATGTTGGTGTCGCACTGGGGGCTGGCGTATCCGGCCAGCTTGTCGACGAGATCAGCGCTAGAGCCGGATTCTACCTTTCGCTAACCGCAGGCGCCGCCGTGCTGAGCATAGGGCTGCTGGCTTGGATGCGACTCCGCGTCGATGCACTGCCCCCATCAAGACAGTGTGACTCCACCTTTTCTATTTAGTCGATTTCAAGGATTCGATTCATGGCTACCTGCTCAGAAACATCCAGAGCACCTGCTGCAGAGAACTCGTGGCTGGCGGTAATCGCAGTGAGCTTGGCGACCTTCGCTGTGGTGACAACAGAAATGCTTCCGGTCGGACTGTTAACCTCCATCGCGGCAGCATTGCAGACTACAAATGGAACGGCCGGCTTGATGATTTCGCTGCCAGCACTCTTGGCCGCGGCATTTGCAGCCTTGGTCGTAATCGCCTCGGGGAGCATAGACCGGCGAAAAATCCTATGCGGGTTATTGGTGCTGTTGTTGATCGCCAATATCGCGTCTGCTTTAGCACCCAACATGACGTGGATGCTGGCGGCACGTGCATTGGTAGGTTTCTGCATGGGGGGTATCTGGGCGATTGCTGGAGGACTCGCGGCCCGACTCGTCCAAGCCAATGCGATCGGCCTCGCGACGTCCATCATATTTGGTGGCGTTTCTGCGGCCTCGGTACTGGGCGTGCCACTCGGCGCGATTGTTGGGGAGCATCTGGGATGGCGCTGGGCATTTGCGCTGATGGCCCTCCTGAGCGGATTGATCCTGGTGCTGCACCTTGTCGTTATCCCATCGCTCCCAGTAACCGGTTCGACAACTGCGCGCCAGTTCATGGAGCAGTTTGGTAATCCCAAACTGCAAACGGGGCTGCTATTGACCGTACTTCTGGTGGCGGGGCACTTTCTTGCCTTCACATTCGTACAGCCCCTCCTTCTCGACATATCCGGCCTGGATGTACGCTGGATAGGCACATTACTTTTCGTTTATGGGGCAGCAGGGCTCGCAGGAAACTTTCTAGGTGGCACCCATGCCGCTAGCCATACGACCTTAACGTTGGTGGTGATCGCAGCCGGATTGGCACTGACATCAGCAGTATTGCTCAGCCTTGGGCACAAGCCGTCCGCAGGAGTCACTGCACTGCTGTTATGGGGCCTGACTTACGGAGCAGTGTCGGTCTCGCTGATGACGCTAATGATGAAAGCGGCGCCGCAGGCAATCGAGACGGCCTCCGCTCTATACGTTGGTACATTCAACATCGCCATCGCCTTGGGTTCGTGGGTGGGGGGACAGTTAATTGACACAATTGGGCTTACGGGAAACCTCTGGGTGTTTGGCGCATTGGCCACTGCCGCGCTTCTTTTGTCCTTGAGGCTTCACAAGACAAAGAGTGCCCCCTAGCAAACCTGGGACCTATTCAATCATCACCCATACGGTTATTGCTTGAATCCGTACAACAGGGGTGGCCCTTACCACTCACGAATTTATAGCAATGTATCCAACTGCTTAGGGTCGACTTCCATAGCGGCGCTCAATGGGTGGGCGCCCAATACCAGGATCAGTTTCTCCCATGCGATACGCAGTACTTCGTCCGTTCAGTCTGCTCAACCGGATCAATCGCAAAGCACGCATCGCCCTCACCGCTGTAGCCGGTTTCACGATTTTAGCTGGCTGCGTAGCCAATGATGAAAGCGAGAGCGACGCTGTATCTAACGGCTCTCAGATGGTCTCAACCAGCACCAAACTTTCGCCCCTTAACGAAAGCGATATCACGGGAAATCCGGTTAAGGGAGAGCTTGTATGCACCTTCTCCGCCGGGCGCAGCACGTTCTTTTACGTTGCAGGAAACGTGGCAACCAAGGGTAACTCAGAGGGGATTCTGAAGTTCGGCGACCAGGTGATGAAGGTCCACGCTCCGGGTGGGTTCGACTCGATGCAACACGGCACCCTGTTCAAGGGGGAGCGGGTGGTGGCTGAAGTGAAGCTGAAGGAGAAAGCCGATCAGCCTGAGAAAGCTGGAGCTGACGGAGCGGCCTCTTTCCCTGCCGCAACCCTTACCTACATCCGAAATGACAGTTCGATGCGTGCCCTCGAGGGCAACTGGGAGTGCGGGCCTTGAGCAGGCTCGAATTGGCTAGCGGCTCGTATGCTGGACTGCATAGTTCTAGCTCAACTGAGCTGCTGAATGACATACAAAACAAGCCCGCTGATGCAGGCTTTCTTGTTCATCACGGCTGGAAGCGCGTACCGCACGCATGGCAAAGCCAAGTGCGGCGCCACTCTTGCAGCTTGTCATACTGGGAGACGTTGAAATTCCAGTGGCGGACAAAGCCGATCACGCCGACCGCCGCAAGCACCAATCCCATGAGGGATTTGCTCCAGTCGATTTGAGTCAGCTTAAGGCCGTCGTACGCAATGATCGCACCGATGACAGTCATGATGACGGGACCCAGCAGACGCTTGCCCGGGGGCGGGCCAACGCTCGCCGCCAGATCAGTCTGATGACGAGCATTCGTTTCGACCCTGATAGGGCCGTAACCGGTGTGAGTTTGGTGAGTCGACTGGGTGCGAGCAGTACCCGCGGCATGAATAACTGACAGTAGTTGGACGTTTTGTCCCTGACAGTGCGGACAGCAGATGGGGTTGCTGCTCATCTCGTGCTCATTCCTTTGATGGGTGGAAACGCCCATTCTAGAGCAACTCCCTCTCCGCCGCACCAATCTAGTTCACGCCCAAGCACTTCAAGTCCCACGAGCTAGTAGTCTTGAATCGATGAGTAGCTGCCTGGGCGAAAACAGACAGCAGCGAAGGCTATTGTCGGCCAAATGCGACGACTACACAGGACTCGTAATAGCTAACAGGCTTCTCAGCTTACACCATTTGTCTACGAGCCCTGATCTCTTCTGGTGCACTGCGAACCTATAGCCGGGCTGGAGCTGCGCAGCTATTTGCTGCCTCAATAAAGGTCGGTTCCTGCTAACAGGACCCTATTGAAGTATGTGGCACTCACCGGTCAGGGGTATCGGCTGGCATTACGCTTTCAGCGGCAATCCCATCACTCTGAACATAAGTGCCACAGTTGATACGTAAATAGGCCTATCAGCTCACCTTGAACCGTCCCACCAGCCCCTGCTGCTGCTCTGCCAGCCGAGCTAGCTCACGGCTGGTTATTGCTGTCTGCTCAGCGCCAGCACTGACCTGAATTACCAGCGTATTAATTTCGGTGACGTTTCGATGGATTTCCTCGGCGACCTGACTCTGCTGCTCTGCGGCTGAAGCAACTTGGATATTGCTGTCGCTAATATTTGCGATTCCCTCGGCAATTTCTTCCAACAGCTCACCCGCCCGGACAATGTTGCTCGCCCCCTCCTGAGCCTTACCAAGGGTCTCCTGCATCGAAGTGGATGCGCGTTCCGAGCCGGATTGCAGATTAGCGATCATGTTCTGAATGCTGACTGTGGAGTCCTGAGTCTTTTTCGCCAGATTTCGAACTTCGTCGGCGACCACAGCAAATCCGCGCCCCTGTTCACCTGCCCGGGCGGCTTCAATAGCGGCGTTGAGTGCCAGCAAGTTTGTCTGCTCTGCTACACCCCGAATCACATCCAGTACTGAAGAAATGGAATCACTTTCTCCCTTCAGCTCATCGATAATCTGGGACGTCTCTCTAGCCTGCACCTCGAGCCCCTTGATCAAGCTGATGGTTTTTTCGATCTCGGCTTTCCCCTGCACCGTACTTGTGTTGACCCGCAGCGACATTTCGGCGGCGTCATTTGTGCTACGTGCTACGTCTTTGACAGTAGAACTCATTTCACTGATAGCAGTGACCACTTGGTCAGTGCCCTGGCGTTGCTGCGCCACATTATCGCTGGTTTGCAGGGCCACAGCAGATGATTGCTCCGCAGCAGCCGCAACCTGCGCTGTGGCACCTCCGATCTCGCCGATCACCTCACTAATGTGCAAGGCCATATTGTCTAAATTACGAGATATCTCACCAAACTCGTCTTTTCCTGAATACGAAGTCCTCGCGGTCAGGTCACGTTTGGAAAGAGAGATAAGCGTTCGGTTAAGGTCAACTACTGCGATCTTGATGTTCTGAATGATTACCCAGGCAAGACACAACACTGCAACCAGCATCACAATGACGGTCGCTACCGCCAGGTACAGACTTTGCTGGGCATTACTACGCTCCGCGCTAGCGAGGCCAACGACAACCTGACCTAGCTCGGACTCAACTTCAGCCATCATGTCAATTCGGCTGGTGGAGAGGTTGAACCACTCTTCGGGCTTAATATTGAGTGGATCGCCCAAAGGTGTGTCAAAACCGAGTTTTTGCAGGCGAGCTACCTCGACAGAGGCGGGTTGTCGAAGAACGCCATCCAACTTGCTTTTGAACTCTTCAGGAGCCCAACGCTGAAATGCCTCGAAGTAACCAGAGAATTCTCCCATGTTCCGACTGAATCGGGACAACAAAGGTGCGTCAAAACGGTTCTGATTAAAGGCGAGTCCCAGTAGAACGCGCTCACGGCCCGATCGCTCTTTCATATCGAAGAACTGGTTGAGCGAACTCAGCGCACGTAGTATTTCAGGATCTTCGATTGTGGTTTCTAGTGAATAAGAGAAACCAATTAACTTTCTTATGAGGTCAGTGAACTGAGCGCCAGACTCAGTGTTGTTTATTGCAAGCGAGTCCACTTTCTGACGAAGCTCGGTCAGATCATCCAAGGCGCGTAACATCGCATCAGGGGCTGGGAGCTCTTCCGTCGGCTGCGCGCGCATCACTGCCACCGCCTTGTTTGTTTCCTGACGCAAGCTTCTCAGCTTGTCCTGCATGGTCTTGCCACCGCTGCCCAGAAACACACCACTTGCCCCGCGCTCTCTTTGCATCGTTGTGACAACATCACTCATACTTTTAGCCGCACTTGTAGCAGCAACCGCACGATCCATAGCACCAAGCGTTTCAAGCTTGTAGGCCACGAAAATTCCCGCGAAGGCCAAAAAACCCACCAGCGGAAACATCAAAATGAGCAATAACTTTGCACTCAAGGAAGCATTTTTAAGCATGGCAGACCTCATAAATTAAACACGTTAGGTAGAGCCACCTCGGGCAAACGTTCTATGACATCGACGTTTTATTAGGCCTAAGATTTTAATTAGCAGCCTGCCGTGGCGAACTTCTTCCGTTCAAATCATTTCTGCCGGAGGCAGTGAAACTTTATATCTTGTGTCTAGTACGCGGCATGGCGCGGATCAGCAAGGAATGCCGCCACGCATAAAAGATTTCAAAAAAGTAGGAGAATCTTTGAGAACGCCCTCTTAGAGAGGCACCTTTGGAACAGTTAACTGGGCAAGCTTCAATTTAGGTTGAGCCGACCTCGTAGCAGGATCGCAATTCCAGCGAGAGCCACGACTTTGCTTGAAGGCGCAAGCTACTGGTCAGACGCATGGCTGGGGCAATGATGATCACGGTCTCTCACAGACCTCATAGGGCTGGCTTGGTGTTTTAGACGCTCACAATGGCTTCTCTTGCAAGCTGCCCTCGTGCCGGGATTGGACTCAGCTACAGCACCGACCATCAGGATAGCGATAAGCCACTATTACTGATACGGCTATGAGTGGCCCTCATCAGGAAGGTTGCAAAAAAATTTTCCCAAAAATGACTACGCAACCGCAGTAGTCTGGCCGGCTCGGCGCCCCGACCTGTTCGTCCGTTGTTCGAGGCAAGCAGGATGACCAGGCGGGCCACTCTGCTGACCTGGCGACTCTATGAAAAGCTTCTGCAGGCAGATTGCCGTGGAACTCATGCCGCCCGAAGTCTCATCGACGAGCAACATGATCGCCAGAAAGCAGAAATTCGGCCCGTATCGTAAAACCGGTAGTTTTGTACCCGTACGGGCTGCGCTTCTGGCTAGCTTAAATCTGCCTGCGGCCGAACTCCGGCTCACAGCTTTTCTCACCTACAATTGCCCGCCTTGCGAAAGCCCGCCTCTATAGCCTCGGCCTCCGACCCGAACGACACCTAGTTCTTTTCCGAAATCTGCCCGTAGCCGAGGCAGCCAGCAGACAGGTGATACACCCCACTTTGACGGTTGCCGATAACCTCTCTGCCTGCTGCCGCCTTCTTTTCTTTTGAAGGCTCCTGCGCGTTAGCGAGCTGGCGAGACGCAGACCTGGAAGTATCCGGGGCAACGACGCCCTCGCCTCTCGGCTTGTAACCGAGTACCCAGGTTCGCTCGCCGGTCACGAACTTGTTCGGGTAGCCGACAATCTTGGCAATGCGCGCGTTACGCTCGAGTTCCCAAGCAGTGACCGGGTACTGCTTGCTCCAGGCCACCAAAAGTTGTTGCTGCCGACGCGACATGTTCAGCTTGTATCGATCAAACATGTAGAAGGTCGTTCTGGCGACCAGCCCCATCACTTCATCTCTGGGTTCGGCTGTCCTGGCGCCAAAGTCGATACGGGTTGAGCACTGACCGTATTGAGGAACAGTACTGGGGGCCATGCCATAATTGAAGTTGGCCCGGTCACCATTAACTTCGCCGACCGAGGGGTACAGATTGTAGAGATCCGCCTCCATCGCCCGGAATACCGGATCGGTTGCAACACAATTCTTCCGGCCCCCGTTCTGCCAGCACTGACGTTGATGCCCAAATGTCCAAGCCGGAACGATATGTTCCCACTCAGTCCGCTCAGCACGACTAGGCTGCTTCCTGACTTCGTATCCGCAGGACTCGGGATCAACCCGGCCACCGGACTTACCCACCCACTGCCATTTGCATCCGCAGTACAGGCGCAGGCGCTAGAAGCGGTGATGCCTATACCCGCATGATGCGGACAAGAGCGACGTTGTTGCCCAGGTCTTTCGAGCGCATGGGCGTTGGCCCCGCAACAGCCCCGCTTCACCTGAATGCGGCTGCCAGATCGGCAATCGTGGCCCCCCGAAAGGCCTCTCGAAGCGCCTCCTCGGCGTTCACCATCGCCTTGTCGAGAAATTGATTGACCGAGCACGCCACCGGGCAGGCGCCATGGTTATCGGACAGCCCAAATGAAAACGCCGATCCGGCCTGCAGCGCGTCGTAGACCTCTTCGACCGTAAGATCGCTTGCTGGCTTTGCCAGCCGCCAACCGCCACTGCGGCCGCCCATGGAGGTCACGACCCCTTTCTGCCTGAGCGCGGCCATGGTGCGACGCACGACCACGGGGTTGGTATTGAGCATCTTGGCGATCGTCTCGGATGTCTCCGTGCCGCCGAGCAGATGCATATGAACGAGGACGTGAAGCATTCGGGGAAGGCGTCTATCGGACATTGCGTAACCCATTGCGTTGCGGAATAACCCGTGCTTTCATCTGTAACACAGTCTGATACGGAAAGAAGGAGTATGCCATGGCTCGCGAGCTGATAGCTAACGGTCTCCAGATGCACATCGAGGAACAGGGCGAAGGTGCGGTAGTCCTCTTCGTTCACGGTTTTCCGGAAACGTCGCACGCCTGGAGGCACCAGCTTCGCGCTGTTGCAGCGGCAGGGTTTCATGCCGTCGCCCCGGACTTGCGCGGCTATGGGCGCACCGAGGTTCCACCTGACATCGGCAGGTACTCAGTTTTCGACCTGGTGGGCGATCTCGTAGGCATCCTGGATGCCCTGGGGTGTGAACAGGCCATCGTCGTTGGCAATGATTGGGGAAGTACCATCGCCTGGACGGCGGCGTTGATGCGCCCGGATCGCTTCAAAGGCGTCGTGGCGATTGGCGTGCCCATGATGGGTGAGCCACCCGTGCCACCAACCACCCTCTTCCCTGCCGACGAGAAGGCGCTGTTCTACACCTTGTATTTCCAGGAGCCAGGTATTGCCGAGGCGGAACTCGAAGAAGACATCGATCAGACGCTGCGCAAGATTCTGTTTTCAGCTTCCCGGGAGGCGGGCCCCAGGAAGGATGGTGATGGCACCCCTAACCCGTTCGGGATGGTGTCCCGCGCAAGCGGAATGCTTGCGGGACTTCCGAACCCGGCCAGATTACCGGCTTGGTTGAGCGAGGAAGACCTGGCGCTTTATGTTGCCAGCTTTTCCCGCACCGGCTTTCGCGGTGGACTGAACTACTACCGAAACCTCGACGCGAACTGGAGCCTGAAGCGCGCCCTTGCGGGGCAGCAGGTCGTGGTGCCGGCACTGTTTATGGTGGGTGAACAGGACGTCGGGCTGAAGATCCCCGGCATGCACGACATCATCTCATCGATGCCCGAGCTGGTGCCCAGGCTGACCGATTGCTTGACCATCAAAGACTGCGGCCACTGGGCGCCTCAGGAACGCCCTCGCGAAGTGAGCGAAGCCATCATCGCCTTTGCAAGGTCATTCAAGTGAAACAACGCAGTAGTCAGGCTACGGGGCTCATCACCCTCGCGTCGCGGCCGGTGCGCCGATTGGGAGGCTAGTCGGCAGCGCCCCATGCTTGCGCCAGCACTTTCTTGCACGCGGGGCTGCCGAGGAAAGGCAGAAAGAGCTGCCGGACCATAGGAACGCGCCACTACCCGCCACTGCTCGGTTGTTGAACTGGGCGAGCTGATTGATGAAGCCGATAGGATGTAAAACGTCTTGCACGAAACCCTGATAACAAAAAAGCCCGATCATTTCTGATCGAGCTTTGATGTTGGGATTATTTGGTCGGGACGGAGTGATTCGAACACTCGACCCCTTGCACCCCATGCAAGTGCGCTACCGGGCTGCGCTACGCCCCGACGGGTGTTGCTGGTGCCTTTGGCGTTAGCCGAAAGCGGGAGAGACTATAAACTAAGCATCTGAATTGTGGAAGGTTTTTCTACAAATTCATTTGCGCAGGACGTGGAGTACATCTTCCAGCTCGGCGATCATCTGCTTGATGAGCTGCTTGTACTGGGTGGTGTCGTCCTTGGCTTCTTCGCCGGTGAGGCGCAGGCGTGCGCCACCGATGGTGAAGCCCTGGTCGTACAGCAAGGCGCGGATTTGGCGGATCATCAGCACGTCCTGGCGCTGGTAATACCGACGGTTGCCGCGACGCTTGACCGGATTGAGCTGTGGAAACTCCTGCTCCCAGTAACGAAGCACGTGCGGTTTGACCGCACAGAGTTCACTGACCTCGCCGATGGTGAAGTACCGCTTGCCGGGTATGACAGGCAGTTCGTCGTTATGACTTGGTTCCAGCATAGGCTTCAACCCTGGCTTTGAGCTTCTGGCCGGGGCGGAAGGTCACGACACGGCGGGCCGTGATCGGGATCTCCTCCCCTGTTTTTGGATTACGACCGGGGCGCTGACGCTTATCGCGCAGATCGAAGTTACCGAAGCCTGAGAGCTTCACCTGCTCATTGAGTTCCAGTGCCTGGCGGATTTCTTCGAAGAAGAGTTCCACCAGTTCCTTGGCTTCTCGCTTGTTCAGGCCCAGCTCATCGTACAGACGTTCGGCCATCTCAGCTTTCGTCAGTGCCCCCATACGCTAGTTCCTTAACGTGGCGTTGAACCTTTGTTCCAGGGAGGTGAGGATGTTTTGCGTGGCGGTGCTCACCTCATCGTCATTTAGAGTGCGCGATGGATGCTGCCAGGTCAAGCCGACCGCCAGGCTTTTTCTAAGCGGATCAATACCTTTACCCTGATAAACATCAAACAACCTGAGGTCGGTGAGCCACTCGCCGGCCTGCTCGCGAATGTCGGCCAACAGGTTCTGGGCCGGCACGTCACGGTCGACCAGCAGCGCCAGGTCGCGGCGCACTTCGGGGAAGCGCGACAGTTCCTTGAACGCCGGCATGCGGCCCGCGGTGATTTCGCTCAGCAGCAGCTCGAACAGGAACAGCGGCTGATCCAGGCCGAGGGTCTTGGCCAGTTCCGGGTGGATGGCACCCAGGTAGCCGACCAGGCGACCGTCACGCTCGATGCGGGCGGTCTGGCCCGGGTGCAGGGCACTGTGCTCGCCCGGCACGAAAGCGAAGCTGGCGGCATCGCCTGCAGCGGCCAGCAGGGCTTCCACGTCGGCCTTGGCGTCGAAGAAGTCGACACTGTCACGGCCATGGGCCCAGCTTTCCGGCAGGCGGCTGCCGGTGATCACGCCGGCGAGCATGGGCTCCTGCTTGAGCTCGTCCAGCTGACCGACGAAGCGCAGGCCGCTTTCGAACAGGCGCACGCGCGACTGCTGGCGGTTGAGGTTGTGCTCCACGGCCTTGACCAGGCCCGGCCACAAGGAGGCGCGCATGGCGGCCATGTCGGCGGAGATCGGGTTGGCCAGGGTCAGCGGCTTGACGCCCGGGCTGAACAGCTCGAACAGCTTGGGATCGATGAAACTGTAGGTGATCGCTTCCTGGTAACCACGGGCCACCAGCAGGCGGCGCAGTACCGGCAGGTCAGCCACGGCCTCGGCCTTGGTCTGCGGCGCCAGGCGCGCTTGCGGGTAACGCACCGGCAGGCGGTTGTAGCCATACAGGCGCGCCAGCTCTTCGATCAGGTCGACTTCCAGGCTGATATCGAAGCGGTGGCTCGGCACCTTGACCTGCCACTGCCCTGCTCCGCCCTCGATACCCAGGCCCAGGGCGCCCAGCAGTTTGACGATCACTTCATCTTCGAGCTTGAGGCCGAGCATCTGCTCGACGCGCTCGGCACGCAGGCTGATCGGCGCGACGTTCGGCAGTTGTGCCTGGTCGACCGCCTCGATGATCGGGCCGGCTTCGCCGCCAACGATCTCCAGCAGCAGCGCCGTGGCGCGCTCCATGGCTTCGCGGGCCAGTTGCGAGTCCACGCCACGCTCGAAGCGGTGCGAGGAGTCGGTGTGCAGGCCGTAGGAACGGGCCTTGCCAGCCACGGCGATGGTGTCGAAAAAGGCACTTTCCAGGAACAGGTCGCGGGTGGTGGCGCTGACGCCGCTGTGCTCGCCGCCCATCACGCCGGCGATGGCCAGGGCGCGTTGGTGGTCGGCGATCACCAGGGTGTCGGCACGCAGGGTGACTTCCTGGCCGTCGAGCAGCACCAGCTTCTCGCCCTCTTCGGCCATGCGCACGCGAATGCCGCCCTGGATCACGTCCAGGTCGAAGGCGTGCATCGGCTGGCCGAGTTCGAGCATCACGTAGTTGGTGACGTCGACGGCGGCATCGATGCTGCGCACGTCGGCGCGGCGCAGGCGCTCGACCATCCAGCGCGGGGTCGGCTTGGACAGGTCGACGTTGCGCACCACGCGGCCCAGGTAACGCGGGCAGGCCTGCGGGGCCAGCACTTCAACCGGGCGCACTTCGTCGTGGGCCGGAGCGACCGCAGCGACTTGCGGGCGGGTGACGGTTGCGTCGTACAGGGCGCCGACTTCACGGGCGAGACCGGCCAGGGACAGGCAGTCGCCGCGGTTGGGCGTGAGGTCGACCTCGATGCTGACATCGTTGAGCTCGAAGTACTCGCGGATGTCCTGGCCCACCGGCGCATCGGCCGGCAGTTCCAGCAGGCCGTCGTTGTCTTCGCTGATCTGCAGCTCGGAGGCCGAGCAGAGCATGCCGTTGGACTCGACGCCGCGCAGCTTGGCCTTCTTGATCTTGAAGTCGCCGGGCAGCTCGGCGCCGATGGTGGCGAACGGAACCTTCAGGCCGGGGCGCACGTTGGGCGCGCCGCACACCACCTGGAAGGTTTCGCTGCCGTTGCTGACCTGGCACACGCGCAGTTTGTCAGCATCGGGGTGCTGCTCGGTGCTCAGCACCTCACCGACGATCACGCCGCTGAAGGCACCGGCCACCGGGCTGACGCTGTCGACTTCCAGGCCGGCCATGGACAGGCGCGCGACCAGTTCGTCACGGCTGGCCTGGGGGCTCACCCAGCTGCGCAGCCACTGTTCACTGAATTTCATGTTGTCTGTTCTCCTGATCGAATTCGATTACGAAACTGCTGAGGGCTAGCGAAATTGCGCCAGGAACCGCAGGTCGTTATCGAAGAACAGCCGTAAATCGTTGACGCCGTAGCGCAGCATGGCCAGGCGCTCGACGCCCATGCCGAAGGCGAAGCCGGAGTATTTTTCCGGGTCGATGCCGCTCATGCGCAGCACGTTGGGGTGCACCATGCCGCAGCCCATCACTTCCAGCCAGCCGGTCTGCTTGCACACGCGGCAGCCTTTGCCGCTGCACATCACACACTGCATGTCGACTTCGGCCGAAGGCTCGGTGAACGGGAAGAACGAAGGACGGAAACGCACGCCCAGGGGCTTTTCGAAGAACACCCGGAGGAATTCCTCGATGGTGCCCTTGAGGTCGGCGAAGCTCACGCCTTCGTCCACGAACAGGCCTTCGACCTGGTGGAACATCGGCGAATGGGTGATATCGGAATCGCAACGGTACACGCGGCCCGGGCAGACGATACGGATCGGCGGCTGCTGGGACTCCATGGTGCGTACCTGTACCGGCGAGGTATGGGTGCGCAGCAGCATGTTGGCGTTGAAATAGAAGGTGTCGTGCATGGCACGCGCCGGGTGGTGGCCCGGAATGTTGAGCGCCTCGAAGTTGTGGTAGTCGTTCTCCACTTCGGGGCCTTCGGCGATGCCGTAACCAATGCGGGTAAAGAACTGCTCTACGCGCTCCAGGGTACGGGTAACCGGATGCAAACCACCGGATGCCTGGCCACGGCCCGGCAGGGTGACATCGATACGTTCGGCGGCGAGCTTGGCACTCAGCGCCGCCGACTCGAGAATCTCTTTACGGCTGTTGAGGGCGTCCTGGACGCGCTCCTTGGCCGAGTTGATCAGCGCGCCCGCCTTGGGGCGTTCTTCGGCAGACAGGTTGCCCAGAGTCTTCATGACCTGGGTCAGCTCGCCTTTCTTGCCCAGATAGTGAACCCGCAGCTGTTCCAGGGCATTCACATCGTCGGTGTGACTGACAGCCTCGAGCGCTTGCGAGACCAGCACATCCAGATTTTCCATTTACAGACTCCAGATACGAAACAGGGGAAGAGCTTGAAGGCTCTTCCCCTGTCGATGACGTTTAGAGTCGACCTGCGGGTTACGCCTGTCGCCTCTACTGCACCGGGAAACCCGGTGATTGTCGGGGACTTAAGCCAGTACGGCTTTCGCTTTCTCGACAATCGCAGCAAACGCCGCTTTTTCGTTCACTGCCAGATCAGCCAGAACCTTGCGGTCGATTTCGATCGACGCTTTTTTCAGGCCAGCGATCAGACGGCTGTAGGACAGACCGTTGATGCGAGCACCAGCGTTGATACGAGCGATCCACAGAGCGCGGAACTGACGCTTCTTCTGGCGACGGTCACGGTAGGCGTATTGACCCGCCTTGATGACAGCCTGCTTGGCAACACGGAATACACGCGAACGTGCGCCGTAGTAGCCTTTAGCCAGTTTCAGGATTTTTTTGTGACGAGCACGAGCGATAACGCCACGCTTAACACGAGCCATGAGTAATTTCCTCTATCTTGACCGAGATTAACGAACGCGCAGCATGCGCTCGACTTTTGCCTTGTCCGAAGGATGCATCAGTTCGCTACCGCGAAGTTGACGCTTACGCTTGGTGGACATCTTGGTCAGGATGTGGCTCTTGAAAGCATGCTTGTGCTTGAAGCCCGCAGCCGTTTTGAGAAAGCGCTTGGCAGCGCCGCTCTTGGTTTTCATCTTTGGCATGTTCGTAACTCCGCATTCAGTTGATATAGATAACCATAAGGCCTGCCGTGCCCTGGAGGTTATTTCTTGCGTTTGGGAGCGATGACCATCATTAGCTGGCGTCCTTCCATCTTAGGATGCTGTTCGACGGTACCGTGTTCGGCGAGGTCGGTTTCGACCCGCTTCAACAGTTCCATACCCAGCTCCTGGTGGGCCATCTCACGACCGCGGAATCTCAGAGAGATCTTGGCCTTGTCCCCTTCCATCAGGAAACGTACCAGGTTGCGTAGTTTTACCTGGTAATCCCCTTCTTCCGTCCCTGGACGAAACTTGATTTCCTTGATCTGCTGCTGGTGCTGGTTCTTCTTGGCCGCGGCAGCCTGCTTCTTCTTCTCGAACAGGTGCTTGCCGTAGTCCATGATCCTGCACACAGGCGGCTGGGCGTCGGCAGAGATTTCTACCAGGTCCAGCTTGGCCTCTTCAGCGATCCTAAGCGCTTCATCAATAGAGACGATGCCAATTTGCTCACCGTCAGCGCCAATTAACCGAACCTCGCGTGCCGAGATATTCTCGTTGATCGGAGCCTTCGGGGCGCCTCGTTTATCTTGTCTCATATCACGCTTAATAATGATTACTCCAATTCTTGGCGACCACGCCGGGAAACCGCTTGCGCGAGCAATTCAGTGAATTGAGCGACGGGCATGGAGCCCAGATCGGCACCCTCACGAGTGCGCACAGCGACAGTTCTTGTCTCGACTTCCCGATCGCCGATCACCAGCAGATAGGGAACCTTGAGCAAAGTATGCTCACGGATTTTAAAGCCAATCTTCTCGTTCCTCAAGTCTGACTTGGCACGAAATCCGTTTTGATTCAACGTTTTTTCCACCTCGAGGGCGAAATCGGCCTGCTTGTCGGTGATGTTCATGATCACCGCCTGGGTCGGTGCCAGCCACGCCGGGAACACGCCGGCGTAGTGCTCGATCAGCATGCCGATGAAGCGCTCGAAGGAACCGAGGATGGCGCGGTGCAACATGACCGGGCGCACGCGGCTGTTGTCTTCGGCGATGTAGCTGGCGTCGAGGCGCTCCGGCAGGTTCGGGTCGTACTGCAGGGTACCGCACTGCCAGTTACGGCCGAGGCAGTCGCGCAGGGTGAACTCGATCTTCGGGCCGTAGAACGCGCCCTCGCCCGGCTGGTATTCCCACTCCAGGCCGGATTCGTTCAGGGCATCGGCCAGGGCGCCTTCGGCGCGATCCCACAACTCTTCGGAACCCACGCGCTTGGCCGGGCGAGTCGACAGCTTCATGGCGATGTCGGTGAAGCCGAAGTCCTTGTAGACGTCCAGGGTCAGCTTGATGAAATCGGCCGCTTCCTTCTTCACCTGTTCTTCGGTGCAGAAGATATGCGCGTCGTCCTGCACGAAGCCACGTACGCGCATGATGCCGTGCAGCGCGCCGGACGGCTCGTTGCGGTGGCAGGCACCGAACTCGGCGAGGCGCAGCGGCAGGTCACGGTAGGACTTCAGGCCCTGGTTGAACACCTGCACATGGCACGGGCAGTTCATCGGCTTCACCGCGTAGTCACGGCTTTCCGAGGAGGTGGTGAACATGTTCTCGGCGTAGTTGGACCAGTGGCCGGAACGCTCCCAAAGGATGCGGTCGACGACCTGCGGGGTCTT
>Ga0209371_1000721_pt1 | contig 27802 bp, 25 predicted proteins | sample AgamicAtAmrz_FD_187165 | JGI IMG/M metagenome (GOLD analysis project Ga0209371, IMG submission 187165) | Agave microbial communities from Guanajuato, Mexico - At.Am.rz (SPAdes) (version 2) | ecosystem: Host-associated > Plants > Roots > Rhizosphere | place: Guanajato, Mexico | collected 2012-06-07
GAGCTTGCAAAAATGCCCACCTACTATGTCATGGATCTCGGCAAGACGATGCCCGAGACTGTCGCTTCATTCCAGCCTTCCGCTGCCGAGGTCCAATCCTGCAAATGGCTCACCGAGCCGGAACTTGGCGTGTACACGGAGGAATATGACCGTACCGGATTTCAAGGCGCGCTGCAGACTTATCGCGTCTATTCCGATCCTGACCTGAATGCCGAGTTGCGCCTGTTTTCGGGTAGGACGATCGATGTCCCCTCACTCTTCGTCGGCGGGAAGAGCGATTGGGGCACCTATGCGTCGCCGGGCGCGCTCGATATCATGAGGATGAAGGCAGCGACGAAGATGGCTGGCATCGAGCTGATCGACGGCGCTGGTCATTGGATCCAGCAGGAGCAGCCGGTTCGGCTGAGCGAGCTGCTGCTCGCCTTCATGAAGGACGTAGGTGGGGTGGATCACATCCCCGGTTAGGTCGGGGAATTCCTACTGGAACTCGCGAAAATATTGCCGGCGCCAACGACGTGTCGGGATGGAATGTTAGCGGAATGCCGCCGCGTTCTTCCTGAAGAACGTCATGACGCGATCTATTCGTGTCGGGTTAAGCGCATGGTTCCGACGAATCATCCACATTGTTGTCGGTCCGCATGCCCATTCATCGAGCACGGCGGACAAGCTGCCGGCCCGCAATGCATCGGCAACCAGCCAGTGGGGCGCCCACGCTATGCCGGCACCGGCAATTGCTGTTTGGACAACGGAATTGGCATCGTCGAGGATCAATGCAGGGCTTGGGTACCATCGCAATTCGGAACCATCACCATGGCGGGTGCCGAAGCGCCATGCATCCACGACCCCGGTGCGTTGGTTGCGGAAACCGATAAGATCGTGATTTGACAAGTCACTGGGCGTCGATGGTTTTCCCTGGTTGGATAAATAGGCGGGCGACGCGCAGGCGACCCATGCAAAGTCGAATAGCGTCCGCTGAAGATGCCCAGGGATGCCGTCTATAACTCCCGCACGCAGCACAATGTCCACCCCATCCTCGGCCAAGTCGATCATCTGATCGCTACCACGCAAGTCGAGCAGGATATCCGGATGCGCGCGCCTGAAGGCTGAAGTCAGGGGAGCAAGGCAGGCGCTGAGGAAAGCGGTTGGTGCTCCGACTCGGACGCGACCGTGGGCACCGTCTCGTGCTGCCGCTGTTAAGGCTGTGTCCACCTGTTCGATGCTGCGAACCGCTTCGCGGGCGAGTCCGATAAGTTCCTCACCTTCCGGCGTTAAGGAAAGGGAGTGCGTCGAGCGATTGAGCAGTCGCACTCCTCTTGCTTCCTCCAAGCGTGCGATCGTCTTCGAGATGCCCGATGTGGACAGGCCGAGCTGCCGACCTGCTTCGGCGAACGATCCAGTGTCCACGATCCGCACGAAGCACTGCAGCTGAATTGTACTGAGTGTCGGTGTTGACATGGTGTCAATACTGTCACGCCTGGTCCGGCGCTACAAGGGTGGCAGGCGTCGTGCGATTGAGTCCAAATCAACAGAAGGAAAATCGACATGGATATGCGACATGTAACGCCATTTCTGAACGCCATGGACGCCGGCGAGGTAGACAAACTCGGCGAGCATCTAAGCGACGACATCGTGCTGCTCAGCCCGTTTGTCGTCGATCCCTTTGTTGGCCGCGATGCTGTCGTTAAGGTGTTGGGCGTGCTGCACTCGGGTGTCGATTCATTTACGACGGAAGAAGTCATCGCGGGCGACAAGCGCGCCGCGGTAATGCTGCGCATCCGGGCTGGTGACATTGAAGTGACGGGCGTTGACGATATGCGGATCGGCGAGGACGGCCGTATCACCAGCATGTCGGTCCAGTGGCGGCCGCTCGCCAACATCGTAGCGATACAACAGCGGTTGGCTCCCTTGATCGGCGCGCCGGTGCTGGAGCTCATTGAAAAGCGGGCGTGAGTGCAATGGCTCCAGCGTGCCGTTGCTGATAAACAATCGCTTGGGTCCTCTCAAAATCCCGACGAGCCTCGGAGATACCATTATTATCGCCAGCGGCACGAGAGATTGCGCCGCCGTGCTCCCCTATGGCGGGAGCGCCAAGGCGACCGGTATAGTCCGACTATTATGAAAGATCCCGAGGTGCTTTCTTTCCGTCAGCGTGTCGTGGCTGAAATCGATCCGGAATTCGATGCTAAAATGAGCGGTGTCAAGCGGCGGCCGGCCGGTGAGACTTCCAAGGCGCTGTTTGCCGCCGGAGCATCGTCAGCGAATAGCCCTGACGACGTCCATGAAGCGCTTGACGCGGGCGGGCTCGACCTTGTTCCAGGTATTGCCCTCATATTTGAAATGCGTGCCGATAACGACACCGCTGGCGCAGGAGAGGATGTCGGTGACATTGTCCTTGTTGACGCCTGTATTGGCGAAAACGGGAACATCCGTCACGGCTTCGCAAACCTTGCGCAAGCCGGACTGGTCGACCGGCTGACCGGTTAGCGGGCCGGACACAAGGATGGCGTCGGCCAGCGAGGAGAAGACGGCGCTCTTTGCGCGGAGTTCGATCGGGCGCTGGTCGAGCGAATGGGCGAATTCCGCATTGATGTTGAATAGCATCTTCATGTCGGTGCGGCCGAGCTTGGCGCGCAGTCGCGCTGGCGTCGCGCAATCCGGTGCCCAGATACCCATATCGGAAGCGAAAACGCCGGTGAAGATCTCACGCACGAAGCTAGCGCCGGTTGCGGCACCGATGGCGACGCTTGCTGTTGGATCCCAGAGATAGTTGACACCGAAGGGGATCTTGAGTTCTGCCTTTGCAGCCTGGACGATCGCCGTCATCGCAGCAATACCTTCCGGCGGCGCTTTCAACTCGTAAGGCCGGTCATTCTCGTTGCCGAACATGATGGCATCCACGCCACCTTCCTGCAGCGCGCGAATATCTTCCATCACGTCGTCGATGAGCTTCGAGACGCCGCCTTTCGGATCATAATTCGGCGAACCGGGCAGTGCGCCGATATGCGCCATGGCAATGATGACTTTCCTCTTGTCACCAAAAAACTCAAAAACCATCGAAAGCTCCGAAATTGGGCGTTAGAGAAAGCGGGTTTTTGCAAAACCGAGTGCTTCAAGAGGACGCGCCGGCGACCATCACTTCGACCTTGGCGGCTTCAAGTGCTTCTGCAAGTTCCGGCGGCGGCGGTGCATTGGTGATCAGCATGTCGAATTGTGACAGCGGTGCGATGTGGACGAGCGACATGCAATCGAATTTCGATGCGTCACAAAGAACGACCTTTTTCGTTGAGCGGCGGAGATAGACGCGCTTCATCTCCGTGTCATCGAAGGAATAATCATAAATACCGTCCGACGTCAGTCCGGAAACGCCGACAAAGGCGATGTCGAACCAAAGTGCTTCGAACTGGGAAATCGCCGTCGCATTGGAGATCGACAACTCATCGTTTCTCATGCGCCCACCCGGCAGGTAGACTTCCGCCAGGCCTTCCCCAAGCTGGGTGGCGTTGCGCACGCTGTTGGTGAAGAACTTTACATGCTGCTGGCCGGCGAGCAACCGAGCAAGCAGGAATGTTGTCGTGCCGACATCCAGCGCGATGGTGCGAAGCCCTGAGGCGACCCGCGCTGCCGCTTCCGCAATCAGCCGCTTCGGCAATGCGTTCTTGGCAAGACGAGCCTGAAAGGTCGGCTCGTTGAGGCGCGAGGTGGTTGCTGAAAGGCCGGGTTCGACAATTGTGGTAAGGTCGGTGCTGACTGCTCCGCCATGGGTGCGGGCAAGCCGTCCTTCCTTCTCCAATTCCGTCAGGTCGCGCCGCACGGTCATTTCAGACACGCCGAGCTGCGCGGCAATTTCCGTGACGGATACGGCGCCCGTTTCGACCAGCGCATCCAAAATGAAGGAACGGCGCGTGCGCGCGAGAACTTTCGTTTTTTCGAGGGTCACCGTTTCGGCGTCATGGCCTGTGATCATTGGTCTGTCTTTCATTTAGATAAGGTTGAGCGGGTGTTTGCGTGCGCATGTCACCGAAGCCCAGCCCTCCCATTGCATAACCAGTGCTTAGCTCAGAAAGCGAACAAATTCAAACATAAATTTCGATTGATTTGTAAGTTTTTGTTGTTATATGATCGGCGTGTTGTTTGCAGTCGGAGATATGGTTCGTGGGACATCCGAAATTCGCGGAACTCGACGGTTTGAAGGCGATTGTCACAGGCGGCGGCAATGGAATAGGCCGTGCAATCGCGCAGGCGCTGGCAAAACAGGGTGTCAAGATCACCATTTGCGACATCAATCTGGACGCGGCGAACACAGTCGCACAATCGATTTCCGGCCATGCTCTGGAGATCGATGTTCGTTCGCGTTCCTCCGTGGAAAAAGCGTTCGAACGAGCTGCGGATCTCATGGGCGGCTACGATATACTGATTGCCAACGCCGGGGTCTCTACGATGCAGCATGCGCTGGAGATCACCGACGAGGAGTGGGACTTCAACTTCGACGTCAACACGCGCGGCATATTCCTGACGAACCAGATCGCTGCGCGCCGCTTCGTGGCGCAGGGCCAAGGGGTGATTGTCAACACGGCCTCGCTTGCCGCAAAGGTCGGCGCGCCGCTGCTAGCGCATTACTCTGCCAGCAAGTTCGCCGTTCTGGGCTGGACCCAGGCGCTGGCCCGCGAACTCGCCTCGAGAGGTATCCGCGTCAATGCCGTCTGTCCGGGATTCGTCAAGACCGGCATGCAGGAGCGCGAGATCGATTGGGAGGCCAAACTGCGCGGCGTTAGTCCAGAACGCGTCGTTGAAGACTATATCGCCCAAACACCGCTCGGACGGCTGGAAACACCCGAGGACGTCGCCGATGTCGTCGTTTTCCTCTGCTCGGATTCCGCCCGTTTCATGACCGGCCAGGGCGTCAATGTCACTGGCGGCGTCTATATGACCTGACCGGCCAGCCGAACGCCCAAGCCGCATCATATCGGAGAGATCATGGCATCCATCGTCTTTGAGGGAGTGGAGAAACGTTATCCCGACGGATATGCGGCAATCCAGCACCTCGATCTCACCATCGAGGATGGTGAGTTTCTGGTTCTGGTCGGCCCCAGCGGCTGCGGTAAATCGACCGCGCTCAGAATGATTGCCGGCCTTGAGGATATCACTGGCGGCCGCCTGTTGGTCGGCGATACCGTCGCCAATGGCCTTGCACCCCGCGATCGCGACATTGCGATGGTCTTCCAGTCCTACGCGCTTTATCCGCATATGACGGTCGCCGAGAATATCGGCTTCGGCCTGTCCGTGCGCGGCGTCGACAAGGCGGAGATCGACCGCAAGGTCAGGGAAACGGCGAAGCTTCTCGAGCTTGACGCCTATCTCGGCCGCAAGCCGGGGCAGCTTTCCGGCGGTCAGCGGCAGCGCGTGGCGATGGGCCGGGCGCTGGTACGTGCGCCGAAGGCATTTCTGATGGACGAACCTTTAAGCAATCTCGATGCGCGGCTGCGAGGCCAGATGCGGGCCGAAATCGCCCGGCTGCAGAAGTTGAGCGGTATTACCACCGTCTATGTCACCCACGACCAGATCGAGGCGATGACCATGGGGGATCGCGTCGCCGTGATGCGCGCCGGCGTTTTGCAGCAGCTCGGCACGCCGCGCGCGCTTTACGATACGCCCGCCAATCTCTTCGTTGCCGGTTTCATCGGCACGCCGTCGATGAACTTCCTGAAAGCCACGCTGGCGCGTAGCGATGGCGGTCTGGGCGCTGCTGCCGGCCGGTTCAGCCTGCCGGTGCCCGAGTCCGTCGTTGCCGCGCGTCCGGCGCTCGCGCGTCATGTCGGCAAGGAGATCATTGTCGGCGTGCGGGCCGAGGCGTTGCGCGTCACAGACGCCGTTGATCCCGGTTTCGGGCGCATTGAAGGAACGGTTGCCTTCATCGAGGATTTCGGTGCCACGAAACTCGTCCATCTCGATATTGGCGGAGCCGGCAAGCTGGAGGAGGTGGCGGCGGAAGCCGACGAAGTTTCGCTTTCCGGCCCTCGATTGCGTGCCTCTGTGCCGGCGACGCTTCCGCTTCGCCTCGGCGAGACGCTATCCCTGTCGGTCAATCCTCGAGACCTGCATTTCTTCGACGCCGAGACCGAAAACGCGATCCGCGACTGAAAGGTTCTTCCGCCATGCCCGTATTCATCGGCATCGATATCGGCACGACCTCGACGATCGCGGTAGCGATGTCGGAGGCCGGCGAACCGCTGGCCTCGGCCTCGCGCCCCTCGCGCTTGTCCTCGCCGCATCCAGGCTTCGCCGAGGCCGACCCCGGGCAATGGTGGGCGAACACGCAGGTCGTGGTGCGGGACATGATCACCCGCCTGCCTGAGGGATGCCAACTCGCCGGCGTCTGCGTCACCGGAATGCTGCCGGCTGTGGTGCTGCTCGATCGCGAACGCCGCGTACTGCGCCCGAGCATCCAGCAAAGCGATGCGCGTTGCGGGGCGGAAGTCGAGACGATGAAGGCGGCGTTGGACGAGGAGCGTTTCCTCAGCCGCACCGGCCAAGGCCTGACCCAGCAATTGGTTGCCCCGAAACTGCAATGGCTGAGGGCGCATGAGCCGGATGTTTTTAGCCGGATCGCCCATGTTTTCGGCTCTTATGATTTCATCAACATGCACCTGACCGGCCGCCTGACGATCGAGCGCAACTGGGCGCTTGAAGCGGGCTTCATCGATCTTGACGATCACGGGATCGCGGACGACCTCGTGGCGCTGTCGGGACTTCGTTCCGGTGTCCTGCCGGAGCTGGTCGCCTCGCATGAGGTCATCGGCGCGGTGACGGCGGAAGCGGCGCAACTGACCGGCTTGCCGGAAGGCCTACCTGTCTTCGGTGGGGCCGCCGACCATATCGCCTCTGCGCTAGCGGCTGGCCTGACGCAGGCCGGCGATGTTCTCCTCAAATTTGGTGGGGCAGGCGACATCATCGCCATTGCCGGTAGGCCGGAGCCCGATCGTCGGCTTTTTCTCGATTACCATCTCGTTCCCGGCCTTTATGCGCCGAACGGCTGCATGGCTTCGTCCGGTTCGCTTCTCAGATGGCTTGCCGCCCTAATAGGGGGTTCGGAAAGCGACGATGTTCTAAGGCAACTCGACCGGGAAGCGGCGGCCGTGCCTGCCGGCGCGGACGGGGTACGCGCGCTGCCCTATTTTCTGGGTGAGAAGACGCCGATTCATGACCCGCTGGCGCGCGGTACGATCACGGGCGTCAGTCTCGGTCACACGCGCGGCCATATCTGGCGCGCGGTGCTGGAGGCGATTGCCTGTGGCTTCCGCCATCACCTCGATGTTCTTTCGGAAACGGGACACCCGGCAACACGGCTAATCGCCTCCGATGGGGGAAGTCGAAGCCGCATCTGGATGCAGATCGTCGCCGATATCTGCGGCCAGCCGATCCACGTCTTGTCCGACGCCTTCGGCTCGTCGATTGGTGCGGCCTGGGTGGCGGCGGCCGGATCAGGTGTGGCGGTATGGGAGGATGTCGCGGCCTCCGTGCGGTTTGGCGCGGTGCTGCGGCCCTCGCCCGAAGGTGTTGCCGCAGGCGACCGGATCTATGCCGACTACCGCGATCTCTACCGGTCGCTGAAGCCCTTCTTCGCGCGTGGAGACCAGCCATGATCAAGGCAGTCGCCTGGGATGTCGACGGGACGCTGATCGACAGCGAACCGGTTCACCACAAGGCACTGATGGCCGTTTCGGGGCGCTATGGCGTCAACATTGCCGCCAATGATACGCGTTTCATCGGGGTGGCAATGAGTGATGTCTGGACGGTGCTCGCGCCGCTCTATCCGCCGGGACTTGGCCCCGAGACTTGGATCTCCGAGATTGTCGAGGCCTATATCCAGCGGACCGCCGAATTACAGCCGATCGCGGGCGCGCCGGAGACGGTGCTCGCGCTTGCCGAGGCCGGGCTTGTTCAATGCGCGGTTTCCAACTCGTCTCGCCGCATCGTCGAGGCCAATCTCAAGGCTATGGGGCTCGACCGCGCGATGGCCTTTGCGATCGGGCGCGAGGACGTAGTGCACGGCAAGCCTGATCCCGAGCCCTATCGGCTTGCCTGCGACCGTCTCGGCCTGGATGCTTCGCACGTGCTTGCCGTCGAGGATAGCATCGTGGGTGCGGCCTCGGCGCGGGCGGCGGGCATGCCGGTGCTGCGCTGTGGGGCGGATTTCACCGACTTCTCGGCGCTCCTCGACCTCGTTGAGGAGCGGAGGCTTCGCGCGTGATGAATGTCTGGCCATGCCACCCGCCTGAGAATGCGCCGGTAAGGCGGCTCCGCGAGGTGCCGTCTTTTTGATCGCCGGTATTCGTCCGCTCAGTTGATGCCTTTGGTCAGTCCCTGCACGAAATAGCGGTTGAGGACGAGGACGATGAGCACGATCGGCACGGTCGAGAAATGTGCCAAAGCCCCGAGCGTCCCCCAGGTGATGTCCTTTGTGCCGTAAGCCGAAAGCAACGCCACCGAGATCGGCTTGGAATCGAGCCGCGTCAGGAACATAGCGAAGAGGAAGTCGTTCCACGAGAAGAGCACGCAGAAAAGCGCAGACGCTATGATGCCGGAGCGCACCGCCGGCAGCGATACTTTCCAGAACGCGCCGAACTGCCTGCAGCCATCCGTCAGGGCCGCTTCCTCCAGCTCCTTCGGCAGGCCACGGAAATAGGAAAACATCATCCAGCTCACGAAGGCGGTATTGAGCACGCAATTGATCAGGACGACGCTGAACCAGCTGCCGATAAGGCCGATATCGCGCATCAGCAGATAGAAAGGGATAAGCGCCGCGACAGCGGGGACCATGCGGATCGTCATGAAGAAATAGGCAACGCCCATGGCGGCAGGATGTGTCGAGCGGGCGAGCGCATAGCCGGCCGGAACACCGAGTATCAGCGAAAGCAGCATCGAGCCGCCAGCAATCAAGAGGCTGGAAATGATGAGGCTGCCGACATCGAAGATGCGCAATGCATTGCGGAACTGGTCCAGCGTCGGCGTGAAGAAGAGATGTGGCGGAATGGAGAAGATCGCGTTCGAGGGCTTGTAGGCGGTCATTGCGAGCCACAGGAAGGGCAGCAGGAAGAAGGCGAGCGTAAGCAGCAGGAAGACGCGGCGTGCCGTATCAAAGACTGTGGAATGCGTCGTCATCGGCCATTGGCCTTCTTGTCGAAATGGCGGATCATGAGGATGAAGCAGGTGGCGATGATCGCTACGCACAGAAGCGCGATGTTGGAAATCGCAGACGCCTTGCCGATATTGAAGAAGCTCAGGCCCTCCTTCACTGCATAGACCATGAGCGTGTTGGTCGAATTGCCCGGCCCGCCACCGGTCGTGACGAATACGCTGTCAAAGACGCGGAAGGCGTCTATGGTGCGTAGCGTCAGAGCCAGCATGACGGCCGGGAGCATGAGCGGCAAGGTAATGGAGCGGAAAGTGCGCCAAGCGGTCGCTCCGTCGACGGCTGCTGCTTCCAGGAGATCGCCGGGCAGCGCCTTGAGGCCGGCCAGTAGAATGAGCGCGACGAGCGGCGTCCATTCCCAGACATCGATGAAGATGAGCGTGGCTAGCGCCGTCGACGGCGTGGCGAAGAGGCCGCGCGGATCGGTGATGCCCCACTGGGCAAGATAATAGCCGACCATGCCGTAGTCGGCGAGCAGCAAGCCCTTGAAGATGAGACCGACGACCAGCGGCGTGATGGTGACGGGAACAAGGATCAATGTCAGGCAGACGCGATTGAACCGGTCGTCGCGCCAGAGCGCCAGCGCGATGACAAAGCCGAAGGCGAGTTCGATGGTGACGGAAAAGACGGTGAAGATCACCGTATTGGCGATGGCGCCGCGAAAATCGGCGTCTGCCAGCAGGTTGATGTAATTGTCGATGCCGACAAAATGCGTCCGCGCCGGTTTCAGGAGGTTGTATTCGTAGAGGCTGTACCACATGCCCTTTACGAGCGGGAAGACGCCGAGCGCGATCACATAGGCGACGGCGGGAAGCGCCATGGCAAGCAGGAAGAATCTTCGCCGCATGGCAAAAGGGACAGGCGAGAAGCCCGTGGCCGCTTTGCTTTCAACGGAGCTGGTCAGGTTCATCGCGTAATTCGTCATCACCGAATGGCCGATTGCTTCGCGTTTCGATCTGAGAGGAAAACGGGCCATCACGCAAACGGAATCTTGCTTTCAGCGTACCGCTGAAGCTCGCGCGACCAGCGCCTTCGAAAATGAAAGGCCCGCGTCACGGTCTTTCATGAAGCGGGCCTGTTCTTAGAACAACTTGGTGGCAGCTTCCTGCGCCGCGTCAAGCGCGGCCTTGGGCTCGACCGTACCCACGAGGACGGAGTTGACTGCCGTGCCCAGGATGTCCTGGATTTCCGGATATTCCGGAATGCGCGGGCGATAGTCGCCGTCGCCGTTCTCGAAGACTTCGTTGAGAACAGGCAGGAATGGATACTTGGCGTTCAGCTCCTTATCGGTAACCGTGCTCTTGCGGATATAGCTACCCGCACCGAGCATGTTCATCTCCTTCTGGATCTTTGGGCTTGTGACCCACTTGATGAAGGTCCATGCGGCTTCTTTCTGCTTGTCCTTCGCATCGGCGTTGATGGCCATGCCCCAGCCGCCGATTCCGTAGATCTTCGGTAAACCCTTGCCGCGCGGGGCAAGCGCGACATCGACCTTGCCGACCACCTTCGACGTCTTCGGATCGTAATAGCCGGGGGCGCCGACAGACCAAGTCTGCATCGTGGCGGCAATCCCCTGCCGGAAGCTTTCCTCGCGGCCGCCCCAATCATAGTCGGCGGCACCGGGAGGGGCTGCCTTCTTGAAGAGATCGCGATAAACAGTCAGGCTCTTGATATTGGCTTCGGAATTGAGCGCTGGCTTGCCGTCCTTGTCGAGGATTGCGCCGCCCATTTCGGCGTTATATTGCATCCAGTCCTGAGCGACCGCCGGACCTTTCTGGCCGTTGGCGACAAAGCCGTATTGCTTCTTGGCCGGGTCGGTCAGCTTGTAGGCGGCGGCAACAAGGTCTTCCATCGTTTCCGGCGCCTTCAAGCCGGCGGCGTCGAAGAGATCCTTGCGATAGGCGAGAACGTTGGCGTAGCCGGCAAAGGGATAGGCGACCTGCTTGCCCTTGTAGTTGCCGAGCGCTTCCGTGAGCTTGGGATAAATGTCGGCGGCATCGAGCTCTTTGGCATCGCGCTTCATCAAGTCGTTGAGATCGATCGTATAGCCGTTGGCGGCGAACTGCCCTGCCCAGACGATGTCCATGGTGATCAGGTCATAACCGGCGGTGTGGGCGACGAAATCGGCGGTCGTCTTCGTCAGCAGAGAGCCATAATCCATGATGTCGACCTTGATCTCTGCGCCAGTCGCTTCCTTGAACTCGGGCGCGATCTGCGCCAGCACGGCCGAAAATTGGTCGTTCATGGATGCCAAATTGAGAGTGATGCCGGCCAGCGGCTTGTCGGCGGCCTGCGCCATGCCCGCTGTCAGGGCAATGATGCAAACGGTAGCAAATTTCTGAAAATTCCCCTTCATGAATGTCATTAGTATTCTCCTTTTCATGATTGATTGCCACTATACATCAAACAAAAACGCACTCAAGTACACTTGACAAAAAAGCAATAACGGTCTGAATATAACAAAATTGAACAATATCGATCATTTTTTTGCTTGATGATTGTGCAATATGCCTCGTTTTTGCGCATCGGCCGGCTTGCTTAAAAGACTTGCGGTCATGCGGGCTTAGCGCGAGGCCGGTATCAAAGAAAGAAGTGTCAGGATCGAACATGAATGGAGGTCTCAGCATATCGCGACTTGAAACGCTCGAAAAACGGCTCGTCGCCGAGATGGAGGCCACGGAAGCGCTCGGGCAGGTCTGGGCTCCGGCACCGGAGCCAAGACCTGCTTGCGTCGCGCGCTATAATGTCGTGATCTGTGGGGCCGGCATGTCGGGGCTCGCTATCGCCTTTGGCCTGAAAAGGCGTGGGGTTGCGGGCGTTCAGGTGATCGACAAGGCCGAGAAGGGGCGGGAAGGGCCTTGGATCGGCTGCGCGCGCATGAAGACGCTGCGCTCGCCGAAGTATCTCGCGGGGCCGGATTTCGGCCTGCCGTCGCTGACGCCGCGCGCCTGGTACGAAGCCGTCTATGGCACAGACGCCTATGAAAGCCTCGACAAGATGTCACGGCAAGACTGGATGGCCTATCTCGGCTGGTATCGTGCTGTGACGGAGCCGGATGTGGCCAACGGCACGAGCCTTGCCGGTATCTCGCAAGCCGACGGCTGGTTGCGGCTTGTGCTTGAAGCGGACGGTGAAACGCAACAGATCGAATGCCGTCGGCTTGTGCTGGCGACCGGTATTGATGGCGGCGGCGCGCCCATGATACCCGATCTCGTTCGTACGGTGCCTAAGCCATATTGGACCCATAGTGCCGAGATTGCAGACGACAGCCATCTCAAGGATCGGGATGTCGCCATTCTGGGTTCGGCGACCTCCAGCTTCGACTGGGCGGTGACGGCTTTGGAAAAGGGTGCGAAAAGCGTGGCAATGATCGGCCGCTCGCGCAATTTCGGCCGGACGGAAGTGTTGGCCTGGACCAATTTTCCGGGCTTCCTCGGTCATTTCGGCGACCTGTCGGATCTGCAGAAATGGCGCTATATGCGGCTCTATAATGGCTTCAAGATCCCGCCGACACAGGATCAATTCGACCGTGTCGTATCCAGTCCGCGTTTCACGATGGCGCTGGGCCATAAGGTGCGGTCCGTGACACTGGATGCCGGGCGGGTTGTGATCGAAAGTGACAGCGGCATATTCAGCGCCGATCATCTTCTGCTTGGCACCGGCTACACGATCGATTTCAACCGGCGCGCGGAATTGAAGAGTATCGCGCCGCATGTGGCTTTCTGGTCTGATCGCTTCACGCCGCCGGATGGCGAGGCATCGGCCGAGATCGCGGCCCATCCCTATCTCGGGCGCGGCTTCGAACTCACGCCGAAGAATGCGGCAACCCATAGCTGGCTGTCGCACATCCATTTGTTCAACTGCTCGGCCATTGCTAGCCTAGGCCCGATCAGTAACGGTGTGACTGGCATGAAATACGGTCTGCCGCGCATCGTCGATGCGGTCGTAGGCGGTCTCTTTCACGAGGCGGCCGATGATTTTCTCCGTGACCTTGCGGCTTATCGGGAGCATCATTTCGATCCGCGCGGCTATGATGGAGACCTTGAAGGCATGAAGGAAGTGTCATCATGACAATCATACCGACGTTTCCGCTCGGCCGAGTTCTGGAAAGGGCTCGGTATGACAGCGTGGAATTTCCCTATCTGCTCGCCAATCACGCTCCGATGGTTCTCGTGGCACTCGATCGCATGGGCGCGACCCCTGAGCGTCTCGACGAATGGTACGAGATTTATCGCGTGACAAACCAGCTCGTTCCCGCGCCGCCAACCGTGGCCCCGATCGAGCGTGCGCGTTGGGACACGGCACTGGGTGACCGGACGCGGGAATCCGATTATCGCGCCTATTTCATCGCCGAAGTCGAACGGCTCGGAACCGATGCCGCGATCCGCCATTATCTGCCTCGGCTGATCCAGGGTGTCGCCGGCAGCGCGCTACACCCGCTGATGCGGCTCGCTTACGCGGTGCTCAACAGCGACACGAAGGAAGTGGGAACGGCGCTCGGATATTGGGCGACCTGTTATCTATCCCTGCCGGGTCCGACTGGAATAAGGCCCAACACTGACGATCCGGCAGCGATTCTCACTGCCATGAACGATATTGCCGGCGCACACGACTATGTGCCTGAAACCGATCTTCTCTGGCACAATATACGCGAAGTCGCCGCCTTGCCGGACTTTCCGCCGGTGATCGATCGCTTGCGCATTGATGAGGCGACACCGAAACGCATGGCGGAGACCGCGCTGGCCCTATTCGCCGCGACCATGGATTTCTCGGCGCTCCACGCCGTTACCGGCTTGCATTGGGCTCGGTTGGTCGCGCCGCATCTGGATGATCCGCTGCCGCTCTACCGTGCCTTTTGGCAGGTGATTGCCACACTCGTTCCGAAAATCGGCTTCCCAGTACTTCCGGCCGCCGAAGCTCTTCAGGCAATGCGGGAGATGCAGGTACCGGACTGGCCGGAGATAAGGGCTGCAGCGGTGGCCTCCAACGACGAACACGACGTTAGCCTGGTCTTTTCGGCGTTACAGGAACAACTGGCCTGGGGTGATCCGCTTTATCGGGTGGTGGCGGCACGCCGGGTCGGGCTGATCTAGAGGTTGGCGTCCTGGAAGCCTTTAGCGCGTCATCCTCCGTTCGTTCGATCGATTCGATATGACGCGCGAACGGTGCGTTGCAAGCATGCTGCGGTGTTGTTGACCCAGTCGAAACGGCAATGAGCCAGCAGTTCGAATTGGTTCAAGAGACGCAGTTTTTTGGTTGTATGGATGGCCCATCACGAGAACTCGCTTTAGCTTGACGAAAGAGCAGGTCGACCGAAGGTTCAGGCGGGCGGCATCGGCAGGTTCTATCCCTGTTGAGATGGTTTAGAATGCCAAGCGAAATCAGATGCCCCGGATGTGTAGTGTTGAGAGGAGGCCTCCCTCCAGCAATCGATGCATACAAACCGAACGGTCCGGTCGAGATTGGACGCGTAAGGAGGAATTGTTAGCGCGGAAGGTGCACACGATTTAGTACTATTTGACAACTGGAAAATTGTCACATCGGTCGTAAACTTCTGATTGTAAGCCAGCAAGTCAGTGAAGATGCGGCTAAGAGCGCCGGTGCGCTCGTCGGTGCAAATAAGCCGAAACAGGCGGTTCGACTCCGCGGCCGCAACCACGCCTTTCGACAGCATCACAGCTGATGGATGAAAAGCTGCAACTGCAACTAATTTCGGTTCTTGAACCGTTCGAATGCCGTCGGACGCTGAACCAGCGGTCGGCATCCGCCCATCGGTAGGTTTGCGCTCTTAGAAAGCGAAGCTCGTCTTCGATAGCCTCACTCTTTCAGGCGATCCTTTAGATCGAAGGGTGCGTTCTGCGCGGAGGCGGGCACGGCGAAAGCTGGCTTGATCGAAAGAGTTCGAAAAAATGGCGATTTACGTCCGTTGTGCCGGAAAAGAAGCTTACTCGTCATCAGACTAAGGTCCGTGTTCAACACAGCTCTATTCGGATAGTGCATGACTGCCCCCGGTCGCCGACACCACTGCCACCCGTCGGCGGTCTGCCCTGTCATCGGACCAATCTCCGGTGACAGGGCGAATCATCAGGCATTGGATCGGCGTTCACTCGATGCCGCATGGACAGCGACTTGCCGCCAGAGGGGCTCTTCACCCAGCACCGTCAAGGCCAGCCTCTAGCGAGACCCCGAAGGCGGCCCGAGGTCATGCGTTGAGTATCGGCGCGTTCCCGACTAAGGATCACACCATTCCTCTTTCGCCGACCGACCATTATCCTTCCGCAAGTCCGTATGCGTCGACTGCGACGATGTGGCTCTCCACTCGCCTTCGTTGCCATCATCTGTTGCTTCGAGCACTCGGCACCCATGCGATGCTGAAGGATCCCATGAATAGGCGTCGGTAGCACCGAGCGCGTTACCTGGACGCGGCGACATCTTTTCGGTGAAGCGCGAAGCCTGATGCCCTTTGATCGCCCAGTTCCGAACGGAGTTGCATGGTCGGAATATGATAGTCCCCGCCATTTTGGCTCCTGTAAGGAATGGGGCTTGTTGTTTCGAGCGTTCGCATCCGATCGCGCAGATGTTTTGCCGCGGCTTCGAAGCGGGCGTCGTCGAAGCGATCGGTACTGTACGTTACGAAGGGCGGCAGCACATCGTAGCCGGGATAGTAGAGAATCCCGTGATTGATCGGAAACAGAAGATCGTCGATGGGGCCGTTGATTCCCCGAGGAGCGTAGTGCTCTTCCCACCCCCCTGCGGTTACGATCAGCATGGCGCGCTTGCCAGCCAAGGTTCCCTCTCCATAGCGATCACCCCAGCGCTTGTCGCTATGTTCGCCAACGCCATAGGCGAACCCATAAGCAAACACGCGGTCGACCCAGCCTTTCAGGATGGCCGGCATGGCGAACCACCAGAGTGGAAACTGCAGGATCAATGCATCAGCCCAGAGAAGCTTTTCGATCTCCCCTTTGACATCGTCCGTCAGCGCATCGCCGTTAAAGGCATGTTTGGAAGCGGCAACCGGCACAAGCCGCTCGTCAGGAGCCAAAGACGGGAAATCCGCGCGGTCGATCTCTGATTTCCAGCGCATGGCGTGCAGGTCGGAAACCTGTACCGTGTGGCCGGCTGCTTCCAGCTCCTGGATCGCAACATCACGTAACGATGCCGATAAGGATTTAGGTTCGGGGTGAGCGAAGACGATGAGCACATTCATAGTGGTACCTGCTCGTTGAAGAAAACTCTCCCTAAACTAGGCCATGTTCCGCTAATGCGTTATATAGCAGGGATGGATAGGATAATGCCGAATAATGGATAGATCGGACGTCACGCTCGAACGCATCCGTACCTTCGTCCGCGTCGCCGAACGCGGCAATCTGTCGGCTGTGGCGCGCGAGTTGAACATCGGCCAGTCCAGTGTCACGCGGCATGTGCGTGAGCTCGAAGAAGCCCTCGGCGTGGCGCTGTTGAGCCGCACGACCCGCCGCGTCACGCTCACCGAGGAAGGCGGGCTTTACTATGCCAGTGCTATCCAAATCCTGCGCCTGCTGGAACAGGCGACCGATGAAGCGCGAAGCGCGCGGGGCGTCTCCGCCGGCACGGTTCGCATCTCCTGTACGGCAGCGCTCGGCGTCCGGCACGTCAGTCGATTGATCTTCGCCTTTCAGGATCGCCATCCGGATATCGCAGTCGACTTCAGCCTGACGGATGAACGCGTTGATCTCATCCGCGAAGGCGTGGACATCGCACTGCGCCTCGGTCCGCTCGCCGACAGTTCGATGAAGCTGCGGGCGATCGGTCAAAGCCGGCGCGTCCTCGTCGCCTCTCCCGCCTATCTGGCAAGCCGTGGCCGGCCGGCGACACCCGAGGAGTTCAAGGACCATGAGGGCGTCCGCATGTCGAACGTTGCCGGGAGCGAATCTCTCGCGCTTGAGCGGGCGGGAGGCACGCGCCACCTCGTGCCTTTCAGCGGGCATCTGCGCGTTGATCACGGACTTGCCGCGCGCGAAGCCTTTGTCGCGGGTCGCGGCTTAGGCCCTGCTCATATCTGGCTGGTGGACGACCTTCTCGCGGACGGCCGGCTCGAAGCGGTGCTGCCTGACTATAGTCCACCGGCCGTGCCGTTGAATATGCTTATCGCGCCCGAACGAACCGGCATCGCGCGTGTCCGGCTGCTGGTCGACTTTCTGGCGGAGGGAATGCTCCGGATCCCCGGTATAGAGCGGTAAGGGGCTGGGAGTTAGACCGCATGCCTAACCTTGCCTGTTTCCCTTGGCGCTGCGGCAGGGATGGCTCACTCGGTCGAGAGGAAATCCGGACAAGCCTTTCCGATCTCGACATGCAGCGCTACGCGGTTGGTGACCAGCCGAGGCACGGGGCCACCGTCTGGGCGAGATCGGTCAGCAGCCGCACATTCTCCGCAAGGCCGAAAGCAGGCGGCAGGAAGAGAACAATCTCGTCGGCCGCCGCCAGACCCGGGTCCTTGAGCGCCGCCTCGATCACCTGATCGGGGGTGCCGTGGAAGACCGGGGAAATCTGGATGCCCGGCGGCTGAATGGCCGGCGCGGTCGGCTCGAGGGCGCCATTGGGGCGAGAGGCTCCGATACCCTTGGTTCGACGCTCGAGATCGTAAGCGGCATATTTTTCCCGCAATTCGGCAGTGGTGCCGACCAGGATCGATGCCGCGACCGTGACTGGCGGCGGCTCGGTGCCCTGCTTCTGGCGCCATGTCGTGCGGAAAGCCTCGATGGCGCGAGCCTGATATTCTCCGAAACTCTCGCCCTCGGCGTGGTCGTGCTGCACGGTTCCCGAGATGAGACCGATGCCGAGTTCGGCAGCCTGGACGGCCGAGGCAAGGCTCGCAGATCCTTGTCGGATACGCGAACGCAGGGTCGGACTATGTGGCGTCACTCGCAGCTCGGTACCCTCTGGGGCGCCCTGGCCTGGGCCATCGACGGTGTGAAGAACCTCGCCAGCGATTGCCGCAAGAAAACGCGCCTGGCGGCGCTTCGCTTCCGTTCGGGCATCGGTGTCGACCGCACCGAATACCGCGTCGAATGCAGCGTTGGCGCCGGTGGAGATGGCCAGCTCAAGCCTTTCGCCAATGAGCAGGTCGGCGGTGCCCGCCGCCTCGGCAAGCAGGATGGGATCCTGGTAGCGCATCGGGATAACAGCCGATCCCAGCGTGATATGGCTTGTATGTTGGCCGACCGCGGCAAAGAATGGGATCGGAGAGGACAGGTAGTGATCGAAGTGGCGCTGATAGGCCCAGCCCGACTGGTAGCCCAGCCGCTCGGCTGCCTTGAACAGTTCTATGCCGTCGCGCAGTCCCTGCGCCGGACCGGCCTCATCGTTGAACGATACGCGGGTGTTGAAGCCGAGTCGCCGCTTGGCGCGGAATGTGGCAGGCAGGGTGCCGGCGGGGGCAACGATACTCATGCGATCTGTTCCTGGCTGATGATCCGGCGGAGTTGCGGCAGCGGTGCGCGGGTAGGGCTGGTGGCGGCCGGGATCGATTCCAGCAACGACACCGTGTAGGGCTCGCGTGGATTGTCGAAGATGTCCCTGACGTTGCCGTGTTCGACGATGCGCCCGCGTTGCATCACGGAGACGGTATGGGCAAATTGGCGCACGAGGGCCAAGTCGTGGGAGACGAATATATAGGTCAGGCCAAGGCTTGCCTGCAGCGACAGCAATACCTCGACGATATCGGCCTGAACACTGACATCAAGTGCCGACGTCGGCTCATCGAGCACGATCACTTCCGGCTTCAGGACCAGCGAACGGGCAATCGCGACGCGCTGCCGCTGACCGCCGGACAAGGCCTGCGGCTTGCGTGAAAGCAGGTGCTCGCCAAGCCCGACATCGGACAATGCTTCGCGGACCCGTTCTGCCCGTTCCGTATGAGTTCCAATGCCAAACCTGTCGAGCGGTTCGCGCACAAGCTGCTCGACTTTCCAGGTCGGATCGAGCGATGTGAAAGGATTTTGATAGACGAGCTGAAGATGGCGCCATACGGAGCGCAGTGACTGGTGTGAGCGTCCGTTGAGTTTTTCCCCAGCGACCGAAATATGACCGGCGTCCGGTTGATCGAGCCCGAGTAGCAGCCGGATCGTCGTCGTCTTTCCGGAACCCGACTCGCCGACCAGCGCGTGCGTGGTACCTGCCGGAACGGTAAAGGACACGTCGTCAACGGCCGTCAGAACCTTGCCGTCGACCGTGAAGCTCTTGGTGATGCCCTTGACGTCGATCTTCGGTGCCTTGGTGCTGTCGGCATCGAGGAAACGAAAGCCAGGATCTCGAAGCTTTTGGTAACGGTCGGGATTAAGCGCCGGCACGTCGGCATGCAGCTTCTTTGCGTAAGTCGATGCGGGTGAGGAGAAAACCGCTGCGGTACTGCCCGCCTCCTGAACGACGCCATCCTTGAGCACGACAAGAGAGTTTGCCCGTTCCGCTGCAATCGCCAGGTCATGGGTGATGAGCAGCAGGCTGATGTCGAGGTCCTGCTGCAGCCGAGAGAGCAGGTCGAGGATTCTCTTCTGGATTGTAACATCGAGCGCCGAGGTCGGCTCATCGGCGACCAGCAACCGCGGCCGCGGCAGAACCGCAAGTCCGATCAGGACGCGCTGAAGCATGCCGCCGGACAGTTGGTGCGGATAGGAATCATAGACACGCTGCGGGTTGTCGAGCCCGACCTGGGCGAACGTCTCCAGCACGAGCGCCCTGCGGATCGCCTTGCTGGGCTCGTCGACAAGAGCTGCCGCTTCCATCGCCTGCGCACCGATTGTCCGCACTGGGTTAAGTGCGTTTCCCGGGTCCTGCGGCACGAAGCCGATGGTCCGGCCTCGAAGCTGGCGGAAACGGCGCTCGGGAAGCTGCAATATGTCCTGGCTGTCGACCGCGATGCGGCCGGTCGCCTGTCCCGTGCGGGGAAGCAATCGCAGTACGGCGCGCGCAATGGTCGACTTGCCCGAGCCCGATTCCCCAATGAGCGCAAGGCTCTTACCGCGCCCCAGTTCGAAGCCGACATTGCTGACGACCTCATGCGAGCCGTAGGAAACGGATAGGCCCTCCACCTGAAGCAATGGCGTTGGCCGCTGCGGCATCGGCGCATTCTCGGTGGTGCGAACTGCATTTAGTCTATCTTGCGAAGCCATCGGCTGATCCTATTCACAGAGAGGACGGTCGCGATCGTGACGAAGGCCGGTGCGTAGACCAGCCACGGCCACTTGAGGTAATCCTTGCCGATCGAGATCAGCAGACCCCAATCGGAGGCTGGCGGCGGATCGCCGTAGCCGAGAAAGGCGAGGCTGGCGATCACCAGGATCGAGTCGCCGAACTGCAGCACGGCAAGTGGGAGCACGGAGCGCGATGCGTTCGGCAATATGTGCCGCCACAGGATGTGCCAGCGCGAGCCTCCGGAAAGAAAGGAGGCCTCGATGAAGGTCGCCTGCCTGGTCTTGATGACTTCCGACCGCATGACACGGGCGAAGACGGCCACCGACGAGATGCCGGTGGCGATGGCGGCATTCGTGGTGTCGAAGCCGATCGCGGTGACGACGATGACGGCAAGCAGGAATTTCGGAATTGCAAGCAGGACATCGACCAGGCGGGCAAGGGCGATATCGACACGGCCGCCGAAGAAACCGGCAAGCAGGCCGATGAAGCCGCCGGCGACCGCACCGATGACGACAGCGATCAGTGCGCTGCTGACCGAAGAGGCTGCGCCATAGACGACGCGGGTGTAGAGATCGCGACCCAGCTGGTCGGTTCCGAACCAGTGCTGGGCGCTGGGCCCGAGCAGCTTTTGAGAGGGAATCCCGACCGCCGGATTATGGCTGGTGAACAGGCTTGGTGCGAGCGACCAGGCGATCACGATCGCCACGATCACAAACGAGAGCGCGACGGCAGCCGGCAATCGGAAACCGCCAAACCGGCTGCCGGCGGTAAGGCGCGAGGACGTGTTGGTCGAAACGAGCGTCATGACAGCACCGACTTCGAAATTTCCGCAGAACCCTCATCAGAGGTGACGGGTCGGCGCTCGGCGCCGCCGAGCAGTTTGACGCGCGGGTCGAGCAGCGGATAGACAAGATCGGCGATGAGGTTGACCAGCACGAAAACCACGGCCGCGAGCGATACGATCGCCTGCAGGACAGGCAGGTCCTGGGTGCTGACCGAGCGCTGGACCAGGCTGCCGATGCCGGTGCGCCCGAACACCGCCTCGGTGATCAGCGAGCCGCCAAGCAATTCGCCGATTGTCAGCGCGACGACGGTGATGACCGGGAGCGAAGACGGCTTGAGGAGATGCCTGGCAAAAAGCTGTAGCTGACCGAGGCCGCGGCTGCGCGCAACGGCGGCATATTCTTGTCCCGACTCGTGATCGAGGTTGGCGATCAGTACCTCGGCGATCTGCGCCGAGATCGGAATGCCGAGCGCGACTGCCGCGAAAAAGGTTGCCCAGAAGCTGTCGGGATTGATCACACGGAAGAGACCGAGCTGAAAGCCGAAGATGTGGATCAGCACCAGCCCGATCACGAAATTCGGCACCGACAAGAACAGGGACGGGAAGCCCCGCAGCAAGCCCTGGCCGAACCTTTTTGGCAGGAACTGGGTCCCGTAGGCAATCACGATCGCCAGGATCAGCGCGACGACCAGACCGGAGAAGGCGAGAACGAGCGTCGAAGGTAGCACCTCGGCGATCATGGTCGTCACGGGACGGTTGGTTCGCATCGACAGACCGAAGTCGCCGATCAGGAAGTGGGAAAGCGATGTCGACAATTGCACGAGTACCGGCTTGTCCAGGCCCTGGGCGGCAATGATTTCCTGGATCTCCGCCTCGCTGAAGCCGTTTTGCGGATTGCGCAGAACGTTGGTGACGGGATCGCCCGGCAGAACGCTGACGACGACGAAGGTGAAGACATAGGCCAGCAGGATGACAATGACGGCCTGGACGAAGCGCTTTGTGGCATAGCTAAGATAGGCATTGTTCACGCCGGTCTCCTCCTTGCGTTCCTTGGTTGTGCTGCGGGTCACTCACTGATCGTGGCCGTGTAATAGCTGGCATAGGCGACGCCGTTGTATGTCTCGCCTTTGAGCTTGGGAGACTGGACATAGATGCGCTGGACCATCTGTGTGCGCGGAATGAAGTAGCCCTGCTCAAGAACATATTTCTGAAGCTCGTCCAGCAGCGGGTTTCTGGCCTCGAGAGAACCAGCGCTGGCGATCTTGTCGCGCAGTTCGTTGATCTTCTGGTCGCTTTCGCCGAGTGCGAACCAGTTCTCGCCGTTGTTGGCGTTGGTCAGGATGCTCGCGACGGTACCGGCGTCGATGAAGCTGCGTGTTACCTCATAGGCCGGGACACCGGCGCCGCCGTACTGAACCTTCTGGCCGTACGTCACGACATCATAGGCCCGGATATCGACTTTCCAGCCGATCTTGCCGAGTTGCTGGGCGATGAGTTCGTCGATCGACCTCGAGGTCACGAGATAGGGATTGGAATTGAGCGTCAATGACAGCTGCCTGCCGTCCTTGGCGCGTATGCCATCGGCCCCCTTTTTCCAACCCGCCTCGTCGAGGAGTTTCTCGGCTCTGTCAGGATTATAGGCCAGAAGCTCGCTGTGATCGGTCGCGCCGGGCACGTTGCTCTGGATGAATGATGTCGCAAGCTTCCAGTCGGGGGTGTAGACGGTATCAATGATTTCCTGGCGATTGATGCCGGCCTGCAAGGCCTGGCGTACCTTGACGTCATCGTAAGGTGCAAGTTTCGTATTGATTGCCCAGCCGTTGACGAAGCCGAGATAACGCGGCGTCGCGACGGTAAAGCCCTCCTGCTTGAGCGACGTCAGCTCCTGCGGCGAGGCGTTATAGGCAATGTCCGCCTGGCCGGACTGGACGGCAGCGACTCGCAATGACGGTTCGGACACCAGCTTGTAGGTGATCGTATCGAGATAGGCCGGACCGGTATGGCCGACGGCCGCTGGACCCCAGTTGTAATCCTTCCGTTTGACTAGCTTGACGAAATCGCCTTCCTTCCAGGAATCGATCACGTAAGGTCCGCTGCCGGAGGTCTTGCTAAGATCGGCCTGCTGCGCGGCTGGCTGGGCGATGGTCTTGGGGGAGATCAGAATGGAGCCGTGATAGCCAAGGGTCGGAATGAAACCGAGCGTCGGTTTTTTGAAGAAGACCTTCACCGTGGTTGCGTCAACCGCCTCGGCGTGGTCGTAAGTCTTCGGGAAGAGTCCGATTGGATTGATCCCTTCCTTCTTGCGTCCGGCATACCAGATGTCGAGATTGGCGACCGCGGCAGACGCATCAAGAGGGGTGCCGTCCGAGAAGGTCACACCACTCTTGAGATGCAGGGTGAACTCGGTCGCACTGTCATTCTGCTCCCAGCGCTCGGCGATCCAGGGGCTCACCTTGCCGTCGGCGTCCACGTAGACGAGCTTGTCGGTTACGTGACCCCATATGTGGCCCTGGAAACTGGAAATCGCGCTGTTGTTCGGTATCCAGGTGTCGCCCAATGAATCGATGAGGAAGGTGATGTCGCCGCCATTGGCCGGACCGTCGGCACTGTGCGCCGGGCTGAAGCCTGCCATCGCCACCAAAGCACCGGTCGCCACGGCGGATGAAGTGATCAACAAGCGGCGCCGGGTAATAGGCAGCGAAAGAGGGCGTTCTGTCATAGATAGATCCTGATGGTTCGGGTTCTGCGAATTCCTGAAGCAGAGCCTATTCAGGCAGAACCAAAAGGAGAAAGACTGGTTGTTCTTTTTCTACTAATTTTATGGATTATTTTGTCCGGTTTTGGCTGATGTAGGGATCAGCATTTTTCGGGCCTGTCGGCGAGGGAATTGCGGGCTTGAAATCCTGCATGGCGATCTGCGTCTGCGTATCGATCTCATCACGATCGATTTTGAACCATAAGTCCTGGAATATCCTCGCCGGCAGCCGGTCGCCGATCAGATATGATGTCCCGATGTCATGCGCGAGGATGCTCCGCTTTCCGGATCAACGGCAAAGATGAGGTAGTATTTGCCGTCTCCGACATGGCAAAGAGCGGTCGCAGACTTCAGGCCTGTTCGGCCTGAAGTCCTTCGGCGCTATGTCAGGCCACCAGCTTTTCACCCGACAGATGACGTTCGAGGAAGGGCAGGCTGTCCTGCCCCCAATAGAGTTCGCCTTCGTAGCGGAAGGTCGGAAGACCGAAGACGCCAGCTTCTTTCGCAATGTCGCGATTGCTGCTCCAGAGTTCCGAGATATCAGGAAGCGCCGCGCGCGCCTCGAGCGCTTCACCGTCAAAGCCTGCGGCATCGGCAATCGCCTTTCGCACATCGGGGCTGCCGATATCGGCGGCAGTGCCCCAGAAGCCGTATTGTAGCGCGCGGGAGAGAGCGACCCAATCCTGCCCTTCGAGCTGAGCCGCCAAAACGAGAAAGCCGGCGGGCGTCGGGTCGGACAGTGCCGAGCGATTGGTGAAGTCGAGCTGCTTGCCGCGAAGAGCGGCCCAGCGCCGGAGATCCTTCAGCCAATAGGCGCGGCGCGCGTCGGGACGATCGCGCGAATAGATCGCGCCATTTTCGACGATCAGCGGAATGAGATAGGGACGGATTTCAGCGCCGGATCGCGCCGCGACTTCGACAAACGCATCGAGGCCTATATAGGCCCATGGTGATCCGATCCCGAAGAAGTAGTCGATGGTTTTGGTCATAAAGCTTTCCTTCCAGACGGGATGAATTGGTTAGTTGCCATATCGAAGACGGATAACGCGCAATCGCGCGCTACGAGAACAGCATGGGGGTCGCGGCCGACGGCAACCGTCGCCAGCGCCCCTTCGTAAAGCAGAGACATGTGCGAGGCAGCCTGTTCGGTCGGACACCTTGCGGCCGACATGATGGAACGGAAGATATCGCGCACGGCGTTCTTATGCTCGCGGGCAATGGAGACGACCCGCTCGGAATCACCGTGCTCGGCAACCGCCAATGCGAAGGCGCAGCCGCGAAACTCCGGGCTGTCGGCCTTTTCGAACAGGCGTTCGAAAATCAGGGCGATCTGGTCACGCGGCTGCAGCGTCGCGGTGGATGTGACCTCTCTCAATTGAAGAAGGACGCGTTCGTGACGTTCGGTCAGATAGGCCGCGACAAGATGATCCTTGGACGGAAAGTGTCGGTAGAGCGTGGCTTTAGCGACATTGGCTTCGTCGACGATGCGGTCGATACCGACGGCGCGAATGCCTTCCTTGTAGAAAAGAGTGCCGGCTGTGGTCAGGATATGATCTGATATTTTCATTGCGTCGGTCCGGATGCCGTCATTGCATGATCTCGGGACTAGCCCGTCTGATGTGCTTTCGGCCTCGAAGGGATGGGGGTGGAGAAAGACAGGTAGTTCTCGGCAAGCCGGCGCAGACTAGCGAAAGGAAGGAGCGCCGTGAAGCCACCTTGTTGCGCCGCCGATCCGGCAATTTCCTGAGCGGCGCGGTTATAGGGCGTCGCTATCCCATGCAGACGCCCGAGAAGGGTGATTTCGCCGTTGAGGTAGTCGACTTCGCTTGAAGCGCCGCGCGTAAAACTCTGCCAGGTCGATTGCTGGCCGGGTCGAATGCCGGCGCTCTCGGCGATCTTCCAGTGCGCTATGCTGACGGTCCGTTCCGAAGGAGATGCAAATGTATAATCCGCCGCCTTGAGAACGGTCTCGGCCTCCTCGACAAGGCCCGCGCTGAACGTCGCTCGTTCGTCTTCTGCGCCGTCGAAGAGCTCCAGCACATTGCGCACATTGTGAAGAAGCTTCGCCGCCTTCCATCGCTTGATATCGCTCGTTGTCTCGGCGATGTAGTCCGACCGGCTAAGATCCAGGGCGACCTTGGCCGCAGTTTCGTCCGAGCCGTGCGGATAACGACCTATGGTGACGATCGCCACCTGCGGATCGCCCCCGACCACGACGTGACCGGTTTCCGTAAAGCGGGCAGGCGTCAGGATGCTGGCGCTGTAGACATTCGCAAAAAGTCTAAGCGCGGCCGCCTCCGTTGCCAGACCATTTTGAAACGTGACGATCGGCAGGGCGGAGGCGGTCAGCCCCTCAGTATGCTCGATTGGCCGCCAGGCCCAAAAGGCGAAAGCTTCGGCGGCATCCTGCGATTTTACCGTCAACAGGAGGATGTCTTCCTGCCTCAATGATGGCGGTTCAGTCGTGTCAAAGGCTTTCAGCCGGATTTGCCGGGTGCCGGCGGGCCGCTGGTAGGCAAGACCGTGATCGATGATGTACCGGATCTGAGCGCCGCGTCCGACAAGAGCGTAGTCGACGCCCGAAAGCTCAAACTGTGCAGCAAGGCTGGCGCCGACGGCGCCTGCTCCGATGATGATGTAGCGTGTCATGCTCGCTGCCCGGAAACTACATTCAGGAACTCCCGCGCGTCTTCCGCCTGCCGTGAGCCGGAGGACACAACTGGCGTCTTTTCAACCGGGAAAAGATGAGGCGGTTCTTCTACCTTTCGGCTCCATCTGTCACATGCCGAGCGTCCGAGAATGGAAATAGACGTGTCTTCCTGGGGGGCGTGGACGAGAACCGATTGGATGTCGCGGAAATGCCGTTCGATCCCGAGATCGCCATTGAGACCGGGATTGCCGAGCGTGCGAACGGCAAGCTGAACGGCGTCGCGTATGTTGCGGGCCGCAAGAAGGCGCGCCCTGATGAGCGCTTCGGGTTCACCCAGCGAATGGTCAAGCGCGTTGAACAGGATCTGTCTCGCCCCGCCTACGAGCAGGTCGATCTCGCCGGCTGCGGAAATGAACCTTTCCGTTTTTGCGATCGGAACGCCGAGATTGGCGGGGATGCGTTCATGACCGAAACGGATGAAAGCCTCCTGGGCAGCTTCTGCAGCTCCGAGGTATATGGCGGTGAGCGCGACGTTGCCGGCGGCATGGGCACGATTGTCCTGCGTGCCGACGGAGACGTCGACGAGATCGAGGACGTCCTCAAGCGGCACCTCGACATCCTTGAACTCGACGTCGTGCGAGCCGCTGGCCCGCATCCCCAGGCTCTTCCAGTTCTCGATCACCGTGATGCCGGGAAGACCCGAGGGAACGACGAAAGTGCCGACGCGCTGCGGTGTCTCATCGGTGCGCGCCCAGACGAGGAAATGCGTCAGACCCAGTGCGCCGGTGACGAAACGTTTGCGCCCTGTGATCGCCCATCCACCGGCCGTGCGGCGCGCCAATGTGTCGGGAAGGCCGCCTCGGGCGGGAGAACCGAGCTCGGGCTCGACGCGGGCCGCGTTCAGCAGGATCGGGCGATCGCGAGCATCGTCCAATAAACGTCGATAAAGCGGCTCCGGCCATTTGCTGCCCGCTGCCTGTCCGAGATGGGTGAATATGGTCATCGCGCTAATCAGGGCGACCGAAGGATCGCCGCGACCAAGCGCTGCCAGAATGCGCCCGACATCGGCAATACCAGCACCTTTTCCACCGAACCGTGTCGCCACCGTGCTTTCGAGAAGGCCGGCGGCATGGACGGCCTCGATGCCTGTCCAAGGGAAGGCGCCGGATTCATCTGCCGCCGCAGCTGCAGCAGCAAGCTTGCGGGTCACATCCGTCAGATCGATGGTGTTAAAGGACACTTTGCATCAGC
>Ga0209371_1000723_pt1 | contig 27748 bp, 27 predicted proteins | sample AgamicAtAmrz_FD_187165 | JGI IMG/M metagenome (GOLD analysis project Ga0209371, IMG submission 187165) | Agave microbial communities from Guanajuato, Mexico - At.Am.rz (SPAdes) (version 2) | ecosystem: Host-associated > Plants > Roots > Rhizosphere | place: Guanajato, Mexico | collected 2012-06-07
ACCCGGCCAGGGCGCTGATCGGCCTCTTCCTGGCACAGGCCATCGTGCTGCTCGTCTTTTCCTTCACCGCCTTCTCGCCGGTGCTGACGCTCATCACGCTTGCCGCGCTCGGTTTCCTGTCCTTCGCCAATGTTCCCGGCCTGCAGCTTTATGTGGTGCAGCTTGCCAAGGAACATCGCCCCGGCGCTGTCGATGTCGCCTCGGCGCTCAACATCGCCGCCTTCAACCTCGGCATCGCGATTGGCGCATGGCTTGGTGGTCTGGTGGTGGAATCGCCGATGGGTCTTGCCGCAACCCCATGGGTCGGGGCCATCCTCGTCGCCGTGGCCCTGCTCCTGACCCTCTGGAGCAGCACGCTCGACCGCCGCGCCGCGCTGACCCTGAAAACCGCCTGAACTTTTCATAAAATTCCCGGCCGCTCCCAAGTCGGCCGGGCCGCTTCAAAGGAGAAAATATATGTTTAATGTCACCGCAAATGGCGCTTCGATCCCGGCGCTGGGTTTCGGCACGTTTCGTATTCCCGGTGCCGATGTGCTGCGCATCGTTCCCCATGCGCTGAAAGCCGGTTTCCGCCATATCGATACCGCCCAGATCTATGGCAATGAGGCCGAGGTCGGTGAAGCCATCGCTGCTTCGGGCGTGGCGCGCGGCGACGTGTTTCTCACCACCAAGGTCTGGGTCGAGAACTACAGGCATAATGCCTTCCTCGCCTCCGTGGATGAGAGCCTGAAAAAGCTGAAGACCGATTATGTCGACCTGCTGCTGCTGCATTGGCCGAACGAGGCGGTTTCGCTTGCAGAACAGATCGGCGCGCTGAACGCGGTAAAGGAAGCGGGCAAGGTGCGCCATATCGGCGTTTCCAATTTCAGCACGGCGCTGATGGCCGAGGCGGTGAAGTTGTCCAAGGCCCCGATCGTGACCAACCAGATCGAATACCACCCCTATATCGATCAGGACGTGGTTATCGCCGCGGCAAAGGCCGCCGGCATGTCGGTGACGGGTTATTACGGCATGGCCGATGGCAAGGTCTTCACCGATCCGGTACTGAAGGAAATCGCCGCAGGCCGTGGCAAGTCGGTGGCGCAGGTGGTGCTGCGCTGGCTCGTGCAGCAGCAGGGTGTCATCGCACTGTCGAAAACGGTCAGCGAAGCGCGCGTCGATGAAAATCTCGCCATCTTCGATTTCGAGCTTTCCGCCGATGAAATGGCGGCGATCCGCGCGCTTGCCAGGCCGGATGGCCGCATCGTTTCACCGGAAGGGCTTGCACCCGTCTGGGATCAGGCCGCCTGAGAATGAGGATCGGGAAGGGAACGCTCTTCCCGGTTTCCCCATGCGTGGAATCCTTGCGCATTTCGCGCGGCACAGCCCATGGAAACGACGCGTCTCACATCGGGTGCAGTGAAGATTTATCTGCTGTTCTGGAAATTTGGAGCGGGCGAAGGGATTTGAACCCTCGACCCCAACCTTGGCAAGGTTGTGCTCTACCCCTGAGCTACACCCGCTCAAATCCACCGGTCCGGGGTAGTTCGCTGAACCGTGGGCCGCCAAGCGGCGACGGGTGCTATATCGCTCAATCGTTTTTGGAATGCAACAGTTTCTTTTGCGGTTTCGGTGGAAATCCGCCTGTGTGTGGATTTATCCGAAATCTGACGGCCATCGCGGGCTGAAGCGCAGGGAATTTCCGCTGAAGATATTGTTTCAACTGGTTTTTATCTCCCTGTCCTGGGGTGGCGGCCGGCGGGAAGGCCAGAAAATAACCTATTTACATTTGGTTAAAATCTGATTCGACAAGTGATTCGTTCGGGTGTACAAATTCCCTGTCCACAAGAAAAATCGAAACGATATTGGGAACGATACTTGGCATATCATCATCGGGAGGATGAGCCTTGTCGTACGCAGCTTTTGAACGGGTTGGCGCACAATTGTCGCCGGAGCAGATCACCGATCTGCAGACTATTTTCGATGGCGTATGTTTCGAATGCTTTCAAGACCGCAGCAGCCATGTTGCCAATGAGTGCGCAGCGGTTTTGATCCGTAGCGCCCAGCGCGGCATTCTCGACCATGAGATGTTGCGCGATATCGGTCTTGCGGTTTTACGTCGGCACTGATTGCGCCACATGACAATAAAAAAGCGCCCGAGCATCTCGGGCGCTTTCGTATGTGTTGTAGCAGGAGCCGCTTCCGGCTCAGCTTTTTTCCTGCACATGCGCTTCGAGGAACCAGAGCGACTTGTCGAGATCGCGCGAGGCGGCGGTGAAGATGTCCGCCGTCGTCGGGTCGCCCGCCTCGTCGGAATCGTCGATCGCCTTGCGGATCATGTTCGCGACCTCGCCATAACGCTCGATCAGTTCGTCGAGATGGTCGTGGATCTTGTAGATATCGGTCGGATAGGCCTTGAGCTTCGTCGTTGAAGAGACCGATTGCAGGCTGCCGAGCGCCGTGCCGCCAAGCTGGACCACACGCTCGGCAATCGTGTCGCCGTGATTGTCGAGCTGGGTGCGGAAAGTGTCGAGAAGTTCGTGCACGGCGATGAATTGCGGGCCCTTGAGGTTCCAGTGCGCCTGCTTGGTGATGAGCGCAAGGTCGATCACCGAGGCCAGCGATTCGTTGAGAATGCCGATTACGGTCGACTTGGCGTTGGAAGGCAGGTCGTTCTTCGTCTTGTGCGTCTTCATCGATGTCTCCTGAAGTTGCGGACGGAATGCCGCTTTGGAAAAGTCCGTCGTTTAACGTCCGGGCCTGTGGCCCTGTTCCATGTTAGGCAACATGACAGCGAAAATCCTGCACAATCATCATGTCATTCGTAAAACAGGCAGATGCGCCGGCCGTCTATCTCATTGACGCGGATCGGCATGTCATAGATGTCCTTGAGGACGTCCGGCCGGATGATCTCTTCCGCCGGCCCCTGATGGCAGATGCGGCCCTCGCGCATGGCGATGATGGTGTCGGAATACCAGGAGGCGAAGTTGATATCGTGCAGCACCAGAACCACGGTCTTCTTCAGCTCGTCAGCTGCCTTGCGCATGATCTTCATCATGCTGGAGGCGTGTTTCATGTCGAGATTGTTGAGCGGCTCGTCGAGCAGCACGTAATCGGTATCCTGGCACAGCACCATGGCCACGAAGGCGCGCTGGCGCTGGCCACCGGAAAGCTCGTCCAGAAACCGGCCGGCAAGGGTTTCGAGATTGAGATATTCCAGCGCCCGGTCGATGCGGACCTTGTCCTCGATGGTGGGGCGGCCCTTGGAATAGGGGTAACGGCCGAAACCGACGAGATCGCGCACCGTCAGGCGCGAGGAGATGTGGTTGTCCTGCCGCAATATGGAGAGCCGCTTGGCCAGCGTATCGGAAGGGGTTTTCGTGACATCCAGACCGTCGACGGTCACGGTTCCGGCATCCATCGACATCAGCCTTGCGACGATGGAGAGCAGCGTCGATTTTCCAGCACCGTTCGGCCCGATGATGGAGGTGACGCCGCCTGCCGGAATGGAGACGGAGACGCCATCGACGACGAGGCTGTCGCCATAGGATTTGCTGATCTGACTGGTGATGATCATCGCGCACCCCGCTTCAGAATAAGACCGATAAAGACGATACCGCCCAGAAATTCGATGATGATCGAGAGCGCCGTATCGAAGGCGAAGACCCGCTCCAGCACCACCTGACCGCCGACGAGGCAGATCACGGCGATGAGGATCGCCGCCGGCAGCACATAGGCGTGTTTGCCGTTGCCGGTGAGATAATGGGCAAGGGCTGCGACCAGCAGGCCGAAGAACATGACCGGGCCGACGAGCGCCGTGGAGACGGCGACGAGCACGGAGACCAGCACGAGGATGATGGTGACCTTGCGCTTATATTCGACCCCGAGGCTGATGGCCGTTGCGCGGCCGAGCGAGAGGACGTCGAGCGTGTGCATGAGCCTGAGCCCGATGATGGTCACCACGCCGATGATGACGGCGGAGACGGTAAGAAGCGTCGGATCGATGGAATTGAAGCTGGCGAAGAGCACATCCTGCAGCACGGTATATTCATTGGGGTCGAGCACGCGCTGCATGAAGCCCGAGAGGCTGCGGAAGAAGACGCCGAAAACGATGCCGACCAGCACCAGAAGATGCAGGCTGCGTTCCGCGCCGACGAAAAGCCAGCGATAGAGCAGGGCGGAAAAGGCGACGAGCAGGCTGGTTTCAGTGAGAAATTTCAGCTGCGGATCGATCATGACGACGGTTGCCGAGCCGAAGACGAAGATCAGCCCGGTCTGCATCAGCACATAAAGCGAATCGAAACCCATCACCGAAGGGGTGAGGATGCGGTTGTTGGTAACCGTCTGGAACAGCACGGTGGAGACCGCGATGGCATAGGCCACCAGCAGCAGCGACAGAAGCTTGATGCCGCGAAACGGCAGCACGAAGCTCCAGCTTCCCTTGGCGCCGAGCGTCATGAAGGCGGCCATGGAGATGAGTGCGAATGCCGCAAGCACGAGTAGAACGGTTTTTGCACGCCGGTCGGGATGTCTCTCACGCATGGTGGCGTTTCCGCAGCAGGAGATAGAGGAACAGCGCGCTGCCAATGACACCGACCACGGTTCCGATGGGTATTTCGTAAGGCGCGCGCACGGTTCGGCCGATGATGTCGCAGGAAAGCACGAAGACCGCGCCGAGCGTCGCCACCCAGGGCACGGAGCGGCGCATATTGTCGCCGATCATCAGGCTGACGACATTCGGCACGATCAGCCCGAGAAAGGGGATCATGCCGACGGTGACGACGACCACGGCACTGACCAGCGAGACGATGGTGAGGCCGAGCGCCATGACCCGACGATAGTTGAGGCCGAGATTGGTGGTGAAATCGCGGCCCATGCCGGCCACGGTGAAGCGGTCTGCGGCGAGATAGGCGGCGATGGCGAAAAGGAAGCCGACCCACAGCAATTCATAACGGCCGCGCAGCACGCCGGAAAAATCCCCCGTCATCCATGCGCCCAGCGATTGCAAGAGATCGAAACGATAGGCGAAGAAGGTGGTGACGGCGGAGATGACGCCGCCCAGCATGATGCCGATCAGCGGCACCAGCAGCACGTCGCGCAGCGGCACTTGCCGCAGGATACGCAGGAACAGCGCGGTGCCGGCGAGCGCGAAGACGGCGGCCACCAGCATCTTGCCGAAGATCGGCGTATCCGGCGCCAGCAGGGTGACAGTGAGCAGGCCGAGGCCGGCGGATTCGGTGGTGCCCGCCGTCGAAGGTTCCACGAAGCGGTTACGCACCAGCATCTGCATGATGAGCCCGGCAATCGCCATCGAGCTTCCGGCCAGGATCAGCGCCAGCGTCCGCGGAATGCGGCTGACGAGCAGCACGCGCAGCGCGTCCGCGCTGGTATCAGGCGAAAAGAGCGTGGCGAGCGAGACATTGCTGACGCCGACGAACAGGCTGGTGATGGCGAGCACCAGAGCCAGAAGAAGGGCAAGGATGAGGTACAGAGATTTCACTTCGGCGATTTTTCGAAAATGATGAAAGCTCCCGGCGACCCCGCAGGTTACGGAGAGGCTACAAGCTTCTCTCCGTCATCCTCGGGCTTGTCCCGAGGATCTGCAACCTATTGATTTTACGATACCTTGGTAGATCCTCGGGTCAAGCCCGAGGATGACGTCGAGTATGGAGCAGCCTTCAGAAGCGGATGCCTAGAGGCTTTTACGATTTCTTCTCGGAGACGGCCTTGTAGACCTGATCGAGCAGGGTGGAGAGCGCCGTATAACCGCTGCTGACGATATAGGCCGCCTGCGGATCGAGATAGACGATCTGCTTTTTCTTCCAGGCATTGGTCTGGTGCACCAGCTCGTTGTCCAGCACCTGGGCTGCCGCCTTGCCGGGATCGGTGGCGCGGCCGATGCCGGCGTCGCGGTCGATCACGAACAGCCATTCGGGGTTGACCTCGGCCAGATATTCGAAGGAGACGACATCGCCGCGGTCGAAGCGGTCGTCGATGTCGGCGGCGACCGGCTTGAAGCCGATTTCGGTGTGCAGCCAGCCGGTGCGCGAGCTTGGGCCATAAACGCCGACCTTGCCGGCATTGGTGACGAGGATCATCGCCGTGCCGGAGTTGGGTGCGATTTCCTTCAGCTTGGCCACTTTTTCATCGATGGCGGCATCGAGCTTCCTGGCTTCTTCCTGCTTGCCGAAGATATCGCCGAGCTTGGTGATATTGGCTTTGACGCTGCCGATGAATTCCTTGGAATCCACCGACATGTCGATGGCGGGCGTGATCTTCGCAACGTCCGGATATTTCGCCCGCGAACGGCCGCCGACGATGACGAGATCGGCCTCGGCCGCATTGATAGCCTCATAATCGGGCTCAAACAGCGTGCCGACCTTCAGATATTTGCCGTCGGCATATTTCTGCAGATAGGTGGGCAGGTTGGAGCCGACGACACCGGCGGGCTCGACGCCGAGCGCATCGAGATTGTCGAGCGAGGGAATATCGAGAACCAGAACCTTCTTCGGCGCCGCCTTCAGCACGGTCTCGCCCTGCGCATGCTTGATCGTCATTTCTTCGGCACTTGCCGTGATTGCGCCAAGGCTGAAGGCCGCTGCCGCCAGCAGCCGAAGGGGGAAGGTGAAGTTGATGGCCACTTATATATCCCTTGCACTATGTTTCGAGCCGGCGGAAGCGATCCCACCGGGTTAACTTGATGTTGGCGATCAGCTTTATTGGCAAGGTCGGCGGAAATCAAAATTATGTTTTAGAACGGTTCTGAATTGCCCTGAGCGGGAAAGGGGAGCCGCGCATAGCAAGACTCGTTGTGATCGCCGGACCCAGGACGCAGCTTAGCCACGACATCCGTCATGCCGGACTTGATCCGGCATCCAGCCGACGCGCGTCCGCGCGGCGGGAAGGACTCCTTTCAGCCCAAGGACTTGGGCTTGCTGGATGCCGGATCAAGTCCGGCATGACGGTAAGAGTGGTCAGTCGTGGTAGAAGCGGGAACAACATCAAGGCCCATATCTTCCATCAATCCGGCGGCCAGTCGCCGACGATTTCGCGTCTCTCCAGTTTCAGCGACCGGTCCGGTTGCACGCGGTAGGTCTCGATCGCCAGCCGCCCGTCACCCATCACGAATTCATTGCTGAGCGTGCTGCCGATGGGGGATTTTGTGAGTTTGGTGCGAGGCTGTCCGCCATAGGTGATGCTGCCGGGAATGGGCTCGACATCGGGGGCGGTGGTGCAGCCGGCAAGCGCCAGAACCATCATGATCGCAATCGTGCGCATGTCTTTCTCCTGCGGTTGGCGCAATTCTATCATGGGCGTGCGTGCATCACACATCCCGTTGGCGTGAATAAAAAAGGCCCCGCATCCGGAGATACGGGGCCAGTTGCCTTGGGAGGTTCTTTGGTTCTCAGTCCTCGTTGGCGGCAAGCTGCGTCAGCACCTCGCCACGGCCGCGGATACGCATGATGAGCGGGATGATGAAGGCGGCGGCTGCCACGATGAAGAGGCCAACGGCAATCGGCGAGGTGAACAGCACCGTCGGATCGCCCTGACCGATGGCGAGCGCGCGGCGCAGCTGCTGCTCGGCGAGCGGGCCGAGGATGAGGCCGACGACCGCAGGCGCAATCGGATAACCGAAGATGCGCATGATATAGCCGAGGATACCGAAGGCGAGCAGCATGCCGAGTTCGAAGACCGACGGGTTGGCGCCGATGGTGCCGAGCGTCGCAAACAGCAGGATGCCGGCATAAAGCCAGGGCTTCGGAATGGTCAGCAGCTTCACCCACAGGCCGACGAGCGGCAGGTTCAGAACCAGCAGCATCAGGTTGGCGATGAACAGGCTGGCGATCAGGCCCCAGACGAGCTGCGGATTGGTGGCGAACAGCAGCGGGCCGGGCTGAAGGCCATATTGCTGGAAGCCGGCGAGCATGATGGCGGCGGTCGCCGTCGTCGGCAGGCCGAGCGTCAACAGCGGAACCAGCGTACCGGCGGCGGACGCATTGTTGGCGGCTTCCGGACCGGCCACGCCTTCGATGGCGCCGTGGCCGAATTCTTCCGGATATTTGGTCAGCTTCTTTTCGGTGGCATAGGACAGGAAGGTGCCGATTTCAGCGCCGCCCGCCGGCATGGCGCCGATGGGGAAGCCGATCAGCGTGCCGCGCAGCCAGGCTTTCCAGGAGCGTGCCCAATCCTGCGCGCTCATCCAGACCGAGCCCTTGACGGCCTCGACCTTGTCGGGGCCGGTGCTGCCCTGAGCGACGATGAACAGCGTTTCGCCGATGGCGAACATGGCAACCGCAAGCGTCGTCACTTCCACACCGTCGAGCAGATCGGGAATGCCGAAGCTCATGCGGGTCTGGCCGGTCAGCTGGTCGATGCCGACGATGGCAAGCGCAAAGCCGATGAATAGCGAGGTGAGGCCGCGCAGTGCCGAATCCCCGAAAGCGGAGGAGACGGTGACGAAGGCGAGCACCATCAGCGCGAAATATTCACGCGGGCCGAAAACCAGCGCCAGCTTGACGATATAGGGCGCGATGAAGGCGAGAGCGATGGTGGCGATAAGGCCGGCGACGAAGGAGCCGATGGCGGCGGTGGCCAGCGCCGGGCCGCCTCTGCCCTTGCGGGCCATCTTGTTGCCTTCGAGCGCGGTCACGATCGAGGCGCTTTCGCCCGGCGTGTTGAGCAGGATCGAGGTGGTCGATCCGCCATACATGCCGCCATAATAGATGCCGGCGAACATGATGAGCGAGCCGGCGGGATCGAGCCTGTAGGTGACGGGCAGAAGCAGAGCCACGGTCAGCGCCGGCCCGATGCCGGGCAGAACGCCGACGGCGGTGCCGAGCGTGACGCCGATCAGCGCATAGAGCAGGTTCATGGGTTGGGCGGCAACCTCAAGACCGTGCAGCAGGAATTCAAAGGTACTCATGGACAGATGTCCCCCAAGTGGACCCGATGGGCGGGCGGAACGGCTGGCATATGCGTCATTGCGCGCCCGCGGTTTCCTGTGATCTCAAATTTTGGTCGGAATGGCTGTTAGAACAACAGCCGTTCCAGAGGCCCGGCGGGCAGCGAAAGCTGCAGCAGCCGCGCGAAGATGAACCAGATGAAGAAGCTCAGGGCGATGCCGATGGGGATCGAATACCAGAGCTTGCGTTTGCCGAAGGCGCGCGCCGTAAAGGCGAAAAGCAGGCCGGTGGCAATGGAAAAACCCGCGACGTTGAGCAACAGCATCTGCGCGGCAAGGCCGGCGACGACCCAGATAACCGGGGCGATTTCCTGTTTGTCGCGGTCGGGAAAATCCCCGCGCCAGGCCTCAACGGCCGTCCACAGCGCCAGGCCGACAAGACAGAAGCCGATGGCGTAAGGCACCGTCGCCGGGCCGACCGGCGAATAACCGGTGACACTGGCGAGACGGGCGCTGTCCCAGAAGATCACGCAGGCGATGATGACGAGGAAGATGGCGATCGCCAGCGCCGCCCAGTCAGGGCGGCGCTTTTGATGCTGCGAAGGGTTGGAACCCTGGCTCATTTTACCAGTCCGATGTCTTTGAGGATGGCGGCGGTGGCGTCGGTGTCCTTGGCGAGCTGCGCCTTGAATTCGTCACCGGCGAGATAGGTGTCCATCCAGCTCTTGGTCTTCAGGGTTTCCTGCCACTTGGCGGATTTCACCAGCTTTTCGATGTCGGCATTGACGGCCTTTTCCTGCTCCGGCGTCAGGCCGGGAGGAGCGGCGACCATGCGCCAGTTCTGGACGACGACATCAAGGCCGCTTTCCTTCAGCGTCGGCGCATCAACGCCTTCCAGCTTCTCTTCACTGGAAACCGCGAGCAGGCGCAGCGTGCCGGCCTTCACCTGGCTTTCGAATTCGCCGTAGCTCGAAATGCCGGCGGTTACCTGCGAGCCGAGGATCGAGGCAAGCGCTTCGCCGCCGCCGGAATAAGCGATGTAGTTGATCTTGGTCGGATCGACGCCGGCCGCCTTGGCGATCAGGCCAACGGCGATATGGTCGGTGCCGCCGGCGGAGCCGCCGCCCCAGGAAACGCTGCCCGGATCCTTCTTGAGCTGGTCGATGAGGTCGCCAATGGTCTTCAGCGGCGAAGATGCCGGAACGACGATGGCTTCATATTCGCCGGTCAGACGGGCGATCGGCGTTACTTCCTTAAGCGTGACGGGCGCGTTGTTGGTGAGGATCGCGCCGACCATCACGTAACCGCCGACGATGAGGGCGTTCGGGTTGCCCTTCTGCTGGCTGGCGAACTGCGCAAGACCGATGGTGCCGCCGGCGCCCGGTACGTTCTGCACCTGAACGCTCTTGGAAATGCCTTCTTCCTGCAGCACGGTCTGCAGGGAGCGCGCGGTCTGGTCCCAGCCGCCGCCGGGATTGGCCGGGGCGATGATGGTGTAATCCGCTGCAACCGCCGGAAGCGCGATCACGCCCGCCAGGAATGTGCCGATAAGAAAATGCTTCACTTGGAAAACCCTCCTCAGGTGCCCTTTTTGGGCGTCGTTTTTCGTTTATGCGGGGGGCTTTTCGGACGCGTCTGCGCCGGCGCTGAATGCTCAGCGTGGGGCCTTGGCAATCCTGGATTTCCTCCCGCATCTTCTTCCGCCTCCACGGAATGAAGAAGAATTGCAGAGCATCACAGAAAGCTGTCATCTAACTGACGCTACGCAAGTCCTTGCGCATTTACTCTCTATTAATTTGTATCGGACGTCTACTGTGGCGTGTGGGATGGCTTTGTTTTGCGCCTTTGAAGCTTGCTCCACACCCTCATTCCTGTGCCTGTCACAGGAATCCAGCCGACGCGCGTCTGCGCGGCGAGAAGAGTCCTTTCAGCCCAAGGACTTGGTCTGGCTAGATTCCTGTGACAAGCACAGGAATGAGGGGGGAAACTACTGCGACCGCAACGCCTCATTCCAGCGCTCAATCAGGCGGCTGCGTTTCACCTGGTCCAGATAGACCATCAGGCCGGGGCTGACGGGCACGGGGCGCAATTGCGCGCCGTGGATGGCCTGCATGGTGTTGGCGGTGTTTTCGCCCGCCACTTCCGGGCTGACGGCGGGGATCTGTAACTGCCGGGCCATGATCGTCTGGCCCTCCTTCGACATGAAGAATTCGAGATAACGGCGGCCGAGGGCCGGGTTGGCGGCGGCTTCCGGCACCAGTCCGATACGCGACATGACGACGGTATAGTCTTTCGGCAGCACGATGCCGACATCGGGGTGGCGCGAGGCCCAGTCCGCCGCATAGGAGCCGAGAATATTGTAACCGAGCACGAAACGTCCGTCGGAAACGCGCTCCAGAATGGCCGAGGAGGTGGAATAGACCTTCACGCCCGCCGCGCCCATCGCCTTGATGACGTTCCATATATCGCCGAACTGCTCCTGATCGCGCGACATGAACAGGAAGCCGACGCCGGAGCGTTCGATGTCGTAAGTTGCGATGCGGCCATGCACTTGCCTGGCGTGGCGTTCGAGATAATCGACGAATTCGGCGCGGCTGGCTGGCGGTTCTTCGGTGGTGAAGCTCGGCTTGTGATAAACGAAAACCGCCGGCTCGAAGGTCAACGCGTAAGCGGTGTTGCGCCAGTTGGCCCAGGCGGGCCAGCGGGCGCTCATGGCGAGATCCGAGCGCTGGGCATAACCGTCATTGCTCAGCTTCACCTGCAGATCCATGGCAGAGGAAAAGGCGAAATCGGCGGTTTTTTTGCCGGCGTCGGTTTCCTTCACGATGCGGTCGTAGATTTCGCCGGTCAGCATATCCTCATAATGGACGGCGATATCGGGGTTGGCCTTCTGGAAACCCTCGATCATCGGCGTCGCCAGCGGTTCATCCAGCGAGGAATAGACCACCAGCGTTTTGGCATCCGCCTTGCCGGAGGGGGCCGGAAAGATGGCGACTTGCGCAAGCGCCGGCGAGGCCATGCAAAGACAGAGACAGAGAAGAAGGCAGATACGCATGGAAAAGATCATGCAGCAGGCGCTGGCCATTCACAAGCGGTAAGGGTCTGGTTAAACTCGGCAATGCTGTGGGAGGGAAGATTTGCGTATTTTGCTGGTCGAGGACAATCAGGTGCTGTCGGAGGGATTGTCGGCGCTGCTGCGCGGCACCGGTTATGCGGTGGATGTGGTGTCCGATGGTGCTTCCGCCGATGCGGCGATTGCAGCGGAAAGTTTCGATCTGGTCATTCTCGATCTCAACCTGCCGGAAATGGACGGCATCGAGGTGCTGCGCTCCATGCGATCGCGCCAGGACAAGGCGGCGGTGCTCATCCTGACGGCGCGCGGCACGCCGGAGGAAAAGGTCAAGGGGCTCGATCTCGGCGCCGACGACTACATGATCAAGCCTTTCGACATCACCGAATTCGAGGCGAGGGTGCGGGTGCTGCTGCGCCGCAATGCCGGGCTGCGCTCATCCGCCCTCAGTTTCGGCAAGGTGCTGTTCGATCTCAATTCCCGCACCTTTTCGGCGGATGGGCGTCCGCTCGATATTCCGGCGCGCGAGGTGGCGCTGCTCGAAGTGTTGTTCATGCGTGCTGGCAAGGTAGTCGCCAAGGAAGCCATCGTGCAGTCGCTGACCGGCTTCGACGACGATATTTCCGCCAATGCCATCGAGCAATATGTCAGCCGCCTGCGCAAGCGGCTCGCGCCCCACGGGCTGACGGTGAAGACTGCGCGCGGCATCGGTTATTATCTCGAAAAGCTGCCGGAGATGGCTGAATGAGACAGGCCGCCTATTCGCTCAGGCGGCGACTTTTAGGCTGGCTTCTCATTTCCACCGCCATTATCGGCTGCGTTGCGCTGACCGATACCTGGCGCGAGGCGGTCAATACCGCCAATGTCGTTTCGGACCGGGTACTATCAGGTTCGGCGCTCGCCATTGCCGAGCGGGTGGTGGTGGCCGAGGACGGTTCGCTGGAAGTCGACATTCCCTATGTCGCGCTGGAAATGCTGACATCGGCCGCACAGGACCGGGTGTTTTACCGTGTCGACGGGCCGAACGGGCAATTCCTCACCGGCTACCAGAACCTGCCGACGGTGGAGAACCCGAAGGGCGATACCCCCGCCTATCGCGATGCCGTGTTCCGCGATGAACCGATCCGCATCGCCGCCATCAGGCGCTTCGCTTCCACCGGCATCAATTCCGTGCCCTTTTCCGTAACGGTCGCCGAAACCACCATTGCCCGCAGCCAGCTGGCGCAGGCGATCATCCTGCGCTCTGCGCTGCGCCTGCTGTTGATGATCGTGGGGGCGGCGATCATCGTCTGGATCGCGGTGACGATTTCGCTCAGACCGCTTTACCGGCTCAGCGAAGCCATTGCCGAGCGCAGCCCGAACGACCTGCATCCCATCCGCCAATCCGTGCCGGTGGAGGTGGAGAATCTGGTGGAGACGGTCAATTCCTTCATGGTGCGGCTGCAATCGGCGCTCGACGCGCTCCGGCATTTCACCGGCAATGCCAGCCATCAGCTGCGCACGCCGCTTGCCATCATCAGCACCCAGCTAGCGCTTTCCGCCCGCGCCGCGAGCCTTGAGGAAGCGCAGGCGGCGGCGCTGAAGGGTGGCGCTTCGGTGGCCCATGCCGAACATATCCTCGCCCAGCTGCTGCGCATGGCCAATATCGATGCCGCTGGCTCCAGCGAAAAACATGATTTTTCCGCAATCGATCTTGTGGCCGTTGCGCAGAATGTGACGGCCGATTTCGTGCCGCGGGCGGCGGAGGCCGGCATCGATCTCGGTTTCGAAGGCGAGGGCGAGGTTGCCATTGCCGCCGAGCCGCTCCTGATCGGCGAACTGATCGGCAATCTCGTTTCCAATGCCATCAATTATGCCGGTCGCGGCGCGGAAGTCACCGTCCGTGTCGGCAGGCAGGCGGGCGAGGTCTGGCTGGAAGTGGAGGATAACGGCCCCGGCATTCCCCCGGAAAAACGCGCCATGGTGCGCCAGCGCTTTGCCCGCGGCGAAGCCAACGCCGCCCCCGGCGCCGGCCTCGGCCTTGCGATCATCGAAGAGATAGCCGGGCTGTTCGGCGGGCGGCTGACGCTGGAGGATGGCGTGGAAGGGCGTGGGCTGAGGGCGCGGGTGGTGTTTGGTGGGCGGGGGGACGCTTAAGGATAATGTCGCCCAGACTGCCGGTGCTTACCCCATCCGCTCGGAAGCATAACTTCCCGGGCTTGGCGGGAAGACGACGGTGCGGTTGCCGTTGATGAAGGTGCGGTGGTGGATATGGGCGTGGATGGCGCGGGCCAGCACCTGGCTTTCCACATCGCGGCCAAGCGAGACATAATCGTCGGCGCTCTGGGCGTGGGTGATGCGCACCGTGTCCTGCTCGATGATCGGGCCTTCGTCGAGGTCGGCGGTGACGTAATGGGCCGTTGCGCCAATCAGCTTCACACCGCGCTCATAGGCCTGCTTGTAAGGGTTGGCGCCCTTGAAGGAGGGCAGGAAGGAATGGTGGATATTGATGATTTTGCCAGACATCTTCCGGCACATGTCGTCGGACAGAACCTGCATGTAGCGCGCCAGTACCACGAGCTCCGTGCCGCTGGTCTCGATCAGGTCCATCAGCTGGGCTTCGGCTTTGGGTTTATTCTCCTTCGTCACCCTGATGTGGTGGAAGGGAATGTCGTGGTTGACGACGACCTTCTGGTAATCGAAATGGTTGGAGACGACACCGACGATGTCGATCGGCAATGCGCCGATCTTCCAGCGATAGAGCAGGTCGTTGAGGCAATGGCCGAAACGGGAGACCATCAAAAGCGTCTTCATGCGCTGGCCGTCCGGATAGATATCCGCCTCCATGCCGAATTTTTCCGCCACCGGCTTGAAGCCGTCGGTGATGGCCTCAAGGGTGGCGCCTTCTTCGGAGATGAAGGAGACGCGCATGAAGAACTTGCCGGTCTCGAGGTCGTCGAACTGCGAACTGTCGACGATGTTGCAGCCTTTTTCCGCCAGATAACCGGAAATCGCGGCCACAATGCCACGGGTCGATTTGCAGGCTACGGTCAGAACATAGGATGTCATTCGTTTTCCCTCAAAGACGTCGCGCCAGCATCAGCCGGCGCAGTTCGGCGCGTTCCATAGCGCAGCTTGGCAGCGGAGCAAAGCGCCAAGGCGATGTAGCCAAAGTCATAGGGCGGGAAACGGGCACGCGCCGTGCCGGAAGCGACATGGAATGTTCCATGGCCAGCACAGCGGCGTCGGCTGTTTCAGCAGTGCCGTTGCCGACCTCAGGCGCGGCGCAGGCGCATCGCCGTGCGGCCGCGACCGTCGAGCAGTTCCAGCGTGCCGCGGCGCGGCTCCAGCCTGAAGGAGCGGGCGCCTTCCAGCGCTTCGATGAACTGCCGTTCCTGGCGCATGATGTCAGGCGCGCAGGCCATCTGGGTGGAAATCATCCGGCCGAAATCGACGCGGTTGCGGTTGATCTTCACCTCGCCGCCGATGCCGTTGCAACCGGCATTGCCCGAAACGCGGCCCTCGCGGGTAATTTCCAGCGTCGCCTGTCGGCGGCCGCGAACCCGCTCGCCACGGATGTCCTGCACCAGCCAGCGCCCGTCGATACCGGCTTCCGGCTCCGGCCGGCCCGGACCCGCGCCAACGCGCTCAAGCACGAGGTCGGTATCGTCGCGACCGCCGGTCAGCACCGAATAACGGCGGGTGGTGGTGAAGAGGAGCCGGTCGCGGTCGCGGATTTCGGCGCTCAGCGCATAGGAGCGGCGGCCACGGATGTCGCGGTCATCATAACGCAGCACGAAGGGCACGGACACCTGGCTACGCGGGCGGATGGTGGTTTCGGCAATCGTCTGCGACGGCGCATCCGCCAGCGAAACGTCGATCAGGCGCACGGTGACGGTTGCGCCCGGCGGCAGGGCGATGCGTTCGCGATAGGAAACGCTGCCGCGCAGGCTTGCCGGTGCGGCAGCCGCGCCGCCCGCTGCAAAAAGCGGCGCAAGCGCAACAAGCCCGGCGAAACTGCGGCGCGAAAGAAGAGGTTGGCGGTCGGTCATGGTGCTTGCTCCGTGCTGGTGCCGATCAAATTTCAGCGGATGATAAAAAACGGCACTGAACGGGCGATGAACCGGTGGTTGTTTTCTCACGCGTGAGCCGGAGAGGTCCCGGGCGAATGATGACGCGTGCGATTTTGAAAGCAGTGGGGAGGCAGCAGGCAGCCTCCCCACCGGACTCAGGCGCGGAAACCGTCCCGCAGCGCTTCGAACTTCGCCAGCTGCCCGGCCAGCAGTTCCTTGTTCTCGTCCCGGCGGACGAAAATCTTGAACATGGCGCTGCCGGCGGCGTTCATGAACCAGACGGAACAGGAGCGGCGGCCGTGGAAGCCGCGGTCGACGAAGGCGATGCCGGCGCAATTGTCCTTCTTGATGTGACCGCCGATGGGGCTGTCGCCGTGGATGTTGAACCAGCCGTGGCTTTCGCTGCCTTCCGGCAGGTGGCCCGGCACTTCGAACACGATATCGCCGGTCTGCACGATCATCAGGACTTCGCCCCAGCCGCGCATCTCGTTCCAGATGGCGTCGAAGCGGTCGGCGGCAGCGGAAACGGCGGCGCCTTCCGGCAGGATCGCCAGAATTTCGGCCGGCGTCACCTCGGCCTTGGCGGCGATGGCCTCCACGATACCATCGGGCTTTTCGGCGAGCGCAGCGGCGGCGCGGGCCTGCCTGTCGTCGTCGGTCTTTTGGGCTGCAATGCTCATCGGGCGGCCTCAGGCGGCAATCGAACGGCGTTCGCCATTCTTGTCTTCATGGATGATGACGTCGAAGCCTTCGAAATGCGGGCCGGAGAGATATTCCACCTTGCCGCGGTTTTCGCCGGCCTTGGCGTGGGCGGCGCGGAACTGTTCGGATTTCGTCCAGGCGAGGAAATCGTCCTTGGTGGCCCAGACGGTGTGCGAGGCATAAAGCGTGTGGTCATCCGCCTTCGGGCCTTTCAGCATGTGAAATTCGATGTAACCCGGCAATTCGCTCAGATGCGATTTGCGCTCGCGCCAGATGGATTCGAAGGTTTCCTCATAACCCGGCACGACACGAAAACGGTTCATTGCGATAAACATGAAATTCTCCCTTTAAGTTTCCAGTTTGAGTCAGGATATCCAGCCGCAGGGAGGTTGGAAAGGGGTTCACGACAAAGCGAACAAATTTACTCCACTTATCGATTGCGCCGCCCATAAACATGTGTAAAGAACTCAAGATTAAATGACGCGGGCTAAACCGCGCCGGGTCGTGTTTCAGGATAGCGCCATGTTGAATTCCCGCCTTCGTTCCTTCGTTTTCGCCGCCCTCGTGCCCACCGCAATCGCCTTTGCCGCACCTGCCGCCATGGCTTCGGACAAGGGCAATCCGGAAGCGAAACGCATCGTCGCGGTGGGCGGTACGGTCACCGAAATCCTTTATGCGCTGGGCGCAGGAGACCGCGTCGTTGCGCGCGACAGCACCAGCAGCTATCCGGCCGATGCCTTTGCCAAGCCGGATATCGGTTACATGCGGGCGCTCTCGTCCGAAGGCATCCTGTCGCAGAAGCCCGATCTCATCCTCTCCGAAGACGGGTCCGGCCCGGCCGATGTCATCGCCATCCTGAAGGCAAGCGCCGTGCCTTTCGTCACCGTCGATACGCCGCCGAGCGGCGACGCCATCCCCAAAAAGATCGAGGATGTCGGCGCGGCGGTCGGTCTTTCTGACAAGGCGAAGGCGCTGGCTGCCGAGACCAGGGCCGGGCTCGATGCGCTAGCCAAGGATGTTTCGGCCGTGCCGGAAAAGGGCAGGAAGCGGGTTCTCTTCGTGCTTTCCACCGCCGGCGGCCGCATCATGGCGGCGGGCAAGGATACCGAAGCGGCCGCGATCATCGAAATGGCGGGCGGCATCAATGCGGCGCAGGAGATCAATGGTTACAAGCCGCTGACAGATGAGGCGGTCATTGCCGCAGCACCCGATCTGGTGCTGACCATGGCGCGCGGCGACCATGCCGCCAAGGCGGAAGAGATTTTCGCGCTGCCGGCCTTCCAGTCCACGCCGGCCGCCGCCAGCAAGGCGCTCATCAGCATGGATGGGCTTTATCTCATCGGTTTTGGCCCGCGCACGCCCGCTGCGGGCCGCGAGCTGGCAGCCAAGCTCTATCCTGAGGTGGTGAAGCCGTGAGCCTTGCCGCCTTGAGTTCCGCTGAAGGCAGGGTTGCGGGCGACAGATCCCGCCAGGGGGTCGTCACCCTCGCCGTGCTCGTCGGCATCCTGCTGTTTGCCTGTGGCGTGTCGCTGGTCAGCGGACCCACGGGCGTCGGCATGTCCGAACTCTGGGCTTATTTCACCGGCGGCGCGGATCAGCTCGATGCGCGCGACAGGGTCATTCTGGAGGCGGTTCGTCTGCCGCGTACGGCGCTCGGCATGTTGATCGGCGCGGGGCTTGCCGTTTCGGGGGCGATGATGCAGGGCCTGTTCCGCAATCCGCTGGCCGATCCCGGCATTGTCGGCGTCACCTCGGGTGCGGCTCTGTTCGCGGTCGCGGCCATTTCTCTCGGGGAAGGTGCGCTTGCCACCGTCGCCGTGTTTTTCGGCCCGCATTTTCTGCCGCTGATGGCGTTTTTCGGCGGGTTGCTGAACACCTGGGTGCTTTACCTGATCGCGACGAAGGATGGCGCCACCTCCACCACCACGCTCATTCTGGCCGGCATTGCGGTGGCGGCGATCAGCGCTGCGCTGATGGGGCTGATGATTTTCATGGCCGATGACCGGGCGTTGCGCGACATTACCTTCTGGTCGCTCGGTTCGCTCGGCGGGGCCACGCCCGCCAAGGTGTTCGCCACCTTGCCCTTCATCATCATCGTGCTCGCCATCATTCCCTTCGTTGCCCGCGGGCTGGATGCGCTCATTCTCGGCGATGCCGCCGCCTTTCACATGGGCATTCCGGTGCAGCGGCTGAAGCGGATCGTCATTCTGGCCGTTGCCGCCGCCTGCGGGGCAAGCGTGGCGGCGGCCGGTTCCATCGGTTTTGTCGGCATCGTCGTGCCGCATCTTCTGCGGCTCGCCATCGGCCCGTCGCACCGCTTCCTGCTGCCGGCCTCCGCACTTGGCGGGGCGGCGCTTCTGCTTCTGGCCGATAGTTTCGCCCGCACCGTCGCGTCACCGGCGGAACTGCCCATCGGCGTCGTCACGGCGCTCATCGGCGCGCCGGTCTTCCTGTTCCTGCTATTGGGACGCGACGGCTTTTCCATGCGGAACATGTCATGATCCGGGCCGAAAACCTCACCCTCATCCGCTCCGGCCGCCGGCTTCTCGATGCGGTCAGCGTCGATCTGAAGCCCGGCAAGGTCAATGTCATCATCGGCCCCAACGGTGCGGGCAAATCCACGTTGATGAAGGTTCTCTCGGGCGAGATGCGCGCCGAGGGCGGTTCGGTGACCTATAACGACATTGACCTGCCGGCCTTCACGCCGGTCCAGCTCGCCCGTCTCAGGGCCGTGCTGCCGCAGAGCACCCAGCTTGCTTTCCCCTTCACCGCGCTCGAAATCGTGCGGATGGGGGCTGTCGCACAGGGCTCCCGCGCGCCGGAAGAGCAGGCCCGCCGCGCGCTCGCCAGGGCCGGGCTGCGCGGTTTCGAGCAGCGGTCCTACAACATGCTCTCCGGCGGCGAACAGCAGCGGGTGCAGTTTGCCCGGGCGCTGGCGCAGGTGCCGAACCCGATGGAAAATGGCGAGGCGCGCGCGCTCTTCCTCGACGAGCCCACCGCAAGTCTCGATATCGGCCACCAGATCGCCGTGCTGGAAACGGCGCGCGATTTTGCAAGCGGCGGCGGGCTGGTGCTCGCAATCCTGCACGATCTCAACCTTGCGGCGGAATTCGCCGATCAACTTATCGTCATGCATGGCGGCCGGGTGACGGCAAGCGGCCCCTCGCTGGAAACGATCAGCGACGAGACGATTGCAAGGGTCTATGGCATCGGCGGTGTCGTCGGCCGGCTGCCGGCGCGGCATATTCCTTACGTGTTGCCGCAGTCGCGCCACCGTTAAGGACCTGTCCTTCGCCTCAGCTTTCCGGGCGGGTGGCGATAAAGAGCGCCGAGCCGAGCATGACGGCGGCGACGATGGCGGCCCGCAGCGGCGGCGGCTCGCTCAGAAACCAGAAAGCGGCGTAACTGACGGACATGGCAGAAAGCGCTGCGACCTTGGCGTTGCGGGCGATTGCGCCGCGTTCGCGCCATCGCCGCAGCGAAGGGCCGAATCTGGGGTGGGCCAGCAGCCATGCCTCGAGTTTTGGCGAGGAGCGGGAAAAACACCAGAGCGCCAGAAGCAGGAACGGCGTGGTGGGCAAAACGGGAAGAAACGCGCCGACAATGCCGGTCGCGACCATAAGCCAGCCAAGACAGAGGTATAAAAGGCGCATGCCTAGCCGGTATCATGAGTTCACCACTCAGGATAGAGCGGCAGAACCAAAACCGTGCGGTCTCGTTGCCGCAGGTCCCAACCGCACCGGAAAAACTAAGGGGGTTTTTGCCATCACATTTGCCGTGATCGGGCCGTTACGTCCTGTCGCAGAGTGCCTTTAGGGTTGAAAGCGAAGCACGCAGTCTTTATCCCCTTGGGCCGCGATGCCCGGAGCATAACCGGGCCGTCAAAGCTTAAGAAGAAGAAGGAAAACACCATGGCCAAGCTGATCCACTCGATGGTCCGGGTGCTGGACGAAAAGCGTTCGGTGGAATTTTACAGGCAGGCTTTCGGGCTTGAGGTTGCGGAACGCGCCGAGTTCGAAAACTTCACGCTGATCTATCTCAGCAATGCCGAGGGCGATTTCGAGCTGGAACTGACCGTCAACCGGGGTCGCGAAGTGCCCTATGCGCTGGGCGACGGCTATGGTCACCTTGCGGTCAGCGTGGCCGACGTGGATGGCGAGCACCAACGCTTCACCGAGATCGGCCTTTCCCCCGGAAAAATCATCGAAGCCGATTATAAGGGCCAGCCTTTCGCGAAATACTTTTTCATCTGCGATCCGGACGGTTACAAGATCGAGGTGCTGCAACGCGGCAACCGGTTCAAATAAGCTCTGATGGAGGCGGGCATGGCAGAGGCAGGCGTCAAACTCGAAGATAGCTGGAAACGCGTTCTTTCCGGCGAATTCGCCAGCCCCTACATGATCAAGCTGAAAGAGTTCCTGCTTGCCGAAAAGACCGCCGGCAAGCACATCTTCCCCAGGGGTGCGGAATATTTCCGGGCGCTGGACCTCACGCCTCTCGATGAGGTCAAGGTCGTCATTTTAGGCCAGGACCCCTATCACGGGCTCGGCCAGGCGCATGGGCTGTGCTTTTCCGTTCAGCCCGGCGTGCGCATTCCGCCCTCGCTCGTCAATATCTACAAGGAATTGCAGAGCGATCTCGGCATTCGCCCGGTGGGTCACGGCTTTCTGGAAAGCTGGGCGAAACAGGGCGTACTTCTGCTCAACAGCGTGCTGACGGTGGAAGAATCCCGCGCAGCCTCCCATCAGGGGCAGGGCTGGGAAAGGTTCACCGACGCCGTCATCCGCGCCGTCAACGACGAATGCGACCATGTCGTCTTCCTGCTCTGGGGTTCCTATGCCCAGAAGAAGGCGGCCTTCGTGGATCAGCGCAAGCATCTCGTGCTGCGCTCGCCGCATCCGTCCCCGCTTTCGGCCCATAACGGCTTTTTCGGCAATGGCCATTTTTCCAAGGCAAACGCCTTTCTCGTCTCCCATGGCCGCGATCCGATCGACTGGCAATTGCCGGAAACGGTGGGAAGCGACAAAAACCTTCTCTAGATACTCATAAAATATCTTTACGCTTTGCGGTTGTCGGGATTAAAGATAACCGGACTATGAAGTGAAGGATTATGCCCGTGTCTCTCCTGTCTGCCGAAACCTCCGTCTCGCTGCCCGATCCGTTGTCGATCGTCGATGCTTTCGAGGATCATTTTTCCGAGCATATGGAGATGGAACGCGAAGGCGCGACAGTGCGGTTCAAGACGGAATACGGCCATGGCAGCTTCAGCGCCGAGGGCGGCCGTTTCGCCGCAAGGGTGAGCTGCATTTCCGAACATATATTGATGTCGGTAAAGGCCATGGTGGCCGAGCATATCGTCGAATTCTCCGGCGAGACGGGGCTGGATTTCCGCTGGAGCGGCCATGGCGCGCAGCAGCGTGAGCTGCCCAATCTCTTCGTCGGCAAGGTTGCCCGCGCCTATAATCTGACGCCGCATATGCGCCGGCTGGTGGTTTCCGTCGAAAGCGGCATCGAAAGGCTGCTCTCCGGCGGCATGCATGTGCGGCTGCTTCTGGTGCCGGATCAGGCCCGCGCGCCGGTCTGGCCTTATCTTGCGCCCACCGGCGCCATCGTCTGGCCGGCGGGCGACGATCTTCTCACACGGCGTGTCTACACCATCCGTTCCGGCGATATCGCGCGCGGTGAAGTCGATATCGATTTCGTCATGCATGAGGGCGACCACATGCCGGGTGCGACCTTCGGCGCGAAGGCGAAGCCCGGCGATGTTCTCGGCATCATCGGCCCGAGCGGCGTCTGCCCGGAAGCCGAGCGTTATGTCTTTGCCGGTGACGAGACGGCGCTGCCGGTGATGCTGCGCATGGCAGCCGAAATGCCGGCCGGGAAAAAGCTCAGCGTCTATGCCGAGATCGACGATGAAGCCGAGCGGCAGGAGATCGTCTGCGCGGCAAATGTCGAGTGGACATGGCTTTATCGCCGCGGCAAGCCCGCCGGCACATCCGGCCTCATCGAAAAGGCGCTGCGTGACCACGCCTGGAGCGCGGATCATGACGGCCTGCACGTCTTTGTCGCCTGCGAAAAATCCGAGGCGAGGGCGGCAAAATCCTTCCTCACCGACGAGATTGCTTTCCCGAAAGCATCGCTGCGCGCCGTCGGCTACTGGACTTTGGGCGTCGCCGACGATCATTGAGCTGCCCTATCGGGCTCGTTGAACAGTCGGTTTTATCGTTCATCATTCGGGAACAATCCGTTCCCGTTGTCCACTCTATGCCTGAGAGCGCTGTTACCCCATCTTTACGCCATGAACAGGGCAGGCCCCAACCGTGAGGCCCGCCAGGCAAAAGGGGTTTATCATGCTCAACCAGATCAAGGGCCTGCACCACGTCACGTCCATGGCGGCGAGCGCGCGCCAGAACAACAGTTTTTTCACCGATACGCTCGGCCTGCGCCGGGTGAAGAAGACGGTCAATTTCGACGCGCCTGACGTCTATCATCTTTATTATGGCGATGAAGTCGGCACGCCCGGCTCCGTCATGACCTATTTTCCGTTCCCGCATATCACCCGCGGCCGTCCCGGCACCGGTGAGGTGGGCACGACGCTGTTTTCCGTTCCGGAAGGATCGCTCGGCTACTGGCAGGACCGCCTTTCCAAGGCCGGCGTGGATGGGTTGAAGGCCGATGAAGCCTTCGGCAACAAGCGCCTGCATTTCGCGGGTCCCGATGGCGACGGTTTCGCGCTGGTCGAGGTCAGGGACGACAACCGTGCGCAGTGGATCGGCAATGGCGTCGGCGCGCATCAGGCGATCCATGGGTTTCAGGGTGCTTCGCTGCGTCTTCGCGATGAAGGTGCGACGGCCGAGCTTTTGAAATTCATGGGCTATCAGGAAGTGGATCGTCAGGACGGCGTTCTGCGCCTCGGCATTCCCGGCGGCAACGGCGCCGACTTCATCGACATCGAAACCATGCCGAATATTTCTGGCGCGCGGCTGGGTGCGGGGTCCGTGCACCACATCGCCTTTGCGGTCGAAAACCGCGAAAAGCAGCTGGAGGTGCGCAAGGCGCTGATGGATACCGGCTATCAGGTGACACCGGTGATCGACCGCGATTATTTCTGGGCGATCTATTTCCGCACGCCGGGCGGCGTGCTGTTCGAAGTGGCCACCAACGAACCCGGTTTCGACCGCGACGAGGACACCGCCCATCTCGGCGAGGCGCTGAAGCTGCCGAGCCAGCACGCACATCTGCGCTCCGTGCTTGAAGAGCATCTGGAGCCGCTGGGGGACGAAAAGGGGGCTTAACCTCTCGATAGCGCTTGGCAGGAAATTGCCGCGTTTTTCTTCTCCCCGTTTGGGGAGAAGGTGGCCCGAAGGGTCGGATGAGGGGGCAACGTTGCCGAATTTTACGACCCTTGCCCCCTCATCCCGCTGCCGCGACCTTCTCCCCGGCGGGGAGAAGAAGCAGGCGGCACCCGCTCGCTCCACATGGCTGAAGAAGCCGTGCGGAAGCCGTTAAACCTCTCCTTCCAGAAAGGATTATCCGATGAACAAGGAAACCTATTTCCACAAATCCCGCGCCGGTGCCGCCGGCGCGCCGCTTTTCCTGGTGCTGCATGGCACGGGTGGCGATGAGAACCAGTTCTTCGACTTTGGCTCCCGTATTTTGCCGCAGGCCACCGTCCTCTCACCCGTCGGCGATGTTTCCGAACATGGCGCGGCGCGTTTCTTCCGGCGCACGGGCGAGGGCGTTTACGACATGGTCGATCTTGCCCGGGCAACCGCGAAGCTGGCGGATTTCGTCAAGGCAAACCGCGAGCATTACCAGTCCGGACCAATCATCGGTCTCGGCTTTTCAAATGGCGCGAATATTCTCGCCAATGTGCTGGTCGAACAACCCGAGCTTTTCGATGCCGCAGTGCTGATGCATCCGCTTATCCCGTTCGAGCCGAAGATTTCCCCGGCAAAACCCACACGCCGGGTGTTGATCACGGCGGGAGAGCGGGATCCAATCTGCCCGGTGCCGCTGACGCAGGCGCTGGAAAAGAACCTTCAGGCGCAGGGTGGAACCGTGGAGACGGTATGGCATCCGGGCGGGCATGAAATTCGCTCCAGCGAGATCGATGCCGTGCGGGAATTTCTCTCGGTTTACGGGGAGTAATGCTGTTTTCCGTCATGCCGGCCTCGAGCCGGTATCCAGCCACGGCGCGTCTGCGCCGTGAAAAGGGTCTTTCGCGATCAAGGACTTGATCGCACTGGACCCCGGATCTAGTCCGGGGTGACGGAGTGTGGGTGATGTGCCGTCAAGCAATTCTTCGCCGCAGGCAGGTTAAATCGACCTGCACCCGCCTCAGCGATATCCGCATTGCTGCAGCTGCGCCTCGTAACGCAGCGCCATGTTGGCGGAGCGGCGGGCGGCCTTCTGGACCGCGGAATTGTTGCGCCAGCTGCCCTTCGCATAACCGGCATGGCCGGAATAATAAGCGAGGTAGAGATTATAGGGGTCGTTCAGCGAAATGCCGTTTTCGCGCCGGCTCTTGGCGTGATACCAGCCGACGAAGTGGATGGCATCGGTGAAATCGGTGCGGCTTGCCGACCAGCGGCCGGTTTCACGCTGGTAAACACTCCATGTGCCGTCCAGCGCCTGTGCATAACCATAAGCGCTCGACTGGCGTGTCCAGGGAATGAAACCGAGAAGCTTGGTGCGCGGCGGGCGCGCATAGGGGCGGAAGGCGGATTCGGTATAGATCGTCGCCATCATGACAGGCACGGGCACGCCGAATTCGCGCTCGGCTGCTTTCGCATCGCGCCGCCAGTTGTTGAAGATGCCGTTCCGCTGCTCGAAAATCGCACAGGCATTGGTCACCTGCGACGGTGCGGTGGCGCAGCCGGCCAGAACGAGCATCAGAAAAACAACGGCAAATACGCCACGCATAACGGAACCCTTTCGTTCCGCTATTCTTAAATTGCTAACCATTAACGTCGGGTTTTAAGACAAGGTTAATTCAAATGCCGTCGATCAAGGCCCTGTTAACCCGCTGAAAATTCCTGTGGCCGGGATGGGGCGAAACCGCCTCCCGGGCGCCTTTTTTAAGAGGCGTTCATCCCCGCGCGTCCACGGTCCCGCCGGCCCGGCTATACTTGGCCCATCCCGGTCATCAGGCGTGCGCGCGGCGCAAGGTGGACGGGGCAGGCGGCCGAAACCGGGGAATTTCCCGATGTCACGGTTGAGGCGGCCGGCATGTGCCCATCCTCCAAACAGGAACCGGTTTGGCGGGCGGGTCATATGTTTCAAGCCGGGGCCGCATCGTCTGCAAACCCTGCAATACCCTTTGATACCCCCGCAGCGATGCGGCCCCTATATCGCTTGCCAACGTTGCCGCGGAATTCGCGGTGACGGTATCGGCGCATATTCGAAAGAAAGCGTCCGCTGTACAAAAATGAAAACCGATAAAATTGTAGCAATCGGCTTAAAGCGGCTGAAAACAGTGCTGTGCCATTGTGGGATCACAGACGGGGAGCGGCCCTTCAAGAGGCGCTCCACAAACAGAAATCGAGACCGGCACAAGCCGGCGGATCGCAAACGGGGTATGAAATGCTGAAGAAGATTATTGCTGCCGCCATCTGCGGAATTGCCGTTGCTTCCATGTCCAATCATGCCGACGCGGCTGGCGCCGCCGGTTTTGCCCGCGGTTTTGCCGCCGTCGAGAAGTCTGCGGTGACGCAGATCGGTGTTTCCGCGCCGGGCGGTTTCGATGGCTGCGTTCTTTCCGCCGGCCAATGCGTCTCCACCATCGCCGCGCCGCTGACCGGTGAGCGTCGCGAGGAACTGCTGCGCGTCAACCGCGATGTGAACGCCGCCATGGGCGCGCTCGATGATTATTTTTCCGGCTTCGCAACTGATGTTCCGGCAACGCCGTCGTTGAGCCTTGGCGATTGCGGTGATTGCGCCGCGATCAAGCGCACGGCCCTTGCCGGCGCCGGCTGGTCCTCCAGCGCGCTGCGCCTTGCCTTCTCGCTGAACAATGACGGATCGCTCGAAAAAGTGCTGATCGTCACCACCGACAAGGGCGATATCGTTCTCGGCAATGCCGTCTTTTCTCCGGCCGAGCGCGAAACCGCGCTTTAAGCCCATCTTTTCATGCCTGCCAGACTGCGCCGGTTTTCCTGACCCTGTTGGTTCAGGAAGCCGGCGATTTTTTTCGTTCCGCGACGGCAATGCCCGCCAGCGCCATGATGAGAGCGACGATCTGGTAGGTATGCAGCGTCTCGCTGAGCACGATAACCGATAGCAGGGTGCCGAAGACCGGCACGAGGTTGATGAAGAGGCCGGCGCGGTTGGCGCCGATCTGCTCCACGCCCTTGATGTAGAGGATCTGCGCGATGAGCGACGCAAAAATGGCGGCATAGACCACCAGCACCCAGCCCTTCTGATCCGGCCAGACGACGCTGTCGCGCGACACTTCCCAGAAGACCAGCGGCACCGAGGTGATGAGGGCGAAGAAAGCGGGGATGGCCATCAGCGTGCGCCAGTCGACGGCCGGTTTCCAGCGCAGGATGACGGTGTAGATGGCATAGACCAGCACGGCGAGCAGCATGACGGCGTCGCCGACATTCATTTCCAGCTGCAGCAGCGAGACCGGGTCGCCGTGCGAGGCGAGCAGCGCCACGCCTGATATGGTGAGACAGAAGCCGACGATCTGGCCGAACAGCACGCGGGTGCGGAACAGGATGAAGTTCAGGACGAAGATGACCATGGGAATGCCGGCCTGAATGACGGCGGCATTGATGGCCGAGGTGTGCTGCAGGGCCGTGTAGAGAAACACGTTGAAGGCGGTGTAACCGACGCTGCCGAGCACGAAGAAATAGGGCAGGCGCTTTTTCACCACCGGCCAGTCCTTGATCAGCTGCGGCACGGAAATGGCGAAGATGATGGCGACGGCGAAGACCCAGCGCAGGAAGGTGAAGGCCATGGGGCTGATGTGGCCGACGGCGAGCTTGCCGGCAACGGTGTTGCCGCCCCAGCAGAGCGTGGCGATGATGAGGGCGATAT
>Ga0209371_1000735_pt1 | contig 27499 bp, 23 predicted proteins | sample AgamicAtAmrz_FD_187165 | JGI IMG/M metagenome (GOLD analysis project Ga0209371, IMG submission 187165) | Agave microbial communities from Guanajuato, Mexico - At.Am.rz (SPAdes) (version 2) | ecosystem: Host-associated > Plants > Roots > Rhizosphere | place: Guanajato, Mexico | collected 2012-06-07
CGTCCCAGAGCAACACCCTCGCCACGTATAGCAGCCTCAGTCGCCATGCTGCCAAGAGTCCATAAGGGGCCGTGATGGCAGCAAAAATTTTTTTCTCCGGCCATTTCAAACCACGCCTCCCAGTTCGCCAGCATTCTGTATTCATGAAGAAGAATGCAGTTTGAAAGTTCCTTAATTTCTGTCAGACCATTATGTTCTTTAAGAAAACCCGGGCTACAGACGGAAGTAACTGTTTCATCGAAGATACGCTCATACGAAGCGTCGCGGTAATGGCCAAGACCGTAACGAATGGCTGCATCTACCTGACCATCATTGAGATCCACATTACTGTCAGTAACATCCAGCTGAATATCAAATCCTGGATATCTCTGTCTGAACCGACTCAGACGCGGTGCCAACCACTTGCTGGCAAATGAAACCGTTGTACTGACTCGTATACTTTTTGCAGGGTTCCTTCCGCGCAGACGCTCAGATTCGATCGTTAACTCACTCAGAAGGCGGGTAACAGTACGATGATATTGAGCCCCTTCCTGAGTCAGTATTATCTGTCGGGTCAGCCTGAAAAATAGTTTTAATCCCAGATGTTCCTCAAGCTTCCGGATTTGCCGGCTTATCGCGCCATGCGTTACGTGCAGCTCTGCTGCTGCCAGCGTCATGCTGGAAAGCCGCGCTGTGGCTTCAAAAGCACGCAGAGTCTGCAATGGGGGGAGGCGATCAAATATCATACGCGTGATAATAATTCACACGTAGTGTGAGAACAAATGATTTGTCAGGCCAGAGTCCGAAAATCAACATTAGCACATAGAAAACTCACATTGGTTTTACGATAAGCGGAGGAATGATGGAAAGCTTGTTTGTTTACGGAACCCTGGGGCCTGGCCGGCCTAATGCTCATATTCTTGAAAAGATTGGGGGGACATGGGAGGAAGGCCACGTTGGTGGTTCGTTATTAGATAAAGGTTGGGGTGCAGAGATGGGATATCCGGGGATCGTATTAGATGATTCCGGTAATCGTGTACAGGGTTTTATTTTCACGTCAGAGAATTTGCTTCTTCACTGGCACATACTCGATGAGTTCGAAGGTGTTGAGTATGAAAGGGTACCAGTAGAAGTAACGACATCTTCCGGACAGACTGTAAAATCATGCATCTACATGCTCAAAGCATAAACTATGAGACCTGCTGTGAGTTATTACACGATGGCTAAAGGATCTTTAGCAAACGATTCTTAACTCCTCATGCGTGATTCTTTGCCCTGATCGATGTCCGCATCTCACTTTAACGGGGGTTAAGCGCCTCGTTCATTCTGTACCAGAAGCGGGCATGGCTAATGTCAGTCCGTATTACTCGAAGAGCCGCAAAGCGTTATCAATAGCTGTGGCTATTTCGTCTTCTCTACGCCCGCCATTGATTGTAAAGCGGTTCTCAAAAACGAAGTGCGGAACCGAATGAACGCCTGCCGCAGTGGAGTTCGCCGTCTCTTGCTCAATTCGCTTGTGGCGGGGGGATCGCGTGCGATGACGCGGGCCTCACCCCTGCTGGATCCACAGGCTGAAGCACCATCTGCTAACACATCGGCATCGGCAATGTTTCTTGTCGCAAGGTAAGACGCATCCGTGATGGCTACGGCGAGCTGGTGCTGCGTACCGAGTTCTCAGACGGCCTGGATGATGGCGTGTGCAGCCTGTGTTGGAGAGGCGCAGAGCGGCCGACTAAGGTCCAGGTCGTAGCCGGACGCGCGGGCCTCGGCTTCAGGGCGAGCAAACGCCGACTTCGGATCTGTCACTCCTTATCGCGCATGTAGCAGGTCGGGGATGAAGAGTCCGGCGGCCGTTGTGTCCGGTAATAAAAGAACCGGATGATGGCGAAGATCCGTGACCGTCTCAGGGACGCGTTCCTGCAGACCCTTGTCGAGCCGGTGTAGGCTCACGAAACACCAGGGACAGGAGATCTCGGTATACAGGTCGACTGGTCACATGCTGCCGGTCTCCCTCTTTCGCGATTAGAGTGATTAGCGATACCCGGCGCGGCATGCACGAAAATCTTATCCGCGACCTTGTCCACCAGAAACTGAGCCTGGTCTGCCCCTGCCCGAGCCAACAGGACGACGGTCTTCTTTGTCGTCATGCTCTCTTTGCCAGCAGGTTTTTCACCGTCTTCTCGGTATGGGCGATGGCAGTCTTTGCTGCATCCGGGCCCTGCGCCGTGCCCTCGATGCGGACGAGCTCGACGTCTGTCAATCCGATGAAGCCGAGGATGTGCAGAAGATAGCGGGTCTGGAAATCGAAAGGTGCATAGACGCCCTCCGAGAAAACACCTCCGGCAGCAGTGACCAGATAAATCTGCTTGCCAGTCAGCAGGCCCTGGGGTACGCCTGTTCCATAACTGAAGGTGACCCCCGGCCAGGTAACATTGTCAATCCAGGCTTTGAGTTGCGAAGATGGACCGAAATTCATCATGCCCGATCCAATCACAATAATAATATCCGCAGCACGCAGTTCATTAACCAGTTCCATGGCACCTTCGACAGCTTTATTTTCTTCTGCTGTACGGGCATCAGGCGCCAGCACGCGGCCCTTGATATAGTCCGGCGTAATCTGCGGCGCCGGGTTAGCGACAAGGTTGCGAACGGTTAGCGAGCTCCCGAACTGCATCCTGATGCCATTGGCAATTTCCGTGGCGAAACGTGTGGAAAGGCTTTCAGCCCCGCGCGGACTGGACGTGATCAACAGGATTTTGCTCATAGTGACTCCGTGTGTGGTATAAAATAGATACCAGGTAACATTTTCATCCCCGGTTATCTATCGATACAGAGGATACTAAGATTCCTGTCGGCATTTCACAAGAAGGCACATCCATGTCACTGAGTCACAAAAACCTGCCCGAAGAACTACCTGCTCCTGATTCGGGAGGCTGTCAGGCCACCCGCGAGATACTGGATCGTATCGGCGACAAATGGAGTCTCTACATTATTGCCTCGCTGGCCAACGGGAAGCGACGCTTCAACGAGTTACGGCGTAATATTGAAGGCATTTCCCAGCGCATGCTGACGCTGACGTTACGCGGTATGGAACGCGATGGGCTTCTTACCCGGACGGTCTATCCAACCATTCCGCCACGCGTCGAGTACGAACTTACCGAACTGGGCAGGACGCTGTTAGATCCAGTAATGGCGCTCGTGAACTGGGCAAACGACAACCGGCTCGCCATCGCAGAGGCACATCAACGCTTTGACGACGCGCACAAACCGGACGCTCTATAACTTAGGGACGTAATTCAGGAAGTGATTGCGACCATTTGCTGGCTGATCCCGCTCCCCGATCTTAAGTGGACCTTCAGCTAAGCTGGCTAAGTCTGTTTTGTGCATGCCTAGACAGTACCGACCAGAAGAGAGTTCGCAATATCGAAGAAGCTTTAATGCGAAGAAACAAATATCGACGCTTGCTGCTCTGGCGGAACTGAGAAGTTACGTTGCATACGTTTTATCTCCTCGGCCGGGGGCAGGCCAAACAGACGTTTGAACTCGCGACTAAACTGCGATGGGCTTTCATAGCCAACGGCGTAACTCGCCGCAGCGGCGGTGATTTGTTGGCGTACCATTAGCATCCGAGCCTGGTGCAGGCGCACCGATTTCACATACTGCATCGGCGGCATTTTTGTTATCGCCTTGAAATGGGTATGAAACGTCGGCACGCTCATCCCGGCTTTCATCGCCAGTTGATTCAGTGTTAACGACTCCGCGTAAGTGGCATGGATGTGCTGTAGCACTTTACCGATTTTGCCAAACTGTCCCTGGAGGGTCAGCGCGGCGCGCATCGCATTGCCCTGTGCGCCCGTTAATACGCGGAAATAAAGCTCACGCACCCGCGCGGGACCGAGGATCGCCGCTTCAAGCGGATTGTTCAGAACTTCAAGCAAGCGCAGCACGGTCGTTTTTACCGCGTCGTCCATCGGGCTCGACATCATGCTTTGCGGGGCGGTGAGGGGAGGCCGGGTGTCATGCTGTTCAATCTGCAACATCAGTTCAGCGGCCAGTTGAAAATCCAGATGCATGTAAATCGCCAGCAACGGATGTTCTGCGGACGCATCGGTTTCCATCACGAATGGCACCGGTACCGAAACCGCCAGATAGTGCTGTTCATCATATAAATAGGTTCGCTGACCAAAATAGCCGCGCTTGCTGCCCTGGCAGACGATGACGATCCCCGGATCATAAAGCACTGGCGTTCTGGCAAGCGGGCGATCGGAACGCAAAATTCGGACATCAGGCATGGCGGTGAGGTTATACCCTTCCTTTACTGCCAGTGCTTTCATCATGTCTATCATTTCTGACATCACTTCACCTCATAAAATCAGGCAATAAAAATAGAATAAAAGGCCTAAAAATGCGGAACAACAGATAATACCATGCAACCTTCACTGTTAATGGGAGTGCTTGATATGGTATCTGCAAAAACGATTTTAATTACTGGCGTCAGCAGTGGCTTTGGTCAGGCGCTGGCGAGGGAAGCCCTGGTTTTGGGTCACCGGGTTATAGGGACGGTTCGTAACCGCGAAGCGCTACGGGCTTTCGAGGCGCTCGATTCGCAGCGGTCTTGTGGGTACCTGCTTGATGTCACGAACGTTGAGCGTATTGATGAAGTGGTTGAAGAGATCGAATCCACTATCGGCCCGATTGATGTGCTGGTGAATAATGCCGGTTACGGCCATGAAGGCATTCTGGAAGAATCTCCGCTCGCAGAGATGCGCCGCCAGTTTGACGTTAATGTGTTTGGCGCGGTGGCGATGATCAAAGCCGTGCTACCCGGCATGCGTCAGCGCCGCCGCGGACACATTATCAATATCACCTCGATGGGGAGTTTCATTACCTTACCGGGCATCAGTTATTACTGTGGCAGCAAATTTGCCCTGGAAGGAATATCAGAGGCGTTAAGTCAAGAGCTTGCCCCGTTCAGAATTCACGTCACTGCCGTGGCGCCCGGTTCATTTCGAACAGACTGGGCCGGGCGTTCAATGGTACGTAGCCCTCGCAGTATCCCTGACTATGACGCTTTATTTGAGCCCGTTCGTAAAGCGCGTGAGGAAAAAAACGGGAACCAACCTGGCGATCCCGTTAAAGCTGCTCACGCCATGCTGGCACTGATCGAGAGCCAAAACCCTCCTGCTCATCTGTTGCTCGGCAGTGATGCATTAAGTCTCGTACGACAAAAGCTTGAAACGCTGGGTAAGGAAATTGAACAATGGGAAAAACTAACCCGTTCAACGGATGGCTGATCGGTTTCGGATATTAAGTGTGCAGGGATAATCCATGATGGCCGTCATATGAACGGCCATTTTACGACAGGCGAGGGGGGATATCTTCCTGCGTATGATGAAGCCAACATCCGGTCCTTACTGTGAGTACAACGGGTTGATGCAACGCGATCCTTCATCAAGGGGAACGAAGCTATGCCACGAATAACGCGCATTTACTACGCGCCAGAACAGAAAGCGATTATCCGGGACAGATATAAGCAAGGTCATTCTCTTCATGATATCGCCAGAATGTTCGACAGATATCATTCTTTTATCCTGCCCACTATTGACCGGACTGAGGGATACCGTCCCGAAAGTGGCACTGGTTAACGCTTTCGCTTAATGGAAGAGAGGATATATCCAGCGGGCTGAGAGCAAGACGCAGCATCAGTGACATCGCGGTCAAATTATCAAGCGCTCCCTCAACGATTCGCCGCGAGATCAGGTACACAACAATACCGGGCAGCAAAAGCGGCGGCTACTGCATGGGAAAGTGCCCTGGGACCAAAACCTTGCACGCTAATTGAAAGCCCCACAGTGTGTAAAATCGTTGCAGGGAAGAGGCATCAGGACGGGTCGCCGGAACCAAACACCGGCTGGCTAACTCGCTGTTATCCCGATAATCAGGAAATGCATGTGTCACACGAAACCGGTTCATGGCCAGCAAAGACTTAACAGTGTTGCCAGACAGCTCAACGAATAGCCGGGAAAAACGCCAGACAATGAATAACCCGCATAGCGGTTCAAAAAGTGTGCTGCATCCCTGGGGTAAAGTCACAACGAGGAGCGGACGTTCGTATAGTGTAAAAATGGCAATGTTGCTGACATCATCAGCGCTGACCGCGAAGTGTTGACCATTTTGCAGGATGTCCGATGAATTCACGCAAAGCGTCGAGAAATACCGTAACTCTGGCAGGCGGGTGACGTAACGCGCGTAGGGCATATATTCCGGTAGAGGCATAGGGTTGCGAGGACATTTCCGGGAAGAGTTGTACCAGCGTACCACGGTTAATGTCATCTCCCGCCACCCAGTCCGGCAGGAACGCGATCCCCATCCCTTCCACCGCAGCCTGACGCATCGCTTCGAAATCATCACAGCCAAACATGGGTTGACCAGTGTTTTCTCTGGCCGGATGGCCAATCACCCTCGACCAGCAAAGCAGATCCGCCCCGTGGAGTTTATCGATTAAACGATGTGAGGCGATATCATCCAGCGAGGCGGGAAACCCCCTCTTTTCCAGATAGGCCGGGCTTGCACACAGCACACGGATTTGCGTTGCTATTTTGCTGGCAATCAAGGTGCTGTCAGCCATATCACCAATACGGATGACAACATCCAGGCGTTCTGCAACGGGGTCTGCCAGCCGCTCGGTCAGATCCAAATCGAGGCTCAGATCCGGATACTGGCGTGCGAGTGTTGCCATCACCGGCAGCACATAGCGTTTACCAAATGTGGGATAACACGCCACTCTCAGCACACCGCTTACTTCGCCCTTCATCGACGCCAGTTCCTGCTGCGTATCCGCCAGTGAATCGAGGATCTGTCTGGCGCGAATCAGCAGCATTTCCCCTGCATCGGTCAGGGTTAAATGCCGTGTTGACCGCAAAAATAGCGGGGTATCCAGGTAAGCCTCCAGCGCATCAATCTGCCGTCCTATCGAGGAGGGCGTGCGTCGGCGACGGCGACCAGCGCCTGAAAAACTGCTCTCACGGGCCACATCGACAAAGACGCCAAGGAACTCGGCAAATTTCTCTGATTGCATCTGTGCATTTCTTGCATAGCTGTTGTGGGGAGAACCATCTTATCAGTTATGTACGCTGAACATAATATCCCCTCAGCCGAATGACATTACACAAACACGTCCACGCTGAGGATAACAACCATGCAAAATCATCAATACGATCCCCTTTATCTTTTCATTGACGGTCACTGGATTGAAGCGGGTGATCGCGACACCGTCGCTGTGATTAACCCGGTAACTGAAGCCACCCTCGGGCGCTTGCCGCTGGCGACCGCCGCCGACCTTGAACGTGCCCTGTCAGCCACCCGTTCCGGCTTTGACGTCTGGCGCCATACCGTACCCGCCGAACGCGCCCGCATCATGAAGAATGCCGCCACCCTGATGCGCGAACGCGCTGAACATATCGCCTCGCTCATGACGCTGGAAGAAGGAAAACCCCTGGCTGAAAGCCGCGACGAAGTACTGCGTGCCGCCGACTATTTTGAATGGTTTGTGGAGGAAGCCCGCCGCATTGATGGACGCGTTGTACCGTCGAATCGCCCCGGTGTACTGCAACTGGTCAAAAAAGAGCCCATCGGCTCGGTTGCCGCCTTTACGCCGTGGAATTTCCCGGCTATTACCCCGGCACGCAAATTATCCGCAGCGCTGGCCGCAGGGTGTAGCGTGATCCTGAAACCCGGTGAAGAGAGCCCGGCGACGGCGCTGGCGCTGGCACGCTGCCTCGATGATGCCGGTCTGCCTAAAGGCGTACTGCAAATTGTATTTGGTGTCCCGGATCAGGTTTCCGCCACACTTATCGCCTCCCCGGTTATTCGCAAAGTGGCATTCACCGGTTCTGTACCGGTAGGTCGACTGCTTTCTGAGCGCGCGGCCACGGGTGTTAAACCGATTACTCTGGAACTGGGGGGCCATGGTCCAGTACTGGTTTTTGCCGATGCCGACATTGAAGCGGCAGCGGTTGGCGGGGCGGCTAACCGGTTCCGGGGCACCGGCCAAATCTGTATCTCTTCAACCCGTTTTCTTATTCAGCGTGGTGTTTACACACAGTTTGTCGAACGCTTCGTGAGAGCGACGGAGCAGCTGGTGATTGGCGATGGCATGGCGGAAAACACCCAGGTGGGGCCGCTGGCGAACATCCGCAGCTGGAAAAAATGGAAGCGCTGATTGCCGATGCTGTCGCCCTGGGCGCGAAAGTGCTCACCGGTGGGAAACGACTCAACCGTCCGGGCTTTTTCTTTGAACCCACAGTGCTTGCCGATGTGCCGAAGGAGGCTCGGATCATGCACGAAGAACCCTTTGGCCCGATTGCCGTGCTGCATCGGTTCGACACCCTTGAGGATGGACTGACAGAAGCAAACCGTCTGCCGTATGCCCTGTCAGCTTACGCTTTTACGCGTGACGCCCGTACCGTGCTGGATGTAGGGGATGGCCTTGAAGCCGGCATGATCGGTATTAATCAGTACCGCATGGTGGCGACGGAGCTGCCTTTCGGCGGCATGAAAGAAAGCGGACATGGTTCGGAGGGCGGTCGGGAAGGTATCGGTCATTACCTGGTGAATAAATTCATCAGCCAGATCTAATACACGCTATCACTAATAACAGAAGAGAAGAGGACCTGATCATGACATCTGTTGATTTTACTCGTCTGCGTGAAGCTGCACGCGCATTTACCCCTAAACTTTCCGACTTCGTTGAGCAACCGCTGTATTCCGATGTCTGGACAGATCCGGATCTGGCACCACGCGACCGTAGTCTGATTACAATCGCCTGTCTTATTGCGCTCAATCACTTCAGTGAGTTACCGGCCCACTTGCGTCGCGGCATTGAAAACGGTCTGACCAAAACAGAAATTTCCGCCCTGATTACACACATGGCGTTTTACGCAGGCTTTCCGGCAGCGATTACCGCTTCTGGCTATGCCAATGCCTCGTTCGACGAACAGGCATGAACGACAGGTTATTCATCTTCTTATTTCGGGAAACAGAATCATGAAAGCCATCACCTTTGAACAATTCGGTCCGGCCAATGTACTTAACCTCAGCGAAGTCGCAGATCCCCAGCTGCGGCCCAATGATCTGCTGGTCCGCACGCGTGCGGCGGGGGTCAACCGGGCCGATCTCACCCATCGACGCGGTGGGTATGGCCGCCCTGATTTTGGCGACTCGACGATCATGGGGCTGGAAATTGCCGGTGACGTTATTGCCGTCGGGGAGAATGTAACAGACTACCATGTGGGTGACCGTGTCATGGGGATCGTCGGAGGCGGAGCTTACGCAGAAATGGCTCGCATTGATCACCGGATGGCTATGCCAGTGCCGGCAGGTATGGACTATATCCATGCGGCGGCCATTACCGAGGTCTTTGTCACCGCGCATGAAGCGCTTATCCACCTGGGGAAACTGAAACCCGCGGAAACCGTACTGATCCATGCGGGAGCCGGCGATGTGGGAGGCGCCGCCGTGCAGCTGGCACATGCCACAGGGGCGACGGTCATTACCACCGCGAATGCGGCAGCGCACGATCTCGTTCGTCGCCTGGGTGCCGATCACGCCATTGATTATATGACGGAAGACTTTTCCGACGTTGTAGCCAGCATTACGGAGAACAAGGGGGTTGATCTTATTCTCGATTTTATTGGCGCACCATACTTTGAACGGAACGTGAACGCACTCAACTTTGGTGGGCGCCTGGTGCAGATTGGCATTATGGGGGGAATTGAAAACGCGAAGATCCCGCTGGATCGGGTGCTGTACCGCCATCTGCAGATTATCGGTACGGTAATGAAATCGCGTTCACAAGACGTGAAGCATGAGATGTCACGCCGCTTTAAAGAGTGCTGGTTAAGCCGCTTCGGTAAAGAGGGGCTAAGTCCGGTGATCGACAGCGTATTCCCGCTGGCTGAAGCCAGTAAAGCTCACCAGCGTATGGAAGATGGCCTTAACGTCGGAAAAATTGTGTTAACGATGTAGATGACGCGAACGAGAAGATTTGTCCCCTGTCTTTTCGTCGTAGCCCCTTCGCTATCCGACATGAACAGCCCATGCACGCCACTCAGGGCTGTTCAGTGTCAGAGAAGGCATGAAGTACCGTCAAAAACATGACGAGTGGGCTAAAAGCGATACGAGTGAAGATGACACTGACGGGGTGAGACGCCTTTTATTTTTTATGACGGTGATGACGGTGCGTGAAAACAGGTTATTGTTTGTGTTCACCCTGCTGACAGCCAGACCGGCTACAGAGACGTATACGGCGTTGGATTATTAGAGGAGACGAAGATGCACAGGGTAGGCTTACTGATTTCAGATCATTTTCAGGTTCTGGGGTTATCCACGCTCAGTATCTTTGAATTTGCCAATCAGGTAACTGGCGAACGGTTCTATGACTGTAACGTTTATTCCGAGTTCGGCGGTTCCGTGAAGTCATCCTCCGGCTTCGGCGTGGAAAGCCAGCCGATTGCTGTGGATATTGACGTGGATACCTGGCTTGTCGCGGGTGTACTGACTCCGCTGGAATTGCCAGCATCGCCGGGAATCGTTGATTTTCTGAAGGCCCATGTTCCTCGAGCACGACGGGTGGCGGGCATCTGTACCGGGGCGTTCGTGCTGGGACAGGCCGGTCTGTTATCTGAGCGGCGCGCCACGACGCACTGGGTACACGCTCAGAGTCTGAAGACCTTACATCCCACCACGCACGTTGAAGAAGACCGCATCTTTATCATTGATGGTCATGTCTGGACGTCTGCGGGACTCACCGCCGGACTCGATATGGCGCTTGGCATGGTAGAAAAAGATCTCGGTGCCGAGGTGGCTCGCACCGTGGCGCACCTGCTGGTTATGCATCACCGTCGTTCAGGCGGGCAGACGCAGCACTCAGAAATGCTGATGCTTTCCCCCCGCAGTGACCGCCTGCAGTCTGCTCTTGAATATGCGCGTAACAATCTCAGCAAAGCGCTGACCATCGAAGACATTGCGGATGCGGTCCATGTCAGCGCCCGGCAGCTCAGCCGCCTGTTCCGTTCTGAAACGGGTAAATCTCCTGCCAAAGCCATTGAGGGACTGCGACTGGAAAACGCCCGACTGTTGATTGAGCAGAGCAGGCTGTCGATGGAGGTCATTGCGCGCGAGTCTGGATTCCGCGACCGCCGCCATATGCGGGAAGCCTTCATCCGCGGTTACGGCATTCCGCCTCAGTCCCTGCGCACGGGTAAAGCCTGACCCCTTTTTGATCCTGCATTATTTTCCTCTCTGTTCATGGTAGCCGGCATTCCGGCCATCATGATGTCCGGAAACACGCCCTTTTTCGTCCGCCGCGCCGGTGCGTGACCGGGTACGATGAATTCACCAACCCGATAACTGAGAAGGTGAATATCATGACGCAGCAGACACACACCAACCGCGGTACCGCCGTAGTCACCGGCGCTTCGACCGGCATGGGCGCACTTTATGCTGGCCGCCTGGCACGCATGGGCTATGACCTCATTATCGTGGCGCGTAACCACAACCGCCTGAACCAGCTGGCTGAACACATCACTACCGACAGCGGCCGCAGCGTGGAAGTCGTTGTAGCGGACCTGGCCGATGCCGCCCAACTGGGCAAGCTGGAAAAAAAGCTGCATCAGGACGCGAGCGTCACACTGCTGGTTAATAACGCCGGTATCGGCACGCACACCCCGCTGCTAAAGAGCGGTGCCGACGAGATGACGGCCATGATTAACCTCAACGTCACGGCCCTGACCCGCCTGACTTACGCGGTGGTGCCAGGCATGGTCGCCCGAGGACGCGGGGCTATCATCAACATCGCCTCTATCGTCAGCATAGCCCCTGAGCTGCTAAATGGCGTCTACGGCGGCAGCAAAGCATATGTCCTGGCGTTCAGTCAGTCACTTCACCATGAACTGGCCAGTAAGGGCATTCAGGTGCAGGCCGTACTGCCCGGCGCTACCGCCACGCCGTTCTGGGAAAAGGGTGGTCTGCCGGTTGACCAACTCGATCCAAACATCGTCATGAGCGCGCAGGACCTGGTTGATGCGGCCCTCACGGGATTTGCCCGCGGCGAACTCATTACCATCCCGTCGCTGAAGGATGAGGCACTCTGGACCCGCTACGAGCAAGCGCGTCAGGCCATGATGCCGCACCTGGGCAGCGACGCGCCGGCTGAACGCTATCAGGCAGTATCAGTCCACTGACTGACCTTTTTCACTCCCACAACCTTAAAAAAACTCTCGCATAAGGAGTAAGACCATGAAGCTGACTCATAACACCATTTTCATCACTGGCGGCACCTCTGGCATCGGCCGTGCAATGGCAGAAAAATTTCATCAACTGGGGAACCAGGTGATCATCTCCGGGCGCCGCGAAGCGTTACTGAAGGAGGTCACCGCTGCCAGCCCGGGTATGGATTATGTCGTGCTGGACGTGACGCGTGCCGACAGTATTCAGGCCGCCGCACAGAGCGTGCTGGAACGCTATCCGGCGCTGAACGTGGTCGTCAATAACGCCGGTGTCATGCCGTTTGACAATGCGGCGGGCGAGCTGGATGACGCACAGGCGGTGACGCTGCTGAACACCAATCTCCTGGGGCCGGTTCGCGTCAGCGCAGCGTTTATTCAGCATCTCAAGCAACAGCCGGATGCGGTGTTGATCAACAACAGTTCGGTGCTGGCCTTTCTGCCGCTGGCGACCAACGCGCTGTATTCCGCCACCAAGGCCGCGATCCACTCCTACACCCTGTCACAGCGCTTCCTGCTGCGCGATACCGGTGTACAGGTCATTGAAATTTCTCCGCCGTGGGTAGATACGGATTTGATTTACAAGAGTGGCGACCCGCGCGCGATGCCACTGGATGAGTTTATCAGCGAGACGTTTGACAAGCTGGGCACGGATACCATTGAAGCCATCGTTGACCGCGTGCTGCCTGTCCGCGATAACCCGGGCGCCGATGAACATACGCTGGTGAACCAGTTTAACCAGTCCGTGGCGGATAACCCCATCCCTGTTCAGTAAACACATCAGGGGCTTCATGCCCCTGTTTTATATGCCGGAGATGAATAATGAACGCTGTCATCACGTCTTCCCAGCGCCGTGCCTTGCGCGCGCTCAGTATTGCTTACTTTGTACAAGCCACCGGTGCGCTGTCTGTCGCTGGCAGCCTGCCTGCTATCTCTGCGGCCTGGCAACTGACCGATGCACAGAGCGCGCGCTTACTGAGTATTTTCGGTCTGACCTTTGCGCTGGCTGCCCCGCTGGTTCAGGTGCTGTTTGGTCACCTGCATCGCCGCCAGCTGGTACTCACGGGTATCGTGTTGTTTGGTCTGGGGGCCTTCATTTTCGCGTTGTCACCCACCTACAGCGTGCTGATTGCCTCCCGGATGATGATGGGTCTGGGAGCAGGCTTTATCGGCCCGGTACTGGTCGCGTTGGGATCGGAGCTGGTTCCTGAACAGCAGCGAGGACGGGCTATCGGCATGGTGCTTCTCGGTGTATCCATGGCGAGTCTTGCCGGCATTCCGCTCGCCACATGGGTTGCTAGTCTGTGGGGCGCGAAAGCGCTGTTTGCGCTGGTCGGCGTGGTGAGCCTGTTGAGTGGTCTGAATGTCCTCCTGACGGTGCCAGATAAAAGTGTGGGGACGCGTATCCGGCTCAGTGAGATGGCCGGTGTGCTGTCTGAGGGGAAATACCTGACGGCCTTTCTGGTGGTGTTTTTTATTACTTCCGGCGTTTACAGCTTTTATTCTTTTATCGCTCCGCTGATCCGCGATACCTATGCTGGCGGGAAGCATGCGATCTCCGCAGCGCTGGCGGTGCTGGGCGTTGCAGGGGTAATGGGAAATCTCTGGGTTACCCGCGCATCGACACGCTTTACCTCTGAAAAATTGCTGCTTACGGGCATGACACTGCTGATAGCGGATACGGCGCTGATTACCCTGTTGCCGAAAGCGCTGGGGGTGCTGCTGGCGGCGCTCATTTTATGGGCCTTTGCCACTGACCTGCTCTGGCCCAGTCAACAGCGCAGGATCGTCGAACTGTCGTCAGTCCGGCATCGTGGTATTGCGCTGGCACTAACGAGTGCCTTTATGTTTGGAGGTATTGGATTTGGCTCAGCGGTAGCTTCATGGATTTATCCGGTAGCGGGATTTTACGGGCTTGCTGGTCTGTCTGTCGTCTTTATCGTGCTGGCGCTGGCCAGCCTGCAGTTATCAGAAAAGTTCAAAAAGCCCATTGAAATTGCTGCGCCTTGTAAGAATGAAGCCTGATCTCTGCTTCAGCGAGTACGCTTCCCTGCCTGGCCTCTAGAAACCAGAACCAGAGACAGAATGAGTGAGCTGGAGAGGTCGGGTAGGGGACAGCATCATTCTTCGTCCGTTTCGAGGTCATCCTGCCGTTGCGGCTGGCCAGAATGCTGAGTGAACAGAATGACACAGCCATCGTCACTCGTATCAGTACCGCAGGCGCCGTACTGGTAACTTATAATACGCGGGAGTTTGCGCATGTGCCGGAACGCTAATTTGTTCAGTTTATCGTGATGCATGTCATTTAACGCGCCGCAATCGGCTTACGAGAAATTATGTACGCTTCTTGCTCATAGCTACCGGTCAGATGGTTCACATCACAGCGTTTGCCTCAGCAGCAGAGCAATCTGCTATGGACAGGATCATCTCAACATCCAATCAAGACGAAACATGTTGTTTAGCCGATTCAGTTTTAACAAAGATTAATGCTACGAGCAGGTACGATAGAAGAGCAGCAGCCCATTGTCAGGGCCGACAGTCGTTGAGCCCCGGTGGTTGCTGTTGTGCATTTCTCCCGTATGCTGTGGGTTCAAGGAGATGATGTTACCAACGTTTATCGCATTTCATTAAAGTCCCTTGCCCGACGTTAAATTGAGTTACATGACGACATCGCAAGCCTGGTTGTCATGATTGCGGGAATTGTCGATGAGCAGGCACCTGAACTGATTAAACATCATGCTGTTGGATACCAAGGGGCTTCACAGCTGCTGATCACTGCCGGATACAATCCCCAACGGTTAAGATCCGGATCAGGTTTGCGGCACGGTGAGGTGTCAGCCTGGAGGTCTTAGAAAAGGCCTCGCCGTGAGGACAGACAGGTCTACCGGAGCATGGTCACTCCACAGCACAGGTGCACCAGAGGCTATCCTTTTAAGGTTTCTCCCGCTGGCACATCTCATCGTAAAGGGTATGCATTCGCTGATGGTAGACTTTTCTGCATCGCGCGGAGATGTGGAGATGTAACGTTTGGCTCTCCACGGAGATGGATCGATTTGCGATATCCGTGGGCGGTCCCGAGCCATGTGCGGCGCGTTTTTTCTAACGGCACCATACCCGGAGAAGCGGCAACAGGCTTGACCTGCTCCCCGTTGACTTCACGATAGATATTGACGTTTTGAATGCTTGCCTCATAGATTATGGACGTGGTGAATCCCCCTGTGCGGAGGGGCGACCAGTCAGTTACAGAAACCTGTAAATGCAGCGCGGGCTATGCCGGCTGGGGCATGCTCACCGGGAGGCACCCGGCACCACACTCATGTCTTACCATCGTGACTGTATTGACAAAGGGTTGCTCTTTCTGTTTATCAAACTATGATCAACGTATGTAACTTTAAACATGGTGGCTTTCCTGGTAAATCGGTAGCTCGGACTATTGGGTAGGTCTTGTTTTCGTTACAACCTTGATTTCCAACTTTCTGCCCGCCTCTCTGAGCGGGCTTTTTTATTTATGTCTGAGGGTAATTCCCGCTTAGGGGATCAAATCTCAATCTGCCTGAGGGCATTTCTCTTTTTACAAAGCCTCCGTTAACCTGGAGGCGGAGTATGTATTGGATGGACAAGCCCGCGACAGGCTTTTATTGCCTGCGGACAGTCCGCAGGTAACGCGGGCACTGGATGTTGCAACGGCTCGTCAGTGTACCCTCGTAGCTGCCAACGCCATCCTCGTCTTTGATATTACCGCCATACGAGAAAAGCGATGTCGGTAAGGACAGCGATGAAGGCCAGCAGGCTAATATCGAAACTGCTCGGTTTCATTGCCAGTTCAGGTTAATGAAAAACCGCGGGCAGGCTTACTTTAAAGCGATAGCTGGGTAGATTATTTTACTTGTTGAATGCTGACTTTGTTGCGTTTATATTCTACCTAAAAAAGGGTAGTGGCATTGTGATTAGAAAGTGTTATGCAAGAATGTCTGAGCCAGCTTCAGGTGACCGGCTGACATTGGAAATGTTTTTATCAGATGATAGAAGTCAGATTTTCATTGGTGACTTTGATGGAGGAGTTGCCATATTTTCGCATGGCCTTACAGGCAAGCGGTTAGAATATGTATTACAAGGTGCAATGAACGGTGGGTATGTTAATCTTGTCAGAAATCAGACGATTGAGCGCACTCTCTATGGGGTAAAAAAATATGCATCTGATGAAGGGGCTGACAGTCGTTCTGTTACGGGGTATTTTTCTTTACGCGAAGGTCAAATACTCATTATCGAGTGTCAAAGAAGCTGCACCAGGAAACCAATAAGACTGGATGAGCTCTCTTTTGGATACTAACTCTCTCTTAAAGGGAGCAGTAACCAGAAGTGTTTATTAACTATTTTGATAGTTAATGCTTTTCATCGGTTGTCACGAGTTAGCTATTCCTAGATATAATAACATGGGTATGCTCACTGGCCCTTAATCTCAATACTTCAGCACCCGAACGCTCTTTACATGTTTGAAAGACGCGGTCCACTTCGGGGAAATGAATTTTCGGAACGTGGGTGTTATCTGCCGCTATGGGGATTATCAAAAGCCCTTTTATCTAACCGTGCAGTAAGCGCAAACCTCGTGGAGTAAATCCGCAAAATACACGGAGTACGGCATAGTCAACTAATGACGGTTCCGTGTCAGGATATGAAGTATTTTGCTGCTGGTTGAGCAATGAAATTAAGAAGAGAAGTGGCAAGGGGGCTCATCCCTTGACCTGCTCCCAGTATTAGATACAACCATCAGTTAGTCATGTCGGTTTGTTTACCTTCAGATCTTCCATTTCGCCACCGTGCTGCAAACTCTGATAGCGTCTGATAATTCAGTGCCGAGTGTGGACGACACTCGTTATAATCCTGTCGCCAGTCATGCGTTATTTTCCTGGCGTGAGCAATCACGCTGGAGCAGTGCCCATGGAAACACTCATCTCTGAATCGTCCATTAAAACTCCCGGTGAATCCATTCTGGTCACCACTTCTTTAATTAAAAGAGTAAGAAGCAAGATCTTTTAATAAGTTAAGGGAGGGCGGGGTAGACAGACAGAACTTATCACAATGGTAACCTGCTGCGCCGGGCTACGGCACCACTCATCGACTGGATCCTGTTCAAATTTGGCAGGCGCCTCCAGGCCGCTGGCGCGACATACGATGGCTTCTTGACCCCTTGTATCACAGGTATCCTACGCCCGACGGGAAAAGGTTACTCTTCGCCAACATGAGTGAGGTTCTGTCTTTTATGCTCAAGGTGATCTCATTGCGCTGGTGTTTACCAGCCAGCGGAGTATGTCTGCGGCAAGTCTGTCGCTGGCCAGGCCGAAGGCCTCGACGACCTCGTTCATTGAACTACCGCTTATGGGCTGGCGTATCACGAAACGCTGACTGGCTATCACACGACGATTGGATGTTTGCACCAGATGCGTGTCAAACTGAATCAGCACTTCGCCTTTGTTACCGTTATAAACCCCCTGGAATGAAGATAAATCCCCGCCGAGTTCAAAATCGGCCTGCAAATTATCTTCATCACTGCTGACAGAGATGAAACGGCCGTCAGTGCGCAATTCCTGTGTCAGACGATTACGAACCAATACCGGCACTGAATCACTCCAGCGCGACCCGCTGTAGACTGTTATCTCTGCACCCTGAGGCTGAACTGCGATACGTGAACTGTTGATAAACTGGCTGGTACTGGGCTGCATAACACGCAGCGATCGGTTTATGGTTTGACCGCTGGCAGGGGCTCCGGGCTGGGCGGGCAATAACCAAACCTGCGAAACAGGTCTTTGCGGCAATACCGTGCATGCCGCCAGCGGCAGACATACCAGCACCATCAGCAACCTTACCTTCTGGCGAAGTAAACAGGAAAGCCTAAGAGTGAAAGCGGCCATTATGGGGTAAACTCCTTCATACGTTCAGGGCCCCTTAACAGGGCGGCTGGGTTTGCTTCCAGGCTGTTGATCGCTCCACGTAAAGTGGCCAGGGTTTTGCGTAACTCCGCTAAGGCTGGCCCCAGTTCGTTAAATCCCTGAATACCGTTGTTAAGTGAATGCTGATTTTCGATGACGATCTGATTCAACAGACCACTCGTCTTTTGCAAGAGTGCCAGGGTATTGGCCGCATTATTAACCAGCTCTTTCCCCTTACCGTCCAGCAGCACGTTTGCATTGCGCATCAGACGGTTGGTTTGCGCCAGCGTCTCGTTACTTTGTTTCGTCACTATCGCCAGTTGCTGCAGGATGGTACGGATATCCTCACGCTGACCGGCCACGGTATCAGTAATTTTCTCCAGGTTGTCTAACGTTTTGACTATTCGCTGCTGATTTTCCGTAGTGAGGAGCTGATTTAAGCGTAACAGAACCTCATTAACGTTGGTCATGACATCTTCGCCATTGGTAAGCAACTGGTTCAGCGGAGAAGGGGTGGCAATGATCACTGGGATCCTCTCGTTATCTCCCTCCAGCACCGGGCTGGTTTCACTGCCACCGCTAAGCTGAATAATTGATGTTCCGGTAATGCCGGCCATCACCAGCCGAGCCTGGGTATCCTGGCGAACGGGCGTAGAGGCCTCAACTCTGATCCGGGCCCAAACCTTACCTGGATTATCCTTGTCCAGGCGAAGCTGAACTACCTCACCAACCCGGATCCCGCTGAAATTCACCGTACTTCCCTGGGAAAGGCCGCTCACCGCCTCGCTAAATACGATGTCGTACGTGTGGAACTGGCGATCTCTGTCAGATTTACTCAGCCACAGGCTAAACAACAGCACTGCCGTGAAAATGATGAGAGTGAACATTCCAATGAGAACATGGTGAGCGCGAGTTTCCATTTTATTGCCTCTCTTGTAATGCCGCCTGGGTGTGCTGTGCTGCTCGCCCGCGTGGGCCGTGGAAATATTCCTGAATCCAGGGATCCGGCGTTGCGGCCACCACGTCCAGTGAATCCACGACTAACACTTTTTTTTGCGAAAGCACCGCTACCCTGTCGCAGATGGTATAAAGCGTATCCAGATCGTGGGTCACTAAAAATACGGTTAACCCCAGCGCATTGCGCAGCGTGGCAATGAGGTTATCAAACGCGGCGGCACCGATAGGATCCAGCCCAGCGGTTGGCTCATCAAGGAACAGGATTTCCGGATCCAAAGCCAGCGATCTGGCCAGTGCAGCGCGTTTCACCATGCCTCCGGAGAGAGAGGAGGGATATTTATCTCCGGCGCTGGCGGGCAAACCGGCCAGCGCGAGTTTAACCTTTGCCAGCTGCTCGGCGTCGCGACGATCAAGCCCTGCGTACTCGATCAGCGGCAGGGCCACGTTCTCCGTGACCGTCAGCGAGCTGAACAAGGCCCCTCGCTGAAACAGGACGCCAAAACGTCTTTCTAACACGGAGCGGCGCACGCCGCTGAGTTCGGTGAGATTTTCGCCAAAGACCTCGATTCGTCCGTCCGTCGGGCGACGAAGACCGACGATGCTACGCAGGAGCACAGACTTTCCGGTACCCGACCCGCCCACTACGCCCAGTATTTCGCCACGCCGCACGTCGAGGTCGAGATCGACATGTACACACTGCGGGCCGAAGCAGTTACGCAGTTTACGGATGCGAATAATGGCGTCCTGATGCATGTCTTTTACCATCCCATCTCCATAAAAAACAGAGCAGCAACCGCATCCAGCAGGATCACCACGAATATAGAATGCACAACGCTTGCGGTGGTATGTTCTCCCACCGATTCCGCACTTCCGCTGACTTTAAACCCTTCAAGACAACCGATAATGGCAATCAGAAAAGCAAACAGCGGCGCTTTAATCATCCCCACCCCAAAATGCTCAAAGCCGACGTTGTTCTGCATTATGGTTAAAAACATGGTTGGGGAGATATCCAGCGTGAATGCACATACCACCATCCCACCCAAAATCCCGCAGATCATGCCGATGAAGGTCATCATTGGCAGCGCCACTAAAAGCGCCAGTACACGTGGAAGCACCAGTAGTTCAACCGGACTCAACCCCATTGCCTGGATAGCATCAATTTCTTCATTGGCCTTCATCAGGCCAATCTGTGCAGTGAAGGCACTGGCGGTTCGCCCGGCCATCAGTATTGCTGCCAGCAGCACGGCAAATTCGCGCAGGAATGAAAACGCCACCAGCTGAACGGTAAATATACTGGCACCGAAAGTGGAGAGTACCGTTGATCCCAGGAAAGCAATTACCGCACCGACCATAAAGGTCAGCAACGCGATGATAGGCACGGCATTCAGGCCAATTTGCTGCAGATTGGCGACCAGAGACGTCACCCGCCAGCGAGCAGGCCGCAACAGGGTGACAAAAAGTGCCTCCATCGTCAGGCCGATAAACCCGATGAGGGCAACCAGGTTCTGCCAGAAGCGTTCCACCGATTGACCGATGTTTGCCAATAGCTCGGTCACTATCCCCGGCTGATGCTGCCCGGGAGACGCGACGTAATCATGTAGTGCCGCTCTGACTGTTTGCAGCAGGATACGACGCTCTGGGGGAAGCGTGGGGGCAATACGTTCGAGCTCAAGCACTTTTTGTTCACCCATAAGCTTAACCAGCAGCGCGGCACCAGCGGTGTCCAGTTCCCCTAACTGGCTCAGGTCGAAAACGGCGTTCGAAAGGAGTTGAGGCTGCAACGCGCTGATGGCAGGTTCCAGATGAGCATACTGTGCCAGCACCCAGTCACCAGAGGCCGCGATACGCGGAGGCGTTACCGTTTGATCAATATTGAGCAATGTCGCGAGCGTCGGTTCAGTCATCATGAGAGCCTGTAATTACTCCATCTGTTCACGTGCCTGAAGGCAAACCAGAATAACGATCTCATTACGTAAAACATGTTGCCGGGTTGAAACAACGCTCCCGTGCATTCCTTTGAAAGTCGATATCATAATAGGCCACAGTCGTATGCCGAACGCCAGGTTAGCAGGGGGTCTTTACAAAAATTTTAGGTGGAAAAATAGATACCTGGCCGGGACGTTAACCACTACAGGTGATGAAAGTTTACACTTCATACAGTACGGTAAGCATAGCAGCAACGCGCTGTGTTGCCGTGTTGGCGTGGAACCGTTTCAACTCTCCAGTAGACCGATTGACCACCTGTTAAGGCCAGATTGATATTCACGACCTCCCCCCTCTAATCCGGGTGGATGAAGCCGCCCGGGAATGGATGAGGCCGGATATGAACGGTACAGTGGCAAACGAGATCGCCAGAGACGGAGTGGTTCCATCTGTTCATTTCATCTGACATCCTGTCACTCGGGCTGTTGTTGACTGCCCCGGTCCTGAAGGGCGAGGCTTTATCCGCATCAACGGTAATGTGAAGCATCAGGAGCCGGAGCTCATCGAGCGCGTTGGTTGATGAGAGGATGGCGGCTAATTCCTCTTTTTTAGTATACCACCCCGTCTTTCAGGACGGGGGATGCCAACAGGGGTAATCTCCCGGGTCTATCTGAGAAGGATCCTTACCTGACAATGCCCGCCATGAGGCAGGTACTGACAACAGTCGCCAGCCAGCACAACCATCGCTGAGCATGGTTGTGCGAAAGACCTGCAAATTATGGCCTGCGGGACTTGTCATCAACCCAGCCAGATGATTACCGCAGTTTATACACCCCTGCCTGCCAGGGGCTCAATGAGAGAGATGTGCTCTGTGGTGCAGTCGTCTGCTGCTGAGTTTCAATGACCACTTCCCCGATGGCGTCATTCACCGGGAGCGTATAGCGAACCGGGTACTCCTTAAAGTTCACCACGACCAGATAACGCTCGTTACCCAGCGTTCGGGTATAGGCATAGACGGTATCGTCCTGTGGATTAAGATCCTGATAGGCGCCATATACCAGAGCCGGGATGTGATGGCGCAGCTGGATCATTTTTTTATAATAATTCAGCACCGAATCCTCGCGGGATTCTTCGCGTTCGGCGTTGATCTCCACATAGTTTGGGTTGATGCGAAACCAGGGTTTTCCGCGAGTAAAACCGGCATTCAGGCTATCATCCCACTGGAAAGGTGTTCTGCTGTTATCGCGGCTCGTCAGACGCACGTTATCGAGAAACTCGGCGGCCGTAACTTTTCCACTTTGGACATAATCCTGCCAGAAACCTTTGACTTCGATGTCGTCAAATTCGCTGAGTTGCCTGAAGGGATAATTAGTCATTCCCAGCTCAGAGCCCTGATAAATAAACGGCGTCGCCCGCTGGGTGAGGGTAATCGTCGCCAGAGCCTTAGCCGAGGCTTCCCGCCATTGCGGCATGTCATCCCCGAAATGGGATACCGCACGGGGGTTGTCATGGTTATCCAGGAAGAACGTGTTCCAGCCATACTTTCCGACCGTGACATCCATTTTGCTGATGATCTGACGGAACTGGGAGAGCGACCACGGCTTGTGACGCCAGCGTTCATTGCTGTCGCGATCGAGACGAATGAGGTCAAACATAAACGCCATATTCAGCTCATGCCGGCGGCGATCAAAAAACTGCGATGAACGATCCAGCGGGACGCCAAAAATTCCACCTGCGGTGGCCACATCATACCGGGACAGTACCTCCCGGTTCATTTCCTGGATGTAGCGATGAATATTAGGCCCCATGGTGTATTGTTCAGCAAAATTTTTCTGTTGTTCAGGTGTTAGATTGGGAAATCCGGGGATTTTGGAATAGGTTGCCACGGTATCAAATCGCATGCCTGAAACGCCTTTATCCAGCCAGAAGCGGAGCATGGCGTAAAGATCCTCGCGGACTTTCGGGTTATCCCAGTTGAGATCAGGCTGCTGTCTGGCAAAATAGTGTAAATAGTACTGTCCCGACTTAGCGTCTTTTTGCCATGCCGAGCCACCGAAAAATGAGGGATAATTATTAGGTGGCTGATTATCTTTTCCGTCACGCCAGAAATAGTAATCACGATAAGGGTTATTTTTATCGCTTTTACTTTGAATAAACCATGGATGTTGATCACTGGTATGGTTAATGACCACGTCGATCATTAATCGCATATTTCGTTTTTTCATTTCGGCAACGAGGTTATCAAAATCCTCCATTGTGCCATACTCTTTCATTATCTGACGGTAATGACTGATATCATAGCCGTTATCGGTGTTCGGAGAGTCGTAATGGGGATTTATCCAGATAGCGTCAATACCGAGCGATTTCAGATAGTCCAGCTTTTCTATGATACCGCGAATATCGCCAATGCCATCATCATTGGTATCTTTAAATGAGCGTGGATAGATCTGATAAAAAACAGCTTCTTTCCACCATGCGGGATATTCACTTTCCTTTTGAACGTGAATATCCTGAGTCACAGGTGGCGCGGCACTGAATGCCGGGCTGGCCAGGCCTATCATCAGAGATGACAGTGCGACAGCCACCCCGGTACGTAGCGTAATAAAAGACATACTATTTTCCTTGCAAAGTCAGTTGTGAATGAGACAGGTTTTTATTAAAGAAACGTGAATATCATCAGTAGCCAGAGCATGGCACCGGTGACAATAATTATTTTCAGAAAAACATTATTTCCCGGAAAGGTATATACCGGAGGTAGAGAGGAACGCCTGGCTTTGATGAGTAAATAGGGGGGGAGTAAAATGCTCCACAATACCAGTGATATACCTGCAAAGGACAAGGCGGACAAAAATCCCTGTGGAGCAATAACACAGGCCGATGCAGCAGGAAAATAAGTCAGAAATATGGCCAGCGGGCGAGGGCACTTACAGTTAATTTTGCTCAGTGCATCCTCAAGATAATCACTTAAGCCAATAGAGGCCGACATCAGTGAAGCTAAAACGGCAATACACCCAAAGGCGACCAGTATCAGACGGGTCGCTGAGGTGGTCTGGTGAATGTTGAGGGCCGTAATAAAGGCGCCGATATTCCCGCCTTCGTCGCTGACATGCCGGATAGCCTGAGGTGTAAGTGCGCCCATCGTGAGCGTCAGCCAGAAGGCATAGACGGTTAACGCAACGGCGAAACCGTAATAGAGAGAGCGGATAACCGCGCGATGATTATCCCTCTGGTACATTCTTGTCAGAGAGGGAACGCTGCCATGAAATCCAAAAGCGATAACGCAGACCGGCACGATGGGCAGGTAATACTGTAGCGGTGTGCTGCCGGCGAGGTCGAATAATCGGGGCGCTTTTATGCCTCCTGCGGCACCGGCGAACAGCATGAGAAAGAGGGTGAATTTGGCGGCGATAAGACCGGAGAGGAGAAAACCGGGCAATTTGTCGCCTGCCCACAGGATCAGCGAGGTCGTTAGCGACAGCAACATGATCGGTAGCCAGCGGTGGCCCGCAATCTCGGGAGGAAGGATATCCCATAATATTGATGCTGCGCCTGATAGGTACGCATAGGTCAGTAAATAGAGTACGAAACAGAAAGCCATGCCGATGATAACGCTGGCAGCGGGGCCGAGCAGGGCATGGGTGAAAGTATGAAAACTGGCACCAGAAGGAAATCGCATCGTAATGTCAACGAGGATCAACCCTGTGATCAGCATCAATATGCCTGTTGCCGACAGGAGCAGCAGGCCCTTTAAAAACCACACGTGGACGAAAGCAACCGGCAACGCGAACATGCCTCCACCGATAATGGTCGCCACCATAAGAGACGTTCCCCGTAGTGGGAAATTTGTTCCTTTCATATGAGCGAGTGTCCGTAAGCGGCCTGACGAAGCAGGCCGGCAGTAGCTATTTATTTTGTGGCTTCAGCCAGTGATTCGCTAAAGTTTTTATGGAAGTCGTCAATTTGCCCGCTCTCATGAAGCGCAGACAATGCGCAACGCAGAATGGCGTGTCCTTCCTCAACGGTTGGGTACATCGCCACTGTCGTGGCGAAGCCGCGATCGTGCAGTTTTTTGCACATCGTAATGGCGAGGTCTTCATTACCAATCAGGATCCCCCGAATCGGCATTGTTGTACCCCGGTTAACAATCTCGGTCCTGCCGAACACTTCGTCAAAATAGCGAATGACGTTCTGTAGCTTCTCCTGACGGGCAGCAACGGTGCCGTCCAGGTGGAGATCGGCAGCGGCTACGCAGGCGGCAATCCCTGGTAATGAAGGGGGTCCACCAAAGGCGTAGGTTGTACCGTAGGTCTTAATAAAGTTGATGGTCTCGGCTTCCCGACAGGCAATAAATCCGCCGTGTGAGCCAAAAGCTTTGGACAGCGATCCGGCGATAATAATACGTTCGTCAAGCCGATGGTCGAGGCATGACATGACATATCCCGATCCGTAGTCCCCGTAGATAGAGGTGCCGTGCGCATCGTCTATATAGGTGAAGCCGTTATACTGATGTGCAAGTCGGACGATATGTGTGACAGGGGCGACACCGCCCATTGAGCCTACGCTGTCGGATACCGAAATCGGCGTCAGCCCCTGGCTGGCTGCATAGCGAAAAGCCTCTTCAATCCGCGCCTTATCCTGGAAATCAATTCTGACGACTTCGCCAAATTGCTGTAAGAGGCCGCGGTTGATCTGCAACGTCGCGTGCGCGGTCTTCTCCATAATAAAGTACGGTTTTTTACTGAACGTAAAATGCGGCAGCGTCCCGGATGCCAGCAGCGGCAGCACCGCGATATGGCAGGGCGTCACCGCGTTGAACGTGAGGGTATGGGCCCTATGCATGATGTCGTTCAGACGCGCTTCCAGCTGCGGAAAGAGATCGACTTTTACCCGCGTTCTGGCGACAGATACCTGCACACCAAAACGTTCAATGGCATCGACAACCGCTTGTTTCAGCGCAGGGTGGGTCTCCAGCCCAAGATAAGAGCATGAGACAAATTCCACCATTTTTCTGCCATCGTCGAGGGTAATAACTTTACCTTCCCTTTTTACCGCGACCAGTTCGTTAATATGCTCGGAAAATACCCTGGTCTGATATTTTAATGACCTGTCTATTTTCCTTTTTTGCCAGTTTTCCATTGTGTTACCTTCATTGTAGTGACTACCAGAAGAGACAAAATTGCCAGTGTTAACGTGCTCATGCCGAGGGTTTTGTCAAACCCCATACCGATATCCGTCAGTTTTACGGCGAAATAGCTGATGGCACCGGCGCTCACCGTTTGAATAAATCCGGTGACGGACGCCGCAATACCTGTTTTTTTTCCTTTGATTTGCAGGGCGATGAAGTTCGCGCTCGGGTAACAGGCGCCAAGGGTGAGGTTGAAAATCATTGATCCGGCGATGCACAATATCAGCGAGTGGCTACCGATAATAAAGGGAAAGACCGAAAGTGCATTAATGCCAAACAAAAACCACGGATGAATTATTCGCTCGAATTTTGCGAGCTGATTACCAATAATAAAAAATAATACGGAAGCAGAGAACAACAGCGAGTAGTGTAGGGTACTTAGCCCAAGCTGCTGCATAAAGATGGCCGGCGACAGTGAGATATAGCAAAACAGCGAACTCAGGATCAGCGAAACCAGCAGCGTTCCCTGAATAAAGGCTGGGGTGATAAATCCGGAAGAAGAGGATATGGTGGTCACGTCATGATGCACGAGGCGACGCGGAGAGAGCAAAAGGGTGACGACGCTAAACAGGGCCATGACAAGGAATATCGTGTTCCAGCTCAGATAGCCGAGGATTGCGGCACCAGCCAGCGGCGCAACGAGAGGGACGACCGCACTGGCGGATGAAATATCGGAAAGTGCGCGCTTGAGTGTTAGGGGGGAAAACATTTCTTTGGCGATGGCTTTGGACAGAACCGGGCCGGCGCCGGCACCCAAAGCCTGTAATGCCCTGCCTGCCAACAACATACCTAAGCTATCGGACATAAAACAGAGGAGACTTCCTGCCAGGAAGAGCAGAAAGCTGGCCGTCAGAACACGTAATTTACCCAGCCTTTCACCGAGAAATCCTGACAGTAACTGGCTTGCCGCGTATATCACCAGAAAACCACTAATGGTTAACTGAATAGATGAATAATCGGTGTTAAACGCTTTTTGTAACAAGGGCAACGCGGGAACGATCATATCTGTAGCCAGTGCGGAAACCGACGCGGCGAGAATAAGATATAAGTATATCCTGAGCATAAAAAACTCTTCCGTTGGTATTAATTAAATTATGAAATGATTATTTATCAACAAGTCGTTGATTTTTAATGGATGAACAAGTACCGATCCCATTTAAAATAAAAAGCAGCTCAATAAATGACAGGGTTGCGGAAGGGGAGGTGGAAGCCTGATACACCGCAAGAAAGTACAAATTTTACTT
>Ga0209371_1000738_pt1 | contig 27428 bp, 24 predicted proteins | sample AgamicAtAmrz_FD_187165 | JGI IMG/M metagenome (GOLD analysis project Ga0209371, IMG submission 187165) | Agave microbial communities from Guanajuato, Mexico - At.Am.rz (SPAdes) (version 2) | ecosystem: Host-associated > Plants > Roots > Rhizosphere | place: Guanajato, Mexico | collected 2012-06-07
GGCCGAAGACCAGGCCATAGCCACGGGTGAACTGCGGCGGTGCCTTGGCCGAACCCTTGAACTGGTTGACCATCTGGCATTCGGTCACCTGGATGCGGCCGAGCGAGACGGCAAAGCCGAGTTCCGGTACGTCGAATTCGACTTCAACTTCGCCGATGCGGATTTCGCCGGTGAAGGGGTGGGTGCGGCCGTAACCGCGCTGCGTCGAATAGCCGAGAGCCAGCAGAAAGCCTTCGTCGCCGCGGGCGAGCGCCTGCAGGCGAAGGTCGCGGGTCATCGGGAATTCCAATGGTTCGCGCGTGAGGTCGCCGATCTCGTGATCGACCGGCATGGTGCCATCGCCTTCGATCAGCCCTTCCTGATCGAGGATTTCGGAAACGCGCATCACGCGGCCGTCTTCGGCCGGGCGCTGCATCGGCTCGTCCACCGGCTCGTCAGTCAGGAGGCTCGGGTCGAGCAGGCGGTGAGTGTAGTCGAAGGTCGGGCCGAGAAGCTGGCCGCCGGGCAAGTCCTTATAGGTCGCGGAGATGCGGCGCTCGATCTTCATTGCTGAAGTGTCGAGCGGCTGGGAATAGCCAAAGCGCGGCAGCGTCGTGCGGTAGGCTCTGAGCAGGAAGATCGCTTCGATCATGTCGCCACGCGCCTGGCGAACGGCAAGTGCGGCCAGCGTCCGGTCATAGAGCGAGGCCTCGGCCATCACGCGATCGACGGCGAGTGCGAGCTGCGCGACGATCTGGTCGATACCGACGGGCGGCAGCGAGCGGTCCCCGCGGCGACGGTCGGCCAGCAGCCGGTGAGCATTGGCGATGGCGGTTTCGCCGCCCTTTACGGCAACATACATATGTTACATCTCCGTCGCAGTGATCTTGGTGGTGCGCGGCAGGCAAAGGAATTGCCGACCCGCCGTCAGGATGAGATCGACGCCGCGCGGGAAAAGGGCGCGATTGTCGTTCCAGATGCGCAGCAGCGCATCCGGTAAGCCGATTGGCGCAATCATGGTGATGTCCTTGATCCCAGGGCCGGAAAGCGCCAGGTCCTTACCGCCTTCCAGGCTTTCGATCTCAAGCACAATGGTCGTGGAACGGTCCGGATATTCCTGGGTGCCGATGCCGAACTGGCTGAAGGAGGAAAGCGCCATACCGGCTTCGATGAAGGCGAACTGCGCCTCCAGCCGTTCCGAAATGACGGGTGCTCCGGTGTGGAAGGCCAGCCATTCCGGCAGGCTCGATCTTGCCAGGCTGTTGGAGAGCCAGACCGGCGTGTCGTGATCGCAAAGGGTGAGGCCGATGGCGCCGGCGGCAACACCGAGCGGAGCGGGCGGCGCGACGTCGGCCGCAACGGCCTGCAGGGTGCCCGGACGTGCCATGGCATCCATCGTCATCTTGAAGACGTTTTGCGCGTCAAAGACCGGATCGGTGAAACTGCCGGTCAGGGCCTCATTGCCGAAGGTTGGGGTGCTGGAAAGGCTCATCAATCTTCTCCGCGAACCATGGTGAAGAAATCGACGCGGGTCGCGGCCGTCTCTTCGGCGCGCTTGCGGTCATATTCGGCGATACGCTCGGTAACCGGCTGCAGAAGAGCCTTTTCGACGAATTCCCTCGTGGCCGATTGCTGCCAAAGGGCATCGAAGATGGCCGAAAGCCGGGCCTTTTCTCGATCCGTGCCAAGCGCGTGCGCATGGCCGATTGTGTTCGATGCCAGCCGGACAGTAGCGCGTGTCACCGTGACTTCACCGAGATTGAAGGGGGAACCGCCGCCACCAATGCGGCCGCGCACCATGACGAGCCCGGTTTCGGGGCCGCGCACCGGCTGTACCGTCGGCTTGCTCGGCAATGCTTCCCAGGCCGCCTCGAGCTCGTCGCGTTCTGCCTGCGCCAAAAGATCGGCGACGCGCTTGCGTTCCCGACGCTCCTGTGCGGCCGCTTCCTGCCTTTGTGCTGAATTCATCCGGCCTTCCTCTAAATGTCTATTGATATAGACAACCATACAAGATATGTTTATATCTATTAGTGAGTCGTGACAAGCGTGTGACAGGGCGAGATGGCGGGGCAGAAGATACAGAGGCAGACGGGGGTAGCGCTCTGGCGGCAGATTGCCGACCGGATTCGGACGTCCATCAATCACGGCGATTTTGACGAGACGGGCATGGTGCCGCCGGAAACGGTGCTGGCGCTGCAGTTCGGCGTCAACCGGCATACAATCCGGAGCGCGCTCGCGGCGCTGGCGCAGGAGGGCATCGTCCGGGCCGTGCAGGGGCGGGGAACGCTGATCGAGCGCAAGGAGCGCCTCAGCTTCCCGATTTCAAGGCGCACGCGCTTTTCACAAGGGATCGGCGACCAGGTGCGCGAGACCCGCAGCGTATTGCTTGCATCGGGCGAAGAGGTCGCCAGCGCTGAATTGGCTAAACAACTCAAGGTCAAGACGGGTACACCGCTGATAAGGCTCGAAACGCTGGGTCAGGCGGATCATCGACCGGTATCGCGCGCAACAAGCTGGTTTCCGGCGGATCGGTTCGGTGATATCGCCGAGGTCTATCGGACGACCGGTTCGATCACTAAGGCATTCAAGGAGCTTGGCGTCCCCGATTATGTCCGCGTCGTCACCGAAATCACTGCAACGCATGCCGATGAAGGCGATCTCGCCGATCTGCAGCTATCCCCGGGCGCCATTGTTCTCGTTGCCCAGGCGCTGAACGCGGATCTCGATAATGTCCCGGTGCAATATTCGATCTCGCGCTTCGCCGCGGACAGGGTGCGTTTCACCGTTGAGAATTGAGGCTGGGGGGCTAGCCCCTCATCTGGCCTGTCGGCCACCTTCTCCCCGCTGGCGGGGAGAGGGCTAGGGTGAGGGGCTTTTCAGCCCTAGTGACTTGCGCTCAATGCGCGCCGGACATGTCGCCGAGGACTTCCTTCGAGGCGACGGTGGAATCGGCCTTGAGCTTGTAGACCATCGGCACGCCGGTCGCGAGGTTGAGCTCCAGGATCTGTGCCTTGCTCAGGCGATCGAGAACCATGACGAGCGAGCGCAGCGAGTTGCCGTGCGCCGCGACCAGCACGTTCTGGCCGGCAAGCACGCGCGGCAGGATTTCGGTGAGGTAGTAGGGCCAGACGCGGGCGCCGGTGTCGCGCAGGCTTTCGCCGCCGGGCGGCGGAACGTCGTAGGAGCGGCGCCAGATGTGAACCTGCTCTTCGCCCCACTTGGCGCGGGCGTCATCCTTGTTGAGGCCGGAGAGATCGCCATAGTCGCGCTCGTTCAGCGCCTGATCCCTAATCGTTTCGAGGCCGGGCTGGCCGATTTCATCCAGGATGATCTTCAACGTGTGCTGGGCGCGCGTCAGGGCAGAGGTGAAGGCGATATCGTACTTGATGCCGTAGTCGGCCAGAGCCTTGCCGCCGGTCTTGGCTTCTTCGATGCCGAGCGCGGTCAGATCGGGGTCCTTCCAGCCGGTAAAGAGATTCTTCAAATTCCAGTCGCTCTGCCCGTGGCGAACGAGAACGAGAGTGCCGCTCATAATTTTCTCCCTAATAGGATCGGATCAACGTGTGGAGAGCCCGAGAACATCGAGCATGGAATAGAAGCCGGGTTTCTTGTCGCGCGCCCAGAGTGCTGCCTGCAGCGCGCCGCGGGCAAACAGCGATCGGTCGCCGGCATTGTGCGACAGCGTCAGCCGTTCGCTTTCGCTGGCGAAGATCACCGAGTGATCGCCGACCACGCCGCCGCCGCGCAGGGTCGCAAAACCGATCGTGCCTGCCGGGCGAGGGCCGGTATGGCCGTCGCGCACGCGCACGGAATTGTCGTTGAGATCGACGCCACGGCCTTTCGCCGCCGCCTGGCCGAGCAGGAGTGCCGTGCCCGAGGGCGCATCGACCTTGTGGCGGTGATGCATCTCCAGCACTTCGATGTCCCAATCGTTCGAAGGCAATGCGCGCGCCGCCTGCTCCACAAGCACGCTCAAAAGGTTGATGCCGAGGCCCATATTGCCCGACTTGACGATGCGGGCATGGCGCGCGGCGGCCTTGAATTTGGCCTCATCCTCGTCCGAGCAGCCGGTCGTGCCGATGATGTGGACGATGCGTGCCTGGGCGGCGAGACCGGCGAAGGTGACGCTGGTTGCCGGTGTCGTGAAATCGATGACGCCTTCGGCATGCAGGAAGGCGGCCAGCGGATCGTCGGTCACGGGAACGCCGATCGGCCCCAGCCCGGCGATCTCGCCGGCATCCTTGCCGATGAAGGCGGAGCCGGGACGCGCGACAGCGGCGTGCAGGGTTACGCCGTCGGTTGCGTGGATGATGCGGATGAGAGCCTGTCCCATGCGGCCCGCCGCGCCAACCACCACCAGCTTCATCGCATCGTCGCTCATGTCGTCTCTATCGTCTATTTGCGGGAATTGCTTGAAATCGCCGGTAGCTGCAGGTTGTTGAGCCGAGCGTAGAGGCCATTGTCTGATGTCGCAAGCGTCTCGTGGTTGCCTTCTTCGACAACGCGGCCATTCTGCATGACGACGATCTTCTCTGCCCGGACAACCGTCGACAGGCGATGCGCGATGACGACGACCGTGCGACCGCTCATCGCCTCTTCCAGCGCCTTCTGGACAGCTGCTTCGGATTCCGTGTCGAGCGCCGAGGTCGCTTCGTCCAGAAGCAGGATCGGCGCATTGCGCACCAGCGCACGGGCGATCGACAGGCGCTGGCGCTGGCCGCCGGACAGCGTCACGCCGTTTTCGCCGACCGGTGTGTCGTAGCCCATCGGCTGCGCCTCGATGAAATCATGGGCATAGGCAAGGCGCGCCGCTTCCTCGATCTCGGCATCGGTCGCTTCCGGGCGGCCGTAGCGGATATTGTCGCGGATCGTGCCTTCGAAGAGATAGGGCTGCTGCGAGACATAGGCGAGTTGCTGCCGCAGTGACTGTTTCGTCACATGCGCGATGTCCTGCCCATCAATGAAGATGCTGCCGGCCTTCGGATCATAGAAGCGCGGAATGAGATTGATGACGGTGGATTTGCCGGCGCCGGATGGCCCGACAAGTGCGGTCGTCTGCCCGCCCTCGGCCGTGAAATTGACGCCGGAGAGGACGGCTTCATCACCATAGGCGAAATGCACGTCGCGGAACTCGATGCGCGCATCGGTCACGTTAAGCGGCTTTGCACCCGGCAGGTCGCGCTGGCGGGGCTCCATGTCGAGCAGCTCATAGATCATCCGCGCATTGACGACCGCGCGCTCCAGCTGCACCTGCAGCTTGGCAAGGCGCCGCGCCGGATCATAGGCGAGCAGCAGTGAAGTGGCGAAGGAGAAGAATACGCCCGGCGATACATTGTCGTAGATCGAGCGATAGGCTGCATAGGCAAAGAGGCTGGCGATCGCAAAGCCGGCGACGGTCTCGATCAGCGGTCCGTTGCGCTCCGAAAGGCGGGCGATACGGTTCTGCCGGTGTTCTGCAGCGGTGATCAGCTTGTTGATCTTGCGCTCGAGCTCCTCTTCCATCGTGAAGGCCTTAACGATGGAAACGCCTTGAATGGTCTCCTGCATCGCGCCGAGCACATGGCTGTTGAGGACCACCGCATCGCGTGTGGCTGCGCGCAGACGCTTGGAAATATAGCGCAGCGCAAAGAAGAGCGGCGGCGCGATGACGACGAATGCGATGCTGAGCACCGGATCCTGAAAGACCATGACGCAGAGCAGGGCGACGAAGGTCAGAAGGTCGCGCGCCGTCGAGGTGATCGTCAGGTTCATGACATCGCGGATGCCCGAAACGTTCTGGCTGATGCGGGCAGCGAGCTGCGCGGAGCGCGCTTCGTTGAAAAAGCCGACCGACAGCGTCATCAGATGCGAATAGAGGCGGCGCTGATAGCGGGCGATGATGTTGTTGCCGATCTTCGACAGGATGACCGACTGGAAATATCCGGCAAAGCCGCGCACCACGAAAACGAGGAAGATGCTGAAGCAGATTTTCCAGGCATCGACGATATCGCGGGCGATGAAGGCGCTGTCGATGACCGATTTGACGATATAGCCGATGTAAGCAGTCGAAAGCGCAACGAGGATCAGGCAGGTAATCGCGATGGCATAGCCGCGAATGTGATCGCGGCCGTTCTCGGCGATAATGCGCTTCAGCATGCCGGTGATGGCTTCGCTGTCGACGTTTTTGCTTTTCGGGTCAGGCAATTTCAATAATCGGCTTCCTGTCTTGAACCAAGCGAGCCGCATCTGGCACGTGCTTTCGCGGCTCTATTAAAGAGTTAGCACGGCTTTGGCTAGACATGCCTTGCCGCGCTGGTTAAGGCCGATCAAGGAGCCGAGCCCATTATAGAGGAAGGCGGCCCCTGCAAAAAGGCATGACGCATCGGATGTTCCGGCGCGCCATGAGCTGTTTGGCAAGCGGTTAACGCCGCCAGCGACGGCCTTCTGTCGCAAGGCCGAAGTTTGTCGGCTTGCGGGCATAGGTCGCCAGGCCGGAAAGCGCTGCCAGCGGATTGACGACCACATGGGTCGGGATCGTCTTCATCAGTTCCGTATGCGGCGCCTTGTCCTCGAAGGCGGCGCGGAATTCCGGCTTCTGCAGCGCCGGCAGGATCTTCTGCGGAATGCCACCCGAGAGATAGACGCCGCCGCGCGCCATGAAGATCATGGCGATATCGCCGGCAACGCGGCCGAGATAGGTGACGAACAGCGTCAGCGTCTCCTCGGCCTGCTTGTTGGTGCCGGCAAGCGCATGGTTGGTGATGTCGGCCGGCTCCTTCAGGCCAGGCTCGATGCCGTCGGCTGCGCAGATGGCATGATAAATATTCTGGAGGCCGCGGCCGCAGATCACCTGTTCGGCTGAGATGCGGCCTTCGATCGGCTCCAGATGCGGCCAGATCTGCAGGTCGCGTTCCGTGCGCGGCCCCAGATCGATATGGCCGCCTTCGCCTGGCACTGGCACCCATTGATGCTGGGTATGGACGAGACCGCCGACGCCAAGACCGGTGCCCGGCCCGAGTACGGCGCGCGATGCAATCATGGTCCCGGATGCCTTGCCGATGGTTTGGCGATGCTCGTCGGAAATCTCGGCGATCGCGAGCGCCTGCGCCTCGAAATCATTGATGACGAGCACGTCCTCGATGCCGAGATTGGCGATCATCGTCTTCGGACGGATCACCCAATCGCAATTGGTCAGCGGAATCTCGTCACCTTGTACGGGACCTGCCATGGCGAGAATTGCCGAGCGGGGTCGGACCTTGCTGTTTTCGAGGGCGAGTTTGATCGCATCGTCGATGGTGGCGAAATTCGCCGTCTGCACGACCGGAAAATGTTCCTGTTCGGAGTCCGCATCGACGAGGATGGAAAAACGCGCATTGGTGCCGCCGATGTCGCCGATCAGGATTGGGAAAGGCAGGGGGGCATCGCTATGATTGAGCTCGGGCATGGCCAGGTCCGTGGTCTGCCGCCGGCAAGGCGGATTAATGGTTCAGTGTTTTGATCAGCCGCTCGGCAGTGGATTCGTTGAGCGCCATCGGAATGTCGTAGAGAACGGCAAGCCGCGTCAATGCCTTCACGTCGACGTCGTGCGGCATGGGGGTGAGGGGATCGATGAAAAAGACGAGCATATCGATCTCGCCGGTGGCGATAAGCGCGCCGATCTGCTGGTCGCCGCCGAGCGGCCCGCTTTTCAATGGAGTGACCTTGAGCTCCGGGCAGGCATCCAGTACGCGGCCGCCCGTCGTGCCGGTCGCAACGATATTCCAATCGGCAAGGGCGGCCTGATTGCGCCGTGCGAACTCCGCCATCGCATCTTTTTTCTGATCATGCGCGATCAATGCGATGCATTTGCTGCCGGCCATGAAATCCTTGCTCCGCTCGATGTTTTCAATCGATTTACCCCGCCTTCTATACCAAGGGGGCGAGTTTTGAAAGACTGCCTCAGCAAGGATAGTCTGGGTCTTATTGCGGCGGGATCTGACCCGGCGGCGTATCGCCAGAAACCGGCATAGCGTCCGTCTCCGCCGAAACGCCGGCTGTTTTGGCGCCGGCGGCGGCGGGCCGTGCGGAAGCAATCGAAGGCGCTGCCAATACGGCCTGGCAGGCCTTGGGCAGATCGGCGACCATGACCTCGCGCGGCTTGACCGGCGGCTTTGTGCTGGGCTTCGGCTTGGCCCAGGGCTCGGGTCCGAACCACCAGGCGAGCGACTTGTCGCAGCCGTCGCCGGCGGCGACCGGCGCCTGCCCTGTGCAGCCGACAGAGCCGGGAGGGCAGCGCAGGCGGATATGGAAATGCGAGTCATGTCCGTATTCCGGCCGCAGCTTGCCGAGATTGGTGCGGTCACCCGTCCAGGTCTCGCACATCTTCTTCTTGATCGCCGGATTGACGAAGATGCGCTCGACCTCCGGATAGCTCGCCGCCCGCATGAGCAGGCGCGCATGCGCCGGCGTCCAGACCTTGTCATTGATCGTCAGGAACTTGTCCTTGGCGAGCATGGTGGTGAACGGCAAAGCTTCGCGCTCCTCCGCCGTCATCTTGTGCCGCGGCATAGGCGTCAGCCAAACGTCGGCATCGAGGCCGATCTGGTGCGAGGCGTGACCGTTGATCATCGGGCCGCCGCGCGGCTGCGAGATATCGCCGACGAGCAGACCCGGCCAGCCGTCATTCTTGGCCGCGTCGCGCGACAGGCGCTCAAGCAGGCCGATCGTTTCAGGCCGGCCCCAGCGGCGATTGCGCGACAGGCGCATCGCCTGCCAGGTCGGGCCGTCAGTAGGCAGGGCGACTGCACCGGCGAGGCACCCCTTGGCATAGAAGCCGATTGATTGCGGCGCCCCCTGCGTCGGCAGCGTCACGGCGCCGAAGACCGCTTTTGCGCTGCCGGGCGAAGGTGTTGCCTGCTGCGCCAGCACATCGCCGGCGACAAGGCCCATCCCGATCGAGGTGGCTAGGGAAAGTTTGCCGATCGTTCGAAAGGCGCGAGCCGGAAGTGAAGCCATGCAAATCCTTGAAGGCGGTCGGCTGATGCCGAAGTGATTTGCCGCGAGATTATCCTGAAACGGGATGGAAGTGAATCCGCGGCAATCGCCGGTGGCTACCGGCCGACCGTCTTTTCCTGCATAGACCTTTGCTTCGGAGGGATCAGTTCGCCAGGATTTCCGCTGTCTTGCGGATACGCGACAGCCGCGGCAGCACTTTCGTGCAGGCGAAATCCTGCATCTCCTGCGAGAGGGTCGTTACGGCGTCCTCGGCAACAATGACAGCGTAATTTGCCGCATGGGCATCGCGCACGGTGCCTTCCACACCGAAATTGGTGGCGACGCCTGTCACGATCAGCGTTTTGATGCCGCGGCGGCGCAGCTGTAGATCAAGTTCCGTGCCGTAGAAGGCGCTCCACTGGCGCTTGACGATGGCGACATCCGGCGTCAGCTCCGCTATTTCCGCGGGAGCCTCAAGCGCGGCCGGCGGCAAACCTCCTGGGGGAAGCGCAAAGCTTTCGTCGGTCGGCTGATTGACAGCATCGGCATAGTCTGCGGAAAATCCGACCGTCACGAAAACGGTCGTTCCGCCATCGGCCTTCAATTTGTTTGCGATGGCGACCGTATTGGTGACGATCTGCTGGGCGGAGTAGGGCGCGAGCGGCCGGCTGAGGACGAGGCCTTGCAGGTCGATGGAAACGAGAGCGGTGGTTTTGGGGTCGTAAAGTGACATCGGGCGGTAGCTCCATAAAACATGAGGATATCCTCACAATGGAAATATGAGGATGGCCTCACAAAAATCAAGTGAAGAATTGAAGACGCGCACGCCGAAGCGGCAGCGCGGTCATGATCGCGTCGTCATACTGCTGGAGGCGGCCGCAAAGGTTTTCGCGCGCAAGGGCTATGAGGCGGCAACGATGACGGAGATTGCGGCCGAGGCAAATTCCTCCATCGGTTCGCTCTATCAGTTCTTTCCGACCAAGCCCCTGCTTGCCGAAGCACTGCATATCGAACGCCTGGAGCGATTGAAGGCCGGGCTTCGGGACATGGCAGAACGGAGCACCGGCCTTTCCGCGGCCGATAGCGGCGAGGCGATCTTCCATGCGCTCGGTGCTTTCATGGAGGAATATCCGGAGTTTTCGGTATTGGCCGGTCGCCGCGATATTCCCAAGGAGCGCAAGGCGCGCTCACGGGCAGAGCTGAAGGAGCTGATCGCCGGCGTCCTGCGGCAGGCACAGCCGCCGATATCGGACGATATCGCGCTGATGTCGGGTATCGTGCTCGAACTGCTTCGCATCGTCGTCGCCGTCGCCGCCGAGCCTGATGCTGCCGAGGATCGCCGCGTCGCCGGCGAATTGCGGCTGATGCTGCGCAAACGCCTTGAAGAAGCTGCGGCAAAGGGTTGAATCCCGGAGACCGTCTTCGGCGTCTTTAAGAAGAGGTGAGTTATTGCGTCCTGTTTTTTGCCCTCATTTGCCTTATGCTGATTCTCCAGAAATCATCGGGAGATCATGAATGGCGTTGTCGCGGTTGAAAGCAGGCTTGGTCGTTTCTCTTTTTTGCCTGCTGGCAATGCCTCTAGCCACGAAAGCCGAAGAGCCGCAATTCCGTATCGGCACGGCCATTCTTGGCGACTTGAAATATCAACCCGGCTTCAAGCATTTCGATTATGTCAATCCGGATGCGCCGAAGGGTGGTGAGCTGAAGCTTTCGGACGAGGGCACGTTCGACACGCTCAATCCGGTGCTGTTTAAGGGCAACCCCGCCAGCGGATTGTCAATGGTTTTTGATACTCTGATGAAATCGTCCAATGACGAGGTTGCCACCTCCTACGGCTTGCTTGCCGAGGGGGTCTCCTATTCCGATGACATAGCGAGCGCGACGTTCCGGTTGCGAACCGAAGCGAAATGGGCCGATGGCACACCGGTGACCCCCGATGACGTGGTTTTCAGTTTCGATCGCACCAAGGAGCTCAACCCTCTCGCGACCAGTATCTATTCTCACGTGACGCGAGCCGAAAAGACGGGTGACAGGGACGTCACCTTCTACTTCAATGAAAAGAACAATCGCGAACTTCCCTTTATTGCCGGCCAACTGCTGATCGTGCCGAAACATTGGTGGGAAAGCGCCGGCGCCGACGGAAAGGCGCGCGATATTTCACGCACGACACTCGAGCCGGTCATGGGATCCGGACCGTATAAGATCGTCGCCGTGCAGCCGGGATCATCAATCCGATATGAACTGCGTGATGATTATTGGGGCAAGAACCTGCCGGTCAATATCGGCCAGAATAATTTCGGGGCGGTTTCCTACACCTACTACGCCGACAAGGATGTGGAATTCGAAGCCTTTCGCGGCGGAAACACGGATTTCTGGCGGGACCAGTCGGCAAGCCATTGGGTGACCGCATACGACTTTCCCGCCGCCAAAGACGGCCGCATCAAGCGCGATGAACTGCCCAACTCGCTGCGTTCGGTCGGCATCATGCAGGCGATGGTGCTCAATCTCCGGCGCGATCAGTTCAAGGACCAACGTGTGCGGGAGGCGCTGAACTACGCCTATGACTTCGAGGAGATGAACCGGGCGCTTGCCTTCGGCCAGCTGACTCGCGTCAACTCCTTCTTTTTCGGCACCGAGCTTGCCTCTTCGGGGCTGCCGGCGGGCGAGGAATTGAATATTCTCAACAGCGTTAAGGATAAGGTACCGCCCGAAGTCTTCACCACACCCTATGCCAATCCGGTCAGCGGTGACCCGCAGAAGGCGCGCGACAATCTGCGCAAGGCGATCGAGCTTTTCAAGGAAGCCGGTTATGTGTTGAAAGGCAATCGCATGGTCAACGAAAAGACCGGCCAGCCCTTCACGATGGAAATCCTGCTCGGCAGTCCTTCGCTGGAAAGATCAAACCTGCCCTACGTCCAGAACCTGCGCCGCATTGGCATCGATGCAACCCTCCGAACGGTCGATTCGTCGCAATACATCAACCGCATCCGCAGCTTCGACTATGATGCGACCTGGAACGTATGGGGCACGGCGCTGCCGCCCGGCAGCGAACAAATCGATTACTGGGGCTCGGCTTCGGCAAGCCGCCAAGGCTCGCGCAACTATGCCGGCATATCCGATCCGGGTGTCGATGCATTGATCGGCAAGCTTGTTTCTGCGGCCACCCTCGAAGAAAAGACCGCTGCCGCCAAGGCGCTTGACCGCGTACTGCTCGCCCATCACTACGTTGTCCCGCTGTTTTATGGAACGACGAACAAGATCGCCTATTGGGACAAATTCGAGCATCTGCCCGAGCTGCCCTATTATTCGATCGGCTTTCCCGATGTCTGGTGGTCGAAAAGCGCCGGAAAATGAGCTTCTCTTGCAATGACGGGCCTGCTGGCTCCAAATGCAGAGGGCTGATTCGGATAGTTTCAAGCTGATATGACTGCGCCGGTCTCGATCCGGCGGAAGGGACTATGATTTGATCGACAGACGGATTGAGGCGAGGCGGAACATACCCCTCTTTGAGGGAGCGACGGGCTGATGGGCGCCTATATCCTGCGACGTCTCCTGCTGATGATCCCGACCATCGTCGGCATCATGGCCATTTCCTTCACCATCGTGCAGTTTGCGCCAGGCGGCCCGGTCGAGCAGGTCATCGCGCAGCTGACCGGGCAGGGCGATAATGCCAACGGTCGCCTTTCCGGCGGCACCGACATGCTGGCCCAGCAATCCCTGGACGACAGCAGCTCGAAATATCGTGGCGCGCAGGGGCTCGATCCCGAGCTGATCGCCAAGCTCGACAAGCAGTTCGGCTTCGACAAACCGCCGCTCGAGCGCTTCGGCCAGATGATGTGGAACTATATCCGCTTCGATTTCGGCGAGAGCTTCTTCCGCAATACCACCGTCATCGACCTCATCGCCCAGAAGCTGCCGGTGTCGATCTCGCTCGGCATCTGGATCCTGATCTTCTCCTACGCCATTTCCATTCCGCTCGGCATCCGCAAGGCGGTGCAGGACGGATCGACCTTCGATGTCTGGACCTCGGGCATTATCATCGTCGGCTATGCCGTCCCGAGCTTCCTGTTCGGCATCATGCTGATCGTGCTCTTTGCCGGCGGCTCCTTCTTCGACTGGTTCCCGCTGCGCGGCCTCGTTTCGGATAATTTCGCCGACCTCAGCTGGTGGCAGAAGATCCTCGATTATCTCTGGCATCTGGTGCTGCCGCTGATTTCGCTGTCGCTCGCCGCTTTTGCCACCACGACGCTGCTCACCAAGAATTCCTTCATCGAGGAGATCAAGAAGCAATATGTCATCACCGCCCGCGCCAAGGGCCTTTCCGAACGGCGCGTGCTCTATGGCCATGTCTTCCGCAACGCCATGCTCATCGTCATTGCCGGCTTCCCCGGCGCCTTCATCTCCGCCTTCTTCACCGGCTCGCTTTTGATCGAGAACATCTTCTCGCTCGATGGCCTCGGGCGCCTCAGCTATCTCTCCGTTGTCCAGCGGGACTATCCGGTTGTGTTTGCGACGCTGTTCATCTTCTCGCTGCTCGGCCTCGTCGTCAGCCTCGTCTCCGACCTCATCTACACCTGGATCGATCCGCGCATCGATTTCGAGCGGAGGGACGTGTGATGGATGCAGCCAATCAGCAGAGTCTTCCGACGACGGTGAAGCCGCCGCGCAAGGGATTGTTCTCGCCGACCAATGTGCGCCGCTGGGAGAACTTCAAGGCGAACCGCCGCGGCTACTGGTCGCTCTGGATCTTCCTGGTGCTGTTCGTGCTCAGTCTAGGTGCCGAATTCATCGTCAACGACCGGCCGATCCTGATTTCCTATAAGGGCGAGATCCTGACGCCGGTCTTCGTCGATTATCCGGAAGAGAAGTTCGGCGGTTTCCTGGCGCAGACGGATTACCGCGCCCCGGATATTCAGGATGAGATCAACGCCAATGGCTGGATGATCTGGCCGCCGATCCATTATTCCTATCAGACCGCCAATTCCAACCTTCCCACGGGAATGTCGGCGCCGACGCCGCCTTTCTGGGCGATGAGCAAGGAGACGCGCTGCTCGGGCTATCCCCGCGGTGTTGCCGATCCGAATTGCAACTGGAGCAATTTCAACTGGCTCGGCACCGATGACCAGGCGCGAGACGTGCTTGCCCGCCTGATCTACGGCTTCCGCATCTCGGTACTGTTCGGTCTGGCGCTCACCATCTGCTCGGCTGTCGTCGGCGTCTGCGCCGGTGCGATACAGGGCTATTTCGGCGGCTGGACCGATCTTCTGATGCAGCGCTTCATCGAAATCTGGTCGTCCATGCCGGTGCTTTATATCCTGCTGATCATCGCCTCGGTACTGCCGCCGGGCTTCTTCATCCTCCTCGGCATATTGCTGCTGTTTTCCTGGGTCGGTCTCGTTGGCGTCGTGCGCGCCGAATTCCTCCGGGCGCGCAATTTCGAATATGTGCGCGCCGCCCGCGCGCTCGGCGTCAACAACCGCACCATCATGTATCGCCACCTGCTGCCGAACGCGATGGTGGCGACGCTAACCTTCGTTCCTTTCATCCTGTCGGGTTCGATCACCACCCTGACCTCATTGGATTTCCTGGGCTTCGGCATGCCGCCCGGCTCGCCGTCGCTGGGTGAAATGATCGCCCAGGGCAAATCCAATCTGCAGGCTCCCTGGCTGGGGCTCTCGGCCTTCTTCACCATGTCGATCATGCTATCGCTGCTGATTTTCATCGGCGAGGCCGTGCGCGACGCCTTCGATCCGAGGAAGACGTTCCGATGAGCGAAAATTCCACTCCGCTGCTGTCAGTCCGCAATCTCTCCGTCGCCTTTCATCAAGGCGGGCAGACCTCGATCGCCGTCGATGGCGTCTCCTTCGATATCCGCAAGGGCGAAGTCGTGGCGCTGGTCGGCGAATCCGGCTCAGGCAAATCGGTCTCGGCCAATTCGATCCTGAAACTCTTGCCCTATCCGGCCGCGAGCCACCCTTCCGGCGAAATCCTGTTCAAGGGCAGGGATCTGCTGAAGGCGTCCGACAACGAGTTGCGTGCTGTGCGCGGCAACGACATCACCATGATCTTTCAGGAGCCGATGACCTCGCTCAATCCGCTCCACACCATCGAGCGGCAGATCAGCGAGATCCTGGCCCTGCATCAGGGCATGGTGGGCGAGGCCGCCCGCAGCCGCACGCTGGAACTCTTGAACCAGGTCGGCATCCGCGAGCCGGAAAAGCGGCTCAAGGCCTATCCGCATGAGCTGTCGGGTGGCCAGCGCCAGCGCGTGATGATCGCCATGGCGCTCGCTAACCGCCCCGAACTCCTGATCGCCGACGAGCCGACGACGGCGCTCGACGTCACCGTGCAGGCACAGATCCTCGAACTCCTGCGCGACCTCAAGGGTGCGCATGGCATGTCGATGCTGTTCATCACCCACGATCTCGGCATCGTCCGTAAATTCGCCGACCGCGTCTGCGTGATGACCAAGGGCAAGATCGTTGAGACCGGCACGGTGGAGGACGTCTTCACTCGGCCGCAGCATGACTATACGCGTCATCTGCTGGCTGCCGAGCCGCGTGGTGAGCCGCCGGCGAGCGATGCGAACAAGCCCGTGGTCATGGAAGGCAGCGACATTCGCGTCTGGTTCCCGATCAAGGCTGGCTTCATGCGCAAGGTCGTCGATCATGTGAAAGCGGTCGACGGCATCGATCTGAAGCTCAGGGCCGGCCAGACGCTCGGTGTCGTCGGCGAATCCGGCTCAGGCAAGACCACGCTCGGTCTGGCGCTCGCCCGGCTTATTTCCTCCAAAGGCCGTATCGCCTTCGTCGGCAAGGATATAGCCGGCTATTCGTTTCGCGAAATGCGGCCGCTGCGCAACCAGCTGCAGGTCGTCTTCCAGGATCCTTATGGATCGCTCAGCCCGCGCATGTCGGTCGGCGAGATCATCGCCGAAGGGCTCAAGGTACATGAGCGGTCTCTTTCTGCCGATGAGCGTGACAAACGCGTCTGCTGGGCACTGGAGGAGGTGGGCCTCGACCCTTCCACGCGCTGGCGCTTCCCGCATGAGTTTTCGGGCGGCCAGCGCCAGCGCATCGCAATTGCTCGCGCCATGGTGCTGAAGCCGCGCTTCGTCATGCTCGACGAGCCCACCTCGGCGCTCGATATGAGCGTGCAGGCGCAGGTCGTCGATCTGTTGCGGGACCTGCAGCAGAAGCACGATCTTGCCTATCTGTTCATCAGCCACGACCTGAAAGTGGTGAAGGCGCTCGCCAACGAACTGATCGTCATGCGCTTCGGCAAGGTCGTCGAGCAGGGCGCATCCGCCGATATTTTCCGGGCGCCGAAAGAGGATTACACCAGGGCGCTGCTTGCCGCCGCGTTCAATATCGAGGCGGTGCCGACCGCCGCCATCCAGCAATAGAGACCACCATCATGCCGGCCAAAAGCCCCGTTCTCGTCGATCTCAAATTCAATCCCGTGTCCATTGCCAAGGCGCTTGAGATGGCCTTTGCCGATCGCGGCAGCATCAATCTGGCCGATCCTGCCAATAAAGGCGCTGACCTCTCCCATGTCGACTACGCGCTGTTGTGGAAGCCGGATGCCGATCTTTTCGAGCGCGCCCCCAATCTCAAGGTCATTTTCTCGGGCGGCGCCGGCGTCGATTCCATGATGTCGATTGCCGGTCTGCCTGACATCCCGATGGTCCGCTTCGTCGATCGCAGTCTCACGACGCGGATGAGCGAATGGGTGGTCATGCAATGTCTGATGCACCTGCGCGATGTGCAGGGACATTTCAGGAATCAGCGACAGCACATATGGGCGCCGCAGCATGGTCCGGAAGCTGCTGACGTCACCGTCGGCGTCATGGGCCTCGGCGTTCTCGGCTGCGATGCCGCCGCGAAATTGAAAGTCATGGGCTTCAACGTCATCGGCTGGTCCCGCAGCAGGAAAGAGATCGACGGTATGGAAACCTTCGATGCTGGTGGGCTCGATACGTTTCTGGCGCGTACCGACATTCTCGTCGGTCTGCTGCCGCTGACGGCAGAGACGACTGGGATCTACAATGCCTCGCTCTTTTCCAAGCTGCATCGCAACGGCCCGCTCGGCAAGCCGGTCTTCATCAATGCCGGCCGCGGCAAGAGCCAGGTTGCGGCCGATATTGCTTCGGCTGTTCGCACCGGCATTCTCGGCGGCGCCTCCCTCGATGTCTTCGCCGTCGAGCCGCTGGCAGCGGACGATCCGCTTTGGAGCCTGGAAAATGTCATCATCACGCCGCATGATTCCGCCGTGTCTGACGAAAAGGCATTGATGCGCCACGTCGAGGAGCAGATCGCGCGCTTCGAACGCGGCGAACCGCTGCAGCATCTGGTAGATCGCGGTCTGGGTTACTAAGTCTATCTTCCGATGGCGGTGGTCAGGGCCTTATGCCCCGGCTGGCGCCGGCAAAATGCGACCGATTTGCCCTGGTATCAATTTTCTTTCAGCGACTGGACTTTCGCTCAACATTTTTTGATAACAAGGCGCTACATACGCATGCCGGCATGCCGCCGGCGAAAAGCATGACGTCCGCAGGGCAGGAGACGGGGCAGGAACGACATGACCAAGACGGATATCGCCACCCGCGTCTATAACCATACCTGGAAGCTCGATCCGATCATCCGCAGCCTGATCGACACGGATTTCTACAAGCTCCTCATGCTGCAGATGATCTGGAAGCTCTATCCGGATGTCGATGCAACCTTCTCGCTTATCAATCGCACCAAGAGCGTTCGCCTCGCGGAAGTGATCGACGAGAAGGAATTGCGTGAGCAGCTCGACCATGCCCGCACGCTTCGCCTCTCCAAGAAGGAGATGATCTGGCTGGCGGGTAACAGTTTCTACGGCCGCGCCCAGATCTTCGAGCCGGAATTCCTCGCCTGGCTGTCGAATTTCCAGCTGCCGGAATATGAGCTATCGAAGCGCGACGGCCAGTATATTCTCGACTTTCACGGCTCGTGGAAGGAAACGACGATGTGGGAAATCCCCGCGCTCGCCATCATCAACGAGCTTCGCTCCCGCTCCGCTCTGAAGGCGTTGGGTCCCTTCACGCTCGATGTGCTCTATGCCCGCGCTAAGGCCAAGATGTGGGAGAAGGTGGAGCGGCTGCGCGAGCTGCCGGGTTTACGCATCTCCGATTTCGGGACACGCCGCCGTCACAGCTTCCTCTGGCAGCGCTGGTGCGTCGAGGCATTGAAGGAAGGCGTTCCGCACGCCTTCACCGGCACGAGCAACGTGCTGTTGGCCATGGATTCCGATCTCGAAGCCGTCGGCACCAATGCCCATGAGCTGCCGATGGTCGCCGCAGCACTTGCGAAAAATGATGAAGAGCTCGGAAAGGCACCCTACAAGGTGCTGCGTGACTGGAACCGCCTCTATGGGGGCAATCTGCTCGTCGTACTGCCCGATGCATTCGGCACGGCTTCCTTCCTGCGCAACGCGCCGGAATGGGTGGCCGACTGGACCGGCTTCCGCCCCGACAGCGCCCCTCCTATAGAGGGCGGTGAGAAGATCATCGACTGGTGGAAGAAGATGGGCCGCGATCCCCGCCAGAAGCTGCTGATCTTCTCCGACGGCCTCGATGTCGATGCCATCATCGACACCTACAAGCATTTCGACGGTCGCGTCCGCATGAGTTTTGGTTGGGGCACCAACCTCACCAACGATTTCGCCGGCTGCGCGCCCACCGAACTCAAGGGCCTCAATCCTATTTCGATCGTCTGCAAGGTCATCGAGGCAAATGGCCGGCCGGCCGTGAAGCTCTCGGACAATCCCCAGAAGGCGACGGGCGAGCCGGCGGAAGTCGAGCGTTATCTGAAGTTCTTCGGCGCAGAGGATCGCGTCGATCAGGAAGTGCTGGTTTAGGGCTTTCGGGCAATCGGTTTCAGTGGCGAATCGCCGCTTCCATCCGGGCGACGCGGCGAAATAGCGTCCAGCGGCCATTTTCCCAGCGATATTGATCCGGCGAAATAACGTAGGGCACGTCGCTGAGATCGGCACTGATCAGCTCCAGAAGCTGCAGGCCTTCGATATCGTTCTCATGCGTGAAGAACACCTTATCGCGCGACAGGAAGGCGGCGATCGGCGCGGCGCCGCCGGATTGCTCCTGCACCTGCGCCCAGAAATTCGGCAGGAAGGCGATGCTGGATTCGAACTGGCCGTCCACCTCGACATATTGGAACCGGCTGCGTTTGGCGATCTGGATGCCGGTCTTGGCAAGGAACTTCTGCAGGTTGGCCTGTGCCGTTTCGGCGAGTTCCCGGACATCTATGCCCCAGTCGTCGAGTGCTTCGGCCATGACGTAGTTGACCGTCGTTTCGCCGTTGACGACGAAGAGCTTAATCAGGTTTTCGGCCTCGTCGAGGTAGACGAATTGCGGCGGATTGGGCTCGTCCTTGACGGCCTGCATCATCTGCTGGCGCGCAACCTCCACGAAATCGCGCGCTTTCAGGACCGGCAGGACCTTGGCGAGCTCGCCGCTGTCAACCATGGCTTCCGTCATGTTGAGATAGTTGAGGAGCGCCTGCGCACGCGCCGGCCCGCGCTTTTCGCGCAGCGCCAGCAGCGCATTGCTCAGGAATTTCGTCATCGTATCGCCGTTGCGGCCGTGCAGCGTCAGACTGCCGGCGGCAGGATCGTAATCGACACGGATCAGGTCGCCGAAGAACGGCAGGCGTTCTTGAAGATAGGCGGCAAAGGCTGCTTCATCCTGCAAGGCTTCGTCGGGAATGTTGAGATCGAGGGTTTTGGCAATGGCCGCGCTCTCGGGCTCCTGCATCGGGTAGGGTTGGCCGGGGCGCATCTCCGCGCGCTGGCCTCTGCCGAAGAGCCTTTTCAGGAAATTGAACACGCGCATCCCCGAGTACTGAACGGTATTGCTGTAGAACCTAGCGCGGCAGCCGTTGCGGGGCAATGGCGGCATGATGGGGGTGGGTGCCGTAAGTGCCTGCTTGCCCGTACAAAAAACGCGTATAGTCTGCAGGAGCAGGCCGGATGGTCAGATTGCGGGAAGGGCAGCGCAAATGAGGAATGTCGGGGGCGGCAGGTGGACGATCGGAGGTCTGTTTTTTTGTCTTTTTGCATTGGCTGCACCTATGGCGGCGTTCGCGCAGAATGCCGCTGCCCCACAGCCGGCCGCCCCGCCGCCCGACAAGGTTCGCGAGCTGATCCAGCTGATGAACGAGCCGGATGTCAGGCAATGGCTTACCGCGCAGCTCAATAGTCAACCCACACCCGCCGGCGATAAACCCGCAACCATCAGTGATCCGACGCCGGCCGACGGCAGCCAGATGTCGGTTCTATCAGGCATGCTCGGCCATACGCGGCGCCACCTTGAGCTGGTCTCCGGCGCTGCGATGACATTGCCCTACGAGGTCATGACCGCATCGGAAAAGCTGGAAGGCGAAGGCAAGTCGGTCGGCCTCGTGCGCATCATCGTTCAGATCGTCCTCCTGTTCTTCCTCGGGTTGGTGGCCGAACTCGCCGTTGCCCGCGTCATCAACACCAGGCATATGCAGCGCACCGAGAGGGCTGCCGGTACCGAGACGGAACTGCAGGCAGCGCGCTTCCAGTTTCTGGGGGGCGTCGTGCCCGCCATCATCCATGGCCTGGTGACGCTCGTTCCGCTTCTTGCCTTCGACTGGCCGCCAGCCATTGAAAATTTTGCCATCGCCTGCGTCATTGCGATGGTGTCGATCAGGCTGGCGATCTCCATCGGCAAGCTTGTCATGGAATTGATCGCGATGCGTCGCGCCAACGACGTTCTGGATGAGGACGGCGGTGTCGCCCGCATCGCCGAACGGCGGCGCGTGGCCTCCTACTGGTATCGGCGCTGCATGCTGTTTGCCATCTATTTTGCCTGCGGCTGGGCGATCATACAGGCCGTCACGTCGCTGGACTTTTCTGCAGGCGCACGAGACCTCATCGGCTACACCCTCGGCATTGGTCTGTTTCTGATCGCCACGGCTGCCGTGTGGTCCAGGCCGCTTCCGCCGGAAAAGCGGGGGGCGAAAACGGTTTCCTGGCTGCTGGCGATTTTCTTTGCGGCGCTCTGGTGTCTCTGGGTGGCCGGCTTCGACGGCCTCTTGTGGATCGGTATCTATGCGATATTGCTGCCGCGCGTCCTCTCGGTATCGACGAAGGCGATCGAAGCTCTGCATGATGCAGCCGACGGCATTTTCGGCACCGGCAAGATCGCGGCCGTATTGCTCGACCGCGGCTTGCGGGCGCTGATCATTACCTTTGCGGCTTTATGGCTCGGCCACATGCTGGGGGTCGAGGCGCATGCGATGATGAGCGGCAGCGAATCGAATGTCGGCCGCATCGCTCGCGGCATTCTCGGCGGCATCATCATCCTCCTGGTTGCCGATCTCGTCTGGCAGCTGGCAAAAACCTATATCGACGGCAAAGTCATGCAATCCCTGCCGGCCGCAGGCGAATCCGACGAGATCAGGGCGAGCCGTGCCCGGCTGCAGACGCTGTTGCCGATCTTCCGCAACATTCTTGCGGTCGTCATCGGCATCATTGCGGTCATGATGGTGCTGTCGGGCCTCGGCGTTCAGATCGGGCCGCTGATCGCGGGCGCCGGCGTTGTCGGCGTCGCGGTCGGCTTCGGCGCACAGACCATCGTCAAGGATGTCATCAGCGGCATCTTCTATCTCTGGGACGATGCCTTCCGTATCGGCGAATATATCGAAAGCGGCCATTACAAGGGCGTGGTGGAATCCTTCAGCTTGCGTTCGGTCAAGCTGCGCCACCAGCGTGGCCCGCTGGCGACGATCCCCTTCGGCTCGCTCGGCGCAGTCAACAACATGAACCGCGACTGGGCAATCGATAAGATCATCGTCAAGGTCACCTACGATACGGATCTCGTGAAGCTGAAGCGTATTATCAAGGATATTGGCCAGCGCCTGCTCGAAGACGAGGATCTGAAGCCGAGCATCATTCAGACGCTGAAGATGAAGGGCGTCGAGCAGTTCGGCGATTTCGCGATCGAGATCAGGCTGGCAATCACCGCCAAGCCCGACGAGCTCTCCGTCATTCGCCGCAGTGCGCTGGCCTTGATCAAGCAGTCCTTCGACGAAAACGGCATCCAGTTCGCCTTCCCCACCGTGCAGGTGGCAAGCGACAAGGACGCCGCTGCCGCTGCTGCCCGGCAGCTCATCGAGATGCGGGCCGCAAACGTGGAGGGCGCGCAGCAGGCGGGTTGACGCCCCGAATCTAACGCCGCCATGAATCTCTCGAGCTTTGTCGGCAGCGTGCCTATCGCTTCGGAGCCGCCGTGCTGCCCCGCACGATCAGCGTGACGCCGATCATCTCGCGCTCAGCCGGTACGGCATCGTGAAGAACGGCCTGCACCGCGCGTTCCGCGATCTCGGCAAAGGGCTGGGCCATCGTCGTCAGGCCCGGCTCCACCATGCCGCCTTCCGGCACGCCGTCGAAGCCGATGACGGAGACGTCTTGCGGCACTGAAAGGCCTCGCGCCCGCAGCCAGTTAATCGCCAGAAGCGCGATGTTATCAGACATGGCAAGGATCGCCGTCGGCCGCTCGGGCGCGGAAAAAAGATAGTCGAGTCCGGCTTCGACGCTCGGCTTGTCGTTGAGCGTCTCATAGATCGGTACGTCCTCGCGCGGAATGCCGAAGGCTTCGAGCGCCTGCCAGTAACCGAGCGCGCGATTGCGGGAGGTGGAATACATCGCCCGTCCGATCCCGGCAACGCTGACCGGTCCGACATGATCGTCCGAAAGTTCGGTCGCGAGTACGCCGAAACGTCTATGACCGAGTTCCGCCAGATGCCGGGCCGCAACGGCTGCACCACCCAGATTATCAACGCTGATCGAGGGGATCGACGCATCCTCGTCATTCAGGGCGAGAGCGACGAAAGGCAATTGCCGCTCGCGCGTCAACTGAACCAGCTTTTCGCCGCCTTCCACGCAGAGCAGAATGAAGCCGTCGACCAGCGCGCTCTTGATGTTCCAGTCGAGCTTGTGCCGATCCTTGGCCGAGACCAGGGCGAGACCTGTGCCGCTGGCATCGCAGACCTGGGACACAGCGGCCAGGAGCGCCCTGGCCCAGGGATCGTTGAAGAAATAGGAAAGCGGCTCGACGACGGCGACGCCGATGGCATTGACCTTTCCGGCCCGCAGCAGCCGGCCCGTCAGGCTCGGCCCGGCATAGCCAAGCTGCTTGGCCGTCTCGAGCACATGCTCGCGCACCTCTTCACGCACCACTTCCGGCCGGCTGAAAACATTGGAGGCGGTTCCCTGTGATACGCCTGCCGCCTTGGCGACGTCCGCGAGCCTGATGGTGCCTTTGGCCAATGATGAAATCCTCCAATTGTTTTCGGTGGATACTAGCAATGAAGTTGTATCGGTTCAATTCTGCTTGACAGTGGATTTCCGAAGCGTACGATTGAACCGATTCAATAAAGTAGCGCAAGTCGAAATTGAATCGATTCAAAAAGAAAGACCAACCAATGCTGACCAATTATCTCTTCAAGGATCTCTATGATGAGCGATGGGGTGATCCCTGCAATCCGAATGCCGTCGATCCGCCGTCAGAACGTGGGGGTAAGGCTGACAAACAGAGCGTGATGGGCCGGTTGGCGCAGTTTTTCCGCCGCCGGAAGCGGCCGTCGGCGTGGTCCTTCACCATACCGAGCGAGGCATCAGATGAGGACGGCGAAGCCGAGATGCGGCATCGCACCGGCTTCGAGGACCCCAAATTCCTCGCGATCGCCAAGGCTCTGTCGCGGAATTGCTAGCGCAACGCCATGAGTTGGCCCAAGGCCGGCCTCAGAAATTTTCCTTATAGGGGCGCAGATCGAGTTCCTGCGTCCAGGCCGACGGATGTTGGCGATGAATATGCCAGTAGCTCTCGGCAATGGCATCGATGTTCAGCAGCCCATCGGCATCCACTTCCGGCCGGCGCGAACGCAGCCGCTCCCCGTCAATGCCGCCATCGATGATGGTGTGGGCGACGTGCAGGCCGAGAGGCCCGAACTCGCGCGCCATACTCTGGCTGATCATTCGAAGGCCCGCCTTGGCAGCGGCGAATTGCGCGAAGCCTGCCTTGCCGCGCAGGCTGGCAGAGGCGCCGGTGAAGATCACGGTGCCACGGCCGAGCGGCGCCAGATGGCGCGCCGCCTCGCGTCCGACCAGGAAGCCGCCGAAGCAGCAGATGCGCCAGAATTCCTCGAATTGGGCGGCCGTCAGATCGCGAAAGCTGATCGGACGGTTGATGCCGGCGTTGAAGACGACGAAATCCGGCGCGGCAATATCGTCTCGCGCGGTAAAGGCATATTCGAACAGCCGGACGACCGCGGCTTCATCCGTGGCATCTGTTTCGATCGCCTCGGCACTACCGCCGGATGCCTGGATCGCAGCCGCTACCTGATCGATCTTTGCCGCCGTCCGGCCGGCAATGACGACATGATAGCCCTTGTCAGCGAGAAGCCGGCAGAGCGCCGCACCCAGACCCTGCTCGGCACCCACGCCGACGATGATGGCGCTTGGCGTACTCATTCGGCGGCCTCCCTGGCATCGAGCGTCGGATAGTCGGTGTAACCCTCGGCACCGCCGCCGTAGAAGGTCGGGCGATGATAGGGATTGAGGGGAGCACCCAGACGAATGCGCTCCGGCAGGTCGGGATTGGCGATGAACAGCCGACCGAAGGCGATGGCATCGGCATGGCCGGCACCAAGTGCGGCTTCAGCGGTATCCGGCCGGAAATTGCCGGCGGCGATCAGCGTGCCGGACCAGGCCGGCCGGAACAATTCGGCCGCTGATGGCACGTTCTTGTGGTCGACTTCAGCCTGGCCGGCACCGCTGGCGCGCGGCTCGATCAGATGCAGATAGGCGAGGTTCAGCCGGTCCAGCTCGCGAATGACATGGCCGTAGAGGCGCAAGGGATCGTCCTCGCCGCTATCATTGGCGATGCCGAAAGGCGAAAGGCGCACGCCGACGCGCTCCGACCCCCAGACATCGGAAACCGCTTCAACCACTTCCAGCAGCAGCCGTGTGCGATTCTCGATCGAGCCGCCATATTGGTCGGTGCGCTGGTTGGTGCGGGCCTGCAGGAACTGTTCGATCAGATAGCCATTGGCGCCATGGATCTCGACGCCATCAAAGCCCGCCTGCTTGGCATTGGCGGCGGCCTCAGCGTAGACATCGATCAAAAGCGGCATCAGGTCGATATCGATCGCCTGCGGCGTCTCGAAGGGAACGCGCTCGAAGGAAGCGGTAAACGCATCGCCCTTGGCGGCAATGGCGGATGGAGCGATCGGCGGAGCACCTCCCGGCTGGTGCGAGGAATGGGAGATGCGACCGACATGCCAGAGCTGCAGGAAGATCTTGCCGCCCTTGCAATGAACCGCGTCCGTCACGGCCTTCCAGCCGGCGATCTGTTCGGGCGTGTGAATGCCGGGCGTGGCCGGCATGCCCTGTCCCGCGCGGGAAATCTGCGAGCCTTCGGAAATGATGAGCCCGCCCTCGCTGGCGCGCTGGGCATAATATTCGGCATTCAAAGCCGAGGGCACATTGCCCGGCTGGCTCGCCCGCATGCGGGTCAGAGGCGCCATGACGATGCGATGTGAAAATTCGTAAGGACCAATAGAAAGAGGCGAAAACAAAGTGGCTGTCATAAAATTCTCCTGCCTGGAGCCAAATTGCTCCCGGAGCGGAAGGGCCTGTCAGCGGCGATTCGGTCTCGGGAATTCAAATAAGATGATGATCATCATTTATCCGAACGATCGGACGTGCGCAACTGAATCTGCCGTCAGGCTGAAATCATTGCAAGAAAGCCGAGCAAACTGGCGTTGAACTGTGCCGGACGCTGCAGCGGCGCGAAATGGCTGACGCCGGGCAGAAGAATTAGTTCTGCGCCGGGAATGTGCCGCACGAGATAATCGGCATGTTCCTGCTTGATGAACTCGTCGTGCTCGCTCTGCACGATGACGACAGGCACATTGATCTCGGTGAGATCTTTGACCGTGTAGTTCGGCTCCGTCCGCTGCATTAGGCCGACAGCCTCGACGAAAGCATCGAACTTGTCCGGCGTGGCGGAAAGGGCTGCGTAATCCTTCTTATGGCGTGAGAAGCAGCGCTCGATGATCGGCGTCGCCACGAATTCCTTGGTGCCGCTCGGGTCCATGTTGCAGGCAAAGAAGAAGACGCCGGAAACCCGTTCCGGATGGGTTTTTCCAAGTACCATGCCGATGCAGGCGCCGTCGCTCCAGCCGACCATGGCTGCCTTGTCGATCTTCAGCCTGTCCATGACAGCGAGAACGTCAGAGGCCATCAGCTCATACGTGTATGGTCGCTCGTCGCGTGTGCTGCGGCCATGGCCGCGGCTGTCTATGACGATAACCTGATGGCTAGCGTCGATCAGCGCCGGCACCTGGTAGCCCCAATTGCCGCTGTTTCCGAGCCCGCCATGCAAGAGGATCACCGGTGCGCCGCTGCCATAGGAGGCATACCAGATACGCGCGCCATCATGATCGACATGGCCTTCCACCTCGGTTTGCGGCAAGGGCGCGGCCCCTTCGGCTTCGAAGCGGTGAAGCTCGTCGTCGCGAAATTCCATACCCATCTCCCATTGCGCCGTCTCTCCCCGACAGCCACGTGGCGAGACTAGTCGATCCCAACGCATCTTTTCAACAGGCTACGGTGATATCGTTGCCAGATGCTCGAAAAGATCGCGCGCCGGGGACGGAAGCTCTTCGAGGGAGCGTGCGCAGAGCGAAAGCCGGCGCGTTGCCCATCGGTCGGTGAGGCGAAGGGCCGCAATTTTTGCGGATCGACTGCAGCGCCGCGCCGCTGCTTCGGGCACGATGCCGAGGCCGATACCCTGGCCCGCCATATCGCAGATGGCTTCAAATGTCCGCATCCGCACCCGCATTTTCAATCTGCTGCCGAGCCGGGCCGCCTGCGCGTCAATGTGATCCTGCAGCGCGCCGCCGGCAAGTCCGATGAAATACTCATGCAGGATTTCCGTGAAGCTGGTCTGCTTTGATGCTGCAAGCGCATGATCGCTAGATATCACCACCACCAGCCGGTCGATTGCGAAGGGTCGCAATGTCAGGCCGGAGGTATCGATCGCCTCCGACAGGATACCGATCTCGGCCAGCCCGGCCGAAACGGCCCGGGCGATCTCGATGCTCTGGCGCTCCTTGAGATCGATGTCCGTTCGCGGCTTTCTGGCCATCCATTCGGCAAGGCGCGGCGGCAGGTATTCGACAATCGCCGCGGTGTTGGCGAGAAGCCGGACGGTTGCGCGCAGGCCGCTTGCGTGCTCGCCAAGCTCGCCGCGCATTTGCGTGAGCTGCCGCTGGATTAACCGGGCATGATGCGCCAGCGCCTCGCCGGCGGGCGTCGGGCTCACGCCCCGTCGCCCGCGCTCCAGAAGCCGTACGCCGCCATTTGCCTCCATGTCGCGCAGCCGCTCGCTGGCAGCCGGCAACGAGAGCCCGACATCGGCC
>Ga0209371_1000739_pt1 | contig 27402 bp, 27 predicted proteins | sample AgamicAtAmrz_FD_187165 | JGI IMG/M metagenome (GOLD analysis project Ga0209371, IMG submission 187165) | Agave microbial communities from Guanajuato, Mexico - At.Am.rz (SPAdes) (version 2) | ecosystem: Host-associated > Plants > Roots > Rhizosphere | place: Guanajato, Mexico | collected 2012-06-07
GCGCGCCAGGCGCAATGCAGCACCCGCTACATAGATGAAGGCGACCATCCAGCCGACTTTGCCCATGCTGCCCAGCGCCCACTCGAACGCCAGCAGCGCCGGTGCCACGCCGAAGGCGACCATGTCCGACAGCGAATCGTATTCGGCACCAAAGGCGCTCTGGGTATTGGTCAGACGGGCGACGCGACCATCCAGGCCGTCCAGCACCATGGCCACGAACACCGTGGCGGCGGCCACGTAGAAGTTGCCGTTCATGGCGTTGATGATGGAATAGAAGCCGGCGAACAGGTTCGCGGTGGTGAACAGATTGGGCAGCAGGTAGATGCCGCGATGGCGCACCTTGCGCCCCTCGTCGTCATGCCCTTCCTCAATATGCTCGTCGATGGGCAGTAAGCTGTCATCGTCCCGGGACGATTTGGGCTCTTGCGGACGCTCGCTCATGAACAACACCTTGCATCGGATTTGAATTTTCGACCAAGCCGCCGGAAAAGCGTTCGCCTTAACGGCGGCCTGGATACAGGGGCTTTATACCAGAAGCCCGCCGTCGGCTCTTTAGCAAAAGTACCTGCGAACAGCGCTGCGGCATAAATAACGGTTCGCCAAGCCGCTTGCAGCTAACGCGCTTTAGCGCGCCCGAAGCGAGCACTGCCCATGTCCCGAGCGCAAACTGAACGCCCCTCCCGCTCTTTACCTTGCCTGACCTCGGCTCGGACTTTTCGTACAGCGCCCGAAACGAAAAAACGCGGCCAGGGCCGCGTTTTTTCAGAGATCGGATCGACTCAGTTCTTGGCTTTGTCGACGATCTTGTTGGCAGCGATCCACGGCATCATCGAACGCAGTTGCTCACCGATCACTTCAATACCGTGAGCAGCGTTGTTACGACGCTTGGCGGTCATCGATGGGTAGCCGGTGGCACCTTCGCTGATGAACATCTTGGCGTATTCGCCGTCCTGGATGCGCTTGAGTGCATTGCGCATGGCCTGGCGGGATTCGGCGTTGATGACTTCCGGGCCGGTCACGTACTCGCCGTATTCGGCGTTGTTGGAGATCGAGTAGTTCATGTTGGCGATACCGCCTTCGTACATGAGGTCGACGATCAGCTTCAGTTCGTGCAGGCACTCGAAGTAGGCCATTTCCGGCGCGTAGCCCGCTTCGACCAGGGTTTCGAAGCCGGCCTTGACCAGCTCGACGGTGCCACCACAGAGAACGGCCTGCTCGCCGAACAGGTCGGTTTCGGTCTCGTCCTTGAAGGTGGTTTCGATGATGCCGGTACGGCCGCCGCCAACGCCCGAAGCGTAGGACAGCGCGACGTTCTTGGCATTGCCGGAAGCGTCCTGGTAAACGGCGATCAGGTCAGGGATGCCGCCGCCTTTGACGAACTCGGTGCGTACGGTGTGGCCCGGAGCCTTCGGCGCGATCATGATCACGTCGAGGTCGGCACGCGGAACCACCTGGTTGTAGTGGATCGAGAAGCCGTGGGAGAACGCCAGGGTAGCGCCCTGCTTGATGTTCGGCTCGATCTCGTTCTTGTACAGAGCGCCCTGGAATTCGTCCGGGGTCAGGATCATCACCAGGTCGGCAGCGGCGACGGCAGAGGCCACGTCGGCGACTTTCAGGCCATGGGCTTCGGCCTTGGCAACGGTAGCGGAGCCTTTACGCAGACCAACGGTGACGTCGACGCCGGAATCCTTCAGGTTGCACGCTTGCGCGTGGCCCTGGGAGCCGTAGCCGATGATGGCCACTTTCTTGCCCTGGATGATCGAGAGGTCGCAGTCTTTGTCGTAATAAACTTTCATGTTCTTGGCTCTTGTATAGCGAAAAGGATGGGGTGCCGAGCACCGCTACGGGAGTTACCTTAAGTGATCCGCACCATTGCGTAAAATGATATATTCGCAACACTGCATGCCGAAATATGAAACATAAATGGACAGCCACGCTCTCAGCCTCTTTCTCTCCCTCGCCGACAACCTGCATTTCGGCAAGACCAGCCGCGAGCAGCACGTCAGCCCATCCGCGCTGAGCCGCAGCATCAAGCAGCTCGAGGATGAAGTCGGCGCGCCGCTGTTCGTGCGCGACAACCGCTCGGTGCGCCTGACCCGCGAGGGTCAGCGGTTTCGCGAATACGCCAGTGACGTCATGAACGGCTGGCAGGTCATCCGCCAGACCTTCAAACAGGATCAATTGATTCTGCACGGTGAGCTGTCGCTGTATTGCTCGGTAACGGCGAGCTACAGCTTTCTCTACGAGATTCTCAGCAGCTTCCGCCAGGACTACCCGCGCATCGAAATGAAGCTGCACACCGGCGACCCGGCCAAGGCCGTCGAGCGGGTGCAGCAGGGATTGGAAGACCTGGCCATTGGCGCACGCCCGGACAATTTGCCCGCCGGTGTGGAGTTCCAGTCGATCACCCGCTCGGCGCTGCGCTTTATCGGCCCGCAATCGCCGCAGTTGCTCGGCGAGGAACAGCTGAAGAATCCCGGTGCCGACACCTGGCAGGACGTGCCGCTGATTCTCTCCGAGGAGGGCCTGGCGCGAACCCGCACCGATCGCTGGCTGAAGCACCACAACATCAAGCCGCGTATCTACGCCCAGGTCAGTGGCAACGAGGCCATCGTCAGCATGGTCAGCCTGGGCTTCGGCATAGGCGTGGTGCCACAGATCGTGCTGGACAACAGCCCGCTGGCCGCACGCATCCGCCTCTACGATATCCAGCCGCCGCTGACCGACTACGACATTGGCCTGTTTGCCCTGCACAAGCGCCTCAAGGACCCGCTGATCGCCGCCTTCTGGAACCGCCAGTAGCAGGCATGAAAAACCCCGCACATGGCGGGGTTTTTCATTTCAGCCCTGCGATCAGATGCTCAGCACCTTGTCGCCGCGGGCGATACCGGTGACACCGCTGCGTACGGTCTCCAGAATCAGCGCGGTGCCGATGGCCTGGATGAAGCTATCCAGCTTGTCGCTGGTACCGGCCAGCTGGATGGTGTACACGCTCGGCGTCACGTCGACGATCTGCCCACGGAAGATGTCGGTGGTGCGCTTGACCTCGGCGCGCTGGGCGCCGGTGGCCTTGACCTTGACCAGCATCAGCTCGCGCTCGATGTGGGCGTTCTCCGACAGATCCACCAGCTTGACCACCTCGATCAGCTTGTTGAGGTTCTTGGTGATCTGCTCGATGGTGTCGTCATGACCGATGGTGGTCAGCGTCAGACGCGACAGGGTCGGGTCTTCGGTCGGCGCCACGGTCAGGCTTTCGATGTTGTAGTTGCGCTGGGAGAACAGGCCGACGACACGCGACAGGGCTCCCGGTTCGTTTTCCAGCAGCAGGGAAATGATATGACGCATGTCAGGTACGCTCCGTCTTGCTCAGCCACATGTCGCGCATCGCGCCACCACGAATCTGCATCGGGTAGACGTGCTCGCTGGTGTCCACGGCGATGTCGAGGAACACCAGGCGATCCTTCATCGCGAACGCCTCTTCCATCTTCGACTTGAGGTCCTTGAGGTCGGTGATGCGCATGCCCACGTGCCCATAGGACTCGGCCAGCTTGACGAAATCGGGCAGCGATTCCATGTAGGAGTGCGAGTAACGGCTGCTGTACTGCATGTCCTGCCACTGGCGAACCATGCCCAGCGCGCCATTGTTGAGGTTGATGATCTTCACCGGCAGGTCGTACTGCAGGCAGGTCGACAGCTCCTGAATGTTCATCTGGATGCTGCCTTCGCCGGTCACGCAGGCGACATCGGCGTCCGGGAAGTTGAGCTTGACGCCCATGGCGGCCGGGAAACCGAAGCCCATGGTGCCCAGGCCACCGGAGTTGATCCAGCGGTTGGGCTTGTTGAAGCGATAGTACTGGGCCGCGAACATCTGGTGCTGGCCCACGTCGGAGCTGATGTAGGCCTCGCCCCTGGTAACGTCGCACAGCGTCTCGATCACGGTCTGCGGCTTGATGATCGAACCGTCGCCCTCGTTATAGGGGAACAGGCGACCATTGCCGCGCCACTCGTCGATCTGCTTCCACCAGGTGGCTTGCGATTCCTTGTCCGGCGCCTGCTCGATTTCCTTGAGGGCGGCGACCATCTCGGTCAGCACGCTGTCCACCGGGCCGACGATCGGAATGTCGGCCTTGACGGTCTTGGAGATCGACGCCGGGTCGATGTCGATATGAATGATCTTCGCGTTCGGGCAGAACTTGGCAGCGGTCTCGCCATTGATGACCCGGTCATCGAAGCGCGCACCAACGGCGAGGATCACGTCGGCGTGGTGCATCGCCAGGTTGGCGGTGTAGCTGCCGTGCATGCCGAGCATGCCGACGAACTGACGGTCGCCGCCCGGGTAGGCGCCCAGGCCCATCAGGGTATTGGTGACCGGCACGTTGAGGGCGCGGGCCAGCTCGGTCAGCTGCGCGCAAGCGCCGCCGAGGATCACACCGCCACCGGAATAGATGATCGGCCGCTTGGCCGCAACGAGCATTTCCGCCGCCTTGCGAATCTGCCCCGAGTGCCCGCGTGCAGCCGGGCTGTAGGAGCGCAGCTTGACCTTCTTCGGGTAGGTGTATTCGAACTTCTGGGTCGGATCACCCATGTCCTTGGGGATATCGACGACCACCGGGCCCGGGCGGCCGGACTCGGCCAGGTAGAAGGCCTTCTTGATCACTTCGGGGATTTCCGAAGGATGTTTGATGATGAAGCTGTGCTTCACGATCGGACGGGAGATGCCGACCATGTCGACTTCCTGGAAGGCATCGGTGCCGACCACGGTGCTGGCCACCTGACCGGAAATGATCACCATCGGGATCGAATCCATATACGCAGTCGCGATACCGGTCACCGCGTTGGTCGCGCCCGGGCCGGAGGTCACCAGCACCACGCCGGCCTTGCCGGTGGCACGGGCGTAGCCGTCGGCCATATGGGTGGCCGCCTGCTCGTGACGAACCAGGATATGGGTCACCTCCGGCTCTTTGAACAGGGCATCATAGATGTGCAGGAGGGCACCGCCCGGGTACCCATAGATGTACTTAACGCCTTCGTCACGCAACGAGCGGACGACCATTTCAGCGCCGGATAAAAGCTCCACGTTGTTCACCTCTATTACGCCAGAAAACCGCCCTTTTGCAGGGTCGGCCCGAGTAGGTTTACTGCCAGCAGAGCATGAGCGACTGTGGTCGCCGACTACGTCAGCTACAACTGAGCAAGTATTGGGACTGCCCCAGATCTGTTGCGGGGCGTTCCCACCCAGCGCGAGGTAACGCGTTGCGGGTGTAACGAAAGGTCGGCGCGGGTAGCGCCTCATGTCTACTGAGCTGAAGCCAGCTTGCGGCTGGCCCCACTACAGCGAGCAGTCGATTGTTGATATTCGCTGACGGCAAGTCAAGCGATGCGTGACGGAATACGCAATATCCGGCAACAAGGCCGTACCCGCCGCCGTGCTACCGGATCGCCGGGTCGCGCCGATGTGAAACAGACCCGCCTGCGTCGCGCGTCGATTGGTTATAGTAGCAGCCTGCATTGCAACTCAGGTTGCCAGCACTTCAACCAGCCGATGCACCCTGCATAAGGAAATCCCATGCGCCGCATGATTCTCACCAGCAGCCTGCTGCTCGCCCTGAGTGCGAGCGCCATGGCCGGGCAGATCTACAAATGGGTCGATGCCCAGGGCGTCACCCATTTCGGTGAGCAGCCGCCCCAGGGCCAGCAATCCACCACGGTCAATCCGTCGGCCGCGCCGCCCCCCTCAACCACCCCTGAAGCGAAGCCGGCACCGACCTTCGATGCCATCGCCGACCCCGAGCAGGCCGCCGCCGATGCCAAGGTGAAGAAGGAAGTGGCCGCCCAGGAAGCCGAGCGCAGGAAATACTGCGAGACCCAGCGCAACAACCTGGCGCAGCTGGAGAACAACCCGCGGGTACGTGTGGAAGAAGGTGGGGAGATGCGTCGCCTCGGTGAAGAGGAGCGCCAGAAGCGCATCGCCGACAGCAAGCAGGCGATCAAGGAAAACTGCCAGTAATGGCAGCGGACGCGGGCTCTAGCGGCCCGCGGTGATCAGCCGGTCGAAATCACCCAGCGCCTTGAGCAGCCCAGCGGCTTCATGACTGTCAGCGCCATAGACCTGCTCGGCCATGGGCAGGATGCCGGATACCGCCGGCAGCTCGGCGCCCGCCTCGATGATGGCCTTCATGCGCGGCAGGAAAATCCACTGCAGCCACTGGGAAAAATCCAGGGTATCCACACAGAACGGCTGCTCGCTGGACAGCGCCTCCAGGCTCGGCGCCGAAGCTTCCCACAGCCCCTGCACCCGCAATGCCCGCTCGACCAGCAGCAGCTGGTCGGCGATCAGGGCCACCGAGGTGGCACTCACAGGTTGACCCGAGCCCGTTCGCGGGCCTGGGCTGCGCCGGCGGCGTCGCCCTGCTGCTGACGGGACTTGGCGATCAGATCCCACAGGCTGGCCTGCAGGGCCGGCCGACCATTGGCGTAGCTCAGGCCACGGCGCGCGAACTGCTCGGCCTGGGCGGCATCGCCCTGGGCCAGGCGCACTTCAGCCAGGCGGTAGAGCACCTGCGGTTCACGGGGGGCGATACGCTGGGCCCGCTCCAGGCTGGAAGCGGCGCCATTGAGATCACCACCGGTCTGTTGCTGCTGGGCACTGGTCAGCAGCGCCAGTACCGGGCCATCGAGTTGCTCGTCGGCCGCCAGGCCACCGCCGGCGTTGCCACTGGGGATGCCGCTGGGCGTCGAGGGTTGCGACGGTGCCGAATTGCCGTAGCTCGGCGAACCCAGCGGCTCGCTGCTCAACGGCGGTTCGTCGAAGGTCAGGCCGCCGCTGTTGGCAGGTGCACCTGCCGGCGCCGCGTAGGTGTCGATCGGTGCGGACGGCGCACCGCCACCCGGCACCATCACCACCACGCCGGAATCCTCGGGCATGGCCTGCGGCTGCTGCGCTTGCGCAGGGGCATTGTTGTAACCACCGCCAGGACGGTCGTCCTGCTCGTAGGCCGAACTACCGGAATCCACAACCGGGATGGAACCACGCGGAACGCTGGCACAACCACCCAGAACCACCGAGGCGGTCAAAACGGGAATCAACCACTTGCTCACGGCAAACCTCTCTTATTCCAACCAGCCTTTCACCCAGTCCATCACCGAGTCGACGGGGGCCTGAATACCACAACCTGCGCCCGGCGCCGGCTCGCTGCCGCGAATATACGGCATCTGCACGGCACCCGGGCAATTCTGCGCCGAGCCTTGCCCGGTCGCTGCATCTACCCAGGCCATCACCACGTTATCGGGCATCGGCATGTCCAGGGGCAGCGGGTCGGCGCGGCGCATGAAGCCCGTCCAGGCCTGCAACGCACCGGTTGCGCCGGTGAACGGCGTCGGCCCGTTATCGTCACGGCCCATCCACACCACGGTCAGCAGATCCTGACTGAATCCGGCGAACCAGCTGTCACGGGAATCGTTACTGGTGCCGGTCTTGCCTGCCAGGGTCAGCGAACCGGGCAGTTGGTTGTAGACCGAACGGCCGGTGCCTTCACGCATGGTGCGCTGCATGGCGTTCTGCAGCAGGTAGATGGCGCCCGCGTCGAAACGCTGTTGAATCTGATACGGATAACGCTTGAGCGGCTCGCCCTCGGCGGTCAGCACGCTGCGGATACCCCGCAGCGGGGTGTTGAAGCCGCCGCTGGCGATGGTCTGGTACATGCCGGTGACTTCCATCGGGGTCAGTGCGCCGGCGCCCAGCAACATCGACGGATAGGCCGGCCACTGGCGCGACACGCCCAGGCGCTCGAGGGTTTTGAGCACATTCGGCACGCCCAGTTCCAGGCCCAGCTTGGCGGTGGACAGGTTGTAGGAATGCGCCAGCCCCTGGTACAGGTAAATGCTGCCATGGGCCTTGCGGTCGTAGTTCTGCGGCTTCCACACCTGGCCGTCCTGGCCCTTCACCGAGAAGGGTTCGTCCTGGACCCGGGTGGTCAGGGTGTACTGACTGGGACGCTCGAGCGCCGTGAGGTAGATGGCCGGTTTGATCAGCGAGCCGATCGGGCGCACAGCGTCCAGCGCACGGTTGAAGCCGGCGAAGCGTGGCTGACGGCTGCCGATCAGGGCCTGGATCTCGCCGGTTTCCGGGTTGGTCACCACCATGCCGGCCTCGACCTCGTCGGCGCCCTTGCGGCCAGCCTGGCGCTTGAAGGTTTCCGCCAGCGCTTCCTCGGCCTTGAGCTGCAGGATCGGGTCGAAGCTGGTGAAGATGCGCAGGCCTTCTTCGGTCAAGTCCTCGTCGCGGTAGTCCTGGCGCAACTGGCGCTTGACCAGATCCAGGAAGGCCGGGAACGAGCCATTGGCCATGCTGCCGCGCTGGGTCACACCCAGCGGGCGGGCCTTGGCGGCGGCGGCCTCTTCAGGCGACACCACGCCCTGCTCGGCCAGCAGGTCGAGAATCATGTTGCGGCGATTCAGTGCCCGCTCCGGATTGCGGCGCGGGTTGTAGTAGGTCGGCCCCTTGACCATGCCGACCAGCAGGGCCACCTGATCGAGCTTGAGCTCGGACAATGGCTGGCTGAAGAAGTACTGGCTGGCCAGGCCAAAGCCATGCACCGCGCGCTGGCCGTCCTGACCGAGGAACACCTCGTTGAGGTAGGCCTCGAGGATTTCACGCTTGTCGTAATGCAGCTCCAGCAGCACCGCCATCATCGCTTCGGTGATCTTGCGGGTCAGGCTGCGCTCGTTGGTCAGGTAGAAGTTCTTCACCAGCTGCTGGGTCAGGGTACTGCCGCCCTGGCGCAACTGGCCGGCCGAGGCGTTGATCCAGATGGCGCGGGCGATGCCCTTGGGCGAGACACCGAAGTGGTCGAAGAAATCGCGATCCTCGACCGCTACCAGGGTTTCCACCAGGTAGGCCGGCACCTGATCGAGCTTAATCAGCACGCGGTCTTCCTGGTGCGCGGGGTACAACCCGCCGATCAGCATCGGCTCGAGCCGCGCCACGGCCAGGTCCTTGCCATCGGCCTTGGTCAGCGAGGCGACATAGTCCCCGGAGAAGCGCACGTTGACCTGCTGAGCCTGCTCGGCGCTTTCATAGAACTGGAAACCACGCGAATGCAGGGACACGTTGTTGCCGGAAACCGATACGGCGCCAGGGCCGTTGGCCACGCTCTCGCGACGATAGCCGAGGGCGTCCATCTCCTTGAGCAGGTCGTCCTTGGCCAGCTTCTGGCCGACGAACAGCTCCAGCGGCCTGGCGTACACCTTGGCCGGAACGGTCCAGCGCTTGCCGGAGAATTTCTCCTGGACGATGGCATCGAGGTAAACCGCAAAACCGGCGAACAGCACCAGGCCTACCAAGCCAAGCTTTACAGCCCAGCCCAGCAAGGGGCGCATGCCACGGGGGCGGCGTTTGGAACGGGAGCGGGAAGATCGGGTACGAGTCATGGCGCGGCATTATACGCACTTTGCGAAGCGCCGGCAGCGACCACCAGCGGTTTGCAGTGCGCCGGCGAGGGGCCATAATGCGCGCCTGTTCCCACTTCTGAATGCCAAGGATCGTCCGTGAGCCAAGCCCTGATTACCGCCTTGCAGAACCCGGCCCTTTATCCGCACCCGGTGGACGGTTTCAGGGTCATCGAGACCCATATTTCCTGGGTCGTGCTGACCGGTCCCTATGCGTACAAGATCAAGAAACCGGTGGACTTCGGCTTTCTCGACTTCACCTCGCTGGCCGCGCGCAAGCATTTCTGCGAGGAGGAGCTGCGCCTCAACCAGCGCCTGACCGAGAATTTGTATCTGGAGGTGTTGCCGATCGGCGGCAGCCCCGAAGCGCCGCAGATCGGCAGCGACGCCGCGGTGTTCGAATACGCCCTGAAGATGCGCCAGTTCCCCCAGGAGCAGTTGCTGGCCCAGGTGCAGGCCCGCGGCGAGCTCAATGAAGGGCATATCGACGCCCTGGCCAAGCAGATCGCCGACTTCCACCGCGACACCCCCGTGGTCGCGGCCGACCATGCGCTGTGCAACGCCACCGCCATCGTCGCCCCGCTGCGGCAGAACTTCGAGCAGATCCGCCCGATGCTCAGCGACAAGGCCGACCTGCAGCAGCTCGATGCCCTGCAAGCCTGGACCGAAACCAGCCTGGAGCGCCTGTGGCCCGATCTGGAAGCACGGGCCCGTGACGGGTTCATCCGCGAGTGCCATGGCGACATTCACCTGGGCAACGCGACCTTGCTGGACGGTCGCGCCACGCTGTTCGACTGCATCGAATTCAACGAGCCCTTCCGCTTCACCGATATCGCCCTGGATACCGCCTTTCTGGTCATGGACCTGGAAGACCGCGGTCTCAAGTGCCTGGCGCGCCGCCTGCTCAACAGCTGGCTGGAACACACCGGCGATTACGGCTCGCTCAAGCTGTTCAACCTCTACAAGACGCACCGCGCCCTGGTGCGCGCCAAGGTCGCGCTGTTCCGCCTCGGCCAGGAGCAGGATGCCGTGCAGCGCGCGGTGATCCTGCGTCAGTACCGCGCCTACGCCAGCCTGGCCGAAAGCTACAGCGCCATCCCCTCCCCCCTGCTGGCGATCACCCGCGGCGTATCGGCGGTTGGCAAGAGCCAGGTCGCGCTGCGCCTGGTGGAGGCCCTCGGAGCGATTCGCATCCGCTCCGACGTGGAGCGCAAACGCCTGCTGGGCGAGCAGACCGCCAGCGAACTGAATGCCGGCATCTACAGCCAGGATGCCAGCGATACCGTTTACCAGCGCTTGAACGCCCTGGCCGATCTGGCCCTGCATGCCGGCTACCCGGTGGTGCTCGACGCCACCTTCCTCAAACGCCCGCAGCGCCAGGCGGCGCAACGCATCGCCGACGAAACCGGCGTGCCCTTCCTGATCATCGACTGTCACGCGCCGGACTCGGTCCTTGCCAGCTGGCTGCAACAGCGCCGGCAGGAAGGCAGCGACCCGTCCGATGCGACCCTGGCGGTCATCGAGGCGCAGCGCGCCGGCCAGGATCCGCTGGAGGAGGCCGAATTGCCCTACTGCAAGCGCGTGGACACCCCGGACGCCGCCAGCCTGGCCGAACTGGTCAGCGCGGTGCGCCAGCGCTTCCCCAGCCTCTGACGGCCGGCCAGCGGCGCGACAAAGCTCTTCTATACTGGCAGTAAGCCTCCCCCGGACGACTGCCACCATGAGCCAACCGCGCCAGCTGGACACCCCGCTCTACCGACTGCTGCACAATGACGACGTCGCTGCCTTCAACCAGCAGCGGCCCCAGGGCGAACCCATCGACCTGCGCGGCGGCGACTTCCGCGGGCTCGACCTGCGCAGCCTGGATGCCGAGGGCATCGATTTCACCGACGCCTATTTTCGCGGCGCCGACCTGCGCGGCGTGGACTTTCGCAGCGCCCAGCTGGAGGGCGCGAGCATCGCCCATGCGCAGATATCGGGCGCCTACTTCCCGGTCGAGCTCAGCGCGGACGAAATCCTCATGTCGATGAACTTCGGCACCCGCCTGCGCTATCGCACCCACCCCAGTCACCTGTAGCAGCCTGTAACGCGACGCCCCGGCGGCACCGCCAGTCAGCACTACACTGTTCTGACCATGGCCAAGGGGAGCGCTGCCCAGATGGCGGCAGGAGGAGATGGCGTGAACGACGAACTGCAGACCCTCAAGAACCTTGGCAAGACCTCATCGCAGTGGCTGCATGCGGTGGGCATCCACAGTGCCAGCGATTTGCGCAGGCACGGTGCCGTCGAGGCCTATCGGGCGGTACGGGCCCGCGGCTTCAGGGCCTCCAAGGTACTGCTCTATTCCATCGAAGGGGCGCTGCTCGACGTGCACTGGAGCGAGCTCTCCCAGACGCGCAAGGAGAGCCTGAACCTGCAGCTGGAAGCCGCCGCCAACGATGGCTGAGCCCGGCTGCGAGCAGCCGCTTGATCGCCGCCTCGACGGCGGTGCCATGGGCCGCACGAGCCCTGGAACAGGCGCTGGTTCACAAGCCCCGACGAGACCGATTTACCTGGAGCGCGGCGAGTATTATCGTTTCAGGGATTTTCGTGCGCACCCAGCATGAGCAGCCCAAGGAACCACCATGTATCTACTCGGGGAACAACCGGCCTACGCCGACCAACTGATCAGCCGCTTGCAGAGCATCCCCGGGAAACTACTCGACGGGCTCGGCCCCTGCGGTGAGCCGCTGCAGATCGAGCGCAGCGAAAACCTGGCGGGCGACCTGCCCAGCAACCAACTGTTCATCATCGACAACGGCCTGCTGCACGCACTGGTCGACGAACGCCCGCTGTTCTACCTGCAGGAAGGCGACCTGGTCGGGCTGCGGCAGGGCATCGACCTGCCGAGCTGCCGCTACACCAGCGACGAGCCGCTGACCCTGATCCCCTATTCGCGCAGCGACGTGTTCAAGCACATCTACGCCAGCGAGCCGCGCCAGGAACTGTTCATTCAGTACCTGGTGGGGCACACCGCACTGCTGTCCGATGCCCTGGCGCGCATCAAGCAGCCCGAGATCCGCCCTTCCACCGGTTTCAAGCATTTCGCCAAGGGCGATGCGCTGATCAACCAGGGCGACGAGGCCGACCACGTGTTCATCATCATCGACGGCCACGCCGAGGCGTTCGTCGATGGCGTGAAGGTCGGCGACGTGCAGAAGGACGAAATCTTCGGCGCCATGGCCGTGTTCACCCATGAGAAACGCAGCGCCACGGTGCTGGCCAGCCAGGCCTGTACGGTCATGGTGATTCCCAAGGACCAGTTCCTCAGCCTGATGGAAAGCAACCCGCGCATTGCCCACAGCCTGGTGGAGAGCATGGCCAGGCGCATCGACCTGCTCAACAAGGAAATCACCGGCCTGCGCCAGCCGGGTTGACGCGTGTGGCGTCAACCGAGAACCCGGCCCTGTGCCGGGTTCTGCGTTTCAGCAGCCCGCAAATGGCTATGGCGGCGATCGGCAGAAATAATTTCCAACGGACGGTTGACTATGTAATGAGAATTGCTATTATTTGCATCAGCTGATCGCGAGATCGGTCGATAAGCTCAAGAGCCCTAGGTCGGACTCTTCAGGTTATCTCCTCATCAGGCTAATCACGGTTATTGACCCGGCACTTTGCCGGGTCTTTTTTTGCCCGCTGAAAAGTACTGGGGGCTTCGATCGCGTATTGAGCGTCGTCATGGCAGTTACACGGGTGATGGCTAGGCTGTCTCCACGCTCCACGCGCGGACAGGTCGATGGACATCCACATCCGGGCGTCGCAAGGCCTAGCGGCACCTGCTGACAGGTGTGCCTGGGCAAGCACCCGGTCAGCTTTCGCAGCGAAGGAGAAGCACGCCGGTTCGTGGCGACGCTCGAGGCCGGGATGCAAGCCCCGCACCCGCTGCCCACCGGGCAGCGTCTGGCCAGCTGAGCCTCAGCCGCTCGGGTGGCCGGCGCGCCGCTCCGCCCAGCGCGTGAAGCGCGAGGCCCCCGCTGCCAGGACGCCGCAACTGAAGATGACCAGCGCCATGGGCACGGCGCTGCCATCATGCAGCACCCCCACCATGGAGGCGGCGCTCGCCGCGATGGTGAACTGCAGGCTGCCCATCAGCGCCGATGCGCTGCCGGCGTGGCGACCCTGGCCGGCCATTGCGCACGCAGAGGTGTTGGGCAGCAGAATGCCCAACGAGGCGATGCAGCCGAACAACGGCAGCATCAGCGGCCACAGGGCCTGTGGGCCTATCCACGCCAACACCAGCAATCCGGTTCCACAGGCCAGGTAGAACCAGACGATACGCCTGGCCCAGTAGGCGGGTCCGTGGCGCGACACCAGCCAGGCATTGACCTGGGCGGCCAGAATGAAGCCGGCGGCATTGGTGCCGAACAGCCAGCCATAGTGCTCGGCCGGTACACCGTAGAGTTCGATGAACACGAAGGGCGAGCCGGCGATGTAGGCGAACATGCCGGCAATCGCCAGGCCGCCGGTCAGGGCATGGCCGATGAAAGGCAGGTCGCTGAACAGGCGCCGGTACTCCCTTAGGGCGCCGCTCAAGGGCGGCGGCTGAATGGCCGGATTCAGGGTTTCCGGCAGCCACCGGGCGAGAGCGAACAGGCAGGCGGCGCTGAACAGCGTCAGGCAGACGAAGATCGACGGCCAGCCGAACAGGTTCAGCAGCAAGCCACCGCCTACGGGTGCGAGAATCGGCGCCAGGCCCATCACCAGCATCAGTTGCGAGAACACCTTGGCAGAACTGATCGGGTCGCACAGGTCGCGCACCACGGCGCGGGAAATCACCATGCCGGCGCAGCCCCCCAGGGCCTGGACGAAACGGGCAGCGATCAGCCATTCCAGGCTTGGCGCCACGGCGCAGGCCAGGGACGCCAGGGTAAACAGCGAGACCCCGACCAGCAGCGGCATGCGCCGGCCGAAGCGGTCGGCCAGGGGCCCGTAGACCAGTTGCCCGATGGCCAAGCCGGCGAAATAGGAAGCCAGCGAAAGCTGTACATGTTCGGTATCGGTAGCGAACGCCAGCGCCAGCGCGGGAAAGCTGGGCAGGTAGAAATCGATGGCCAGCGGGCCGAAGGCGCTGAGGGCGCCGAGGATCAGTAGCAGGCGAAGCGGCATTGGCAGAGTACTCGACAGGTGTCCCCTCGGGCAGGAGCGAGGGTAAGGCCTTGAAAGAAGTGGACGCCGACAATTACATACAAGTTCGTCTGTAAAACAAACATCCGCTAGGAAAAATAATTACACTCGCAGCTTCCTGAACCGATCGATCCCTGTCGTATGCGCCGAACCAAAGAACAAGCGGAACAGACCCGCACCTCCATCCTGGCATCCGCCGAAATTCTGTTTCTGGAGAAAGGGGTAGCCCATACCAGCCTGGAACATATCGCCAAGCACGCCGGCGTGACCCGCGGCGCGGTGTACTGGCACTTCCAGAACAAGGCCCATCTGTTCCACGACATGCTCAGCCAGGTCCGCCTGCCACCCGAGCAACTGGCCAGCCGGCTGCTCGAAGACGCCCAGGGAAACGGCCTGCAATCACTGCACACGCTGTGCGTGGAGGGCATCGCCGGGATCGCCGAGGACGAGCAGAAGCGGCGGATCTTCACCATCCTGTTGCACCGCTGCGAATTCACCGAGGAACTGCGCGAGGCCGAAGAACGCCACGAGGCGTTCATCAACCAGTTCATCGCCCTGTGCGAGACGATATTCGCTCAGCCCGCCACCCACAACCGCCTGCGACCAGGCATGACCCCGCGCCTGGCCGCCCGCACCCTGCACGCGCTGATCGTCGGCATGCTCAGCGACTGGCTGCGCGACAACAGCCTGTTCGACCCCAAGCACGACGGGCCGGTAATGATCGACGGGCTGTTTCGCGGCCTGATCAGTGACTGGTCTTAGCCGCCGGCACGGCCTCGGCCTTGTAACCCTCGTTGATGATCGCTTCGAGCACCTGATCCACCGGGTGGGTGGTGTGCACCCTCACCTCACCGGCCGCTAGATCGACCTGCACCTGCGCCGCGGCATCGATCGCCTGTACGGCGCCGGTGATCGCCCGTTCGCAATGTGCACACGTCATGCCGTCCACCTTGAATACCTGCATCGTCATCTCCTCTGCCCATGGGCATCGATTGGGGTGTGGGTGAGTATCGAGCTTGCCAGCGGGGCAAGGTCAACAGAGTGCTTGTTGAACCCGCCAACCTCAGCCAAGCTCAGATCACTCAACCTTCCTATGGTCTGACCATGACGCGCCTGCTGTTCTCACTGTTTCTTGCCCTGCCCCTGCCGGCGCTTGCCCAGGTGCTGCCGTCGCACACCACAATGGGCGATGGCTACGCCGTGCTGATCATTTCCCGTGAACGCCTGGAGGTGGCCTCGCCGTGCGAGTTCGGCGTGTACCTGCAGGACCAGCTCGCCGCCCGCCTGTTCCAGGGGCAGTCGGTATCGTTCAACCTGCCGCCCGGCGAGGTATCGGTTCGCCTGGGCATGATCGGCACCGAAAGCTGCCAGGCCGGTATCACGCCACTCGACAGCCAGCGCTTGAGCCTGACTGCCGGCGAGATCCGCCGCTACCGCATCGGCCTGAGCCCTTCCGGGCCCTACCTGACTCCTGCGCCCTCCAGCCAGTGATCCCGATCGAACGACCCGGGGCTTGACCTTGCCCATGTGGCAAGGTTGATCCTGAGGGCATCTGACTGGAATCACGGAGGCAAAGCATGCCTACTTTCGATCTGCCGATCAGCGGCATGACCTGCGCCAGCTGCGCCGGCCGGGTCGAGCGCGCCCTGCGCAGCGTGGCGCAGGTCAGCGACGCCCACGTCAACCTGGCCAGCGAGCGGGCCCGGGTGCAGGCGCCTGTCGAGCAACTGCCGGCGCTGGTGGCCGCCGTGGAGAAGGCCGGCTATGAAGTGCCGGGGCAGACCCTGGACCTGGCCATCGCCGGCATGACCTGCGCCAGTTGCGTGGGCCGCGTCGAGCGTGCCCTGGGCAGACAGCCCGGAGTGCTCTCGGTCAGCGTCAACCTGGCGACGGAACGCGCCCGGCTGCAGGTGCTGCCCGGTACCGATACCCAGGCCCTGCTGAAGGCGGTCGAGGCGGCGGGCTACCTGGCCAGCCCCGTGGCAGTCACTGCCGTGAAGGACGAGCGCCCGCTGCACGCCGAGCGCTGGCGCCTGGCGCTGGCCTTGCTGCTGGCAGCCCCCCTGGTGCTGCCGATGCTGCTGGCCCCCTTTGGCGTGCACCTGATGTTGCCGGCCTGGGCGCAGTTCCTGCTGGCCACCCCGGTGCAGTTCGTGCTCGGTGCGCGCTTCTACCGCGCGGCCTGGCGCGCGCTGCGCAGCGGCGCCGGCAATATGGACCAACTGGTCGCCCTGGGTACCAGCGCCGGTTATGGCCTGAGCCTCTACCAATGGGCGGTCACCCCGGCCGGGCACACGCCGCACCTGTACTTCGAGGCCTCGGCGGTGATCATCGCCCTGATCCTGCTCGGCAAGTACCTGGAGAGCCGCGCCAAGCGCCAGACCACCGGCGCCATTCGCGCCTTGCAGGCGCTGCGCCCCGAGCAAGCCACGCGTTTGCACGAGGGCGTCGAACGGCAGGTGGCGATCAGCGCGCTGAGCATCGGTGACAAGATCGTGGTCAGGCCCGGCGAGCGCTTCGCGGTCGATGGCAAGGTGCTGGAAGGCAACAGTCACGCCGACGAGGCGCTGATCAGCGGCGAGAGCCTGCCCCAGGCCAAGGCACCGGGTGACCGGGTGACGGCCGGGGCGATCAACGGCGAAGGCCGCCTGCTGATCGAGACCACGGCCCTGGGTGCGGAAACCGTACTGTCGCGCATCATCCGCCTGGTCGAGGACGCCCAGGCAGCCAAGGCGCCGATCCAGAAGCTGGTGGATCGGGTCAGCCAGGTGTTCGTGCCGGTGGTGCTGCTGGTCGCTCTGCTGACCCTGATCACCTGGCTGGCCCTGGGTGCCGGTATCGAGCAGGCACTGCTCAATGCCGTGGCCGTACTGGTGATCGCCTGCCCCTGTGCCCTGGGTCTGGCCACGCCCACGGCGATCATGGCCGGTACCGGCGTGGCCGCCCGGCACGGCATCCTGATCAAGGATGCCGAAGCCCTGGAAGTCGCCCATGACGTGCGCGTGGTGGCCTTCGACAAGACCGGCACCCTGACCTCCGGCACACCGCGCATCGCCCATCTGCATAGCGTCGAAATCGATGATCGCGAAGCGCTGCGCCTGGCCGGTACGCTGCAGCAAGGCAGCGAGCACCCCCTGGCCAGGGCGGTGCTGCTGGGCTGCCAGGAGGCCGGGCTGGCGCTGGCCCCGCTCGGCGCCAGCCAGGCCCTGGCCGGCCGCGGCATCGCCGGGCAGGTGGAGGGGCGCGCGCTGCAGCTCGGCAATCGTCGTCTGCTGGAGGCGAGCGGCGCCGCCGAACCCGCCGAGCTGGCCGCTGCGGCCCGCGACCGGGAGGCCGAGGGCCGTACCCTGTCCTGGTTGGTCGAACAGGGCGAAACGCCGCGGGTGCTGGCGTTGTTCGCCTTCGGCGACACCCTGAAGGACGGCGCCCGTGAAGCGATCGCGGCCCTCGAAGCGCGGCAGATCGACAGCCATCTCATCAGTGGCGACAACCAGGGCAGCGCGCAGGCGGTCGCCCGCCAATTGGGCATCCACTCGGTGCATGCCCAGGTGTTGCCGGCGGACAAGGCGCGTATCGTCAGCGAACTGAAAGGACAGGGCGTGGTGGCCATGGTCGGTGACGGCATCAACGATGCTCCCGCCCTGGCCGCAGCGGATGTCGGCATCGCCATGGGCGGCGGCACCGACGTGGCCATGCAGGCGGCCGGTATCACCCTGATGCGCGGCGACCCGCGGCTGGTGCCCGCGGCCCTGGATATCGCCCGGCGTACCTACGCGAAGATCCGCCAGAACCTGTTCTGGGCGTTCATCTACAACCTGGTGGGCATTCCCCTGGCAGCGTTCGGGCTGCTCGACCCGATCTTCGCCGGCGCCGCCATGGCGCTGTCGAGCGTCAGCGTGGTGAGCAATGCCCTGTTGCTGAAAACCTGGCGCCCCCGCCATCTCGAGGAATAACGCGATGAATATCGGTCAGGCCGCCAAGCACACCGGGCTCAGCGCCAAGATGATCCGCTACTACGAGGCCATCGGCCTGCTGCCCAGCGCCGGGCGCAGCGAAAGCGGCTATCGCCAGTACGGCGAGGACGATCTGCAGCGCCTGCGCTTCATCCGCCGCGCCCGCGACCTGGGCTTTTCGCTCGCCGAGTCGGGCCGGCTGCTGGCCCTGTGGCACGACCGCGAGCGCGCCAGCGCCGATGTGAAGGCCCTGGCGGTGGAGCATATCGAGGCGCTCAACGGCAAGATCGCCGAGCTCGAAGCCCTGCGCGATACCCTGCAGACCCTGGTCGACCACTGCCAGGGCGACCACCGCCCCGACTGCCCGATCCTCGAGGATCTGCAGGCTGGCAGCAATTGCTGTCAGCTCGCGGCGGCCCCCAGGGCCAGCCGCTGAAGGGCCGCGCAATCGGCGACGAAATGATCGCTCAGCTCCGGCCAGGGATTGCTCGGCAGGTTGACCAGCACCGTGGCGGTACCGGCCGCACGGCCACAGGCCAGGTCATGGCGGTGGTCACCGACCATCACCATGTCCCGGGTGGCGACCTGCCAGCGATCGGCCAGGTGCAGCAGGCCACCGGGGTCGGGTTTGGGCGGTGCCTCGTCGCGGCCGAGGATGTCGTCCGGCACGAAGCAATCGTCGAGGCCGATGGCCTGCAGGGTCAGCAGCGCCAGCTCCCGGGCATTGCGGGTGAGGATGCCCAGGCGCAGGCCGCGGGCATGCAGGCCACGCACCAGCGCCACGGCACCAGCGGCCGGGCGTGAGGCGATGGCCAGCTCGCGTTCGTGCTCCAGCAACCAGGCGTGCTTGGCCTTCGACACCTCCAGTGGCAAGGCGGCCAGGTGATGGAGGATGTCGTCTTCGGGTGGAATGTCCAGCGCCACGCGGATGGCGGCGAAATCGTGCACGGCAATGGTCAGGGTGCCGTCCATGTCGAAAACCCAATGGGTGTAGCGCTGCAGGCTCATCGCCCCTCCGGCAAGCATGGAATCGAGGCCGCAGCATACCTGCTCAATACTGGATGATCACTGTCACGTTGTCCGTGTAGGTGCCGGCCGGCACGTTGCCCTGGGCGGGGTTGATGATGCCCTGGAAGGGGATGCTCTGCAGCAGGCCGGTGCCGACCATTGGCAGGGTCTGGCTGCTGGTCCACACCGTGCTGGTGTCGGGGAAGTACAGGTTGTAGCCGAGAAAGCTGCTGCCGCTGATCATCCGCCGCCACGGCGCCTGGTAGTTCTGGCCGTTGTCGAAGCCCACCGTGTAGCCCTCGGTATTGGTGCAGGTGACGCCGACGCTGCGGGTGACTGGCGCGAACTGGCTGACCAGTGCCTGGGTGCCGAAGTCCATCAGCAGCTCGCTGCTGCTGATCACGCAGGCCTTGCTGACCACCAGGTTGACGGTCACCGTGACCGTGCTGCCGGCGCCCCAGGTGCTCGGTTGCGAACAGTTCAGCAGGTTGCAGTTGGGCAACGAGGTGCCGGGGCTGCGACTCCACCCGGTGCAGACGCCGACAGCGCTGACGCCCGTGCAGACGGCGTATTGCCAGGTCAGGCTGAGGGTCGCGGTGTAGGTACCGGCCGGCACGTTGGCCCCCGTGGCGGTGCGAAAATACAGCGGCACGCTGGCGCCGCTGCCGCCCAGGGCCAGCAGGGTCGCAGCGTTGAGAATCACCGGCTGGCCTGGCTGCAGGGCATTGGTGTAGCCGGTATTGGTAAACACCTGCAGCGGGATCTGCCGGCCATCGCGAGCCAGCACCGGCGTGGTATTGAGGGTGACACGGGTGAAATTGTTGGCCAGCAGCGTCAGGCTGCCGGTACAGGAGATACCGCCGCTGCCGGCGGCCTGGGGCGCCGTGGTGATCAGGCTCAGGGAGTTGGTGCTACCCAGCGAGACCGTGGAGCCGGGCGCGGTACAGTTCGCCGTGGCCAGCGCTGGCGCCAGCAGCAGCGCCAGCAGTAACAGGGTCGCCTGCGCGTGGTTCAGCGACATGTCAGTGGCCCCACCAAGGCGATCTCCTCGTCAAGATTGTCCAGTTCGAAACTGGCACGGCACTGCCCGCCATCCGGCAGCGCCACCTGCAGGCCGTTGGTCTTGGCCAGCCCCTCGAAATACACCAGGCCGTCCCAGCCGACGATGGCCTGCCGCTCGCTGCCTTGCAGGCTGGCCTGGCTGCCCCGTGGCAACACCTCGCCGCGGCTGTCGATCAGCACGATGCTGGCCGCCACCACCTGGCGCAGCTGGAAATCGAGAATCGCCCCGCTGCCCTCGTGCACGGCGATGCTGCGCTCGACCTCGGGCGTACGGATATTGGCCGGCAGGCCCAGTGGATCGATGGCGTACTGGCCCGGATAGTAAGACGGCACCCAGGGCACCAGCAGATGCCCGCGGGCGTTGGTTTCACCGAGGCGCTGATGCTCGAAGCTCACCGGCACCCCGGCATGGCCATCGGTGCTGACCAGCACGAAGGCATCGTCGATCCGGTTGCTGGCATACACGCCACCGCCCATGGCCACCACAGAACCGCTGACGTCGCCCCAATAGGTGCGCTGGCCGGCATCGTCGTAGACGCCAGCCTGGTACTGCGCATGCCGGGCGCGCCAGGTCATGTCCGCCTGGGCGTAAGGGTCGCCGTTGCCGGCGGCATAGGCCAGGTTGTAGCCCACGCCGCCGTCGCTCGGTGCGCTGCGCCCGAAGTTGCTGCGCTGCCGGTAGCCGCCGTTGCGGTCGCGCTCCAGCGCCACGCTCAGGGTCGAGCGCAGGTCGAAAGGAATCATCCACTGCAGCAGGGCGGAGTAGCCGGGCTGGCCGATCTCCCGGTTGAGCGACACGAACAAATTGCTGCTGCCCGGCAGGCTGCGCGACCACGACAGGTTGACCAGCCGGCTGCGGGTGCCGTCCTGCATCTCGGTGGCGAAATAGCCGATGCCCAGGTTGCCGATGGGCCGGGGGTTCAGTGACAGGGTGACCTGGTCGGTGGTCTTGGCCAGGGTGCTGATGCCCCGGCTGTTCTGCAGGGCGCTGATCACGCTGAGGTCGGCGTAGGCGTCGTCACGCTGCACCCGCTGCATGGCCAGGCCGAACAGCGACGAGTAATAGCTGTAGCCCAGGCTCAGCTGCTGGCCGCGCCGGCCGGCGTGCTGGCTGTAGGACACCGAGCTGCCCAGGGTGCCCCAGGTACCCAGCGCCAAGGTGCCGCCCAGGCCGCCGAGGCGCAGGTCGTCGCCGCTCTCGCCATGGCTCTCCAGGGTGAAGCCATCACTGACGCCGTAGCGAAAGGTGCCGCTGGCCGCCTGGCTGCCGTAGGAAAAACTCTCCAGCCCATAGTCGCGGCGCAGCTTGCCGGCACTCAGCGAATAGTCGTACAGGCCTTTCTGCAGCAGGGTGTTGGTCACGTAGAACGGCACTTCGGTGGCCACCTGGCGGCCCAGGGCGTCGGTGGTCACCACCGTGGCGCTGCCGGCGCCGCTGATGAATGGCACGCTGCTGATGGTGAACGGCCCCGGGTTGAGCCGCTCGCTGCTGACCCGGCTGTTGTTGATCAACAGGTCCACCGAGGTGGGTACCGCCGCATCGCCGCTGAAGCTGGGCAGCGGATAGGTGATCAGGTCAGGGCGCAGGCCGAAATTGCGCGACACCTGCACGCCACCGATACGCACCGCGCGGTTCCAGGTCAGCGCGCCGGTGACCAGATCACCGGCGGCGTAACTGAGCATGCGCGGCTGATCGTTGTAGCGCCAGAAGGTGTCGTAACGCAGGTAGCCGTCGCCCTGTGCCAGATCGCCCGCGAACGCATGGCGGTACACCCCCGTATTGCTCAGGCGCCCCATGCCGCCGAACAGCCGCTGCTCCAGCCAGCCATTGAGCAGGCGTGAGCCCTGATCGCTGTCGCTGTAATAAACGTCGTAATTGAGCAGCGCGCCGAACGAACTTTGCGCCTCGACGCCTTCGTAAACCTGGGTCCGGCCCAGGGTCTGGGTGGGCAACCAGGCGCTGGGCAGGGTCAGCTTGAGCTGCTGCAGCTCCTGCTGATACTCGCTCTGCAGGCCATCGATGCCAGCCAGGTCCTGGGGGCCGCTCAGCGTCTCGTCCAGCGCAACGCCGACGGCGCGCAGCTCCTCGCTGTCGATGAAGTAACGGCCGGCCCGGTAGGTCACGGGCACGATGCGCTCGGTTGACATTTCATTGACCACCAACTCCAGGTACAGAACGTACTCATCCGGCATTTGCGCCCACGCCATCGGCCCCGCCAGCCACAGCAGCAGGCCCAGCCAGCACGGCCGCCCCATCGATCAGCAACCACCGCCGCCCATGGCTCAGCGCCCCGTTATCGTCAACGGCTCGCTGCGATCATTGACCATCGCCTGCAGTGTCGCGCCCTCCGCGCTCACCCCGGCCGGCAGCGGCCAGCGCATCTGCGCGCCTGGCAGCACGTAGCCCAGCAACCCTTCGGCCACCACCTGCTGCCGGCCGCCGCGGCTGAAGCGCACCGCCGACAGCCGGGCATGGGCGGTGCCGTCATTGCGCACCAGCAGGTAACGCACCGCGCCCTGCTGCTGCACCTGATAGCTCAGTTGCGGCGCCAGGGTCTTCAGGCCCTCGCCGCCCGGCTTCTGCTCGCGCTCGGGCGCTGCGCCAGCGCCGAACACGAACAGCGGAATCGAATAGCGCATCTGGAATTTCACCCCCAGTTGCGGATCGGCCGCGGCGTCGTTGTCGAGCATTTCGTCGATCAACACCCGGTAGGCCTGCTGCACCCCTGGCTGTGGCGCCTGCATGGCCATGAGGCGGATCATCTGCCGCTTGCCCGGCCCGATGGTGACCACCGGCGGGCTGCCGATCACCTCGCGCTGGGCATCGAGACGATCCTCGAAACCCGCCTGCCGCCAGCTCATCACCCGCACCTGCAGGTTCACGGACGCCTGGCCGCGGTTCTCCAGCCACAGCGCCACCGCCTTCTGGTCGGCCTCGATCAGCGGATTGATCGGCCAGATCAGCACCGAACTGGCGGCACCTGCATGGCTCGCGAACAACGCCAGCAGCAACGTGACGAGAGGGCCCCAACGGGACTCGAGGTGCTGCCCTGCTGCTCGATACATATGCATCTCCCTGTTCAATAACTGATGGTCACGGTGACCACATCGCTGTAGATACCCGCGCTGGGCATGGGTGTAACGTTGAACAACCGAGCATAGACCGGGTAACTCTGGGTGCCGCCGGCTGCCGGAAACGTCGTGCTGAGCGCGGCGGCGCCGTTGCTGCCATCGCCCCATACGGTGCTGAAGGCGGCGTCCTGGTAGAGCTGGTAACGCAGCCGCTCCGTGCCCCTGGCCAGGAAACGACCGCCGCTGACGCTGCCGGCATTGGCACCCGAGCCGATACCGATGGTCAGCCGGGTGCCGGGCGTGCACTGCAACACGATGGAACCACCGCCCGGCGTACTGGTACGGTTCACCGCACTGTTGAGGTTGCTGATCTGCCCGAAGCTGATGGTGCCGTAGCTGCTCAGGTCGCTGGCGCCACTGCCCAGCAGGCAGCCCTGGGTCACCACGGCGCGCACCTGAAACAGCCGATCGACGCGCAGCTCGTTGGTGCCGGTATCGGCCAGCACCGGGACGACCGCCGCCATCGTCAGCAGGCCGAAGCCGCGCAGCCGCTTCACCACTTCACCGTGACGGTGACCGTGTCGCGGTAGGTACCGGCCGCCGGCGAACGCTGCGCCGGGACCCGCCCATAAACCGGCAGCCACTGGTCCTGCCCGGTACCGGTACGGCTGATACCGATGGTGTTGTCCCACACCGTCTGGTAATTCGACGAGGTATAGAGGTTGTAGGCGATCTGCGCGTTGGGCCCGCTCAGCCGCCGCGCATTGACGTTGCCACTGCCACCGGCGCTGATCAGCACCTGGTAGGGCGTGTTGCTCAGGCAGTTGACACGCAATGCGCCATTGCCCGGCTGCCCGGTGACATCCAGTGCCGTGCTCAACAGCGAGCGGGTGCCGAAATCGAAGGTGCCGAACTGACCCAGGTCGCTGGCCGCGGTGCTGCCCGCGCTGCAGGCCGGCAACACTTCGGCGAACAGGCCGATGGTCGCGGTCTTGGTGGCGGCGAGGAGCAAACCGGGGACGAACGCCAGGAGCGCCACGAATCGAACGGGCCGAAAAACGGACATGGAAGCTTCCAAACAGGTCATGCCGAGCGCGTTGCCCGGCAATACTCACCAGGCCACGGTCACCTGAACGGTATCGGTGTAGGTACCCACCGACGGTACCTGGGTGCGCGGTGGCACCTGGCCGTAGACGACCAGTTCCTGCGCCACGCCGGTGCCGGTGGTGGCCAGGGTGTCGCCGCCATTGCTGCCATCGCCCCAGGGCGTGGTGCGGCCTGGATCCTGAAAGAGGTTGTAGGCGATGGAGTCGGTGCCATTGGTCATGTTGCGCTGGGTGCCGGCCGCGTTGGCGCCACTGTCGAGGGTCACGCTGAAGTCGGTACCGGTGTTGCAGGTCACGCTGAACGAGCCGCCGCCACCGGAGCCGACGGATTGGGCCTCCAGGGTCGTGGTGATGGCCGCCACGCTGCCGAAATCGATGGTGCCGAAGGTGCCACCGGCGCTGCCGTTGCCCACGGTGCAACCGTCGGTGATGACCAGCTGGATACCCAGTTGCCCGGTCACGGTGCCGGCCGCCTGAACGGTTGATGTCATGGCCAGAGCCAGAAGGGATGAAACCAGTAACGATGAACGACGCATATCCGTCTCCTGCAGACCCGAGGACACTCCCATGTGTGAACCCGCGCAGGTGCGACAACCGGGTATTACTGGGGAGACAGAACAAGCGTCGACCACGTTCAGGCAAATGCACATGCCAGAAAAACTGCCCAGGATGCGTCGCCCTGGGGCGGCGGAGCCCTCAACACTCTGATTTGAAAGGGAAAGCTTTATTGACGTAGGAAATGACCAGACACCTTTCGGGCCAATTTCCTACAGCACAAAAGGCATACCGACCGGGGCAGCCCAGCCGGTCGCTGCCCGCTCGCACGGTCTGCGGCAGCGCCTCAGCGCCAGTCCTCGCGCAAACGGATCAACCCTTCCTGGGCCACCGAGGCGACCAGCTGGCCCTGGCGGTTGAATACGCTGCCGCGCGAGAAGCCACGGGCGTTGCCGGCCCAGGGGCTGTCCATGGCGTAGAGCAGCCAGTCGTCCATGCGCAGGTTGCCGTGGAACCAGATGGCGTGATCGAGGCTGGCGACCTGCATGAACTTCTGCCACACCGACACGCCGTGGGGCAGCATCGAGGTGGTCAGCAGGTTGAAATCCGAGGCGTAGCCCAGCAGGTACTTGTGAATGGCCGGTGTGTCGGGCAGCTCGCCATCGGCGCGGAACCACACGTACTTGGCCGGCTCGCTGACCTGAGGGGAAAACGGGTTGTCGACGGTGACCGGGCGGATCTCGATGGGTTTGTCGAACAGCACCCGCTCGCGCACCCTCGGTGGCAGGGAGTCGGCCACCAGGCTGGCCAGTTCGGTTTCCGAACGCAGGCCCTCGGGGCCAGGCACGTCGGGCATCTGCACCTGATGATGGAAGCCCTCTTCCTGATTCTGGAACGAGGCGCTGCAGGTAAAGATCGCCTTGCCCTTCTGCACCGCGGTTACCCGGCGGGTGCTGAAGCTGCCGCCGTCACGCACGCGGTCGACCTGATAGACCACCGGCAAGGCGGCGTCGCCCGGGCGCAGGAAGTAGCCGTGCAGCGAATGCACATGGCGATCGGCCTCGACCGTCTGGGTGGCCGCCGACACGCACTGGCCAAGCACCTGACCACCAAAGAGCTGGCGAAAGCCCAGATCCTGGCTGACGCCGCGGAACAGGTTTTCCTCGATGGCTTCCAGGCTCAGCAGTGCCACCAACTCTTGCAGGACTTGACTCATAACGGTTCTCCACGAGCCCTACCCAGGGCAATGCTGCGAACCGCGCGGGCTGCGCGGACGGTGAATGGTAATGCCTTTGCCGGCGCTCAGGAATCGTACGATGGCGAGGCATGCGACAGGCTCAGCCCCGCTTCGGCCATTTATCCCGGGGGAGTTCGTACAGCACGTGCCGACATAGCGGATGCTCAGGCGCCAGCGCCGGGTGCTCGAACTCGCCGGCCGGCTGCATGCCGAGGGCCTGCATCACCCGCTGCGATGGTGTGTTGGAAAGCGTGGTGAACGCCACCACGCGATCAACCGCCAGCCGCGCAAAGGCAAAATCCAGCGAAGCGCGCGCCGCTTCCCTGGCAAGGCCCTGCCCCCAGAATGCCGGCGACAGGCGCCAGCCGATCTCCACCGCCGGCGTGAAGCTCGCCTCGAAGCCGACCTGGGCCAGCCCGGTCATGCCGACGAAACGCCCATCCTCGCGATGCCACAGCGACCAGAAGGTGAAGCCGTGCTGCACGAAGTGCGCTTGCAGGCGGGTGAGCAACGCCTGGCTCTGCTCGCGGCTCAGGGGCGCCGGGAAATGGCGCATCACTGCCGGATCCGCACACAGCGTGGCCAGTTCGTCCAGGTCCTCGTCACGCCAGGCGCGCAGGTGCAGGCGCGGCGTCTGCAGTTCGGCCCCATCCCTTTCGCTTCTCATGCATACTGCCTCAGGTTCACCCGATGACCGCCATTGTATGCCCCTGCCGCTGATCTACCACGACGACTACAGCCCGCCGTTCCCCGACGGCCATCGCTTCCCGATGGAAAAATTCCGCCTGCTATGATTGCGTTTATACAGTGATGGAGAAACTTATGTTTGCCGTGCCATACCTCCGTTTTTCCAGTATTG
>Ga0209371_1000741_pt1 | contig 27385 bp, 20 predicted proteins | sample AgamicAtAmrz_FD_187165 | JGI IMG/M metagenome (GOLD analysis project Ga0209371, IMG submission 187165) | Agave microbial communities from Guanajuato, Mexico - At.Am.rz (SPAdes) (version 2) | ecosystem: Host-associated > Plants > Roots > Rhizosphere | place: Guanajato, Mexico | collected 2012-06-07
ACGAAAGGTAAATCGCGTAGAGGCCGAGCTGTTTAGCCGGAGCGTGCCGCCGCATCTCCCAGCCCTTTTCGCCAGCGACGCGACGAACGATCTGTTCCATCCATACCCTTCCCGTCACAGGCAGGATATCCAGCGGCAATGCGAGCTTCTGGATGAAGGCAAGCTTCGTCGTCATGCCGAGGATATTGTCGAGGGAAGCCTGCCCGGCATCTCCTCTTATCGTATTGAAGCCGGTTGGGCCGTCCGCATCGGCAAGCGATCCTTCCAGCAATGCGACAGTGCATTCGGACAGGCGAAGAGCCGTCCCGATCACCAACTCGTCCTGATATTGCTGACGCTGCGACCGAACCAGGCGTTCCAGCTCCTTCGGTGACGAACCGTACATGCGCCGATCCCGGCACCAGATAAAGACCTCATCCAGCATAGCCCTCGCCGATTGCCCGGTCGGGCAAAGATCGCCGGCGATCCAGGAAGTGAGGTCCTTCCGGTCGCTCTGCTTCAGCCGCCGAAAACCGAGATGCTGCAATATCTCGGCGCAATGCCGGCGGGCGGTGCGGCCGGCAAAGTCATATTCGTGGATGGAATCCATATCATGCCCGAGCTGCTCTGCCAGATAGGCGACGCCATCGACGGGAATCATAGCGGGATCCTGCACAAAGAAGCCGTTCGCGGCAAAATACTTCAGCTGAACCGCCAGACCGAGGCACGCAGGCCTCGGTTTGCCGGTTACAAATTCGATATCGGAAAAGCTCAGGCTCCAGCGCTCGGCCAAATCTTCATGCGAAATGCTCAAAACTCGTCACTCCACTCTATAAAAAGAAGCGGAATGTCGTTCCTTGCCAAATCACCCGTCAATCATCGGTACGCTGTTCCCACAACGTTCTTCAACTTGGCCAAAATCGCTGCCTCGAGCCGACAGGGCGATGTCGGTAAAAGCCGCCGCGAACTGTTCAAGGAGATCGAACGGGCAGCCTTGAAGCCCTTGCCGGCGATGCCGTTCGAATATGCGGAATGGAAGTCGGCGAAGGTTCATCCGGACTATTATGTCGAGGTCGACAAGACCTTCTACTCGGTGCCGCATCGGCTGATCGGATGCACCCTGCAGGTGCGGCTCACCCACCGGGTGGTCGAGGTCTTCCATGATCACCAGCGTGTCGCCCGCCATGATCCATCGCTCCCAGCGGTCCGGCCACGTCAGGGGCGATGGCTCACGGCCCATGAGGGCCTGATCATCACCGGCCACACCGGCACCGGCAAATCATGGCTGGCCTGTGCCTTCGGCAGACAAGCGGCCAGGTTCAGTCACTCAGTGCTTTGTGTGCGTGCCGCGCATGTTCCAGGAGCGGCAGCAATCAAACATGCGATGTTTGTCGGCTTTTTCATAAAAATTCTCGCCCGACCATTTAATTTTCAAATCTCGGAGCGTCTTTCCACAGGTGACCCGAGATAGCATTTTCGTATCCTATTTGATAGACAACGCGCATATAAGTAGTATTAAATGGGTCTCTCATTGTATAAGGAACCGACTTATCAATTGCGGCCACTTGAAATTTGATTTTATTCATTTTTGCAAATTCGTAGGCTGCATACAAACCGCTTTTAGTTTGCGACTTCACCATGATGCTATATGCACGTGCCGCAACCTGTAGTGTCTCGTCCGTCGTCACGGCGAATTCTGGTTTTAAGGTGTTATTAATTAAAACATACATCTTTGATTGATGAGCATCATGTGGCTGCGATTTCACGGATATGAAAGCCGCTTCAGGCAAGGTCAGAAATTGCGCGGAACTGCCTCCATCCGAATGCAATTCCTCTATTATGTGTCCATTAACCGTCGACTTGATCTTCACTGCTGGAAATACACCAGGGATGCTTGCTGAGGCGAGCAGCACATCACGAAACAGCGAGAGAGCCTGCGGCGTCGCCCTTGCAGCGATTGCTCCCATATCCCATAGAATTGCTTGTTGAGTATCAAGGTTAGTTGTAAGGATAAGTAATCGCCGTCCTTTTCTATGTTCCCTGGCGATCTCCATCAGCACTTCTGGCGTTACATAGCGCTCAACCATTGAACGAAGTGGCTGTTGCTCCAAAAGACTTTGCCCTAAAAGCGCGACGGGAAGGAACTTCCTTTTGATGAGGCCCTCAGCCTCGCCGCTTGTGTATAACTGTCGCAGCAACGGATCGTATTGCGCCCCCAGAAATGCAAACGGAGCGATAAATGCGCCTGTGCTTACGCCGGTAACAACATCGAAAGTCGGACGAGTACCTGTTCGGGTCCACCCTTCCAGAGCTCCCACACTAAATGCGCCGCCTCCGCCGCCGCCTGAAATCGATAACAAGATCGGCGCGTGTTCGACCGTCGGAACAAATCCTGCTTCTGCAAAAGTCGAAAGCTCGCCCTCAAGCGGAAGCCTAACTTTGTCAAATCCCGGGATTTTTGCGTCGCTAGCCTGCACCGCATCATATGATGGTCGTTCAACGCCACACCCTGCAAGCGCTATCGCCACAGCAAGCAGGGATATCCATGACCCGATATTTCGGGCAAACAAAAGTACGAGGCGAATTCGGTTCAGCAATGCATGGTCCACAACGTAGCCAGGTGAAAGTTGTGACAGATCGCTGCTCCTAGTCGTCGTTTGAGTCGAAGCACCAAGGCCCGATATTATCGGGCGCAAATGACAGTCTTTCGGAGCAGCGGATCCGCGGCTCTTGGGTGGCATCGCTATACAACTCAAAAACGTGACCTGCTCTTGCGAGCATCGCCGACAAAAAGCCGTCGCTATCGCGCAAGTAATATCGTTGGATGATTTGACCGTTGATCCTTCTCGTGTAAGCGCCATACGTAAAGTGCCACAATTTTTGGTGCGTATCGAAAAGCCCAATTTCGACTCGAGGATTTGACGCGAGTTCATCTAGAACCGGTATAAATCGAGGCATGGTCAGACTTCGCGGCAGCCACAAGCGCCGAGTCTTCACGTCGCTTTGGCTGAGTTTCTTGGCAAGTGTCTTCATTGCGAGATATTCCATCCACCGCCAAGTGCCTTGATCAAGTTGGCGCTGGCAACGAGGCGGTTCTCCTGGACTTCGAGAGCAGTCTCCTCATCGGAGAGAGCAGTTGCCTGCGCGGTTACGACGGCGGTATATGCTGATGTCCCAGCCTGATATTCGTTCAGCGTGATCATGACACCTTGCCGTGCGAGACGCACGGCTTCGGCCTGCGCGGTGGCCTGACGCTTCAAGATGCGAAGATTCGATAGTTCGTCTTCGACATCCTGAAACGCTGTCAGCACGGTCTGTCGATAATTGGCGACGCTTTGATCGTATGCTGCTTTGGCCTCATCCACTGATGCCGATCGGCTCCCTCCGTCGATAAGCGTTTGGCTGCCGCTTGCGGCCAGGGACCAGACGAGGTTGCCTGCCGACACCAGCGGTGAGGTTCCCGAATAACCGGCAACTGCGGAGAGGCTGATCGTCGGATAATAGGCCGCGATAGCGACGCCTATCAAGGCATTCTCCTGCTGCATCTTACGTTCCGCCTCGGCAATATCCGGGCGACGCTCAAGCACTGAGGACGGGACCGTAATTGGAATATCCGGAATCGTCCGTGCTAATACTCCGGCCGGAATGGTTAATTCCGAGGGGGCCTTGCCGATAAGCAGCGCGATGGCGTGCTCGTACTGGGCGCGCGATTGACGCGCGGCAATGGCGGAAGCCCTCGTAGAAGCAAGTTGCGTCTGTGCGGTGATGACGTCGGACCGTGAGACTATCCCGGCCTCATATTGGTTCTGCGTAATTTTTAGGCTGCGCTCATAGGCAATCACCGTAGTGTTTAGAAGGCGTGCGAGCGAATCCTGGTAGCGCAGTTCGAAGTAGTCGACCACCAATTCCGCCTGCGCCGAGAGCATGAGATCAGCCAATTCGGCGGCGCTGGCTTCGGCACTCGCCTTGTCGCTTTCGACTTGCCTGCTAACCTTGCCCCAAAGATCGATATCCCAGCTCCCGTTAGCCTCGGCCGTCTGAGTGGTGGTCGTCGCACCGGAACTGCGTGCTCGTGTGATACCAGGTTCAGCCGTCACGGTCGGGAACAATGAAGACCGCGCCTCTCGAACGACGGCCAACGCCTCCCGGTAGGCAGCCTCATAGGCCTTGAGGTTCTGGTTATTGATCGCAACCTGAGCCAACAGCTGATCGAGCAGAGGGTCGTTGTATATGCGCCACCAGTCGCCGCGGCCCGGGCCGTTGGCAGGCTTTGCGATCTTCCAGCCTTTCGGCGCTTCCTTGAATTTGACCGGGGTTGCGACGTCAGGTCTGATATAATCGGGTCCGACGGTACAAGCCTGGAGAAGCAGCGCCGCACCGCATAGCGTGGCGAGGGGTTGCGGTTTCATCATTGTGCGGTTCCCGTGATGGTCGATCCCGGGAACACTCGGCGCCAGATCGCCAGCATCCGGCGGCGGAAACGATCAAGGTAGAGATAGACAACCGGGGTGGTGTAGAGCGTCAGCAGCTGACTGATGATCAGGCCGCCGATGATGGAGATTCCGAGCGGGCGCCGCAGTTCCGCCCCCATGCCTTGATCGAGGACGAGCGGCACGGCGCCGAATAGGGCAGCACAGGTGGTCATCAAGATTGGGCGAAACCGCTTCAAACAGGCCTGCCGGATCGCTTCAGCCGGCGGCAAGCGCTCTGTGCGCTCGGCCTCCAGCGCGAAGTCAACCATCATGATGGCATTCTTTTTAACAACACCGATCAACAGAAAGACGCCGATAAGTGTAATGACGGTGAATTCGGTGTTGGCGAGCAATAGCGCAAGTACAGCGCCGATACCAGCCGATGGCAGCGTCGACAGGATCGTGATGGGATGAACATAGCTCTCATAGAGAATGCCGAGCACAGCGTAGACGGCGAGCAGTGCCGCGCCGATCAATAGCGGCATTGACGCGATGACGGACCGGGCGGTGCCGGCGGTGCCGGCAAAACCGCCATGAATCGACATCGGCATATGAATATCACGCACGGCCTGGATGACGGCCGCTGTCGCGTCGGCCAGCTTGGCCCCGGCGGCGAGGTTGAAGGATATTGTGGTTGCGGCCGCCTGACCCTGATGGTTGACCTGAACGGCAGTGGTGGAGTCTTCCAGCCGGGCAAAAGCGGACAGCGGGATCATGGTCTCGCTGCTAGTGCTGACGGCGGAACCACTTGATGTCGAGCTGTCGCTGGATGTGGCTATCGAGTTGGTCGCCGCATTGCTGGCGGAGGAACTTGTCGATGTTGTAGAGGATCCACCACTGGTCGAGTCGGTTGTCACCGTCCCCGAAACCGCATTGGTCGAAGAGCTGCCGCTGGCAGATTCTCCCGAGGAACTGACATGGATTAGTTTGAGCGACTCCGGATCCTCCAGATAGCGTGGCGCCAGCTCCATGACGACGTGGTACTGGTTTTGTGCTTGATAGATGGTCGAAACCTGCCGTTCTCCAAAGGCGTCATAGAGCGTCGCATCGATGATATCGGGCGTAAGGCTATATCGCGCGGCTGTCGTGCGGTCTATGACGACCTTGCTCGCCAGTCCTCCTGCCTGGTGGTCGGAGGTTACGTCGGCGAGCGACGAGCTTTGCTTCAACGCCGCGGTCAGCTTGTCAGCCCATTTGCGCAATTCGGCTGTATCGTCCGCCTGCAACGTATATTGATACTGTGCAAAACTCATTCGTCCTCCGATGAAGAGATCCTGCATCGGGAACATCATGAGTCGGGCGCCGGGGATCACGGCCAGTTTCGGACGCAGCCGCGCCATGACCTCGAAGGCTGAGGCGTTGCGTTGCTCCATAGGCTTGAGGGTGACGAAGACCTGCGCTTGGTTGGCGCTTCTTCCGCCGGTATAGCCGGTTACCGTCTGAACGGCGGGGTCCGCTTCCACGATGGCTTGGGCTTCAGACAGCTTCGCCTTCATTGCTTGGAAAGAGATGCTCTCGTCGGCGGTGATGCCCCCCATCATCAGGCCGCCGTCCTGGTTCGGAAACAGGCTCTTGGGGACGACGGAAAACAAAAGGACGTTTAGTATGACAGTGCCAACGACGACGAAGAGAACCAGCAATGGATGCGCGAGCGCCTTCTGCAGCGAACGGTCGTAGAGATGATGCAGACCATCGACCGCACCGCCGACCAAACGGCTAGCGCGTGACGGCGGACGACGCTCCGCATTCGTCGGCCGAAGCAGGATGGCGCACATCATTGGCGTTGTGGTCAGAGCAAGGATGAGGGAAACGATGATCGCCACCGACAGCACGATGGCGAATTCCCGAAACAGCCGTCCGACGATGCCACCGAGAAGCAGGATCGGCAGAAAGACCGCAATGAGCGAGACGCTCATCGAGATGACCGTGAAACTGACTTCGCGGGCACCGCGTAACGCTGCCTGTAGGCGAGGCATTCCGGCCTCGCGTTGGCGCGCGATATTCTCCACCACGACGATCGCATCGTCAACGACAAAGCCGGTGGCGATCGTCAGCGCCATCAGCGAGAGATTGTCGAGGCTGTAGCCGCACAGCGCCATGACGCCGAACGTGCCCAGGATGGAGACCGGCACGGTTACCGCCGGGATTAATGTCGCGCGCAAGCTGCGTAGGAAAAACAGAACGACGAGCACAACCAGGATCACGGAGATCACCAGGGTCCGCTCGGTATGTTCAAGCGAGGCGCGGATCGTGCTGCTGCGGTCACCCGAAAGAGTGAGTTGGGTATCGGCTGGCAAGGCGGCCTGCAGTTGCGGCAGCGCTGCCTTTACCCGATCGACGGTATCGACGATGTTGCCGCCCGGCTGTTTGAACAGCATCAGCAGAACGGCGGGCTGTCCGTTGATTGTGCCCTGATTGCGCAGGCTCTCAACGGAATCAATCACTTCTGCCACGTCGTGCAGAAATACCGGCCGGTTGCTGCGCCAGGCAATGACGAGATCGCGGTAGTCAGCTGCCTTCAGCGCCTGGTCGTTGGCGTAGATTTGATAGCGTTGAGCGCCATCTGCGATCGTGCCTTTGGCGCTGTTGGCATTGGCCGCCGAGAGTGCGGCGCGCACATCCTCAAGACCGATGCCGTATTGGGTCAAAGCGCCGGGGTTGAGTTCGACACGAACCGCAGGTGAGGAGCTGCCGCCAACATCGACGTTGCCGATGCCCTGGACCTGGAGAAGGCGCTGTTCCAACACCGTGGCGGCACTGTCGTAGAGCTGCCCCTGTGTCAAAGTCTTCGAGGTGAGAGCAAGAATGAGGATCGGCGCATCGGCCGGATTGAATTTATGATAGGTCGGGTTGCTCTTTAACGCGCTCGGCAAATCGGCCCGTGCGGCGTTGATCGCCGCCTGGACGTCGCGCGAGGCGCCTTCGATATCGCGATCGAGATCGAATTGCAGAATAATGCGCGTCGAGCCAGTGCTGCTCTGCGACGTCATCTCTGTTACGTCAGCGATCTGACCCAGGCGCCGTTCCAGGGGCGCTGCGACGGTAGCCGCCATGGTGTCAGGGCTGGCCCCCGACATCTGCGCCTGCACCATGATGGTCGGGAAATCGACTGCCGGTAGCGGCGCGACCGATATCTGGGTGAAAGCCACCATGCCTGAAACCGCGATCGCGAGCGTCAGTAGGATGGTAGCGACGGGCCGCTGGATGAAGGGGGCGCTGATGTTCATAATGTGCCCGCCTCGGCCCCGGCATCGCCGATACCGCGCCTGTGCAGCCATGCTGCGGCCATATCCAGAGCAAGATAGACGGCGGGCGTGGTGAACAGCGTCAGCAACTGACTGACCAACAGACCGCCAATCATGGCGATGCCGAGCGGCTGACGCAGTTCCGAACCGCTGCCGGATCCGAAAGCGAGCGGCACTGCTGATATGAGCGCGGCAAATGTCGTCATCAGGATTGGGCGAAAACGCAGCAGACAAGCCCTGTGGATGGATTCGCGCGGCGTCAGACCTCCATCGCGTTCGGCAACGATGGCGAAATCGATCATCATGATCGCATTCTTCTTGACGATGCCGATTAGCAGGATGATCGCAATAACGCCAATGATGTCGAGATCGGAACCCGTGACCTCCATCGCGAGCAGGGCGCCGGTACCAGCCGATGGAAGAGTCGAGAGGATTGTGAGAGGGTGAATGAAGCTTTCGTAGAGGACACCGAGAACGACATACATGACCAGCACGGCCGCAAGCACGAGGTAGAGTTCATTCGAGAGCGACGATTGAAACGCTGCTGTCGCGCCCTGAAAACTCGTACCGAAGCTGTCGGGCAGGCCAATGGCCTGCTCCGCCTTCTTCACAACCTCCACAGCGCTGCCGAGCGAAGCGCCGCTTGCCAGGTTGAAGGATATGGTCGTCGCGGGGAACTGCGCGAGATGGTCGATCTGAATCGGTTTGTGGCCGACGACAACCCGCGCGATGGCGGAGAGCGGCACCTGGCCGGTGCTTGCGGTCGAGGACGGTAGATAGATCGAATCCAGGGCCGCGAGACCCTTGTTGAGCTTAGGATCGGCCTCCAGAATGACCCGCATCTGATCCGACTGCGTGAAGATCGTGGTGACGATACGCTGGCCGAAGTCGTCGTAGAGCGCATTGTCGATGGTGGCGAGCGTGATGCCGAAGCGGGCTGCGGTGGTACGATCGACGGTCACGGTGGCCGCCAGTCCACTGTCCTGCAGATCGCTGGTCACATCCGTAAGCTCAGGCGCCGTGCGTAACTTCGCAATCAGCTTCGGCGTCCAGACGCTGAGCATATCGAGCGAGGGATTGTCGAGGATGAACTGATACTGGGTGGCGCTGACTTGCGTGTCGACCGTCAGGTCCTGGACCGGTTGCATATAAAGCCTAATGCCCGTTATGTCGGCAACCTCATGCTGAAGGCGCCGGATGATTTCGCTCGCCGTGTCGGTTCGCTCGGCCTCCGCACGCAGATTGATCTGCATCCGGCCGACGTTGAGCGTCGTGTTCGTGCCGTCTACACCGATGAATGAGGAAATGCTGACGACATCCTTGTCCTTGAGCACGGCCTCGGCGAGAGCGACCTGCCGAGCACTCATGTCGGCAAACGAGATCGACTGGGTCGCCTGGGTTATGCCCTGAATGACGCCGGTGTCCTGGACGGGAAAGAAGCCCTTCGGCACCACGAGATAGAGCCAGGCGGTCAGGACGATTGTGGCGGTCGCAACGGCGAGCGTGAGCCACTGGTGATCCAGCGCGATGGTGAGAACCTTGTCGTATCCGCCGAGAAGGTGGTCGAACCAGCCGCGCCGCACGTGAGTTGACGGGTCATGATGTTCGCTGCGCACCAGTCGGGCGCACATCATCGGAACCAGCGTCAGCGAGATGACGGCGGACAAGACGATCGCCGCGGCAAGCGTGACGGCAAATTCGTAGAACAGCCGTCCGATCACATCGCCCATGAAGAGGAGCGGGATGAGCACGGCAAGCAGCGAGACGGTCAGCGATATGATCGTGAAGCCGATCTCGCGCGATCCCTTTAGCGCGGCTTCGAACGGACTGAGACCCGCCTCGATGTGACGGCTGATATTCTCGATGACGACGATGGCGTCGTCGACCACGAAGCCGGTCGCAATGGTCAGGGCCATTAACGAGAGATTGTCGAGGCTGAAATCCCACAAATACATCACAGCGAAAGTGCCGACGAGCGATAGCGGCACCGACAGGCTCGGGATGATCGTGGCGCGCAGCTTGCGCAGGAACAGAAAGATCACCATCACCACGAGGCCAACGGCGAGCGCCAGCTCGAATTGCACGTCTTGGACCGAGGCGCGGATGGTGATCGTCCGATCGGTCAGGACGCCGACGCTGACAGAAGCAGGTAGGTCCGCCGTCCACTGCGGTAGGCTCGCCTTGATACTATCAACAACGTTGATGACGTTGGCTCCGGGCTGGCGTTGGACGCTGAGGATGATCGCCGGCGTCGAGTTCACCCAGGCGCTGAGCTGCGTGTCCTCTGCGTCCCGCACCACATCCGCAACATCGGAAAGCCGCACCGGCCGGCTGCTCTTATAGGCGATGACCGTATTGAGATAATCGGCCGGGTTCTGGATTTGATCATTCGCATCGATCGTGTAGGATCGGTTTGGCCCGTCGAGAGTACCTTTTGGCGTGTTGACGTTGATGTTGTCGAGCGTCGTGCGCAAGTCATCGATGTTCAGGCCGTAGGCCGCCATCTTGCGGATATTGGCGCGTACACGGATGGCCGGCTTGTGACCACCGCTCAACGTCACCAGGCCGACGCCGGAAAGCTGCGAGATCTTCTGTGCGAGGCGCGTGTTGACGAGCCTCTGAATATCGGTCAGCGGCAACGTCGGTGACGTCACCGCCAGTGTCAGGATCGCCGTGTCGGCCGGATTGACCTTCGCATAGACCGGCGGCGCAGGCAAATCGTCAGGCAACAGGCTGTCGGCGGCGTTGATAGCCGCCTGGACCTCCTGCTCGGCGACATCAAGCGTGATAGAAAGTTGGAACTGAAGCGTGATCACCGAAGCGCCAGCCGACGAGCGAGACGACATTTGTCTGAGCCCTGCCATCTGTCCAAGTTGCTTTTCCAACGGCGCGGTGACGGCTGAGGTCATCACGTCCGGGCTGGCGCCGGGATAGAAGGTCTGCACCTGAATGGTCGCGTATTCGACGCTGGGCAGCGCTGATAGCGGCAGATAGCGCCAGGCGAGGATGCCGACGATCAGCAGCGCCGCCATTAAGAGCGTCGTCGCCACGGGCCGTTCGATAAAGAGCTTCGACGGATTCATTGTACTACCAACAACAGTGGCTTCGTCTCAAGATCATCAGGCAACAAACTGTCGGCGGTGTTGATAGCCGCTTGGACCTCCCGTACGGCAATCTCAAGCGTGACAAAACGTTCGAATCGAAGCGTGATCACCGATGCTCCGACACAGGAGTGCGAGGACATCTGTTTGATGTCCTTAATAGTCTTGAATCGCTTCTCGAGCGGCGTCGTGACGGCTGATCGGACCACGTCCGAACTTGCGCGCGGATAGTATGTTTGGACTTGTACAGCTGTGTAGTGGGCGCCGGACTGGCCCGAAAACGGCGGATCGCGGTAGGCAATGACGCCGACCGCCAGCAGCCCCGCCAGCAAGAGCGTCATTGCGATCGGCTGATGAATGAAGAGACGTAATTGATTCATCTTACCGCCGATGGGGTACCTGCCGGGACATTGATCTTCGCCCCGTCGTTTAAGTGATCGGCGCCGTCTACAACCACCTTGTCACCTTCCTTGAGGCCCGAAAGCACGGCGATGCGGCCTGCTGCCGAAGCCCCAATTGTCACCTTTCGTAGCGATACGGTATTGTCGGCATTTGCAAGATAAACGAAGGTACCAGGCGTGCCAGTCTGCACCGCTGTTGTCGGCGCGGTAACGACGTCTTGCAATGTGTCAAGCAGCAGCGCGATGTTGACAAACTGGTTCGGAAACAGGGATTGGTCAGCGTTGGCGAATTGCGCACGCAGTTTGACGGTGCCTGTCGTGGTGTCGATTTTGTTGTCGACAGCCTCGAGCGTGCCTTCGGCCAATTTCTCGGTGTTCGTCTGATCATAGGCAATGACATTTATTCGCGCTCCGGTTTGGAGGCGTTTCATCAATGGCCGCAAGCTGCTCTCGGGCAGGGTGAAGACCACAGAAATCGGGGCGAGTTGCGTGACGACGACGATCCCATCAGTATCGGAGGCTGTTACATAAGTACCGACATCGACCTGCCGCAGGCCAATTCGGCCGTCGACGGGGGAGACGATGCGGCAATAGGTCAGGTTCAGTTTCTGGGTATCGACCTCCGCCTGATCGGCGCGGACCGTTCCTTCATACTGACGAACTGTCGCCGCCTGCGTATCGAGGGTTTGTTTGGATGTCGAATCCAGCTTAATCAACCGTCGGTAGCGCTCAAGGTCAAGCCGCGCATTGTCAAGCAATGCCTGATCCTTTTCGAGCGTGCCCTGATATTGGGCCAGTTGTGCCTCGTAGGTCCGAGAGTCGATCTCGGCGAGAAGGTCACCCTTCTTGACCATCTGCCCTTCGCGAAAATGGATCGCCGTCAGATAACCGCTGATCTGCGACTTCATCGTTACTGACGCGAGCGAAGTCACCGTGCCGAGTGAGTTCAATATGATTGGGATATTGCCCTTTTCTGCCGTCCCCAAAGCGACTGATTGCACAGATTGCATCAGGGGACCGCCCGGCGGTAGGCTCGCCTGTGAGATCTTCCAGGGCTGACGCCAGATGACGAGCGCTACGATCGCGGCGGCTACTGCTACGAGCCAAAGCCACGCGGCCCAATGGCCCCTCATTTTGGAACAGACGGCAGCATTTGATCTAAAGGAAGGCTCGACAGGTTTATGCATAGGCGACCGCAATACCGAAGTTCGACAGGATCCTGTTAAATGCAGTATCCGACCGACATCACAGCCAGTGGGGACCGGAAAGGTCAACTAAACTATTGGAACATATCTACATTTACACATTGTATCAAAATTGACATCTTCATTATGTTGCCCGCAGTCGATATACCTATTAACGTATTTTCTAAAACGTCGCTGACTGCATGATATCCTCAAGCGGCGGCGACGAATTGGTGTGATTGTCCATCCAGCCGAGGAAATCTTGAGCCAAGCGCATATCTTGATCGTCGAGGACGATCCAGACATAGCAGACCCGTTGGCAGGATTTCTGCGCGCAAACGGGTTCACGGTTTCCGTCTCCGCAAGCAGCCAAGCGGCTGGCCGTATTCTGGCGCGCACGCAGATTGATCTTGTTCTGCTCGATATCATGTTGCCCGGGGAGGACGGCCTCACGTTTTGCCGTCGTCTTCGAGCATCTCAAGGACCGCGCATTATCATGCTGACCGCGTTGTCGGAGCTGACCGACAAGGTCGTCGGTCTCGAAGTCGGCGCAGATGATTATCTTTCTAAACCCTTCGATCTGCGCGAGCTACTTGCGCGAGTTCGCGCAGTGTTGCGGCGCGGGCCGCTAACAACAGAAAAGTCTCATGAAGCCGGCGCCGGGGCCATAATCAGGTTTTCGGGGTTCGCTTTTTATCCCCATCGCCGATTCTTGCGCTCGCCGACGGGGTTGCGGATCCCTCTCTCGGGCGCCGAAGCAGACCTTCTCCTGGTCTTCTGTCAGAATACTCGGCAAGTTCTGTCCCGTGAGGAATTGATTAGTTTGACGCGCGGTGAAGGATTTGCAATCTCCGGGCGGTCAATTGATCTTTTGGTCAGCCGTCTGCGTCGCAAACTCATCGATAGCGATCCTCTTGCGAATCCGATCCGGACGGTCCGGGCGGATGGCTATGCGTTTCAGCCGGATGTAATGAGCGAATGATGCGTCGCTTCTTTTCGACGACGCTTGGACAAATCCTCGCAATCATAGCCACCTCGTCGGTGATTACCTTTGCGCTGTTTCTCACGCTGCTGTGGGCTCTCTATCCTGGTGTACCAAGGCCACCACCTTGGCCCTGGCCACATGCTTACAGCATAGTCAGCCTAGTGGATACCTTGCATGCGTTGCCGGAAGGCGAGCGACCGCTTGCCGTCGCCGCCGCACAGCGCGCCGACATGTCGCTCCGGCTCACGCAGGCGCCTGCGCCTTGTGAAACTTTAACGGCCGACACCCGCGACCTGGAAGTCGTCCTGCTTTCGCAGCTTAGCAAGATTGCGTCATATGTAACCGTCCGCGCGTGCGCCTCCGGCGACCCTGAAAGACCGATACAGGCGCTCATCAGCCTAGACGATCAATTGCTCGATGTTCGAATGCAAAAGGCATCGCCGGATGCGTCTTTCCTGACTTTTCCGTTCGTTGGAGCGTTTCTGTTCCTCTGCGTTGCGGTGGCAGCCATGTCGGCCTGGGCTGTTTGGCGTGTGATCCGTCCCTTACGGCGTCTCTCGGCTAAGGTACAAGTCTTCGGACAGAATATCTCAATCACGCCAATTGACGAAGAAGGCCCCCTGGAAATTCGACGCGCAGCGCGAACCTTCAATCTCATGCAGGAGCGGATCACGCGCTCGATCAATGATCGCACCCGCATGCTGGCGGCTATCAGCCACGATCTACGCACCCCGCTCACCCGCATGCGCTTGCAGCTCGAAACAGATTCAGAAGGCGGTGCGCGCGATAAGCTACTGCGTGATATCCTCATTATGCAATCAATGGTTTCCTCATCACTCGCGTTTCTGAGTGGGAGCTTCGATCAAGAAGACCGCGAGTGGTTGGATCTCGGCGCTCTGCTGTCCACCCTGAGTGACGAATACGAAGAAAGGGGCATTTCAGTCAGCTATCAGGGACCCGAACAGATTCGGTTCCGTTGTCGGCCTAATGCGATCATGAGGGCAATCGCCAACCTCGTAGAAAACGGCATCCGCTTCGGTGAATCCGTTCTCATCGCCGCATCGGTTGATGACACTACTATTGTTATTGACGTTGCAGACGATGGGCCAGGAATCCCCCGTGATCGCCTCCACGACGTCGTGGAACCTTTTGTCCGCCTTGACCCATCGCGATTCGATATACAGGGCAGCGTTGGCCTCGGTCTCTCTATTGTGAAAGAAATTGTTGAGGAACATGGTGGAGCGCTTAAACTAATTAACGGGCAACCAAGTGGCCTCATTGCCAGAATTGTATTCAAAGTACAGACTTGATGACCAAGAGATGAATTGAGCCTCTTCATGTAGTCGGCGAGTTTCTCGTCTGTCTTCTGTATACTGGTCGAACGCCGCTGGCGGCGAGCGCTGCTACTGGGCTCCTTGCCGGAAGGCACGGTTCGATAGGGAAAGCCGACCTGCAATTGAAGCAGGGTGATGGGGTGTGCCGGTGGCGGATCTTTACGTCGAGGCACTCCAGTATAGCAATGGATTTCAAGTGCTTATAATATTAGCTGGGCGGTCGGGAGAAAGTCGGCTTCCGCTCGATCTCCTCCTCGACCCAGTTGGTCAACTGCGGCTGAAGCCGGCGCTCATTCCAGCCTCGCTAAGGATCAACTTACCACGAGCGAATTGCGGTTCAGCGGGCAACGCGCCGATGGTAGCGTTCGTATCGTCATCGAATAGACCAAGCACGACACTAACCTGGTCGAATTGTGTTTCATCACTCGTGCAGCCGTCGAATGGCAAAGTATAGAAGCGGTTCAGGTAGGCAGGACAAACAAGGCTTGTGTCGTGGTCATTTCCTTGAGGCCCTCGATACCGAATTCGACGCCGATGCCGGACTGCTTGACGCCGCCGAACGGCGCATTGGGCTGGATCGCGCCGTGGCGATTAATCCAAACTGAACCGCATTCGAGCCGCATCGCCACCGCCTTCGCCTTTTCGATGTCACTGGACCAAACGGAACCGCCAAGCCCGGCGGAATCATCGTTCGCCCGCGCAATGGCGTCATCGACATCGGTATAGCGGATAATCGGCAGGGCGGGACCAAACTGCTCCTTGTCAACTAGGTCGGCTCCGTGTTCGAGATCAGCAATCAGCGTTACTGGATAGAAGTAGCCTGGCCCTTTGAGTGGCGCACCTCCTATCAACACCCGCCCACCGCGCGCGATAGCGTCGAGCACGAAGTTGGAAACAATATCGAACTGCATCGAATTCTGAAGCGGGCCGAGTAGGCTGTCGTCGGCCAGCCCGTCGCCCACTTTCACCTTCGTAGCGTAGTCGACAAGTGCGCTGCAGACGGCCTCATAGATGCTGTCATGAACGTAGAGGCGCTTCAACGCGGCACAAGTCTGGCCGCTATTAATAAACGCGCCCCAGAACAGCCCTTCGGCAATTGTCTTGGCATCGGCGTCAGGCAGCACTATGCCGGCATCGTTGCCTCCGAGCTCTAGCGTAAGCCGCTTCAGCGTCGCGGCCGCACTGGCCATGACCTTGCGACCGGTCGGCGTCGAACCGGTGAACACGACCTTACCAACATCTGGGTGGGTGGTGAGCAAGGCGCCGAGATTGTTTTGGCCGGTGACGATATTGACGACGCCAGGCGGCAGAATCTCGTTAATAATCTCGACCAGTCGGATGGTCGAAAGCGGCGTGAAGGGCGAAGGTTTAATGACCACGGTATTGCCGGCAAGGATTGCGGGCATAACGTGCCAGCAGGCGATCATGACCGGCCAATTCCACGGCGTGATGGAAGCGACCACGCCGATGGGCTTGCGGTGTAGTTCTACCCGCCCTTCCGGCGTATCCTGCAACACTTCAATCGGCAGGTCGAGCGAGGCCGTGTAGCGTGTCCATGCCACTGCGCCCCCGATTTCGAAACGGGAACCGAGGCCGCCGAGGGGTTTGCCTTGTTCGAGCGTCAGCAGCTGTGCCAATTCCTCCAGGCGTTCCTCGATTCTGGCGGCGATGGCCCCTACGGCTGCGGCTCGCTCTGCCGGAATTTTGGCTGCCCAAGCTGGAAAAGCTGCCTTCGCCGCGGCGATTGCCGCTTCCGCATCCGCGACCGTTGCGATCGGCATCTGCCCAACCACCACTTCCGTCGAAGGATTGATGACGTCGGCATAATTTGAAGTGGATACGATCTTGCCATTGATGATGAGACCGGAGCCGGTCATGGAATTCTCCTTTGTGAGCTTGAAAGGATTTCAACGACTGTCGTCATGTCCGGCCAGAGCGGCGGAGGCCGGTTGGACATGAATCAATGAGCAGAATGGGGGTCAGCTCGCCAGAGACGCCGTCAACTTCGCCACCGCGATATTAAGAATCCTCGACCAAGCGCTGCTAATTCTTGAGTCAACGACATTAGCTGCTCGTTCAACGAATAACTCCTCCCAGAGCAAGTTCATGACATGCGACCTCGAAATCTCGCACCTCACTTCCGGGTGCGAGATTTACGAAAGTCTAGGAAGAAAGAAGATATCTAGCCAATATATGTTTTAGAAACCACCTATCTAAATATAAGAACGAAGTTTAGTCTGCCGGCGCAGGCTTTCTCCCCTTCTGCAGCTTCTCTTTACATACCCAGCGGCCGGACTCCGCCTGTTCCAGGATGACATCCGTTAGGATCTTCGAAACCTCCTCGAAGGCGCGGTTGCGCGGGCGCTCCTTAAGGGCGACTTGCTCCAGCGTGCGGGTAAGGTCAGGGAAGGTGATGGAGCGAGCGCTAAGCGTCCCGGCATCAAGCTGCTCGATGATGGAGGCACGAGAAAGGATGGAGCAACCGATGCCATGGATCATGGCCTTGCGCAACGTTGCCAGCGAATCGATTTCCAGCATTTCGGTCGATTTCAATTTGCTGCGCAGCGCCGCGCTATCTACGATGGCACGAAGCGAGCCGACCGGATAAGCAGCTATGAGCGGCTGCTTCGAAAGATCGCTGAACGCGATCGGCTGATCGTTAGGGCCGATCAATTCCGGCTTTCCCACAAGGCACATTTCTTCTGTCAAAAGGGGCTGCGCATGTAGGCGCGCATCCTCTAAAGTATTGTAAGCGACTGCGATATCAATTTCGCCCGAAAGTACGCGATTGACATTGGTGATACTTAAGCCTTCGCTGATATGGAGAACAACACTTGGCAACCGCTCCCTTACTGCTACGATGAACGGCAACACTACTAGGTCGACTGCGGTATGGGCGAAGCCGACTGAAACGATACCAGCGGGATTTTCCGAAAAAGTGCGAATGTCCTCCTCCGCGTTCTTCATCAAGCTGAGGATCGATCTCGCGTGCTCGTAAAGGCGCTGTCCAGCTGCCGTCAGCACTACGCCGCGCGCCCTGCGCTCAAACAGAGGCGTACCAAGCTCAGCTTCCATCGCCGCGAGGTGATGGCTGAGCGCGGATTGGGCCACGTTCAATGTCTGGGCGGCGTGTGTCAATGCGCCAGCGTCTGCAACAGCGGCGAAGTAGCGAAGTTGTCTCAAATCGAGCGGCATCGATCATTCCATCTGTTTTTTAGAACGATAGCATCGTGAAAATATGTTTGTAAGATGGAAACGCTATATTCATTTTCACCCATCAGGCGCGGTCGTTGTCACTGGCGGAAATCGATTGCCGGAGGATACTGGAGTGGACGGATGGCGAATTTTCCCCAAGCCATTGAGATTGTTGAGGAAGGCCCTCGCGAGGGATTTCAGATTGAGCCCGGGCCAATCCCGACGGCAGCCAAGATCGAGTTGATTGATGCCTTGTCGAACACGGGCGTTCGAACGATTCAGGTTGCTTCCTTCGTCAACCCCAAAGCCGTACCCGGTTGGGCCGATGCGGACGAGGTAGTGGCTGGCTTCACACCGAAGCTTGGCGTCACGTATAGCGCCATATGGTTCAACACAAAGGGACTGGAACGGGCCATTGCTCATCGGGGTCGTCTCGCGAATGTGGGAGCTATCTCGCTCAGCGCGTCCGAGGCATTCTCGCTGCGCAATTTGCACCGCGATTTCGCAGGCCAGCGTGCGGCGATGACAGAGCATGTCCGCACCCACGTGACTGCCGGCATTCCAGTTGAAAGGCTGATCATCATGGCCTCCTTCGGGTGCAACTTTTCCGGAGAAGTGAAACCGGAAGCGGTCGTTTCGACGATTGCGGACGGGCTGGCTATTGCCGCAGACAATCGCGTTTCGATCCGTTCGGTTTCGCTAGCAGACAGTATGGGCTGGTGTTCACCTTATGGTGTCGCACGTCTGGTCGACGCAGTCCGCAATCGCTGGCCGGATCTTACGCTCTCGCTGCATCTGCATGACACACGCGGTCTTGGTATTGCCTCTGCGTACGAGGGGCTGCGGCTAGGAGTGACGCAATTCGACGCCGCGGTGGCTGGTCTTGGCGGATGCCCCTTTGCAGGCCAGCCGGGCGCTCCTGGCAATATCGCTACAGAGGAACTTGTATTGCTTGCCCAGGAACTTGGTATCGAAACGGGCATCAATCTCGACGCACTGCTCGAAGCCGGGCGACTTGCCGAACATATCCTCGGTCACCGTTTGCCGAGTTCATTGCTGCGTTCCGGCCCCCTGACAGCTTTCAGAAAAAGAGACTGACCATGTCCGATGACACGAAACCTTTGAAGGGCGTTAGGGTACTCGACTTCGGGCACACGATCATGGGTCCCTGCGCCGGTCTTATTATGGCCGATCTCGGCGCCGACGTTGTCAAAATCGAACCTATCGATGGCGATCCGACCCGTCGGCTTCCCGGCTTTGCCGCGGGCTTCTTCGCCAGCTTCAATCGGAATAAGCGCTCAATTGCGCTCGATCTCAAATCCGAGGAGGGCCGCGCGACACTTTACCGGCTAGCGAAAACCGCAGATGTGGTGATGGAGAATTTCGGGCCTGGCACCATAGAGCGGCTGGGCTGTGGCTGGGAGGATTTGCGGAAGATCAATCCTTCGCTCGTTTATCTCTCAATGAAGGGCTTTTTGAAGGGACCCTACGAAAGTCGCGGCGCACTGGATGAGGTGGTTCAGATGCAAAGCGGACTTGCCTATATGACCGGTCCACCCGGACGGCCACTACGCGCCGGCGCGTCGATCATTGACATACTCGGCGGTGTCTTTGGCGTCATTGCCGTACTATCTGCACTGCATGAGCGTAAGACGACAGGCCGCGGCAAACGTGTAGGATCGTCGCTGTTCGAAAGCGCTGCCTTCCTAATGGCCTCCCACATCGCTGGCGGTGTAGCATCCGGCGAACCGATGCGGCCGTTTCCGGCACGCAAGAACGCGTGGGGCGTCTACGACGTGTTCGACACGAATGATGGCGAGCAGATTTTCGTGGGCATCACGAGCGATGCGCACTGGAGACGCTTCTGCGATGTCTTCGAACTGACTGAATTTTTGAATGATCCCGCGCTTGCTTCCAATCCGCAACGCTGCGAAGCGCGCGATCGCCTGATCCCCGCGCTTGAAGCGTTCTTTGCCAGCCGCCCGTTGCGCATTCTACTTGCCGGCTGCGAGGCGGCTAAGATTCCCTATGCCCGTGTCGGGCATCCGGATGATCTGGTGCACGATCCGCAACTGCTGGCAGGAGGCATGATCGAAGTCGCGCTCTCCGCACTTGGTGGCGGCAAACGGATCGGATTGCCGGGCTTGCCAATGGAATTTGGCGATGGCCGGGGCCGCACCAAACTCGAGCGGCAGCCGCCTGGGCTTTCTGAACATGCGGATGAGATTTTGTCTGATGCGGGGTTCTCAATGCAGGAAATTGCGGGTCTCAGGGCAACTGGTGCCCTACGGGCGGCATCGACAGAGTGAAGGCTGAGGTTTCGTTCGGGAGGAACGATCATGATTGGGGTAACAGGTGCCTCCGGTAAACTGGGGCAAGCAATTCTCGAGCGGCTAAGTCGACTGGATCGCGGCGAGCGTCGTGTCGTCGCATGCTCGCGCAATCCTTCGGCGACACAGAACGGACTGGCCGACGAATTGAGAGCAGCGGATTTCTCGCGTTATGAGACCTTGGAGCCAGCCTTTCACGGTCTTGAAACACTGCTTGTCGTCTCGGTCGAAGCGCCGGACGAAGTGCGAGTAGAACTGCATCGCAATGCCGTGAAGGCGGCGCGGGCAGCGGGAGTGCGGCGGATCGTCTACACCAGCTTCCTCGATGTCGATCCGGCATCGCCGTCTTTTGTCGCGAAGGTTCACCGAGAGACTGAGGCGGACATTCGCGCTTCCGGCCTCTCCTGGGTCATGCTGCGGGACGGACCCTATCTCGACAACTCTGCGCGCCGCATTGCCGCAGCAGCGAACAGGGAAAGCGTCTTTCGCTGGTCATCCGCTTCAGCAGCCCTGCCTTTCATTTCTCGGGACGATCTGGCCGAAGCGGCGGCGGTTGCTGCGCTATCCGACCTGAAAAATGCAGCACTTCGGCTGACGGGGCCGGAGCTTCTAAGCTTCGACGATCTGTGCCGACTGGTTTCGGATCGTGTCGGCCGAACCATCTCATTTCAATCGATCTCGGACGAAGATTTCGGTGCAGATCTGAAAGCACATGGTTTGGCCGATGATCTGATACGTCGCCGTGTCGCCTATGCACAGGCGATGCGTCTCGGTTTTCTGAGCGCACTAACGGACGATTTTCGCAGCCTCACCGGACGAAACCCAGAGAACGCCGCGACTGCTTTGCAAGCCATAAATCTCAACGAACCCATCCATTAAGCTTTTCGAGGCGGAGGAGCCTCGGCCTGCAATGGACCATAGGGAGGACACAATGTCCCACGCTCGCAGCGCGTTGCCCTCACGCGCGACCTTCGACAAGGTTGCTTGGCGAATATTGCCCATTCTTTTTATTTTGCAATTGCTCGGCATTGTCGACCGCTTTAACGTCGGCTTCGCCAAATTGCAGATGTCTGCGGATATCGGCCTTTCAAACACAGCCTATGGTCTAGGCGCGGGCCTGTTTTTCCTCGGCTACTTCGTCTTCGAAGTTCCAAGTAACATGATACTGGCAAAGGTGGGTGCCCGTGTTTGGTTCACACGCATTCTCATTACCTGGGGTGCTGCGACCTTTGCTATGGCATTCATCAAAAGCGAACACTGGTTCTACATTCTGCGCTTTCTTGTTGGTGCGGCGGAAGCCGGTTTTGCACCGGGCGTCCAGCTCTATTTTTCCCGGTGGTTCCCGAACGCCTATCGCGGACGGGTCAATGGTTTGTTCCTGATGTCCATTCCACTTGGCGGGCTGATCGGTGGACCGCTTTCCGGTTTCATTTTAGAACACATGACCGGTGTCGGCGGCTATAACGGCTGGCAGTGGATTTTCCTTATCGAAGGGATCGCTACTGTCTTCTTCGCGCCTGTTCTTTTCTGGTTTTTGCCCGATACGCCCGCCCAGGCCCGTTGGCTAAGCGAGGCGGAGAAAATTGCGATCGACGATGCCGTCGCGACCAACGGAAAAGGGGCAGAGGCTCATTCGATCCGAGATCTTACTCAGAGCGGCAAATTGGCGCTTCTTTCCGTCGCCTATTTTCTTTTGCTTCTCGGAAACTACGGAATTTCCTTCTGGATGCCACAGATCATTAAAAATTCGGGAATTTCGTCGACGATCACAATAGGATGGTTATCAGCTATTCCGGCCCTATGCACTTTTATCGCCATGCCACTCATCAGCCGCGCTTCGGATACCGGCGGCCGCAAGTGGTTTTTGACGGCCGGCGCGCTGATGTCGGCTGTTGGTCTGGTCGTCACCTCGGCAAATCCCGACAATACTGCGATCGCGCTTGTCGGCCTAACCATGACAAGCGTCGGCGTACTGGGTGTCGTGCCAACCTTTTGGGCCTATGTGGCGCGTTCCTATGTGGGCGCGGCGGCGACGGTCGGCTTTGCGATCATCAATTCCATCGGCAATCTTGCCGGCTTCATCGCTCCCTACTATCTCGGCGTAGTCGCTGACACGACGGGCTCAACGGCAAACGGTGGGTTTGCCATTGCTCTTGCGGGAGGATGTGCGGCGCTTCTGATCGTCTTCTTCTTCGAAAAGACAGAACGGCTCAACCAACAGCCGGCGCGTTGAGCGTCGACACCAACAGGTCAGGACCATGAGCAATCTCGAAACTACAGGCCAGAAAATCGCGCGCTCGCTGATCGCCAACGGCGTCGACACCGTATTCGGCATTCCCGGTGCCCACATGTACGATTTCAACGACGCCCTCTATGAATACCAGAGCAAAATCCGTTTCATTCACACGCGCCATGAACAGGGTTCCGGCTACATGGCCTATGGCTATGCCAAGTCAACGGGTCGGCTAGGGGTGTTTACGGTTGTTCCCGGCCCCGGCGTGCTGAATGCCGGTGCTGCGCTTTGCACCGCCTACGGAGCGAATGCGCCGGTGTTCTGTATCACAGGCAATATCATGTCGCACCTAATTGGTCAGGGGCGCGGCCAGCTTCACGAACTTCCAGATCAGCTCGCTACACTGCGGGGCCTGACCCGGGCAGCCGAGCGAATAGCCCACCCGTCCGAAACGTCAAGCATTATGGGAAAGCTTTTATCCCGCGCTCTTTCGGGTCGTCCCGGCCCGGTTGCCGTCGAAGCTCCGTGGGACGTGTTTGGCCAGAAGACTGTGGTCGAGTCATTTCCTACCGCCGAAGCCGAACGTCCCCCGGTTGTCAACCCCGACGAGATCGAGGCCGCGCTACAACTGATTCGCGGCGCGAAAAACCCGTTGATCATGGTCGGTGGTGGCGCGACTAGCGCTTCCTCCACTGTTTTCGCGCTCTCACGTGCCTTACAAGCACCGGTTACCGCGCACCGTTCGGGCAAGGGTGTTCTGCCTGCGGATGACCCCTATGCATTCGATTTCGTCGCCGGGTTCGACTATTGGAAGGAATGCGATCTCTTGATCGGCATCGGCAGTCGGCTCGAATTGCAACATATGCGCTGGCGCTGGGTTCCCCAGGGGCTGAAGACCATCCGCATCGACATCGATCCGACCGAGTTCGTGCGCCTCAAGCCAACAGTCGGTATCATGGCCGACGCTGCGGATGGAGTTGCCGGGCTGCTCGCAGGAATAGGGGGGCAATGCAGTTCCAGACAGGTGGAATTTGAAGGTATCAAGGCTCGCGCTCGCGCAAGCTATGAAAGCGTCGGCCCGCAGGTACAGTATCTCGACGCCATCCGCGCCGTGTTACCGCGTGACGGCTTCTTTGTCGAAGAAGTAAGCCAAGTGGGCTTCACCGCCCGGTTTGCTTTTCCTGTCTATGCGCCTCGCCAATATGTTACCTGCGGTTATCAGGATAATCTGGGCTTCGGCTACAATACCGCGCTTGGCGTTAAGGTCGCCAATCCCGACAAGGTCGTCGTTTCGGTTTCCGGCGACGGCGGCTTCCTCTTCGGCGTTCAGGAACTTGCCACGGCGGTGCAGCATAGGATTGCGGTCGTCGCTATCGTCTTCAACAATCGCTCCTATGGCAATGTCCTGCGCGACCAATATCAGAGCTATCAGGGACGTTATATCGGTTCCGATCTGCAAAATCCGGATTTCGTCAAGCTTGCGGAAAGTTTCGGGATAAAGGCGTGGCGGGTCTCTTCCCCAGCCGAGCTGAAACAGGCGCTTGCGCAGGCTATTGATCACAATTCACCATCGCTGATAGAGGTGAACGTCGAACAAGGCTCTGAAACCAGCCCTTGGCCGTTCATCCATCCAGCGATGCCGGTTGGTGCGTAGGATCAAACGACATTGCCGTATAGACACAATTGGAGCTGGCGACAGCTCCGCCATGGGAGTAACTGGTTCTTCACAATTATCGCGTTGCGAAGGAACCAGCGTCACCGTATTGTTTAAAGGCCCCGCTACGTTTTTGGCGATTGATGTACGAGAAGCGGCGGCGCCACTCAATACTCCCATGAAGAACTTCACTACAGCGCATCCTTCGATGCGAAGAAGTCCCCATAAAACAGATTAAGTGCGCCCGCATTGCAGCTTCCCTGTATCTGAAAGTGATATCTGCCATTGCGGAACTCGTCACGACACAACGATATTTCTTAAACTGCATCCGCGTCATAGGCGCGCTGGGCCTCAAGCACCGCATCCATGTTGATTTCCGCCCAATGTGCAAGCGCTGAGATCGTGTCAGTCAGCGTTTGACCAAGCGATGTCAGATTGTATTCGACCGTTACCGGTACGGTTGCGAATATCGCTCGCGTTATCAGCCCGTCGCGTTCGAGCTTTTTTAGCGTCTGGGATAACACCTTTTGGGAGATTCCTTTGATATCGTGCCGTATGCGGTTGAATCTCACCGGCCCTTCTTGCAATCGATCGAGGATTAGTACCGCCCATTTGTCTGCGAGCCGGTCCAGGACGAGCCGCGTCGGGCACCGGTCTTCGTAAACATCATAAGCGCGCTGCATTTCTGTCATGCCGATCTCCGTCGCATGGGTGGTGGTTTCCACTAGGAAACCAGATGAGCAAAAGGTGCTCTCTTCTGTAGGTTTCTATCCGGTGTTATGCATCATCATGAAAGCAAGTTTCCAATGGATACTAGAGATTCGACGATGACGAAAAAGATTCTGGTTCTTGGTGCAACGGGCACCGTCGGACGACCTCTTGTCAATGCTCTCTTGGCAAAAGGCGAAACGGTGAAGGCGGCATCGCGCGGCGGTCAGCCGATCGAGGGAGCTGAAGGGGTGGTGTTCGAGTTCGGGAGAACCGAAACTTTCGGCCCAGCACTTAAGAGTGTTGATCGTGTTTATGCCCTGCTCCCGAGCGGTTATGTGAATTCCATGGAGTTACTGCTTCCGTTCATTGAAGCCGCTGCCGCTCGCAAAGTGAAAGTCGTCTTTCAGAGCGTCTTCGGCGTCGATGCCGACGACAACATCCCGTATCGCCAAGTCGAAATCGCGCTGGAGAAATCCGGAACCCCGTATGTGATCCTGCGTCCGAACTGGTTTGCCGACAATTTTCACACCTTTTGGAAGGCCGGCATTGACCACGGTCAGATCTCGTTACCAGCGGGCGTCGGCAAATCGAGCTTCATCGACGCACGCGACATCGCAGAAAGCGCTGCCGCCGCACTCACGTCGAGTGCCGTCAACGGCAAGGCGTTTAACCTAACCGGGTCAGAAGCATTGTCCTACACCGAGGCCGCATCAATTCTGTCGGAAGTGCTTGGCAGGCCGGTCAGCTACGTTGCGGTCGCCGATGACGCTTTCGTTGCTACCCTAACCGGGGCTGGCGTGCCGGCAGATTATGCCAGGTTTCTGGCTTCCATCTTCTATCCCGTTCGCGAGGGTTGGACCGCGATCGTCACCGGCGATGTGGAGGCGCTGACGGGCAAGCAACCTCGCTCACTCAGAACCTATGCACAGGATCATGCTGCCGATCTAAAGGCATGAGGAAAAGAGAAATCACTGGCGCGGGTGTCAACCACCGAAGCGTTTGCAGCAAGCGCACGTACCGGGCCTCAACTGCTCCAGCTCTTCCTCGACACTCTGTCAACGTGCTTTGGGGCTTCTTAAATATCATCGCCACTATCTGATGGTCTGCCGTGTCGGTGATTTCCAGTTGAGGAACACCGCTCATATTATCGCTCTGGGCGCCGGTGAATTGCTGATCCCCCTGTCCTCGGCGCGGCGCTTCGGACGTTCCAACGGCGGCCATGATGCAGCAAAACGCTCCTGAGACTGCTCATGCGGCGGACGATCGCCTTTGGGTGCTGCAGATGATGAGCGCGCGGCCGGCAAGCACATGGCGCGGATGGCAGGGTATATGTCCCTGCCGGTGCTTCTGGCAAGCTGAATTAGATCGACCGCCATGTCCTGTGACTCGCACCGACCATGATGGCGCGAGACACAGATAAATGCGTTCCTGGCGTCCGACGTCGACGCGTATCCGCGCAGACCTGCAAACTCACTCGTGCACCGTGTCCGCTCCGATCTGATCGGAGATGATCGAGCGGTGTTCGGTACCCCAGGCCGCCATGGCAGCCATCACGGGGCGAAGCGTCTGTCCGAGTGCAGTCAAGCTGTACTCGGTCTTAGGCGGAATGGTGGAATATTCCCGCCGCGCTATGAGGCCCCAACCCTCCAGCTCCTTCAATTCCTTCGACAGTATGCGATCACTGATGGGCGGACACGCCCGGCGTACGTCGGAGAAGCGCAGAGGCTCGTGCCGTATCAGAGCCCAAATGATCCGCGCCTTCCATTTCCCTCCCATGATCCGCGAGGTGAAGGCCACCGGGCATCGTGTCGGAACTTTCATAAAGGGAAGCACTAACAAAAAGTTCCGTACTTGTAAATGATTAGCTGATGGTCTTCTTTTCTCGGGATGCCGGTGAAGAGGTATTCGTGCCTCGCCAACCCACGAGGACGGACGCTTTGAAAGCTATTTGCGTAACATCAAACCGAGGGCTGGAGGTTCGTGACGTCCCGCTTCCGAGCGAACCGGCAGAGGGCCATATCCTCGTCGATATGGATGCCTCGGCGATCAACCACGGAGACAAGACCTTCCTCACAAGACCGCTTGCGACGGGTGGCTATTTTCCGGGTAGCCGCTACGACGTATGGGGTGCTTCAGGCGCGGGGAGGGTCGTCGCGCTTGGCGCGAATGTTCCGTCAGACTACGCCGGCAAACAGGTAGCGATTTATCGGTCGCTTCAACGAAGCCCGGACACCATCGGGCTCTGGTCCGAAAGAGCGCTGGTTCCTTACAGAAGCTGCCTCATTCTGCCCGATACTGTCAGCGTGCGGGACTATTGCGGATCGCTCGTCAACGTCATCACGGCTTTCGCGTTTTTGCAGCAGATCGCCGCCGAGGGACATCGTGGAATCATCGTCACCGCCGGGAGTGCAGCGACCGGTCAGGCACTGGCCGCTCTCGCGCGGAGGCGAAACATGCCCGCAATTTTTCTTGTGCGCTCCCTGGCCGCGCAGGAGAGCCTCCAGCGGCATGACGTCGAACATGTGATCGTGACGGCGGACGAGAACTTTGAGACAAGGCTG